>Ga0224534_1000156_pt1 | contig 46027 bp, 46 predicted proteins | sample 714E12024metaG_FD_172012 | JGI IMG/M metagenome (GOLD analysis project Ga0224534, IMG submission 172012) | Peat soil microbial communities from Stordalen Mire, Sweden - 717 E1 20-24 | ecosystem: Environmental > Terrestrial > Soil > Wetlands > Peat | place: Sweden: Norrbotten County, Stordalen... | reverse complement strand
CGACCGCGACTACGAATCCCTACGCGTTGACATGCAGACCCTCTTCGGTCATCTCGGCATCACCACGACCGACCTGCCCGCCGCGGCATAGACAACTATTTGTCGATCACGCTGCGCAAGGCTCTAGAGGACTTCGACGCTTTCTTCGCCAAGAATCAAGTCCAGTACGAAGTGGCAGACTTCAGCCCGTCCGAGTCTCTGTCGGCCGCGTCGCGAGGAGCCTGGCTTGTGCGTCAGCTGAGCAAGCTCCGCTTGTGGTGACTTCGTAATCGGCACCTATGCGTGATGAGTCGCTAACGCGACCGAGTGCGGCCGCTATGCGGGTCGGGTGCGTGCTCTGTATCTCACACAGCACCTGCGAAGTGCATCCGATGTAGCGGCCTCGTCATGTCGAGGCGGTCAGGCGGCTGGAGTGTCGCCACCGACGGCGTGCTGTTTCTAGACGAGCTCGGTGAGTTCCCTTCCCCGCTGCTCGATTTGCTTCGTCAGCCGCTCGAGGAGGGAGTCATCCGAGTCGCTCGTGCGAGGGAGACTGTCAGTTTCCCGGCCCGGTTTCTCCTCGTTGCGGCGATGAACCCCTGCCCGTGCGGCGAACGAGTGGGGGTTGGCAGCTGCGTCTGCTCGCCTGCTCAGCTCGCCCGCTACTCGAGGAGGCTCTCGTGAGCGCTGTTGGACCGGTTCGATCTGCACGTCGCGGTCGGCAGGCCGAGTGTCTGTGAGCTCCTCGACTCGACTCCAGCCGAGTCGAGCGCCTCTGTGGCCCAGCGTGTCGCCAAGTTGCGCGCTCTCGCGCGCCGGCGGGGCGTGCTGGCGAACGCGGCCTTGCCCTCGGCGAGCCTCGAGCTGCAGGCCCCCCTCACCAAAGCCGCACGCGATCTGCTCGAGCGCCAGTTGTGGTCGGGCGCGCTCTCGGCCAGCGGTCTCGATCGCGTACGGCGGGTTGCTTTGACCCTTGCGGACCTCGATGCCCCGAAGATGACCCTTGACGAAATTCACGTCGCGATGGCGCTCGAGCTCCGGGCCGGGTGAATTGCCCTGCTGAGCGGACCGGGGGAAGCACGAACAGCTCCGGGTGTCCCATGCAGCACGGAGACAACTTGCCGGATGCGGCGTACGCGGCGACCTTGGCCGGGCTCGTCTCGATGACTCCGCAGCGGCTTCAGCGCCTGCTGCGCGGCCGATCGGCGCAGGAGGTGTCCGCTGACTTGCGCGCCCCCAGGGCGCGTCTCACGTCGCGCCTGATGGGTGCCGAGCAGGTTCCGACCCGCGGTGGCCTGCGCACCGCCCAGATCGTGGACGGCTGGCGACGGGCAGCAATCGAGGCAGACCCCGCCCTCGTCTGGGAGCACTTGGTGGCAACGGGGACGACGGTATGCCACCGAGGGTTGTCCGGATATCCGGCTCGCCTCGTCGATGACCGGGCTGCGCCAGAGATCCTGTTCACGCGTGGGTCGATCGCTCAGCTCGACGGGCCATGTGTGGCGCTCGTGGGCACCAGATCAGCGACGTACTGCGGGTCGAGCGTCGCGGCCGAGCTTGGAGCGAACCTGTCAGTTGCCGGTGTGGTCGTAGTTTCCGGCCTGGCCGCTGGCATCGACGCGGCGGCTCACGAGGGGGCACTCGCGCCCGAGAGCCCGACACCGCCCGTCGCCGTCGTCGGTGGGGGAGTCGACGTCGTCTACCCCGCGAGCAGCAATCGGCTCTGGGCTCGCCTCGAGGCCGCCGGGGGCATCCTCTCCGAAGCGGCACCCGGAACGGCACCGGAAAGGTGGCGCTTTCCCCTTCGGAACCGGCTCATTGCCGCGCTTGCCCATGTCGTGGTTGTCGTCGAGTCCCACAAGGCGGGAGGGGCGCTGCACACCGTGACGGCCGCGGACGAACGCAGTGTGACGGTTCTCGCGGTTCCAGGATCGGTGAGGAGCCCCGCGTCCGAAGGCACCAACTCCCTCATTGAAGACGGCTGTGGCGTGACAATGGACGCCGCTGACGTGCTCGCGGTGCTGGAGCTCGCTTGTGCCGGGAGCAGTCGTGCCCTTCACCCGGGGTGCCCGGTCACTCGCCCAGGCGAGCGTCCCGCGCGACATCCTTCCGGCCGTCACCGCCCGTCTCTCACCGGCCGAGCATTCGGTGCTGGAGGCACTCGAGGACTGTGCGATCCCGTTCGAGCTCGTATGCGAGCGCTCCGGCCTGGAGCTCGCCAGGGCGGCGGTCACCCTCGAGTGGCTCTCGACGCTCGGCCTGGTTGCAAGATCGGGCTCAGGCTGGGAGCGGCGCGCCGAAGGGCGGCGATAGACCCGACAGGAGGCGTCAGACCCACTGCCTCAGCCGGACACCACCTTCATCGGGTCGACCCAGTCGAGGTCGAGGGCAGCTGCCACCGCCGCGTTCGTGCAGTTGCCACCGATCGTGTTCATACCGCCGCGCAGTGCCGGATCTGCGGTCGCTGCAGCCTCCACGCCGTGCTCGACGAGCTCCACGAGGTAGGGGAATGTGGCGTTCGTGAGCGCATATGTCGAAGTGTGCGGCACCGCGGCGGGCATGTTCCCGACTGCGTAATGGAGCACGCCGTGCACGAAGTAGGTGGGGTTCTCATGTGTCGTCTCATGTGTCGTCTCGACGCATCCACCTTGGTCGACCGCGACGTCGACGATGACCGATCCAGGTCTCATCGCGGCGATCATCTCCTCGGTCACGACGATCGGCGCCCTTCCGCCGGCGACCAGGACGGCACCGATGACGAGATCAGCCTCGGAGATGGCCCGCTCGATCGACCCGTGGTTCGACGCGAGGGTCATGATCCGGCCCTGGTGGATCTGGTCGACCCACCGCAGCCGGTCGATGTCCCGGTCGAGGAGCAGGACCTCGGCCTCCATCCCCTGGGCGATCCACGCGGCGTTCCATCCCACGTGGCCGGCACCGATGATCACGACGCGAGCCGGCCGTACGCCGGGGACGCCTCCGAGGAGGATGCCTCGCGTTCCGTGGGAAGCCTCGAGGAAGTGCGCGCCGACCTGGGTCGCTATCCGTCCGGCGACTTCGCTCATCGGTGCGAGGAGGGGCAGGCTTCCCGAAGGGAGCTGCACCGTCTCGTAGGCGACCCCGGTGGCGCCGGACTCGAGCAGTGCCTTGGCTACGCCGGGGTAGGCGGCGAGGTGGAGGTACGTGAAGAGCACGAGGCCGGGCCGCAGATAGGAGAGCTCCGATTCCTGTGGCTCTTTCACCTTGCAGACCAGCTCGGCAGACCACGCAGCGGCGGCGTCGACCAGGGTCGCTCCTGCTGTCACGAACTCTGCATCGCTCAGGGACGACCCAGTGCCGGCGCCCGTCTCGACGAGCACCTGGTGGCCGAGCGCCGTCAGCCCGCGGACGCCATCGGGTGTGATGGCGACTCGGCACTCCGCGACCTTGACCTCCGCAGGGACCCCGACGATCATGACCGGCCCGCCGGCTGTTCGCGCTGTGCGGCTCTGGTCGTTCTGGTCATCATGGCTGTCACCCTCTGGTTCCCTGATGCTCGATCTTCGTGAACGCTGTAACGCTAACGGCACTCGACGAGCCTCGTGGTGAGCAAGGCTGATCCCTGGCCACCGGCAGGCCGCGACCGATCCCCCCGCCGCCGTCGCGCGCTCGGCGCGAGTCCCGTGTCATCCTGGGTGTCGTGCCACCCAACTCGGTCCTGAGCTGACCGACGGCTAAGAGCGCCTGTGTACCATCGCGGCGTGCCGCTGATCGGAGGTGTCGCGGCGCTCGCTGGCAAGCGGGTCGTGGTGTTCGGGGCAGGCATTGAAGGTCGGTCCTTCGCCCGGCGCGTCGGCCCGACATGCGCGGAGCTTGTCGTCGTCGACGATGTCGTGGGGGACCTCACCGCCCCTGAGGGTCCTCGGCAGGCGATCAAGGCGGAGCTGGCCGAGCTCGATGTGCAGTCGCCATCGGTCCTCGAAGATCGCAGTTTCGACTTCGTCGTCCGCTCGCCCGGAGTCTCGCGATACGACGAGCGCCTTGCCGAGGCGGCCCGGCTCGGTGCGGTGGTGACGACTCCGGCGGCGCTGTTCATGGAGGACTTCCAGGACCGGCGAATCGTGGCCGTGACCGGATCCAAGGGCAAGACGACCACCGCGATGCTCACGGCGGCTGCCCTCGGTGCCTATGGGCTCGACGTCGCGCTTGCCGGCAATATCGGCCGTCCCTTGACCGAGCTGTACGACGACGACGCCCATGATGTGTTTGTCGTCGAGCTCTCGAGCTTCCAGACTGCGGACGTGACGACGTCGCCCTCGGTCGGCGTCCTGACGTTGCTGGCACCGGACCACCTCGACTGGCACCGGAACCTCACGAATTACTACGAGGACAAGCTCCGCCTGTTCTCCCATCGCGACGAGGTTCCCGTCGCCGTCAACGGACGCTGCGACGAGGCCGTTGCCCGGAGCTCACAGCTGGCCGGCAGGGTCCTCTACGGCAAGGGTGGTCCGGTGCGTCTCGAAGGGGCCAAGGTCGTCGTGCCCGATCTCGGCCCCCTCGACCTCGGGGGGTTTCAACTGTTGGGGGAGCACAACCTCCTCAACGCCTGCGGCGCCGTCACGGCTGCTCTCCTGATCACCGGTGAGCCGCCCGATCAGAAGCGGCTGGAACACGAGCTCTCCGCGGTCACAGCACCCCGATCAAGGCTCGAGCCGATCGGGGACATCGACGGCGTCAGCTACATCGACGACGCGCTCGCGAGCAACCCGGAGGGGACGGTCGTCGCACTTCGTGTCTTTGCCGGAAGACAGGTGTCTTTGATCGTCGGCGGACACGACCGTGGCGTCGACTACATTCCGCTCGCCCGGGCGATCGACTCAAGCTTGCCGCAGCCGGTCGTCTTCTGGATCGGGGGCGCCGGTGCCTCGGTTGCAGCGGCGCTCGACGACATCTCGAGCAGCGTTCAACGGCAGCCGGCGCCGTCTCTCGAAGTCGCTGTCGAACTCGCGTCGTCTCGTCCAGGCGTGGCGGTGGTGCTGTTCTCACCGGCGGCGCCGACTCCCCATGACGAAGGGTCCTACCTCGATCGCGGCCGGCGCTTCCGGCAGGCCGCCGGCGTCGAAGAAGGCCACCGGGGTCGAAGGGGGACATCGTGACGGAGCCCGAGTTGGCGAGTGTCGAGACGTTCAGGGTCGTCGGCTTCGACTTCGATGCTGCACGCAACATCGCCCGTTTCGACTACGCCTTCGACGACACCCACAGCTTTCAGGAGATCGTCGAGTTCGGCGGGCCTCCGCTCGGGTCGCGTGCGGGACCCGGCATCGAGAGCGCGCTGCGGCTCGTGCATCTCGCGGCCGGCGTCAGCTACTACAAGGCGGCGGTACCGGGAAGGATCATCATCGAGTCCGGACCGCTCAGCCGCGCGGAGGCAGGGCTTGTCCACGACTTGTACGACAAGGGCCTGCGCGAGTTCGCGGTGGCCAACCGACTACAGGTGCCACTTCAGCTCGAGGTGGAAGTGGGACCCGAACCCGAATCAGTGGCCGGGGCCGTGGCTTTCGGCCAGCGCCCTGTGGCCGCGACTTCTACAGGACACGGTCACGACGTCCCTGGGGTGGGGATCGCCGTGCCGATCGGCGGTGGAAAGGACTCGATTGTGCTGGTGGAGGCCCTGAAGGCCGCGAGTCGACCAGCAGGGCTTCCGATCTGGCTGGTCGCTGTCAACCCTCGTCCCGCCATGCAACGCACCGCGGATGTCGCGGGCCTGCCACTCGCCTCGATATCACGGACCGTCTCGCCCCGGTTGCTCGAGCTCAACTCGGCCGGGGCGCTCAACGGTCACGTGCCGATCACCGCGATCGTGTCGCTCATCGCCGTGGCAGCGGGGTACGTCTACGGCTACGACACCACACTCATGGCGCTGGAACGCTCGGCAGACGAAGCCACCGCTCTTATCGGGGACGTGGTGGTCAACCACCAGTGGAGCAAGAGCACCGAGTGCGAGCTCGGATTGCGGTCGGTGGTCCGAGAATCGGTCTCCCGCTCGATCGAGTACTGCTCACCACTGCGCTCGTGCGGTGAGCTCGAGATCGCAAGGTGGTTCGCGGACCTGCACGCCTACCACGCCGGCTTTCGAAGCTGCAATCAGGCGTATCGCTCCGGCACTCGTTTCGACGCCTGGTGCGGCCGGTGCCCGAAGTGCCGCTTCGTGTTCCTCGTGCTGGCCCCGTTTCTCGAGCCCGATCGCCTCGCGGCCATCTTCGGTCACAACCTCCTCGATGACCTCGAGCAAGTCGAGGGATTCCGGGACCTGTTCGCCGCGGGGCGCAAGCCCTATGAGTGCGTCGGCGAGCAGCGCGAGTCGCTGCTTGCTTTCTTGCTCGTGCTCGAGAATCCGAAGTGGCGCGACGCTTCCGTAGTGGTGGCGCTCCAGCCGGAGCTCGAGCGCAGCCGTGGCGATGTCGCCCTCGATCTCGAGCTCGGCGTACCGGTGGTCGAGAGCGCATCGGTCACTCGCGAGCGCGTCTCGCAGCTCATCGCGCAGTTGCTCACACGCGATCGCAGGCCGGAGCCATGAGCCGCCGGCGGGGCTGGCGCCGCAGAGCCGAATGCCGCTACCGGACCGCTGGCTGCCGCGTCGCGTATAGCGGACCGACCGGGTGGTCAGCTTTGCACTGTGCCGGTCCGCTAGCCTGAAACCCGGTACACGGTCATGATCCTCGAATCCATAAATTCACCTTCCGATCTCAAGGCCCTCTCACTTGCAGAGTGCGACCAGCTCGCGGAGGAGATCCGTAACTTCATCGTGGAGGCCGTGTCGCGCACCGGTGGGCACCTCGGTTCGAATCTCGGTGTCGTCGAGCTCACGCTTGCCTTGCACCGTGTCTTCAACTCCCCCGAGGACATTCTCCTGTTCGACACCGGGCACCAGGCCTACGTCCACAAGATCGTGACCGGTCGCCGTGAAGGGTTCGCCCGCCTCAAGCAAGAAGATGGGCTCTCGGGTTACCCGTCGAGGATGGAGTCACCCCATGACTGGGTCGAGGACTCCCATGCCTCGACAGCGCTCAGCTACGCGCACGGTATCGCCACGGCCCTTCGTCTCGAGGGCAGGGGCGACCCCGCACGCGGAGGTCGTCACGTCGTGGCGGTGGTCGGCGACGGCGCTCTCACGGGCGGAATGGCCTATGAGGCGCTCAACAACCTCGGCCATTCGGGCACCAGGGTGCTGATCGTGCTGAACGACAACGGCCGAAGCTACGCACCGACGGTTTCGAGGCTGTCGGTCTCGCTGACCCATCTACGGCTCGACCCGCGCTACTTGCAGCTCCGTGAGCGGGTGCGCCAGGTGGTCGAGGAACTTCCGACCGGCGTCTCGTCGCTCGCGTTCACCTCGTTCCATGGACTCAGTGCGGCTGTCCGCGAGGTCGTCGAGCCGCGCATGTTCTTCGAGACGCTCGGAATTCGCTACACGGGACCAATCGACGGGCACACCGTCGGTGCTCTCGAGCAGGCCATCCGCCGGGCTTCGAGCTGGCAAGGCCCCATTGTCCTCCATGTCGTCACCACCAAGGGGAAGGGCTACGCGCCTGCAGAGGCCGACGAAATCGCCTGCCTTCACGATCTGAAGGCTCCAGGGCCGCCAGCACTGGCGAGCCGTTCCGGCGGACGCGCCTCGACACGCCCGGGGTCCCAACAGGTTGGCGCGTCCTCCGTGCGTGGGTCGACCGACGACGACGGGCTGCCCGGCCCCCTTGATGCCGGGGAGAGCTACACCGAGACGTTTTCGAAAGCGCTGGTCGAGGCTGCGGCCGCCGACGAGCGCATAGTTGCGATCACCGCCGCCATGCCCGGCCCGACGGGGCTTCTGGCGTTCCAGGATCGCTACCCGGAGCGCTTCATGGACGTCGGCATCGCCGAGCAGCACGCGCTCACTGCGGCGGCGGGGATGGCGATGGGCGGTTTGCGGCCGGTAGTAGCGATCTACTCGACTTTCCTCGCCCGGGCGGTGGACCAGTGGAACCTCGACATCGGCCTTCACAACCTGCCGGTCGTGATATGCGCCGGACGGGCGGGGATCACCGGAGATGACGGGCCGAGCCACAACGGTGTCTACGACCTCGTCCAAGCGCTGCAAGTACCCGGCTGCGCGATCTTCTGCCCCGCCGACACCGACGAGGTCGCCCCGATGCTCGCCGAGGCGCTCAAGTTGGACGGTCCCTCCTTGATCCGGTTCCCGAAGACGCCGTCGCCGGGCCCGCTCGCCAAGCCGGGGACCGGTCTCAGGGCGCGCAGGCTCCGAAAGGGGACTGGCGAAGTTGTCCTCGTCGGCATCGGCAAGATGACCCGTGCAGTGCTCGAAGCGGCGGAGGGGCTTTTCAGCGACGGCATAGAAACGGATGTCTTCGACGCCCGGGTCGTCCGCCCCGCCGACCCCGAGCTGCTGGAGGCGATAGCGCGCTCAAGGCTCGTGGTCACGGCCGAGGATGGGCTCGCGCATGGTGGTGCCGGCTCGTACCTGGTTGGCGAGGCTGATCGCCTCGCGGAAGCCAGCGGACTTTCCGGGCCGCGCCAAGTTGTGCTCGGTGTCCCGACGGCGTTCGTGCGCCACGCCAAGCCCGATGTGATCCTTTCCCGACTCGGGCTTGATGGAGCTGGAATCGCGGAGGTTACACGTAGGGCGCTCGCAAGGCGCCGGAAGATCGAGCGGACGCAACAGGCCGAACAGCTCGAGCGGGGCTGACGGCTCGAGCTGTTCGAGCGCCCTGAGCATGAGGACTGCCGGTTGCGACGGCGGGCTGGTCAGAACAGCTGAGCGTCACCGGGCTGTTCGGCTGCGATGGGTTTGCCGAGATCGGGCCCTTCCTCTCGCGCATCGTTGAGCCTGGTAGACACCCGGAACGTCTCGAGTGCCTCGGATGGAGCGGGACGGATCAGCCGGGCGAGCTCTCCAGCTGCAAGCGGCTCGGGAGACAGCCACTCCTCGAGGTCTTCTTCGGCTATCAGCACCGGCATGCGATCGTGGACTTGGGCGACGAGCTCGTTCGCGTCGGTGGTTAGGATGGTGCAGGTGAGAAGCGGCGTCGCCGATTGAGCCTCCCGCGGTCGCCACTGCTCCCAGAGGCCACCGAAGAGGAGCAGCCCTGAGCCCGAAGCCCTGAAGCACCAGGGCCGCTTCCGGCGGATCGGGTCGCCCCGAGCCGCTGGGGCCCACTCGTAGAAGGCGTCGGCTGGAATGATGCAGCGTTGCTTGTCGATCGCGCTGCGGAACATCGGCTTGTCCCGGACGGTCTCGGATTTCGCGTTGAAAGCGCGCGCGCCGATCGAGGAATCCTTCGCCCACCATGGGACCAGACCCCAACGAAACGCCGAGAGGCGCCGAAGCCCGGGGTCGTGGGCCGGCTCGGTCACCGCGAGCACCATCGCCTGCGGGGCGACGTTCCAACGTGGAGCCACGAGCTCGGAGGGGACCTCCACCTCGTCCACCTCGAGCAGCCGGGCGATCTCCTCAACGGGGCGGCTCGCAACGAAACGACCACACATCGGCCCGAACGCTATCGGCCGACGGGCATCGGGAGCCCAGGCGTCGTCTCGAGAATGGTGGCTCCTATTGGACGGCGCGGTAGACGGGGTCGACCGCGCAAGCTTCAGCGACGTCCTCCGCACAGGGCTCGCATTCCATCTCCAGGGTCGTGTGCGCGACATGGAAGCGTCTGGCGACCGAGGTCTTCACCCGCTCCCCGACGACCTGGGCCTCCTCCAAACTCGGGTGCCCGTCGAGCACGAGGTGGGCCGAGAGCGCCCTGACATCGCTCGACAGGCTCCAGCAGTGAAGATCGTGGACCGCGGTGACTCCTTCGGCGGCGGAGATAGCCGAAGCGAGCGCGGCGACGTCCAGGTCGGGCGGGGTCGACTCGAGCAGGATGTCCAGGCTCGCGCGTACGAGCCGCCAGGCCTCGGCACCGATGAGCAGCGTGATGAGGAGCGCCACAGTCGGGTCGATCGCCTCGAAACGTCCCGTCGCGAGGATGACCGTCCCCGCCACGATCACCCCGAGCGCAGCGGCTGCGTCCCCGGTGAAGTGCAGGGCCACTGCCCGGAAGTTGAGGTCTTTGATGTGTTCGCGGAGCAGCAGCGCAGCGCCCGCGTTGCCCAGCAGTCCGCCTGCCGCGACGATCACCACGAGCGTGCCTTGCACGTGTGCTGGGTGGGCGAGTCGATACGCACCAAGCGCGACCACGCCAAGGGCCACGACCACGATCGCCGTCGCGTTCGCGAGGGCAGCGAGGATCGTGGCCCGGTGGTACCCGAAGGATCTTGCAGCCGTCGCAGGCCTGAGCGCGAGCCGGGTGGCGACGAGGGCGAGCCCGAGCGCCGCGGCGTCGGCCAGGTCGTGCCCGGCGGTTGCCAACAGGCCAGTCGAATGGGCGAACACCGCGCCGGTGGCTTCGCCGGCCACCAGGGCCAGGTCGATGACGAGAGCCAGCACCAGCCGACGCGAACGCGTCATCGAACGCCTCAGCCGGCCAGCTCCTCGGCGACGAGCGAGCGGACGAGCGGCACATCGCCGGGATGGGTGAGCCCGATGCAACGGCTGTGCGACGGGACCACTCGGATACGCGCTCGTCCTTCGGACACGACCCGGCCGACGACGTCGGGCAGGAGGAGCTCGGGCGGCTTGCCTTCGTCGTGAGGGGCGCTTGCGGGCTCGAAACCATCGAGCGCGTCGTCGATCTCGTCGAGCATCGACTCCGCAAAACCCCACAGGTTCATGCTCACCTGTTCCTCCCCGCTCAGACGCGGCAGGTGTCCGGTGTTCGACCCGGTGATGGGAGATCCCTCGAAGGTTCCGTCAGGAAGGCGCCGCACCTGCTGCTCGATGATGCGGCTGAGCAACGCGTCGTCGCCGGTTTCGCAGATCCCTCTGGTGACCGGGTCGTCGGTGATGACCGTGTCCTTGAGGCGGTAGCCGACGAGCACGTGCTCACCCTGGGTGGGGCGGCGGAGCTGATCTGCGAGAGTCACGATCGCCGGCGCGCCGTAGAGATCGTCGGCGTTGGCGACGCCGAACGGTCCGTCGATGAACGGTCGGGCCGACTCCACGGCCTGAGCGGTTCCGGCGATTGCTCCCTGGATGACCGGTTCGACTGGGAGGTCCGCCGGCCAAAAGGACCCTATGTGGTCGAGCAGCTCGTCCTGGATCTCCTCCCGCACGACGAGGATGACACCGTCGAAGCCCGCGGCGAGGGCGTCGCGGGCCGTGAAGTCCATGAGCGCCTCGCCTCCCGGCCCAACAGGGGCGAGCTGTTTCAGGCCCCCGAAACGGCGACCGTGACCGGCTGCAAGCATGACGAGCTGCATGACCGAAGCCTACGTCCTCCTATCATCGAAGTGGGCTGAGCGGGCCCGAACAGCGCAAGCGAAAGGAGGTCGGTCGGTGCACGACGATGCCGCGAGGCCGGTGACTCCGGCTGCTTCTGCCAGCTCAGCGGCCCCGGTCGCGGTCGATGTGGGAATCTCCGCGAGGTCTCATGGCGCCGTGATCGACGATGCCGAGCGCGATCACCGCAAGGCGGCGCTCGATGGCCTCCTCGAGCTGATGCGCCCCGCAGTCCAGGCCGACGGTGGCGACATCGCCGTCGTCGATGTCGACTACGACACAGGCGTAGTCGAGGTGCAGCTCCAGGGCGCCTGTGGGTCGTGCGCCATCTCTGCGGTGACGCTGCAGGGAGGCGTCGAGCGTCTCCTGAAGGAGCGCTTGGCCTGGGTCACCGAGGTCAGAGGCGACGTGGACGAGTCGGTGAATCCTTTCGAGAGCGCCGCCATGGGCCGCGGAGGCTACGTACCCCGCTGGGAATGACCTCAGCTAGCAGCGCGCCGGTCCGGTGGCCGCCGCCGCCGCCAAGCTTCAGTGAGCGATTCGCCCTGCCAGCCGGCGTCGGCGGGATTCATGGTGACCCCCGGTGGGACGATCTCGTCCAGCCGGTCGAGCGTGGCGTCGTCCAAAGCAACTCCGGAACCCGAGAGCAGGTCCTGCAGCTGGTCCATCGTCCTCGGCCCGATGATCGCGGCGGTCACAGCCGGGTGGGACACGACAAAGGCAAGGGCGAGGTGCCTGAGCGGCATCCCGGCGTCGGCGGCCACGGCCTCGAACTGGTCGACGAGGTCGAGCTTGTGCCGGTTCGCCGGCAGGCTCGGATCGAAGCGCTGCGGGATTCGCGACGCCCGTCCGGAGGTCATGTCGATCTCTTTGCCGTGCCGGTACTTGCCGGTCAGCCAACCGCCCGCGAGCGGGCTCCAGGCGATGACGCCCATGTCGTAGCGTTCGCAGACCGGGAGCACTCCTGCCTCGATCCCGCGGGCGAACAATGAGTACGGGGGCTGCTCGCATCGGAAGCGCTCGAACCCCCGCCGCTCGGCGGCCCAATGGGCCTCGACGATCAACTCGGCTGGGAACGTCGAGCAACCGATGGCGCGGACCTTGCCCTCTCGGACCAGGTCCGTCAACACCGACAACGTCTCCTCGATATCGGTTCGGGGATCGGGACGGTGGATCTGGTACAGGTCGATCCAGTCGGTACCGAGGCGCCGCAAGCTCTGTTCGACCTCGTAGCGGATCCACCGGCGTGAGTTGCCTGAGCGATTCTCGCCCGGGCCCATGGAGGCGTGGACCTTCGTGGCGAGCACGACGTCGTCGCGCCGGCCCTTGAGGGCCTTGCCGACGATCTCCTCGGACTCGCCACCGGAGTACACGTCTGCTGTGTCGACAAAGTTGATGCCGGCGTCCAAGGCGGCGTGCACGATCCGCACCCCGTCTTCGTGGTCCTTGTTGCCCCATTCGCCGAGCATCATGGCGCCGAGGCAGTAGGCACTGACCCGGATGCCGGTTCCTCCAAGTGTTCGATAGCGCATGACGGTCACGTTAGGGCCTGGCGAAGCGTCCCGACGCGGCGGAGCGGTCCCCGCCGCCTGTCGGTCGGACCGAGAGGCTTCAGGTATCGCGGGGGCCTGACAGCTAACGCCTTCTGTGTAGCATACTGCGTATGGTACACGAGGATCTAGGCCGTAGGGTTCGGGGATCGGTGACGCGATGAGCGTCCGGCACGCGTTGCTCGCGCTTTTGAGCGCAGGTCCCAAGTACGGCTTCCAGCTCCGTCAGGAGTTTGAGGCGAGCACCGGTGACGTCTGGCCGCTCAACGTCGGTCAGGTGTACTCGACGCTCCAGCGCCTCGAGCACGCGGGCCACATCGAGTCCGACGACTCGGCCGCTGACAGCCCCCAGAAGAGCTTCCGGATCACGCCCGAGGGGGAGAAGGAGCTCGACCACTGGCTCCGCACGCCGCCGGACATGACCTCGCCACCCCGGGACCAGCTCGTGATCAAGGTCCTCTCCGCGTTGGTGGTCCCTGGAATCGATGTCCGCGACGTGATCCAGGTACATCGCCGTTACCTCGTCGAGCTGATGCAGATGTGGACGCGCCTCAAGGAGGACGAGGCAGAGTTCGACCTCACCCTCGCTCTCGTCGTCGACGCCGAGCTCTTCCGATTGGACTCGGTCATCCGGTGGCTCGACGCCGCCGGCGGGAGGTTGCAGCGGGCCGTCATCGACCCTCCCATCCCCTCAACGGTGCCGCTCCTGCGGCGAAGGATCGTGGTGCGCAGATGAGCTTTCTCGAGCTACGCAAGGTCACCAAGTTCTACGGCGAGGGAGCCGCCCAGGTCCGTGCCATCGAAGACGTCGAGCTGTCCGTCGATCGTGGCGCGCTCGTCGCGGTGATGGGCCCGAGCGGTTCAGGCAAGTCCACGCTTCTCACGATCGCCGGCAGCCTTGAGGAACCGACGAGCGGCGAGGTGCTCATCGAAGGCGCACCGCTCTCGAAGATGTCGCGCAATGACAAGGCGCGCCTTCGGCGCCGCACGATCGGCTATGTGTTCCAGGACTTCAACCTGCTCGCCGGGCTCACCGCGGTGGAGAACGTTTCCCTCCCGCTCGAGCTCGACGGTGTCTCGGCGAAGAGGGCGTACGCCACGGGAATGGCAGCGCTGGAGGAGCTCGGACTTGCGGACCTGGCTACGCGCTATCCAGACGAGCTCTCCGGCGGCGAGCGCCAGCGCGCCTCCATAGCCCGCGCTGTGGTGGGCGAGCGCCACCTGCTCCTCGCCGACGAGCCTTCGGGTGCGCTCGACTCGACGAACGGGGAGGCTGTGATGCGGATGATCCACGCCGCGTGCAAGCGGGGTGTCGCCGCGGTCGTCGTCACACACGACGCGCACCTCGCCTCCTGGGCTGACCGGGTGGTGTTCCTCCGGGACGGGCGCGTCGTCGACCAGACCTCGCCGCCTCCGAGCCCGGAGTCACTCCTGGCGCCCGCGCCGGAGCCATGAGCACGACACTCGAGCGACCGCCGACAGGGGCGCTCTCAGGCAACGGAGGCGCGCCTGCGCGCCGCGCCATGCTCCGCTGGGCCTGGCGCCTGTTCAGGCGTGAATGGCGGCAGCAGCTGCTGATCGTGGCGCTGGTTGTTGTGGCGGTCGGAGCCACGGTTCTGGGTGCGACCGTGGCAACCAACACGCCGCCGCCCGCCAACGCGGGTTTCGGTACCGCCCAGGACCTCGCCACGTTCCAGGGACCCAACCCGAAACTGCCTGCCCAGACCGCCGCGCTGAGGCACCGGTTCGGCCGCGTCGAGGTCATCGAGGACGAGGTCATGACCGTTCCCGGTTCGATCGACACCTACGACCTGCGCGCCCAGGATCCTCACGGGCCGTTCGGGCAGCCCATGCTCGCCCTCGTCGCCGGTCACTATCCGACCGGCCCGGGACAGGTGGCCGTGACCGACGGCGTGGCTTCCGATTTCAGGCTCAAGATCGGTGACCTCTGGCACAAGCCCGGCGGCACGCCGCGGCGCGTGGTCGGAATCGTCGAGAACCCCCAGAGCCTCCTTGACGAGTTCGCCCTCGTGGTGCCTGGCCAAGTCAAAGCACCAACCCAGGTGACGCTCCTGTTCGACGCGGGCGGGGTGAGCGCAGCCTCGATCGGCCCGAACGTCGAGACCCCTTCGATGGTGGCTTCGAGCAATTCACTCAACCCCGAGACCATCGTGCTCGCGTTGGACACCCTCGGGATGCTTCTCATCGGCCTTGTTGCGGTGGGGGGCTTCACGGTGCTGGCGCAGCGACGGCTTCGCTCGATCGGGATGGTCGGGGCCTTGGGCGCCACCGACAAGCACATCCGTCTTGTCGTGCGGGCCAACGGCGTCGTGGCGGGTGTCGTCGGCACCCTTGTCGGAGCGGCATTGGGCCTGGTGGTCTGGTTGGCCTACCGACCGCGTATCGAGTCGAGTGCCCACCACGTGATCGGCGCGTTCGCACTGCCATGGGTGGTTGTTGCCGTGGCGATGGTGCTCGCCGTCGTGGCGACGTCCCTCGCCGCGGCGCGACCGGCCCACACCGTCACGAGGATCCCAATCGTGGCCGCCCTGTCCGGGAGGCCGGCTCCCCCGAAACAGGTGCACCGCTCGGCCCTGCCCGGCCTCGTCTTCCTCGTCGTCGCCTTCTTCTTGTTGTCGTACTCGGGCAGCGGCTCGAGCGCGAAGCCTCGAACCCCTGAGCTCGTGCTCGGCCTGGTCGCGCTCATCCCGGCGGTGATCCTGCTCTCCCCCTTCTGCCTGACGACGCTCGCCAGGCTCGGCAGGCGGGCCCCGATCTCGGTGCGCCTGGCCCTGCGCGACTTGGCTCGCTATCGGGCCCGATCGGGTTCCGCTCTCGCCGCGGTCAGCCTCGGTGTGTTGATCGCGGTCATCATCGCGGTCGTCGCGGCGGCACGGTACGGCAACGTCCTGGACTACGCCGGGCCCAACCTGGCAGCCAACCAGGTCGTCATATACACGCCGAACGGCGGGCAGGGCCCCGGACCTGGGACCGCGCCGTCCTCCAGCCAGCTGCGATCCATGACCAAGGCCGCGGACGGCATCGCCGCGTCGCTCGGCTCACCCGACATAGTCCAGCTCGAGTCGACGAGCGCCTCGCTCAACCACGACGCGCCGGGACGCAATTGGTCAGGACCGATCTACGTCGCCACCCCGTCGCTGCTCGCAGCCTTTGGGATAAGGGTTTCCCAAATCGACCCCACGGCCGACATACTCACGATGCGCCCCGGGCTAGCAGGAACCTCCAAGATGCAACTTGTCTACGGGAAATACTTCAACGGCCCCACCTTCGGCCCGGGCAACGGCCCCGGCCCGGGCTCCGGCCCCAGATCCTTCCCCTGCCCGAAGGCGAGCTGCCTCGCCAACCCCGTGATCCAGACCTTGAGCGCCCTTCCTTCGGGCACATCCGCGCCCAACACGGTGATCACCGAGCACGCCATCAAGGAGTTCCATCTCCGGGACAGCGTCAGCCTTTCAGGTTGGCTCATCCAGACCAGGGGCCCCCTCACGGCCTCACAGATCTACAACACCCGGCAGGCAGCCGCCGCTTCGGGAATGGGCATCGAGACCAAGAACAGCCAGCCCTCCTCGTCAGAGATCATCAACTGGGCCACCGTCTTCGGGATCATCCTCGCGCTCGGCATACTCGCCATGATCGTCGGCCTGCTTCGGAGCGAGACAGCAGGCGACCTGCGCACGCTCACCGCCACCGGGGCGAGCAGCTCGACCCGCCGGGCCCTGACGGCCGCCACAGCCGGCGCCCTCGGACTGGTCGGAGCCGTGCTCGGTACGGTGGCCGGCTATGTAGGGGTGATCGGCTATATACGGTCCAACTCTCTCAACGGGGGCATCTCTGCCCTCGGGAACGTCCCGGTCGAGAACCTCCTCATCATCATTCTTGGCATTCCTCTGATCGCCGCAGCTGGCGCCTGGCTGTTCGCCGGACGTGAGCCGCCCGCCATGGCCCGCCAGCCGCTGGAGTGAACTGTTCGCGCCTCGGCTTGTTCAACGCCGGCATCTTCCGCATCGGACAGAGCGCCTCGTACCACAGGGCATTTCAGGACGTGACGGTCGGGGACAACTCGGTCGTAACGTCGTCCGGCCCGATCACTGGCTACCGGGCGTTGCCGGGCTGGGACCCGGTAACCGGGACAACTACCTACGGGACGTGTCGCTTCGGATCGATGTCCGAAGACGCCACCCGCACGGCGTAGTAATCCTCCGTGCCCATGACGTCGAAGCCACAGGTCAAGTAGAGATGCAACGCGCTGTCGTTGGTGCACGACACCTCGAGCCCGACATGTGCCCGACCCTCGGCGACGAGGTCCCGGGCGAGGGTGGAGAGCACTTGCCGGCCGATGCCGCGACCCTGGAACTGCGGCAGGACGGCAAACCCGTAGATACCGGCAAAGTCGGCGCTCCGGTTGACGCGAACGGTGCCGACCGGCTCGTCCGCATAGTCGATGACAAGTGTTCCAGGGAACCGCCTGCCGAGGGCCTCGAGCTCATCGTCTTTGACCTCGTCGATAGGAAGGCCGAAGGCGTCGGCCAGGCACGAGAGGATGAAGCGCCCGTCGGCCAGTTCGGCCTCGCGGATGGTGACGAGCGGATCGGGGACGGCGGAGGCAGGCTCCCGCCGCAGTGTCATGCGGTGCTCGGAGTGCTCGATCGTGCCCCCGACGGATCGGGCGAAGCCGGACCCGGCCTCGTAAAGGCGGTCCACGACCAAGAGGGCTTCCGGCACGCCCCGGACGGCAAGCTCGCCAGTCGCCGCCTCGAAGAGTCGCGAGAAGACACCTTGCCGGCGCGCGGAGGGACGGACCATGCCGCAGAGCTCGACCTGGTCCGAGCGGTAGCCGTAGACGCCGAGGAAGCCAACCAGGCCACTGGGCCCGATCCACAGGAAGTCGTTGACCTGCTCGGGGGGTCTCGACTGGAGGACCCCCCACTCGAGCTTGAGACGCCCACCGTCCGCTGCGACGCAGGCCGTGGCGAGCTCTTTGACCGCGTGAAGATCCTCGGGCCCCAGTCCTGGCTCGGAGCGGAGCCGGCCGGGAGTTTGTCTTGGGTTGCCCGGCGCGTTCACCAGGCGCCTTGTACTGGCAGATCGTGCATTGCGGGAGGTTACCTGCCGGCCCGCCACCCGGGAGCCGGCGTCGGTGTCAGTGCCCGATCCCGAGCTGCACGGCCTTCACGACGAGGAGGAGCACGGCCACGACCAGGTAGAGGCTCAGGACCCACATCGCCACGGTGCGTCCGCGCGACCAGACCGGTCGCTCGAGGAGGGCGAGCTGAGGCATCCTCCAGGTCACACGCCGCACCGTGGTCTCGCGTTGAGCGGCCGCGGCCAGCTGGATGGCGACGCGGCGTTTGGCGCGCTGGCCGGGCAGGAGCGCCCACGAGCCCACGCCGAGGAACGCGGCCACGATGATGGCGCCCAGCACGAGGGCAAGCGAGGTGACTTCCAGCTTCGGGAACACGGTGGTCGCCATCAAGATGAGCGACAGTGCCAGCAGCACGGCGACGACCAACCCTGCCAATGCGTTCAGCCATGGGCGGTTGACCCACGGCCCGAGGACCTCCTTGTCGTTGCAGAGCAAGAGGAGGAACACTGTCGCGCTGGGCAGGAGAACTCCCGCCAGCGCCTGAACCGCGGTCGTGATCAGCCCCAACGGCGCGCGGGGGATCAGGACGATGCCCGCAGCGCAGACCACCAGCGCGCTGAACAGGAAGTAGAACTGCTTCGCGTCGGCGAAGCTGCGGTGAAGGGAATGCCGGATCCCGAACATGTCGCCGAAGGCATATGACGTCGAGAGCGTGACAGCGGCGGCTCCGATGATCGAGGCGTTGAGCAGCACAAGCGCGAAGAGCGGTCCGGTCCCGTGCCCGACGATGTGCTCGAGTCCACGAGCCACGCCTGCTGCATTCGTGAAGTGGCCTGCGAGACTGGTGCCCCGGAAGGCAAAGGCCGCCGTCACCAAGAGCGCAGTGGCCGCGATCACCACGACGAGCGAGCCGAGGACGGTATCGGCCCGTTCGTAGTTGATCCAGCGTGGCGTGATCCGCTTGTCGACGATGTTGGACTGTTGGAAGAACAGCTGCCAGGGCGCAACCGTCGTTCCGACGATGGCGATGATCAAGAGCACCGCCGTCGAGGACATCCCACCCTGGGCTCCTGGGACCAAGAACCCGTGCAAGACCGGGCCGGCGTGGGGATGGACCAGGATCACCAGCGGGATGGCGAGGAAGTTCACCACGATGAAGATGAACATGAAACGCTCCCAGCGGCGGAAGCTGCCGCTCGCCGTTATGGCGATGAGCCCGAGCGCGGCGATGGGGACCGAGATGTAGGTAGAGATGCCGAAGTAGGCGAGAGCGAGGCCCACTCCGATGAACTCGGTGACGATCGTGAGGAAATTCAAGACAAACAGGTCGCCGACGGAGAAGGCCCCCCAGAACGTCCCGAATCGCTCTTTGATCAGCCGGGCATGGCCGACGCCGGTCACCGCCCCCAGCCGCACGACCATCTCCTGGTTGACGATCAGGACCGGGACCAGCAGTGGAAGGGTCCACAACAGGCTGAGGCCGAAGTTCTGACCGGCCTGGGCGTAGGTCGAGACGCCCCCGGCGTCGTTGTCGCCCACCATCACGATGAGGCCGGGGCCGGCGATGGCGAGAAGCGTGAGGAGCTTCTTCCACCACGAGCGCCGAGCAGCGAGGTCGTGCTCGCGAATCGTGCCGAAGGCTCCCTGGATGTCGCCCACGTGCGCGCTGTCGAGGGCCGCCGTTGGCCCGTCAGGCTTCTCTTTGGGCTCCTCGTCGTCGCCGGGGGGCAGGTCTTCGACCATGTTGACCTCTCGCGCCGTCCTTGGCGTTGTGGGTGTGCGTGGACGCGGCTGGTTGCGCACGCACACCAGAGGTCAGACAGGCCTCAGCAGAGCGGTCGCCCTTCCTCGAAGGCAGCGTGCGCGTGAAGTTGGTCCGGTAACCAACCGTCGGTACTCAGGGTTGCTCCATTTCCTGGCCCATCGTCAACCTGCCCTTGAGCGAGTGGCACCGACGGGTACCGGCTTCACCCCGGCGCGAGCCGGGAGCACTCCGCTCACCGTTTCCGGACGAGGCATGGCTGCTTGCGGGCAGGATCTTACCCTCTCAGCCCGCCGGAGCGACACTTGCAGGCGTCATCTCCACTGGCGCCGCACGCCGCCGGCGCAGCCTCACTCGTCGGCGGCGGTCATCCCGAAGTCGCGGCGCCAGCCGGTCGGCAGGAGGAGCTCCAGCACGTCGTCGACGGTGACGACGCCGATCATCCGATGGTGATCGTCGATGACGGGAGCCGCGGCGAGGTTGAAGTCCGACATCTTCCGGACGATCGCGTGGAGGTCGGTGTCGGGCCTCACCGCCGCAGGGTCGAGGTCGGCCACGTCACTGATGCGCGCCGCCGCCGGGCTCTTGAGGAGTCGCACGACCGACGCCGTGCCGGTGAGACGACCGTCTTCGTCCGTCGTGTAGATGACCCCGAGAGCCTCTGGCGCGACCGGGCTGCGGCGGATCTCCTCGAGCGCCTCCGAGACGACGGTGTCCCCGGGCAGGGCAAGGAACTCCGGGCTCATGAGGCCGCCTGCGGTCTCCGGGTTGTAGCTGAGCAGGGCCCGGACCTTCGCTTGGGTCGGCTGTGGGAGGGCCTCCAGCACCGAGAGCCGCCGTTCCTGGTCGAGATCGGCGATCAGGTCGGCAGCGTCGTCGGGTGCCATCGTCGCGAGCACCCGGGCCGCGTCCTTGTCCGTCCGGGTGCTCAGGAACTCGAGCTGATGCTCGGTGTCGAGCTCCTCGAAGACATCGGCCTCGAGCTCGAGGTCCTGGCCGACGGCGTTGATGATCTCCTCGCCCTCCTCGTGCGACGCGGCCTCGACGAGATCGGCGATCTGGGCGGGGTGCAGACGGGCCAGCTTGCGGTAGGGGATCCGGAGCATTGCCGTCGGCACGTGCGAAACGAACGGCTGGATGCTCTCCCAGTCCACAATGGCCTTCGCCGGTATGCGCTGGGCGAGCCCGCGCGGCAGCAGCCTGCGGAGAACGGGCCGGCTGGTCGGGTCGACTCCGATGACTTCCAAGGTGCCCTCGACGAGCGCGATCTCGATCTCGTTCGCACGGATGAGGCGGGCGCCGACGATGTTGATCAGGTGCCTTGCCGACAGGTCCTTGGTGAGGAGCAGCTCGCCCGGTCGGCGCTCGAAACGGGCGAGGTTGAGTGTCTCGCCATGGAGTTGGACGCATCCGGGGTGAACGCTTCCGATCATCGAAATCGGCACGAAGAGCTGCCGACGGCCGATTTTCGCGACGATCCCGATCACCGGGGGATGTGCCTGCTCGCCGGGGCGCGCGATCACGTCTTCGACCCGGCCCATCCGTTCCCCGTCGCTGCCGAGCAGCGGGCTGCGGACGATGCCTGAGAGATGGATGATGTCGGCTGCCATCAGAGGGAGGCCCAGCGCGATCGGCACACGGCGATCCGCACAGCTCCATAGTAGTGAAGACCGCGGCGGACTGAAAAGGGCCTGGTTGCCGGTCGGCCAGGCGGCGGTCACCTTGCGTATCGGAGCTGTGCGGGGGAGGCTGAACAGGTATGCAGGAGCCAGCTCGGCCCCGCCGCCTGCGCATCGCGTACCTCGTGTACAGGGGAAACCCGCGCTGTGGTGGTCAGGGTGTCTATACGCGCCACCTCACGGGCGAGCTCGCGGCGCTCGGTCATTCGGTGACGGTGTTCTCGGGGCCGCCGTATCCCGAGCTCGAAGAACCCGTGGAGCTGGTGAAGGTTGCGAGCCTGGACCTGTACCGCGAACCGGATCCGTTTCGTGTTCCGAGACTGCGCGAGTTCACCTCGTCAGTGGACCTTCTCGAGTTCGCGCTGATGTGCACGGCCGGCTTTCCCGAGCCGCTCACCTTCAGTCTGAGGGCGCGCCGCCTCCTGGCCGGGCGTCTCGGGGACTTCGATCTCGTCCACGACAATCAAACTCTCGGCTCGGGCATCATCGGCATGATGAACGACGGCTGGCCGGTGCTCGCGACGATTCACCACCCCATCACCGTCGACCGCGAGCTCGACCTGGCTCATGCTGACGGGTGGCGGCGGCGGTTGACCCTCAGGCGCTGGTACGGCTTCGTCAGGATGCAGGCACGGGTCGCACGCCAGGTGCAGCGGATCGTGACCGTTTCCGAATCGTCGCGGCGCGACATCGCGGACCAGCTCGGCGTCGCGCCGGAGCACATTTCGGTCGTCCCGGTCGGCGTCGACGGCTCGGTCTTCCGGCCGATGCCCGGCGTGGCGCGCGTGCCAGGCCGGATCATGACCACGGCGAGCTCGGATGTGCCTATGAAAGGGCTGGTTCCGCTTCTGGAGGCGCTCGCGAAGGTTCGCACGGAGCGCCAGGACGCCCATCTCCTGGTCATCGGCCGCCTGAGAGACGGGAGCGCGATCCCTGCCGCGCTGGACCGGTTCGGGCTGGCACGCGCAGTTCGCTTCGTCTCGGGGCTGAGCGACCAGGCGATCGTCGATCTCTACGCCCAAGCCGAGATCGCCGTCGTGCCATCACTGTACGAGGGCTTTTCGTTGCCGGCGATCGAGGCCATGGCTTGCGGCGTCCCGCTCATCGCGACCACCGGCGGAGCGCTGCCCGAGGTCGCCGGGCCAAACGGCGTCTCGGCGCTGCTCGTGCGTCCGAACGATCCGGGCTCGCTCGCCAGGGCCATTCTCACGGCCCTTTCCGAGCCGGCGCTGCGCTCCTGCCTCGGGGCAGCCGGCCGCAAGCGCACGGCCGAGCGCTTCACCTGGCCCGTCACGGCTCGAGCCACTGCCGAGCAGTACTTCGGGCTTCTGGCGTCCCGCCGGTTCGCCGAGCGCGCCGGGGACCTGGCGTCCTGCGGGAGGGCGGCCACTGGGGTTCAGCCGGCCGCGGTGGCCCGAGAAGTCGCGTCCTCCCACTCGGCGCCGTGCTGACCGTCGACTTCGACCGCCTCGGCCTGCGTCCGGCCGAGCGCGTGCTCGACATGGGCTGTGGTGGGGGTCGCCACGCCTTCGGTTGCCTGCGCCGCGGTGCTGTTGTCGTTGCCCTCGACGCGGACCCAGGCGAGGTCAAGGGCGTCATCGGCCTGATGATGGCAATGGTCGAGGCCGGGGAGGTCCCCGAGGGCGGGGCGGGAGCGGGGGTGAGGGGTGACGCGCTGAGACTGCCGTTTCCTGATGGGGCTTTCGACAAGGTCATCTGTGCCGAGGTGCTCGAGCACCTCCCCGACGACTCTTCGGCGATGGCCGAGCTTTCTCGGGTGCTTCGGCCCGGCGGCTTGCTCGCGATCAGCGTTCCCCGGTACGGCCCCGAGCTCGTCAACTGGTCGCTCTCCGAGCAGTACCACAGCGTTCCGGGCGGGCACCTGCGGATCTACCGCCGACGCCAGCTGCTCGGGCGGCTCGAGGACGCGGGCCTGGAATTGGTCGCGTCCCATCACGCGCACGCGCTGCACAGCCCGTACTGGTGGTTGCGGTGCCTCGTCGGGCCGGAGAACGACCGCTGTTTCGCCGTTCGCAGCTACCACCGTCTCCTCGTGTGGGACATCACGGCTCGCACGCCTGTCACCCGCGTTCCCGAGAAGCTCCTCAACCCGTTTCTGGGCAAGAGCCTTGTTGTCTACCTGAGGCACGCCAAGTGATGATCACGCCCTTCGGGCACGTCGCCGGCGGCCGATTGATCGCCGAGACCGTCGAGTCGATTCGTGCTGTCCAGTTGCAAGACGGCATGATCCCTTGGTTCGGCGGCGGTCACGCTGACCCATGGAACCACGTCGAGGCCGCGATGGCGCTTGCCGTGGGCGGCGCGGTGCACGAGGCCGAGCTCGCTTACGAATGGTTGCGCGCGACCCAGCGCCCTGACGGGTCGTGGCACACGTACTACCTGGCGAACGGCAAGATCGAGGAGCCCCGCCTGGACACCAATGTCTGCGCCTACGTGGCGACCGGCGTGTGGCACCACTTCCTCGTCACCAGGGACTCGGGCTTCCTCGAGGATCTCTGGGGTTCGGTCGAGCTCGCCATCGACTTTGTCCTCAGCTGGCAGCGGCCTGGCGGGGAGCTGGTGTGGTCCGTCGCCCCCGACGGGACACCGGGGCGCTATGGGCTGTTGACCGGCTCCTCCTCGGCGTACTTCAGCCTCCGGTGCGCCATCGCATGCGCCTCCCAGCTGGGACTGGAGCGCCCGGACTGGGAGCTCGCCGCCGGCCGTCTGCGGCACGCGGTCGCCCACAATGCTGGCGGCTTCGCTTCGAAGGACGAGTTCGCGATGGACTGGTACTACCCGGTGCTGGTTGACGCGCTCGACGCCCAGACGGCATCGGACCGCATCGATGAGCGATGGTCCGAGTTTGTGATCGAGCAACGGGGCGTGCGTTGTGTCTCGCATCGACCGTGGGTGACGGCCGCGGAGACGGCCGAGTGCGCCATCGCCCTGCTCTCGATCGGGCGTCGCGACCAGGCCGCGGCCCTGCTCGGATGGGCCCGACAGCACCGTTGTCCAGACGGTTCGTATACCACCGGCGTGGTGTACCCGGAGCAGTCGACGTACCCGCCGGGCGAGCAGTCGAGCTACACCGCAGCTGCGATCGTGCTTGCCGAAGACGCGCTGAACATGCTCAGCCCCGCCGCTCAGCTGTTTGTCGGCGGGTCGCTCCCTCGTGGCCTCGACCTCGACGCGGGACGGGAGCCGGACAGCCGCCTGAGCACGCGCAGGCTCCCGGTCTGTGCCGAGTCCTCCTCCTCGAACTCGCCAGAGCTGAGCGCACGCCTGTAGATCTCGAACGGAGGGCGCCCGCCGTCGGCGGGGTCACAGAACACGTCGTGAATGGCAAGCCAGCCACTGTCGGCCACGCGGGGGGCCCAGCCGCAGTAGTCCGCCTGGGCTGCTGCCTCGCCGTGGCCCCCGTCGATGAACACCAAGCCGGCGGCGACGTTCCAGCGAGCGGCGATGGCGGGCGAGTCACCGACGATTGCGACGGCGAGATCCTCCGCGCCGGCTGCTTCCAGGGCTCTTCTCCAGAACGGAAGGGTGTCCATCCGGCCGGTCTCCCGGTCGACGAGTGTGTCGTCGTGGTGCTTCCAGCCCGCCTGGTTCTCCTCTGAGCCGCGATGATGGTCGACGCTGAAGATCACAGCGGGTGCTGCACCCAAGCTCACAGCCCGGGCGATCCCCGTAGCGAGGTACAGGGTCGATCGGCCGCAGTAGGCGCCGACCTCGACAATGGAGGAGAAGCCCAAGGCGGTGGAGCGCTCGGCGACGGCGGCAAGTGCAAGACCCTCGTCGTCGGGCATGAAGCCCTTGGTCGCCCGGGCCGTTTCCAGCAGGTGCTGCTGTCTGGAGAGAGAGCTCATCCGCGCTCGTTCATGGCAGGGTCGCGTGTCAGCCTGTGGCGAGCGAGACGATCGAGTAGATGCCGAAGCCCAGCAGCGCCAGGCCCGAGAGGCGCCGGACGGCCGCGAGCGGGACCCAGCGTGTGATCGTCCGGCCGGCAAGCACCCCGACGACCGACACGAGTGCAAAAGCAGCCGCCGCGCCCGTGAACACCGCCGAGCCGTCCCGGTAGTGCGCGGTCAGGTTGGCTATAAGCACCTGGGTGATGTCGCCGAACTCCGCCACGGCGACCACCGTGAAGGTGATGGCGGTGACGCGCCAGAAGCTCGAGCGCCCATCGGCCAGCGACTGCTCCTCTCCAGAGGCCAGCAGCTCGCCCCGCTTCCGTTCGGCCCGTTCCGTGGTCGCCAGGAGGTAGGCCGCACCGCCGAGGAACAACGCCGCCACCACCGAGCGCACAGCGAGCCTCGGCAGAAGGGTGAGCAGGCCGCCCGCGACCACGGCGAGGCCGGCCTGGAGGACGAGCGCAGAGACAGCTCCGACCCAGACAGGAAGTGGGCGGTGACGCGACGAGAGAACCAGGCAGGAGATGAAGGTCTTGTCAGGCAGCTCCGCCGGGATGACAAGCGCGAACGTCGTCGTCGCGATGGCGAGGTTCACCGCTACCGCCGAGGCTCATGCCTTGGCGAGAAGGGACCCGAGAAGCGGCCGGTGTTTCATCACAAATCTGACGTTCACCGCGAGGCGTTCGAGACTCTGGTCCACAGCCCGCTGCAGGCCGCCGAGGGGATGAGCCGCACAGAACTCCGTCACCTCGCGCGGAAGTTGGGGCGCACAGTCCGAGTCGAGCTGGCACAGACGCGAGATCTCGAGCATCCGTGTGATCAAGTTTGCCGGGTATCGCTCCAGGAGCGTGTGCCAGTGACCGGACACGAACTCCCAGACCTGGGGACCGGCGACGCGGTTGGTCAGCAGTGAGCCCAGGAGATAGGGAGCGTCCTGGCTCCTGATCTCGGTCAGGCACAGTTCGCAGATGTCCGCGACCAGTTCCGGATCGCGGACATAGCCGAGCGAATCGCGATAGCGCCTCTCCTCCCACGGGTCGGACGGGGAGCGGAACCGCGTCAGGAGCGCGTTGTACTCGGCGCGTCCTGCAGTGGTTGCCACGACGTGGAGGATGGCCGCTGCGGTGTCCACGTCCAGCGAAGCACCCTGGCCGAGCGCGGCGAAGCGGTCGCGGCTCTCTGCTCGCACGCGATCATCGGCGCCGATAGTGCCGAGTATTGCGATGAGAACTGCACGACGCCGCGGCGCTTGGCTGTCGTCGTCCTCACGGCGGTCCCAGCCGAGGAGCTCGAGCTCCGGTCCGATCAGTGACCGGATGAAGGCTTCGAGCACACAGCGGTCAGCCTCGGCGACGGCAAAGTCCAAGAGACCGAGCGCCCCCGCGACCATCGTCCACACGCTCGGGTCCTTGTCTCCCTCGAGACGCCGCAGGAGGGCGAGGAATTGCCCGAGGGGCACCGAGCCGGCCAGTGCACATGCCCAGGTGTCGGCCACGAGCGTGAAGCGCTCGAGCGGCTCGAGACGGTCGAGACCGTCGAGGATGCCGTCGAGCAGCCCGCCTTCGTAGCGCAGTCGGTAGACGCCGTTTCCTCCGGCGTTGACAACGAGCATCCGTTGCCCCGGTGCGAAGCGTATGGGCTGTTCGCGCAGGAGCTCGTAGCGGCGCTGCGCGCCGGCGGATCGACCGTTGCGAGGGCGTGCCTGTATCGCCACGGGGACGAGCCACCCCGAGCCGATCGCGCTCGGCCCCGAGCCCGCGGGTCTGTCTGCGGCAGGCAGGTAGGAGAAGGGCTCTTGAGTGAGCAGAACCTCGGAACCGTCCGCGCGAGCAGTCAGGAGCGGATGGCCACCCTGGAAGATCCACGAGTCCATGAGCGCGCGGACCGGAAGTTCCTCGGCCGCCTCCTCGATCGCGTCCCACAAGTCGGTTGTCTCGGTGTTGCCGTAGCGGTGAGCCGCAAGGTACCGGCGGACACCGTCGCGGAAGCGTTCGGCGCCGATGTACTGCTCGAGCATCCGAAGAAGGCTGCCGCCCTTCTCGTAGGTGAGGGGGTCGAACATCGAGTCGACTTCGTCGGGCGTGCGCACCGGGAACTCGATCGGCCGCGTCGTGTGGAGCCCGTCGAGGGCGAGTGCAATCTCCCGATCGCGACTGAATCCGACCCAGCATTGGTACTCAGGCTTGAAGTCGTCCAGGCAGCAAAGGGTCATGTAGGTCGCGAACGCCTCGTTCAGCCAGATGCCGTTCCACCAGCTCATGGTCACGAGGTCGCCGAACCACATGTGTGCGATCTCGTGCTCGACCACCCCGGCGACGCGCTCGAGCTCGTTGCGGGCCGAATGAGCGGGGTCGGTGAGCAGCGCGGTCTCACGGAAGGTCGCACATCCGAGGTTCTCCATCGCACCCCAGGCGAAGTCGGGGATCGCGACCAGGTCGAGCTTGTCGCCTGGGAAGGGCTGGCCAAAGTACTTGGTGTAGTACCCGAGCGCGTGCGCGCCGGCTTCGAGAGCAAACGCGGTCAGGTGCGCCTTTCCTGCGGTGTGAACCACGCGCAGCGCGGTTCCGTCCACATCCACGACGTCGGTGGCCTCGAGAGGGCCGATGACGAAGGCGACCAGGTAGGTCGACATCGGGATCGTGTCGGTGAACTCGAGGCGACGCTTGCCACTTGAAAGCTCGGTCGCGCATACTTCGGCGCCGTTGGAGATCGCGAGGAGGCCCGAACCGACCTCGAGCGAGATGGAGAACACAGCCTTGCGGTCTGGTTCGTCCCAGCAGGGGAACGCCCTCCTTGCGTCGGTCGACTCGAACTGGGTCGTCGCGATGACGTGCTCGTTGCCATATTCGTCACGGAACGTGCTGCGATAGAAGCCACGGAGCTTGTCGTTCAGCACGCCGGCGAAATCGCACTCGAGGACGCACGGGCCCGGCAAGATCTGGCGGGGCGCGGTGAAGCTGACGCGCTCGAGATCCTCGTCGAAACAGATGTCGAGGACTTCGGGCTCGGGCGAGTCATCGGGCCAGCTCAGCGTGGCATTCGAGATCTGAAGCTCCGCGGCGTTGCAAACGATCGAGCTTCTGGCGGACGTGACGTCGAGCTCGATCCGCTCGTGGCCGAGAAATGTCGCGGCGTCCAGGTCAGGCACGATCGTGAGCTCGTAGCGCGTCGGTACGACGTCGCGGGGGAGCCTGAAGTCGCTCTCGTCGGTGTTCAGAGTCACGGACACCGAAGATTAGCCGTGGCGTGGCTACTGGCCGTGCGTGGCGTTACCAGCCATCTGTGGCGTCTCACCGGCTACGGTCGGGACTCGTGCCGGAGCCCGGATCATGCCGCCTTGCCTTTGGTGCCCCGAACGAGGAGCCGGGTAGGCGAGAAACCGACGTCGTGTGCATCGGGCACGCGATCGTCGACCGAGTCGCCCACGTGGACGCGCCGACGATCGCAGCAGCCGGCGTCGAGCCGGGCGCGATGACTCTTGTCGACCGCGAACGCATCGCGAAGATTGCCGAGCTCGTAGGTGACTGGGTCCAAGTGGCCGGGGGATCGGCAGCCAACACCGCGGTGGGGCTTGCCTCTCTGGGCGGCCGCCCGGCATTCGTGGGGTCCGTGGGCCATGACCTGCTCGGTGACGAGTACGAGCGCGACCTCGGGACAGTCGGTGTCAGGTGCGTGTTGAGCCATAGCGCCGTCGATCTCCGCACCGGCCAATGCCTGGTGCTGGTCAGCTCCGACTCGGGGCGCACGATGGCGACGAACCTGGGCGCGGGTGTCGTCATCGACGTCGAGGCCGTCGAGCAGGCCTGCGTCGGGACCGCTGCGGCGGTGTACATCGAGGGTTACCTGCTCGACTCGCCCGGGACCGCTGCCGCCCTCGAGCGAGCTGTCGAGCTCGCGAAATCTGGCGGTGGGCTGGTGGCCCTGAGCCTGTCGGATCCGTTTCTCGTCGAACGGCATGGCGAGCTCTTGAACGAGCTCGTCGAAGGCGAAGTGGATCTGCTGTTTGCCAACGAGGAGGAAGCACGGCGCTTCACCGGGGCAGACGACTTGTCCGGGGCACTCGAGGATTTGCAGCGGCCGGGACTCGTGGCCGCGGTGACGCTCGGCGCGCGAGGCGCCGTGCTCTTGAACGGCAGTGAGCGCGCGATCGTCCAGGCCCCGCCGGTGGGCCGCGTGAATGACACGACGGGCGCGGGCGACCTCTTCGCGGCAGGCGTTCTTCACGGGATCGTCCGCGGCGCCCCGTTGGAGACGGCGGGCCGGCTCGGAGCCCTTGCGGCCGGCGAGGTCATCTCCCACCTCGGCGCGCAGCCCCAGGTCTCGTTGCACTCTGTGGCGGTGCGGGCCGGGCTTGTCGGGCCCTGGTAGGCCGGCAGTACCGGCGCCGGCGGGGGCCCGCCGGGCCTATGGCGCGAGATCTTGCGTCAGACCCGGTCGCTGTCCTCATCGGGCGGGAGGAAAACCAGGTTGAGGTCCGCAAGGCGCACGAGTGCCGACGCGACCCATCGCGCGAGTCCGGCGACCTGGCCGTCGAGCTTTGTGGGATCGTCGAGGAGCGGCTCTTCGAGCCGGATGCTGCCTTGGTAGGCGATCTCGATCGCGCAGGCGGGCGTGGCCGAGGAGGGTTCGTAGAGCTGCTCGATCATCGGCCCGGACTGCTCGAGGCTCTCGGAGCCGAACTCGGGTCCCTCACCGGCAAGCGCGGCGAGCACCACTGCCGGATCGGGCGTCGCGGCCAGGCGCTGCACGCGAAGCGCGATCTCGACTATGAGCTCCGGCGGTTCGGCTGGAGGCTCGCCGATCGACCATGACCGGTAGGCGCTCTGGCTCCAGGTCGGCCAGTCGAGGCTGAGGTCTGCCCGGACACGCGGTGGACTGTCTTCGCCAGGGAGGCTGTAGGAGGTCTCGAAGGCAACGTCGCCGAGGAAGACGTCGACCTGGAAACGCTCTTCCACCGCCTGCTGTTTCAAGAGCGCGCCCTCGAATGCCTCGCGGAGGGCTGCGATCACGTCGAGGAGAATATGATCGATCATGGCGAGCCGAGGCTACCCGCCTGTCGGGCCCTAGGCGCATGCAACTGGTAGACAGCGGGCGTGCGCGACAATCCGTGGCTCCAACGGCGTGTGATCGCCTACGCGCACCAGGGAGGAGCCAAGGAGGCGCCTTCCAGCACGCTCTATGCGATCCGTCGGGCGCTCGAGCACGGAGCCACCGGTATCGAGCTCGACGTCCATGCCACCCGCGACGGACAACTCGTCGTCTGCCACGACCCGACGCTCGATCGCACGACCAACGCCACGGGCGAGATCGCCGAGGTTCGCCTCGACGAACTTCGGCACCTCGACAACGCCTATTGGTTCTGCCCGGGCCAGGACGCTGTCAGAGGGCGTCCCGCGGAGGACTACGTGCTACGCGGGAAGGCACCCGGCGATCGAGACCTCTGCGTCGCAACGCTGTCGGAGGTCCTGGAAGCCTTCCCGTGTGTCGTGCTCAACCTCGACATCAAGCGCAGCGTCCCAGAGGTCGTCGCGTACGAGGAGACGCTGGCCGGCGTGCTGGGCGAGCACGGCCGGCAAGACGACGTGATCGTTGCATCGTTCTCGGACGCGGCGACGGCAAGGTTCGCCAGATGCGCACCTGGCACCGGCATCTCGGCCGGCACCGAGGCGACGAGCGAGTTCTACCGGAGGCTGCACGCCGGTGAGCCGCCGCAGGACGACATCGGGCGCTACGTCGCGCTCCAGGTCCCGGCGCGCCTCGGCCCGGTCGCCCTCTTGGACGAGCGCTTCGTGGACGTCGCACATTCGAGCGGGCTCGCGGTCCACGTCTGGACGGTCGACGATCCCGACGAGATGGAGCATCTGGTCAGCCTTGGCGTCGACGGGATCATCTCCGACAAGCCGTCGGTGCTTGCCGGCGTGCTGGGCGACCTGGGGGCGAACTGGAAGGTGTGACGGTCAGCCGCGACCGCAGTTCGGCTTCTTGCCGTGGTTGGCCTTCTTCTTCTTGCGGAGCTTGCGCTTGACGGTTCGCTTGGACACAAGCGGAACAGTGTAGTGGCTTCCACGCTGGCCCTTTCTCCCACGTGCAGGTGCCGTTCGGTAGCGTTGAGCATGTCTGTTGGCTTTCGCGGCAAGGACGGGTACATGGCATGGCTGTTGCGTGACGGCGAGGTGCTCGCGAGCGTCGAGGTCGCTTCGTCGCTCACCGCCAGGTCGCGTGGCCTGCTCGGCAAGAGGAGCTTTGACGGCGCCCTGTTGCTCCGCCACACGCGGTCGGTGCACACGATCGGGATGAGATTCGCGATCGATGTCGCCTTCTTGACCGACGACCTTCGTGTGATCGGCAAGGCCACCCTGCCGCCGTACCGGATCGCCCTTCCGCGCCGGGGCGGCCGAGCCGTGCTCGAGGCGGAGGCGGGCGCCTTCGAGCGATGGAAACTCGTCCCGGGTGATGGTCTGGAGATCAAGGGGTGACTGCAGGGGACCGAAGCCCCGGCGAGCTGGTCATCGTCGCGACCCCGATAGGCAACATCGGTGACCTCTCGCCACGGGCGGCCGCCACGCTCGGGGAGGCCGATGTCGTGTGCTGCGAGGACACACGCCACACCGGGCAGCTGCTTGCCCGTTTGGGCTTGCGGGCCTCCCGCCTGCTCTCGGTGCACGCGCACAATGAGCGCGAGCGGGTCGCGGAGGTGCTCGAGCTGCTCGAGAGAGGTGCGCGGGTCGCTCTTGTGAGCGATGCCGGCACTCCTACGGTGTCCGATCCCGGCGAGCGGGTGATCTCCGCAGCGATTGCCGCTGGTCACAAGGTCACGACCGTGCCGGGACCCTCGGCGGCTGTCAGCGCCCTCGTGGTCGCCGGGCTTGGCACCGCACGCTGGAGATTCGAAGGCTTCCTGCCGAGGCGGGGTACCGACCGCGCCAAGCGCCTGGGCGAGATCGCGGCGGCGCCCCATCCGAGCGTGATCTACGAGGCGCCGCAGCGGCTGAGCTCGACTCTGCAGGATCTCGCGGACCGCTGCGGGGGCGATCGGAAGGTGGCGGTCTGCCGGGAGCTCACCAAACGATTCGAGGAGACCTGGCACGGGACGCTCGCCGAGGCCTGCGAGCGCAGCGCGGCGAGCGCGGCACGCGGCGAGCACGTGCTCGTCGTTGCGGCCGCGCCGGCTGAGCAGCGGTCGTCGCCGAGCCAAGGCGAGGTCCAGAGCGCAGTCGCGAGCCGTATGTCCGCCGGCGCCAGCCGCCGGCAGGCGGCAGCCGACGTGGCCGCAGACCTCGGCGTGCCGAAGCGGTTCGCGTATGAGACTTCGCTCGGCCGCAGCGACCGGTAGTTTGAGAGGGTGCCTGGCCGCTTCTTCCTGACGACACCCATCTATTACGTCAACGATGCACCTCATCTCGGCACGGCGTACTCGACGGTCAATGCCGACGCGCTGGCGCGCTGGCACCGGCTGATCGGCGACGACTCCTGGTTGCTCACCGGCACCGACGAGCACGGGTTGAAGAACGCCCGCGCCGCGCTGCAGCAGGGGCTCACGCCCCAGGAGTGGGTCGATCGGACGAGCAGTCGCTATATCGCCTCATGGGCCGCCCTCGACATCGCGAACGACGACTTCATCCGCACGACCGAGGACCGGCACAACCTGAGCGTTCAGAGGTTCATGCAGGCGATCTACGACAACGGCTACATGCACAAGGGCCTGTACGAGGGCTGGTACTGCGTGTCGTGCGAGGCGTACTACCCCGAGAGCGACCTGCTCGAACCTCGCTCCTGCCCAGTGCACGAGCGAGCGGTGGAGTGGCTCGCGGAGGAGAACTGGTTCTTCGAATTGTCCCGTTTCGAGCAGCTGTTGCTCGACTGGTACGAGAGCCATCCGCACGCGATCTTCCCTGACTCGCGGCGCAACGAAGCGCTCGGGATAATCAAGGGCGGGCTCCAGGACATCTCGGTCACCAGGACCTCGATCGACTGGGGCGTGCGCGTTCCCTGGGACAGCGCGCACGTCTTCTACGTCTGGTACGACGCCCTGGTCAACTACATCACAGCCATCGGCTATGGCGTAGACCCCGAGCGCTTCTCGAAGTGGTGGCCGGCGGTTCACCATCTGCTCGGCAAGGACATCCTCCGGTTCCACTGCGTCTGGTGGCCGGCGATGTGCCTCGCTGCGGGCATCGACCCACCGGCCCACTACATCGTCCACGGGTGGCTGCTCGTGGGTGGTGAGAAGATGTCGAAGACGCGGCTGAACCAGATCGACCCCGTGGAGCTCGCCACCGATGTGGGCGTCGACGCGCTTCGCTACCACCTCATACGGGAGGTGGCGCTGGGCGCCGACGGGGACTTCAGCTACGAAGGCCTCATCGCGAGGTACAACTCGGACCTCGCCAACAATCTCGGCAATCTGCTTTCCCGGGTCGCGGCGGTCGTCGGGAGCAAGTGCGGAGGGATGGGTCCCGCCCCGAGACCTGCCGCGCCCGGTGTCCGGTTGAGCGAGGTCGCGGCGGAGGTGGTAGCGGCATGCCGGGACGCGTGGGCACGGTTCGCGGCTCACGATGCTCTCGAGGCGACGTGGCACCTCGTGCGTGCCGCGAACGCCGAGCTCGAGGCCGCAGAGCCGTGGAAGCTGCCGCCCGGCCCGGCCCTCGACGCTGTCCTGGGTGACTCTCTCGAGGCGTTGCGGATCGTGGCCGTGCTCGTGTCAGCTGTGATGCCGGGCGCGGCAGCCGAGCTCTGGGCGCGGATCGGGCTTCAGGGCCGGCCCGACGAGCTGGGCGCGGCCGGGGAGAATGGCACTCTCGCTTGGGGGGGCTACCCGGGAGACCTGTTTGTGACAAAGGGTGCGCCCCTGTTCCCGCGGCGCACCGTCGACTGTTGAACGAAAGAGGAAACGTGGACGATTCCAGCGACCGGACCGAGGGGGGCAAGCAGCGTGAAGGTTCCTGGTTCCTTCGCCGGCGTGGTGCCATCCGCCGATCCCGCGCGTCCGAGCAGGAGACGAGTGCTCCGGCTGGGCCCGGGTCCATGGCCGGAGAACCGCGCCTGTCGCCGTCCGCGGTGGCGTCGTCGCAGCCGCAGCCGACGGCCATCTGGACCGACAGCCACTGCCACTTGCAAGACGACACCGATCCAGCCGCGACTCTCGCGCTGGCTCGCGCGGCGCGGGTCGGACGGGTGGTGTGTGCCGGGACCGACGCTGCATCGTCGCGACGGGCCGTGTTCCTGGCGAACGAGCTGTCGGGAAATCGCGCTCCGGCGCCGTCGGTGGGTCCCGAACAAGCCGCGAGCGCGCAGGGCACCGAGGTCTGGGCAACCGTGGGGCTGCACCCGCACGATGCCAAGGACGGGCTGGGCTCGGTGACCGAGTTTCTCGACGAGTTGTCCGCGGGCGAGGGCTTGGGTCAGTCCCGGGTCGTGGCCATCGGGGAGTGCGGACTGGACTACCACTACGAGCACTCACCGCGAACGGTCCAGCGCGATGTCTTCGCCGCCCAGGTTGAGCTGGCGAACCTCCACAACCTCGCGCTCGTCATTCACACCCGGGAGGCGTGGGACGACACGTTCTCAATTCTCGAAGACCAAGGAGTGCCCGACAGGACGATCTTCCATTGCTTCACAGGCGGCGAGCCGGAGGCGAAGCAGTGTCTGCGGCTCGGCGCCCTGCTTTCTTTCAGCGGTATCGTGACTTTCGCCAATGCCGGCGAGCTGCGCGAAGTCGTGACCCATTGCCCGCTCGACCGCCTGCTGGTCGAGACCGACTCGCCCTTCCTCACACCGGTCCCCTATCGCGGGCGTCGCAACAGTCCGAGCAACGTCGTCGTCGTCGGGGACACGATCGGGAAGTTGAAGGGCATCGCGCCCGAAGTCGCAGCTGCGGTCAGCTGGTTGAACGCCGAGAAGGCCTTCGGGCTCGGGGTCTGAGATCGTCGAGCCCCCTGGCAGCGCTCCGGCCGTCCCGTTCCGGCGCCCTCCCGGCCGTAGCGAGGTGGCTCGCCTTCTCCGCCAGCACGGCCTTCACCCTTCGAAGGCGCTCGGCCAGAACTTCGTCACCGACCCGAACACTGTCGAACGCATTGCCAGGCTCGCGCGCGTCGGACCTGGGGAGCACGTCGTCGAGATCGGCGCCGGTCTCGGTTCTCTGACGATCGCGCTCGCCGCGACCGGGGCCGCGGTGACGGCCGTCGAGATGGACAGGGGCATCATCCCGGTCCTTCGGGAGATGGTCGAGCCGCTCGGGGTGTTGGTCGTCGAGGCCGACGCGATGTCGTGTGACTGGGCCGGATTGCTTCGAGGAGCGTCTCGCTGGGTACTTGTGGCCAACCTGCCCTACAGCGTGGCGACGCCGCTCGTGCTCGAGCTTCTCCGTGACGTGCCTGAGATCGCCCGCATGCTCGTGATGGTCCAGCGCGAGGCGGGTGAGCGCCTCGTCGCGGTGCCGGGGACGAAGAGCTTCGGCGCCGTGTCGGTGAGGGTCGGCTACTTCGCGACCGCAGCGCTGGTCGGACGCGTTTCGCAGGAGGTGTTCCTGCCCCGCCCCAACGTCGAGTCGGCGCTCGTTGAGCTCGTGCGCCGCGAGTCTCCGGGGGTAGATCCCGTCGTGGCGAGCTACGCGGAGATCGATCTGCTCCTCCGGGCCGGCTTCGGCGGGCGGCGGAAGATGCTCCGGCGGTCCCTCGAGGGACTGGTCGACGAGACTGGCTTCGCGGCTGCCGGGATCGACGGCCGCTCCCGGGCGGAGGAGCTCGGCATCGAGGAGTGGGGCAAGCTAGTCGCATGCCGTCGATCGACCACGTGCGGGCACCCGCCAAGCTGACCCGCGCGTTGCGGGTCGTAGGGGTCCGCGACGATGGCTACCACCTGCTCGAGGCCGAGATGGCGACGATCGATCTCGCAGACGAGCTCGAGATCGAAGACGGCGCCGAGGGTTTCGAGGTTGTCGACGAGGTGGCCTGGGTCGTCGGGCGCGGTCGGATGTCGACCGGGCCGCGCCCGAGGCGTGACGCCGCCGATCTCGTGCCGGGCGCCGTCCCGCCAGGTCCGGAGAACCTCGTCGTACGAGCGCTCGCCACCGTCGGCCGCCGCGCCCGGGTGCGGCTGTCGAAGCGCGTTCCGGCCGGCGCCGGCCTCGGTGGCGGCTCTTCGGATGCGGCGGCGGTGCTCCGTTGGGCGGGAGCTCTCGATCCGGCGGTTGCGGCGGGGTTGGGCGCGGACGTGCCGTTTTGCGTCGTCGGAGGAAGGGCGCTCGTGGGCGGCATAGGCGAGCTGGTCGAGCCGCTTGGTTTCGAGGCTTTCACGGCGGTGCTCGTGACGCCTGGCTTGGCCGTGCCGACTCCCGAGGTCTACCGGGCCTGGGACGAGCTCGGCAGTCCGCTTGGCGAGTATGGGAACGATCTCGAGCCTGCCGCCGTCGTCGTCGAGCCGCGCTTGGCTTGGTGGCGGGACCTCATCTCGGCCGTCGCCGGGCAGCGGCCGCGGCTGGCGGGAAGCGGGGGCACGTGGTTTGTCGAGCGCGACCCCGAGACGGCCGGGCAACTCGTAGTTGAGCTCCAACGCGCGGCACGGGCCGAGCGCGGGCAAGCCCTCATCGTGGCGGCGGCGAGCACTCCTCACCCGTGACAGGCGCCACGGCGGCCTCCACAACCCGGCGAGGAAACGGGAATGCGCGCTGTAGCGGGCGGCTCCCGGCGCCGTGGCGGGCAGCTCCCGCAGGTCTACTTGCCGGCGGCGCGTCGCTGCCAGCGGGTGCGCTTCAACATCTTCTTGTGCTTCTTCTTGCGCATCCGCTTGCGTCGCTTCTTGATGAGTGATCCCATGGCGGGCGGAACGCTAGCCGAAATTGCCCCGGACTTGCCCATTGGCGGTCCCCTCCTCGCGCCCCACCCCGGCGCCAGAGTGCGACGGACGCCGCGGCGCTCCGGCCCGAGGTGCCGGTTGAAGAGGGTTGACTGTTGTAAAAATGCAGGCGAAGGATTCCTTCCGGGGTAGTTCAATCGGCAGAACGTCGGCCTTTGGAGCCGGATGTTGGAGGTTCGAGCCCTCCCCCCGGAGCGCGGATCAACCTGAACGGGCTTCGCGCACCTCGTTGGTCCAGGCGTGCCCGTCGAAATAGCGGAAGCGGCACTGGCCGAGTGGGTCGAGGTGCCACGAAGGCAGCGCATCCACAGGCGCGGGCAAAGCCCGAAGACGCCGCTGGAAGTCAGCCCTCACGTCTCCCACTGCCTCTGCTGCTCGTCCTGCGGGATCGTCGGTCACCTCTCGCGTCCAGCGCTTGCCGTCGAAGAAGCGGAACCGCCGCTGGCCGAGCGGATCGGGGTGCCAGCCCCGCGAGCCCGGTTGCGGCGGGCGCAGAAGAGGCAGCTGGCCCATGATCTGCCTGAGCTTGTGACGCTCTTCGGCCGTGTCGGCGATCACGGCATCGTCGCGATGGGCGAGCGAGAGATCCGAGACAGTGGTGGTCCGCGTCGCGGCGAAATAGAGGATCCAGGCGATTGGCAGCAGCGCGACGTGAATAGCGCCCCAGCCCGTCGGCGAGATGCTCCACGGGGGCTTGCCGCGTTCTGAGCGGAATCGTGCTGCCCGAGCCCAGCCCCAGGCGAAGAAGACGACGGCGACGATGACGCCGGCTGCCACGGGCCCTAGGGGCACAAGACTTGCCATGCCTGTTCATCGGCAGCCGGGCCCGACGGGCTTAGCTTGGAGCGCGGTGGCCCGGCGCCGGCCCGGCGCTGGCACCGGTCAGTATTCGTAGCGCGACCGGGCATGGCCGGTGTCCTCCCAGCCGGTGATGATGATCAGGAACATCGCGAACGTGAGCACGTGGACACCCGTGCACCACAGGCAGATCACATGCAGGACGAGCGCCTCCTGGGCGATCAGGTAGATCACCATCGCGATGCCGACGATGGCCGCCGCAATACGGCCCCAGGCCAACCACGCTGCGGCGGAGCACCACGCGCCCGGAATGCAGATCACGGCCATGGCGATGAAGTAGGCCAGCCCCAGGGCCGACACGGGGATGCGGAAGATGGTCGACTGGGGGCTCGTGAGCACCTTGGAGCAGTTCACCACGCCGGTGTCGCCGCAGACGAGCGCGCCGTGCTCGTAGTGCACGATCAGGAGGTAGATCGAGATGGCGATCCCGGCAAGGCAGATGCCGCCGATGGCAGGTGGTCGCCATCCGCGGCGCTCCAGGCGGTCGTCGGCCCGGAGGCCGCCAACGGCGCGGCTCACAGCTTCAGGCCAGCGCCAGCCTGCTTGACGACCGGCATCTGACAGACCGAGCCCGGCTTGTTGTTGGTCAGCTTGCAGATAGCCGCCGTGTAGTAGTTGGCCGTGACGAGGATCGTCTGGGCCGGCGAAGCAATGGGGTTGCCAAGGCTGTGCGCGATCTGCACCTGCGTCAAGCCCGTGAGGATGGTCGGATCCATGAGGGCGCCATCTTCAATGAACTTGTTGGCAAAGTCGATGAAAGGGATGGCGTCCTCGGACTGTCCCGTCTCGTAGGGCGCGAAGTCGTACTTGTTGAAGATCTTCTTGGTCGTCCCCGACAACGGCTGCAGCGGTTTGTAGCCGTTGCAGCCCAGCACCGCAGCTGAGGTGCTGGATGATGGGACGTCGGAGCACATCTCGTCCGACAGGAAAGCGATGTACGGGCTCTTGTAGGTCGAGCCGTAGAAGCTGAGCGTGCTGACCGACGCCGGGGTATCGGTCGCCGACGAGACGGTTATGCGCAGCCCTTTGAAGGTGCCGAACCGGGACAGAGCGACGACGAACGGCCAGCGCGTAGCTGCGCATTCCGGGCACCAATTGGAGCCCATGTAGGCGATCAGCGGCTTGCCGCCGCGAGTCAGTGAAGGCTGGGGGGCCTTGAGGGCCGTGATCGAACCTGTGTAGGGCCCAGACGCGGTGGGCGCGTACCCTGCTGCTGCGAAGGCCGACGGCGACACGTGACCGATCGCGTTCACGACGGTCGCGGGAGCGCTCTTCATGCCGAACCCGTTGCCACCGGCCTTCTTCCCGGTCAGCGAGACGACGAGGATGACGAGAACCGCCAAGACGACGAGCACGGTGCCGAGGACTCCCACCGTCATGGCCGTGCTGCGCCTGGGGGCATTCTTCGCGGTTGCGCGACGCGGGGCGGACCCACCCGCCCTGGCTCGCCTGGCGGCCGACGCGTCCGCCTTCGGGCGCTGAGCCGAAGGCCCCTCCGACCGCGCTCGCTGCGAGGCACCCTGGCGCTTTTGGCCGGGGCGGTTCTGCTTGGCCAGCCGCTCGCGCGCCCGCTCAGCAGCGGATTCTTCCCGCCCGCCGTCGGTGCCGGGGCGGTCGTCGCTCAGCGGCCGGTTGCCATTCTTCGGCGACTGGCCACGCCGCGGGGGACGGTTGCCACTTTGTGCCATTGCGGCATGCTCTCCTGGTTGGTACCGCGGCTGGCGCGGCAGATGGAGTCTCCTCGGCCAGGATGCTACCCGCGAGGCAGGCAGGGGGCATGTCACGAGGTTGCGGTCCCGGCCGGCGCCGCGACTCGGGCATGCTTGGTCGGTGATCGGCGCCCTAGTTGTCGAGCTCCACTTCCCGGCTTGTCGCTCTCTCAAGGAGAAACGTGCCGTTCTCCGACCGGTCATCGATGGTGCCCGCTCACGTTTCGCCGTGGCTGTCGCCGAGGCGGGCTACCAGGACCTGCACCAGCGTTCAATCGTCGAGGTGGCCGCAGCCGCGGCCTGCGAAAGAGTCGTCGTCGAGACCCTCGACTCTGTGGAGCGCTTCATCTGGTCTCTGCCGGGCTTGGAAGTGGTGGGTGCCACTCGCAGGTGGCTCGACGACAGTTGAGCGCAGGGCTGCCTACCGGCCGGCGCGGGCAGGGCCGGACCGGATCGGGTGCTCGCCTGGCAGCCATCTCCCCCAGCCAAGTGCCACCTCCCGGTACGATCGTGACCGTGGACGCGGGAGACTCAGGCGATCTCTGGGTGCTCGATCGCGCCGAGGGCGAGCTGGAGGATGTGGAACGGGCCCTGCGGCGGCTGGACGAGGGGACCTACGCCACCTGCGAAGCGTGCGGCCGGGCGATCGGCGACGACAGGCTCGCACGATCACCTGTGACGCGGCGCTGCGCGGATCATGGGCCGCCGCTGACGCCGAGCGCCTCGGCTGGGATCTGAGGGCTTGGCGCGACTTCGTTTGTTCGCTCAGGCACGCGAGTGTGCCGGCACCAGCGAGGCCGCCCTCGACGGCGTCACCGTCGGTGAGGTTCTTGACACGGCCGTCGAACGCTACGGGGCGCGATTTGCCGCCATCCTCGCTGTCAGCGCGATCTGGCTGAATGGCGAGCCCGCGAGCCGCGAGCTGCCGGTCGACGACGGCGACGAGGTCGCGGTGCTGCCGCCGGTGTCGGGCGGGTGAGCGACGAGAGGGCTTGCAGGTACCCTGCCGAGCGGGACTCAGCCCTTCTTGGTCTCCCAGAAGATCCGGTCGATTTCGGCGATCTGTTCGAGCAGCCTCTCGCCGACGGCGACGTCAGTGGTCTTCTTGGCCTCGCCGGCGGTCTTGGTGGCCGTCCAGAACAGGTTGTGAAGCTCGGGGTATTTCGCGAGATGGTCGGGCTTGAAGTAATCCGTCCAGAGCACCCAGAGGTGGTGCTTGACGAGCTCGGCGCGCTCCTCTTTGATCGAGATGGCCCGGGCCTTGAAGACCTCGTCGTCCGAGGCGTTGAACTTCTCCATACACCCTTTGACCGAGTCGGCTTCGATCCGGGCCTGCGCGGGGTCATAGACGCCGCACGGCAGGTCGCAGTGGGCGTGGACGGTCATCGGGCTGCTGAAGCGGTCGAGCAGGGTGAGCAAACGCGAGGTGAGGTGCATGCTGAAGCTCCTTGGTCTGGCATCGGTGGCTAGGTCTGGCTCACCTTATCCCCGGCCTCGAGACGATCGGGCAGGGAGGTGGCCTGCCGGCAAGGCGCCCTTGTATGCCGTGGTCCCAGCGGCGCTGATCGTGGTGGCCGTCCTGGCGCGGACGTGTCTTCGGCGGGTGAAAGTCGAGGGCACCAGCATGATGCCGACCCTCGCTCACGGTGACCGGCTGGTCGTCACACGCATCGGCAGACCCCGAGTCGGCGACCTCGTCGCCCTGAGCGACCCCGCCGAACCCACGCGGTTGCTCGTCAAGAGGGTGGTGGCGGTTCTCCCAGCAGGTCTCGAGGTGCGCGGCGACAACCAAGCCGCCAGCCGTGACAGCCGAACGTTCGGGGTCGTGGCGCCTTCGAGCGTTGTCGGCAAGGCCGTGTACCGCTACTTCCCACCCGCCCGGGTCGGGTCCCTGCGGCAGCCCGGCGCGAGCAGCGGTACGCTCGTCGGGGATGGGTCTGCATCAGAAGGACATCGATCGGTTGCTGGAGCCTGAGCTGACCAGCGGTTTGGAAGCGGTTCCCGTGGACGAGCTCAGGATTCGCCGAGATGCATGCCAACGCGCGGAGATCGCGCTCTCCTACGTCCGGCGCCTGCTCCAGGGCGAGCTCGATATCGTCGCGGCAGAGCTGGAGGCCCGTGGCAGAGGCGTGCGCGGCGACATGGGCCGCCTCATCGAGGATCTGCCGACGATCCTCGCAGGAACCAGTGCCAACACACCTTCTCAAGAGCATGTTCACGAGGCCCGCCTCACGATGGCCGGGGTCGCCGAGGGGTGGACCGAGCAGTCAGAGCTCGCCCTCGAGGACCTCGTTGTCGAGGTTCTCGAGGGCGAGCTGAAGGGTGACGAGACGCGCCAACCACTGCTGCCCGGCGCGAACCTGGGAGCCTTTGGTGACGAGGAGCTCCGCGCACTTGCCGGGTTGCTTCGTTCCGCTGAGACCAGCGTTTCCACCAGGCGCCGAGGGCTGCACGAACAGATTGACCAACTCCAGACGGCGATCGTCGAACGGTACAAAGTCGGAGCGGCGGACACCGACATCCTGCTCAAGTGAAGGTCGGATGACCGCAGGCGACTCGTCCGACCGCTGGGCGGACCTCGGCGAGTTCATCCGGCAACAGCGGAACACCGCCAGGCTGTCGCTCCGGAGACTGTCCGAGATCGCCGGCATCTCGAACCCGTACCTGAGCCAGATCGAGCGGGGGCTGCGCAAGCCGTCGGCCGAGATCCTCCAGCAGATAGCGAAGGCTCTGCGGATCTCCGCCGAGACGCTCTACGTGCGAGCAGGGATCCTGGAGGACGAGCGACGTGACGACGACGTGGTGAGGCACATCCTCACGGACCCCTACCTGGTAGAGGAGCAGCGCCAGGTGCTCGTGCGGATCTACTTGTCGTTCCGCCGGGAGAACGGCCCGTGCGAGGCCAAGCTGGAAGAGCCAAGGTCCTGAGACCGGGACTTCCTCGGTAGGCTGGCCTTGATGCGCAAGTTGGCCGTGCTGTCCATGCACACGTCGCCCTTGGCCCAGCCCGGTGTGGGGGACGGCGGCGGCATGAACGTCTACGTCCGTGAGCTCTCCTCGGCGCTTGCCCGGGGAGGCGTGATCTGCGACGTCTACACCCGGCGCTGGTCCACCGACCTCCCCGACGTGGTCGCGGTCGAGCCCGGGTTTGCGGTGCACCACGTGGCTGCCGGGCCTCCGACTGCGGTAGCCAAGGAGACACTTCAAGACCACGTCGAGGAATTCACCGAGTCCGTCATCGAGCGGATGACTGGTCCGCCTCACACCCTGCTCGGGGAGAGTGACGCGCCCGCGGATGCCATCCATGCCAATTACTGGCTGTCGGGTCTGGCTGGTCACGCGATCAAGCACCGCCTCGAGCTGCCGCTGGTGTCGACGTTCCACACTCTCGACCGGGTCAAGGCTGAGGCGAGCCCGGAAGAGGTCGAGACCGCGGAACTGGGTCGGCGGGCGCGAGCCGAGTCGGAGATCATCGGCTGCTCGGACGCTTTGCTCGCTTCGTGTCCCGTCGAGGTCGACCAACTCGTGGAGATCTACGGAGCAGACCGGGAACGAGTCGAGGTCGTCCCGCTCGGGGTCGACCACGCGTTCTTCTCACCTGGGGACCGCGCCCATGCGAGGCGTGCACTCGGCCTCTCCGGCGAAGGTCCGCTGCTGTTGTTCGTAGGCCGGATTCAGCCCCTGAAGGGTGCTGACGTGGCTCTCGAGGCATTCGAGCTCCTCGTGCAGTCCATCCCGAGCGCTCAGCTCGTAGTCGTCGGCGGTCCGAGTGGCCCAAGAGGCGAGGCGGAGGTCGCGATGCTGCACGCGATGGCCGAGGCGTTCGGTCTCGTTGGACGGGTGCGCTTTGTGGCTCCCCAGCCGCATGAGCTGCTCTCGACGTACTACAGGGCGGCAGACTGTTGCCTCGTGCCGTCGCGTTCGGAATCGTTCGGGCTCGTGGCCCTCGAAGCCGCGGCATGCGGCACCCCGGTGGTCGCGGCGGCGGTTGGGGGCTTGACGACCCTCGTCCAGCACGGGCGGACCGGCTACCTGGTCGAGGACGGCGACGTCGAAGCGTATGCCAGGTTTGCCGCGGACATCTGTACCGACCCCCTGCTGCAGGCCGAGCTCGGTGCTGGAGGTGCATCCATGGCGGCCGGTTACAGCTGGTCGATCACTGCCGGCCGGCTCCGCCGCCTGTACGGCGACCTCACCTCGCGGACGCTGATCGAGTGTTGAGCTCAACGCCGTGACACGTCTCGTCGTTGTCGGCGGTGGCCGGATGGGCCATGCGCTCCTCGGGGGTCTGCTCCGGTCGGGCTGGGCCGCCCCAGGCGAACTGGGCGTCGTGGAGCCGCTGGCCTCGGTCCGGTCCGGGCTCGTCAAGCGCTACCCGGGAGTTGTCGTGAGCGAGACCGGCCTCGCCGCGGAGTCCGCCGTCTTGGCCGTCAAGCCCGCCGACGCCAGGGCCGGGTGCCGGACCGTCTCGGACTCGGGCTGCCGCCGCGCGATCTCCATCATGGCGGGCGTCAAGATCGCCCAGCTCGAGACCTGGCTCGGGCGTGACGTCGCGGTTCTCCGGGCGATGCCCAACACTCCGGCGGTGCTCGGTGCGGGCGCCTCGGCGCTCGCGGGTGGCACATCGGTCACCGAGAGCGACTTCACCTGGGCGGAGGAGGTGCTGTCCTCGCTCGGGGTCGTAGCACGCCTTCCCGAGTACCAGCTCGATGCCGTGACCGGGCTGTCGGGTTCTGGGCCCGCCTACGTCTTCCTGCTGGCCGAGGCGCTCGTCGATGCCGGTGTCAACGAGGGCCTCGACCGGGAGGTGAGCCGCCTTCTCGCGGTGCAGACACTGCTCGGATCGGCTCGTCTGCTCGCCGAGACCGGTGACTCGCCGGAGACTCTGCGGGCTGCAGTCACCTCTCCGGGCGGTACAACGGCCGCTGGTTTGCGGGTCCTCGAGGCTCACGGTTTTCGCTCGTCTGTCCTCGAAGCGGTCGCCGCCGCCGCGGACCGGTCACGGGAGATCAGCCGCACGGAGTGACCCCGGGGGTTGGAGCAAGGTTTGACCTGCCCCGATTCCGGCGCCGAGGGGCTCTCCCACTTTGCACTTCAGCCACATTGGCGTACATTCGTGACTGGCGGAGAGGGGTGATGCATCTGTCCACTATCGAGTACGCCAAGGCAAGGTTCTCCACCGTTGCCGAAGTAGCCCAGGCATTGCGGGTCTCGAACATGACTGTTTACCGGCTCATCAGCTCGGGGCAGCTGGCGGCGGTTCGTGTCGGCAAGTCATACCGGCTGCGCGACGAGGACGTCGACCGCTACCTCGGGGAGCGCTTCACCGAAGCCGGCTGAGCCGCTGCGCAGCCCGAGGCTCGGCCGCGGTTTGTGAGTCAGAGCACGGAGTCGTTACCATCGCCGGAGATGGCCGACCGCTTCGCCCGACGGATTCCAGAGCCGACCGTCTTTCGGCTGCCCGTGTATCAGCGCGCCCTCCTCGCGCTTTCGACCGATGGCGTCCCGACCGTCTCGTCGGCCGAGCTCGCAGAGGCGGCGGGGGTCAACGCCGCCAAGGTACGCAAGGACCTGTCGCACTTCGGCACCTACGGCACGCCGGGCACTGGTTATGACGTCAATTTCCTCCTCGGCCAGATCAGGCGCGAGATCGGCCTCGATCGGGAGTGGCAGGTTGTCATCGTCGGCATGGGCAGCCTCGGGCACGCCCTCGCGCGCTCGCAGAGGTTCTCGACCCAGAACTTCCGCGCGGTCGCCCTCTTCGACATCGATCCCGCCAAGATCGGTGAGGAGACCGCGGGACTGCCGATACGCCACCTTTCGGAGCTGCCGGCCATCGTCGCAGGCATCAGCCGGTCGATCGGCGTGATCGCCACCCCGGCCTGCGCCGCCCAGGACGTGTGCAACCGGCTGGTGGCTTCCGGCGTCAGGGCGATGCTGAACTTTGCCCCGGCGATCTTGACGGTGCCGCACTCGGTGCAGCTGCGCCAGGTCGACTTCTCCGTCGAGCTGCAGGTGCTCGCGTTCTACATCGCTCATCCGGAAGCCACGGCCGGCCCGGAGGACGCGTCTCGATCGGGGCTGTGACGGCGGTTAGGGCCCACCGCAAGACTGCGCGCAGAGAGGCAACCCCCGTCACCGCCGAGAGCTCGCTGCGGCCCTCGCCCGGGCACAACGGCAGCGGTCGAGGCACCGGCGCGGCTCGCACCGCTACCGCAGGGCAAGTGTCGAGGTGGCTCGCCTGAAGCAGAAGGAGGCCG
>Ga0224534_1000154_pt1 | contig 46653 bp, 46 predicted proteins | sample 714E12024metaG_FD_172012 | JGI IMG/M metagenome (GOLD analysis project Ga0224534, IMG submission 172012) | Peat soil microbial communities from Stordalen Mire, Sweden - 717 E1 20-24 | ecosystem: Environmental > Terrestrial > Soil > Wetlands > Peat | place: Sweden: Norrbotten County, Stordalen... | reverse complement strand
GGCCATGACGGTAGCCATGGCTGAAGTCCGGATCGTACAGCAGTGACCGCCGGCCGCTGGCCGCCAGAAAATCGCCGACGAAGACCAGGGCGGTCCTGGTGATGCCCGCCTCCTCGGCCCGTTGCGCCAACTCTGCCAGCGGCGCCCGGATCGCCCGCTGGTCGGGCCAGGAGGCCCGCTCGACAATGGCCGCCGGGGTCTCCGGCGGAAAGCTGAGGAGCAGGTCCGCCACCGCCTGGGGCAGCAACTGGGCGCTCAGAAAGAGGCAGGTGCTAGAACGGTGGCGGCCAAGGTCCCGCAAGGACTCAGTTTCCGGCACCGGGGTACGGCCGCCCTGCCGGGTCAGGATCACCGTCTGGCTCCCCCCCGGGACCGTGAGCTCCCTGCCCAGCAAAGCAGCAGCCGCCAGGAAGGAGCTGACGCCCGGAACGATCTCCCAGGGGATCCCCTCTTGCTCCAGGCAGTCGATCTGCTCCTGGATCGCCCCGTACAGGGCCGGGTCGCCGGTATGCAGCCGGACCACCGTCTGATTGACAGCAATACCCTGTCTGATCAGCGCCACCGTCTCCTCCAGGGTCAGGGACGCCGTATCGTGGCAGGGCACGCCTGATCGGACGTACCGGAGCAACTCCGGGTTCACCAGGGAACCGGCATAGAGCACCAGGTCCGCCTCCTGCAGCAACCGTTGGCCCCGGACGGTGATCAGTTCCGGGTCGCCTGGCCCCGCTCCTACAATGTATACCTTTCCTGTCGCCGCTTGCCGCACACTCGGCACCCCTTTCCTTTTTCTGCGCACTCTTCCTTCACAGGGCAGTTCAGAATTATGTCAACTAACTTCCAAGGCCACGCACGCTTCCGTTCCCCCCCACTGAAGCTAAGACCCAGTTGAACGGCCGCCATGGCGCACCAGGATCAGCGAGTAATAATCAGCGGGCAGTTCCCCAGCTCCCGCCAGGGAGTCCTTGATGACCTGGCCGGCCATGCCGCACCGGCAGACGTAGGCGGCGTCATCGAGGCGACCCAGCTCTGCCAGCAGCGCCTGCACCTCCGCCAACACCGGCGCCACCTTGAGCAGCACCACATTCTCGAAGGTGGACAACACCTGCCGCAGATAATCGACACCACGGGTGGCCGGCACCACTGCCAGGCCCTCCTGCCCCATCGTCAAGGCCCGGCCCAGCAGTGACGCCGCAGCGCTGAAAGAGGTAATGCCCGGCACCGTCACCACTTCTATGTCCGGCTGCTGCCGGTGCAGGGCCTCCAGAAGGTAGAAAAAAGTGCTGTAGAGCGTGCTGTCGCCCAGTGTGAGAAAGGCGGCGTCCCGCCCGGAATCCAGCACGGCCAGGACCTGGGCGGCGGCCTCATCCCAGGCCCGCGACCGGGCCTGGCGGTCGCGGGTCATGGGCGCCGTCAATTCCCGCACCTCCTGGCCGCCGGAGATAAACGGCCTGATGATGCTGAGGGCTATGCTTTCGTCGCCGGTGTCCCCCCGGGGCACGAAGACCACCGGGACCTCGCCCAGCAGGCGCACCGCCCTCAATGTCAGCAGGTCCGCCGCTCCGGGGCCGGCCCCGATCCCATACAGTCTGCCTCGTCGTGCCGGCAAACGCTCCCTTGACCGCTCCTCTATGCCCTGTTCAGTTTCAGGCACCGTCAGGACTCCCTTCGATTTCACAGATGCCGCCGGACAGCCTGGCCGACAGGATGAAGACCGGGTTCTCCCCGCTCCAGATCTGGGCGTTCCCACGGGAAGCGACTCTGGCCAGGCTCATCATGACCGTATCCTGATCCTCCCATGGCCCTTCCTGCAGCACCTGCCAGGCGCCGCTGAATGTATCCGGGGTGACGGCGGTGATCACCACCCGCCCGCCAGGCCGCAGCCGGCCGCCGGCCAACCCCAGGATCTCCCGCAGCCTTCCGCCGCTCCCCCCGATCAGGAGGCAATCCGCCGGAGGCCACCCGCGGCAGGCATCGGGCGCATCCCCTTCCACCAGCCTGACATTGGGAATGCCGAACTTCAGCAAGTTTGCCCGTACCAGGGCTGCAGCGGCGGGGTTCTTCTCCACCGCCCAGACGGTGCCCGGAGCTACCAGGCGAGCCGCCTCCACCGTCCACGATCCGGTGCCGGCGCCAATCTCGTAGACCACCATGCCCCGCTTCAGCCGGGCCTTGCACAGGGTCAGGGCGCGCGCTTCCTCCTGGGACATGGCCGCCGTTCCCTGCACAAACAGCTTGTCCGGCAGGCCGGGGGTGACCACGCCAAGATATGCGCCCAGATCTTCACTAGCGCTAACGGCGCCCTCGATTGTATTCCCCACCGTCCCGGAAGGCGTCTTGCCTACCGGCAACTGCCCCGGCTCCGGTTCGTCCCCCAGCAGGATCAGGATGCTGTTGCCGCGCTCGAAGGGCACCCCCTGCTGCCCGGCGATCACCTCCAGGCTGCCGTAAGTGATCGCTTCCCCGGGCAGCCCCAGGTCGGTGAGCACCCAGGCCTGCCTGAACCAGCTCCCCTGCTCCAGCAAGTACCGGCAGACCGCCGCCGGAGGATATTTGGGCTCGGTCAGCACCGCCGCCCGCTCCGCCCCGGCAATGTCCGCCAGGCCGTCCAGGCCGCGGCCGTGGACGCTGGTAATACTCAGGTCATCCCACTTGATCCCCAACCGGGCGCAGGCTAGTTGCAGCGAGCTGATACCGGGGACGACGCTGATGCCGCCGGCGCCGAATCGCTGCCGCAGCCGGGGCAGCAGGCTGTAGAAGCCGGGGTCGCCCGAGAGCAGCACCGCCAGCCGCTTGGCCTGCCTGGCGTCATCGATGTATTCCAAAATACCGTCCAGGTCGCGCCCGATCAGGCGCTGCTCCTTACCCAATGAATCGAACAGCGCCAGGGCGTTGCGTCCGCCCACCAACACTTCCGCCGCCAGCACCGCCTCTCTGGCAACCGGCAGCAGATATTCCTCGCTCCCGGGTCCCACACCCACCACAGTTATCGGGTAAGCCAGCGCCACCACCCCCATTCTCGATGTTCGAAGTTCGACTATTTCCACGTCTGTATGAGTTTGCCCTAGCTGTCGACTCAGACGATCATACTCTTCTTAAATTTTTTCATATTCCTGGCTATCATAGCCCCGGTCTTTCCGAGTCTCGTGTCAGTTCCCGCTTCAGCGTCCAGCCCGCCTCCCTCATCAGCGACGCCGCCTGCTCATCCCAGCCGACGGCCTCTCCGCTGTAGGAGAACAAGACGGTGCCCACCTGCAGTTCGTCCCGGGAGTAGGCCTCCGCCCGGCTGCTGGCCCGCAGGGCCAGGTCACGCCAGACCACGTCCAGGCCGGCTTCCTGCAGCAGGCCGACCATCGCCTCGGCGGTAGGAGCGTCCAGGATCGCCCTGACCAGGTCCGCCCCTGCTCCCCTGACTGCGGCCAGGGCAGCCGCCGCCTCGGCCCTGCCGTCGGCAATTCGGTTGTAGGTCTGGAAGGAGCCGGCAGCCACCTTGGCCAGCTTGCCCACGTGGCCCCACAGCACTACCTGGCGGAAGCCGCAACGGACGCACTCATCCAGCATGAAGCCGACAAAGTTGCTGATCAGGATCACCGCCTCCTGCGGCACCCCAAACCCCGCCGCCAGGCTGACCCCGCGGCGGCCCGGCGTCAGCAGCAGCGTCCGCTGCCCGGCCGCCCTGGCAATTTCGAGCTGGGGCACCAGGGCCTGCTTGAAGGCCTCCTCGGACATCGGCTCCACGATCCCGGTCGTGCCCAGGATGGAGATGCCGCCGGTAATTCCCAACCGGGGGTTCATCGTCCGGCGAGCCAACTGTTCACCCTCCGGAACGCTGATCACCACCTCGGCGCCGGTCCCAGAAGAGAGCACAACCGATAGGTTATCCCTGATCATCTGCAGCGGCCCCGGGTTGATGGCCGGCTGACCCGGTGGCACGGCCAGACCCGGCTTGGTGACCACCCCGACGCCGCGGCCGCCACGAATAACAATCTCTCCGGGCTGCAACCGAACTGTAGCCTCGATCCGGGCGCCATCGGTGACGTCCGGATCATCCCCGGCGTCCTTGATCACCCAGGCCCGCGCTCTGTCTCCCTCAAGCTCCACCCCGGCCACCGGCAGCACCGCCTCAGCGTCGCCCCCGCCGGGCAGCCGCACGGTCACCTCCGGCGGCGCCTGGCCTAACAAGGCCAGCGCTGCGGCCTTGGCGGCAGCCGCGGCACAGGTTCCGGTGGAGTAGCCCCGGCGCAGCATCTTTCCGTCATGCAGCCGGTACCCGGCCCCCTGTGTTTTGTGCTCCAACATCCGCCCCGCCACCTCCGAGTAGGTATCCCATAATGGCAACGTTCACCACAGATGGCTACCTCTGGGCTTGCCACCGTATTAACTGGCTCGTAATTATTCCAGGTACCACTATAAAGCTTTTATCGGCAAGGATACGAGACTCTATCATAGTTGGCTGGCTGATCCCGGTGAGCGACCTTCTCCATTAGGGAGCGAGCGGGATCGGCTAGCCAACCCGGCCACTTTCGGGCTAAGAGACTTTGTTTTAAATCCTTGGCAACCTGGGCAGTTACACCGCTTTCAGACGCTCCAGCAGCAGTATGTTTCTCGCCCGGTCCTTGACCGCCACCCGGATGAAGCGGTCCCCCAGCCAGCCAAAGTTGCTGCAGTCCCGCACCAGTACCCCCCGCCGGGCCAACTGCTCCCACACGCCCGGAGCGGTAGCCGGCGGCTGCAACTCCAGCAGCAGGAAGTTGGCTGCCGAGGGGTAGACCTTCCTGACCAGGCTCAGTTCCGCCAGCGAGGATGTCAGAAAGCGGCGCTCCCGCCGCACCAGGGAGACCGTCCGGCGGGCATACTCCCCGGCCTCGAAGGCCACCTCTGCGGCAGCCTGGGCGAGGCCGTTGACGTGCCAGGGAGGCTGGTAGCACGACAACCGCGAGATCACCTCTGCGCTCCCGATGCCGCAGCCGATCCGCAGGCCGGGAATCCCGTAGAACTTGGTCAGCGACTGCAGCACCAGGACGCCACCGTCAGCCGCGGCCTCCGGGATGCAGGTCAACTGCCTCCAGCGGGGATGAAACAGCAGGAAGGACTCGTCGACCACCAGAAAGATCCGCTGCGCCCGGCAATGCTCCAGAAACGGCTGCAGGACGCCCGGCGGCGTCAGGCTGCCGGTGGGGTTGTTGGGGTTGCAGAGCCAGACCAGGTCGACTCCCCGAGTTGCCCGGATCAACTGAGGCAGATCCGGCAGGAAGTCCTGCCGGGGTGGGAGACGGAAATGCTTCACGGAGGCGCCCTGGAGACGGCAGGCGATCTCGTACTCCCTGAAGGTTGGACCCAGGATCAGGACGGTGCGGGGGCGCAGGACCTGCGCCACTAAATAGATCAGTTCCACCGCACCGTTGGCGGCGATGACCTGCTCCGGGTCGACGCCGTAAAAGGCGGCGGCGGCTGACCGCAGCGCCCCGCAGCCAGGTTCCGGGTACACGGCGGCCAGGGCTGTGGATGACTGCAGTAGTCCGGCGATCTCAGCCGGCGGCCCCAGGGGATTGGTGTTGACGCTGAAATCTATAAAGATCCCAGGGTCAATGTCGAACCTGGCTGCCACCGACGCAACGTTCCCGCCATGCAGGTGCTTGTCCAAGAGAAACTTCCTTTCCGATCTTGATCTTGCCCGGGCAGCGCGGCCCCCCGCCGGTGAGGCGCAGGGAATAGTGGCTCCTGACCTCTGAAAAGCGGGTGCGCAAGCTCCGAATCAGTTGCCCGTCAGCCTCCCGGCCGGGTGGCAGCAGAATCCCGACCACGGTGCCGCTGTGGGCGACATTGACCCCATAGGCGCCCCGGGCCAGGACATAGTCGATGATGGCCTCCAGGTGGGGCTTGGGCAGAACTCGCTGGTTGGCGAGGGCGCTCATGGTAGCCCCTTCCCCGATCCGTTCAGGATTCTGGCGCCGAAATCCATCCCGCACCAGTTGCAGAGCCTGCCTGATGGCAGGTTCATTGGCAGCGTTCAACTCGGCCAGATCGGAGCGCCGGTGGAACTCCACGGTGTCCACCGCCCCGCCGAAATCGAGCGCCAGCAGCCCCAGGGGGAATGGTTCTCCGATCCGTTCCAGGAACCGGCCGGTAACGTGGTCGATCAGGATAATCCCCGGGGCAAAGGTGCCGTCCGAGGGCTCGATGGAGAGAGCGATCTCCGCCACCGCCTCCGGGGAGAGCCGCCGGTTCAGAGCGGCAGCCACAGCATAGCAGGCGGCAGACAGGTCGGCGGTACTGCTGCCCATACCCTTGCCGATGGGCAGGCTGGAGGCCACATCGATGACCGCCCCCAGGCCGGGGTAGCCCTCCCGGTCAAGAGTCTTGCGCACTGCCCGGGCGGTCTTGATGCGCTCCGCGGGAAACACGATCCGCCCAGCACTCAAAGGCGCATCTTTCTTTGCGGCAAGAGTATCCGGTCTGATGACATCAAGAGAACTGCTATCCGGGCCTCTTTGAGCGCCGGATTCGCTATTATTGATGGCGACCGTCACCCTGCTGAACCAGTTCACCGGGCAGGTGACCAGAAAGTCGTTGCCTGATAAAGTGCCCTGCACCAGCTCTCCACAGGTGCCGGGCACCAGGGCGGTACCTCGCAAGATCATTGGAAACGGCCCCCCAGTAAAACTCCGATCAACAGCACGAGTATCTCCGTCAGTTCGCACAGCGCTCCGTAGGTATCCCCGGTCAATCCGCCGAGTAGGCGGGAGAGCCAACCGGCGATCAGGTAGAAGAACAGGAGGGCGGCCATAAAGATGCCGACTCCGGTTAATTTTAACAGAGCCACCAGCAGAAATAAAGAGATCCCGGTGGTGATCATCAGCATCTTATAATTGCCGTAGATTGAAAACAACGAACCTATGCCCTGCTTGCGGGCATAGGGAAACACCACCTGGGCCCAGACCAGGACCTGCCTCCCCAGCACCGGGGCAGCGACCAGGTAGGGCAGCAGGTTGAAGCTGATCTGCGTGTATAGGCTGTACTTGAAGATCAGGATCAGGACAACAGCGATCACCCCAAAGGCGCCCACGTGGCTGTCCTTCATGAACGCCAGACGCTCCTCCCGGCTTCGGCCGCCGTACACCCCGTCGGTGGTGTCCATCAGACCGTCCAGGTGCAGACCGCCGGTGAGGCAGACAGACACGCCGAGGAGCAGGGCCGCCAGTACCGTGGCCGCCAGGAAACCCCGCAGCAGGTACCAGAGGAGGCCGAGGATGGCTCCCAGCAGCAGCCCGATCAGCGGAAACCAGTAGATACTGCGGCGGAAATCATTTTCATCGAAGCGGCTCCACCTGCCGGGGACCGGAATGCGAGTCAGAAAGGCCAGCGCACATAAAAAGGACCGTACCAATCGCATCTTCAAATCACTCCCCACGAAATCACCGAGAAAGAAGAACCCATCCAACAGTAGCTATGACCAGGAAGATGGCCGCTGCACCGTATAGTATCCTGATCGCCGCCTCGATATGTCCCGGCGCCAGAGGCTCTTTCGGGTCGCCCATGAGCGCCCGCAGGGACGGCACTCCCCCATAGTAGTTCAAGCCGCCCAGTTGCACACCCAGGGCGCCGGCCACGGCAGCCTCCGGGTAGCCGCTGTTGGGACTGGGATGTTTCGGCGCGTCCCGCCAGGACAGTTTCCAGGCCTGACGCCAATCGAGGCCGAGCAGCAGGGCGCCGCCCACCAGCAGCAGCATGGTCAGCCGGGCTGGAATAAAGTTGACCACATCGTCCAGCCGGGCGGCCACCATTCCGAAATCCCGGTAGTGCTCGTTCCGGTAGCCGACCATGGAATCAAGGGTGTTGATTGCCCGATAGGCGCAGGCCAGAGCGGGGCCGCCCAGCAAGAAGTAGCACAGCGGAGCGATCACCCCGTCGGAGATGTTCTCGGCCACTGTCTCCACTGTCGCCCGGGCGATCTCCGCCGGATCCAGCCGTTCCGTATCCCGCCCGACGATGAAGCCTACCCGCCGCCGGGCCTCCACCAGGTCGCCCCGGCGCAGCAAGTCGAGAATCTCCCGGGCCGCCCGGTCGAGGCTGCGGATGGAGATGGTCGACCAGAGAAAAAAGGCGCTCACCACCAAGTATATGTAAACCCACAATTGTGGATGACCTCCGGACAGATACAGCCTGTGCAGCCAGGTCAGGCAGAGGTAGACCAGCAGCCACACCGGCAGCACCGTTCCCAGCACGAGCAGGGCGCCCGCCACCCGCTTCGCCGGCTGCGGTGACGTCCCGCGGTACAGCAGGCGCTCCCAGGCCGAGATCAGCTTGCCGATCAGAGCGACCGGATGATAGTCGACCCGGGGGTCTCCGATGAGGAGATCCAGGAGAACTGCCAGGAACAGCACCGCCAGTGGCATCAAGTTCATGATCGAGCCCCGTTGTCTAGAATTATGATTCAGCCGAAGACGGTCTGCCGGGGGTCGCAGTGCAGGGCCTTCAGGTCGAGAGCCAGACCGGAGACGATCATCAGAGCGCGATCAGCCCGGGCGGCCATCGCCTGGTTCGCCCAGCCGGCCAGGTCGCGGAACAGGCGCGCCTCCGGGCTGGCCGGGACCAGCCCCAGTCCCACCTCGTTGGAGACCAGGATCACCTGGGCGCGGCTGGAGCAGGCAGCTTCAACCAGGCGCCGCACCTCCGCCGTCACCCGATCCTCGATCTGTTCCGTAACGCCGGGAGGCAGCACCCCGGTGGAAGCGCCAGCTGGCTGCAGTGGCCAGTCATGGTAGATCAGGTTGGTTATCAGCAGAGTCAAGCAGTCGATGAGAATCGTCCCCTCCTGCTGCCCGATCCGCTCCAGCAGGCCAGCCACCGCCCGGGGCTCCTCTATGGTTGTCCACGAGGCAGGGCGCCGCCGGCGATGCCTGGCGATCCGCTCCTTCATCTCCGCGTCCCCCGCCTCAGCAGTGGCCACGTAGGTTACCGCCCGTTCCAGGGCTGACGCCAACAGCTCGGCATAGGCGCTCTTGCCGCTGCGCGCCCCTCCGGTGATGAAGTAGAATCTCCCGTGTTCCATACAGAATAATCCTCCTTGATGACCGCGACCACGCTCCACCTTTCGTGGTGGTCGGCTCGCATTAAAAAATGCCGCCCAGAAGTCGCAGCACTCGAACATTAAAACATTTCTCTCTAAATGTCAAAATTCCTTTTTGCCAATCTTTTTTCGACACCATAATCCAAATCACCCATCCCCGCATATGATCAGTGTTCGCTCCGGGCCCCGAAGGACCTGACCCGTTGCAGCAGGAAAAACCCGATCAGCAGCGGCAGCCAGAAGGTGAGCCCGCGGAAGGTCAGGGCGGCCAGCACCGCGGTGGCGCCGGGAACACCCAGCGAGGTGTACACCAGGGCCATCACGGCCTCAACCACCCCGATACCCTGAGGGGTGGGAGAGACGACCCAGAACACGAAACCGAAGGCATAGCCGGCCGTCAGCGGCCCGAAGGCGAGCGGCCAGCGAAAGGCCATAAAGATGGTATACAGGCAGGCCAGGTTGACTATGTGGGAGGCCAGGGATACCACGAAGGCCTGCAGCAGCCGGCCGGGATGGTGCTGGATGGCGACCGCAGCCCCGATATATTCGGAGGCATTTTTGGCCGGCCAATCCCCGGCCAGTGGAGAGGGCCGCTTGAACAAACCGGACACCCAACCGACGCCCCGGTGACACCAGACGAGCACCCGCTGCAGAATGGCCGGCTGCCACAACCCGAGGAGCAGCAGGCTGCTCAGCAGCAGGATAAACAAGAGAAACAGGATGGCGCCGGTGACCTGGTACGGTCGCAGGTCGGCCTGCCGGAACAGGTAGATGATCCCGACGGCCAGGAGCAGGGAGAAGGCGCTGAAATCCACCACCAGGGTCAACAGGGTACCGGCGGCGGCCCGAGCCGCCGGCTGCCCGTGCAGGGAGGCATCGTCCATGAAAAGAGCGATAGCCGCCGTACCCCCCGTGGGCGCCACCACGTTGACGAACAGCGCGGACAGCACCAGCGAGAGCATGTCCCGAAGGCGGCGATCGATCCCCACAATAAAGAACGTATTTTGGTAGAGGACGGCATGCAACAGGTAGAATAGAACCTGCAGCAGGGCAGCCAGCCCTACCCACTGCCATTGCCCCTGCCGGACAGTCAGGGCAAGTTTTTCAATCTCGGCATAGCGGCTCACCACCAGCCAGATGAAGGCGATCAACAGCAGCCCGAGCAGCCAGCGGCGCGCCGGGTGTCTTTCAATCTGTACCTGCGCTATATGCGTCCCCCCTTCCGACCGGAGTAATATTCTCTATTATTTGGCGGGTTATTCAATAACGGTTTCTGTCGGGGAGCAGTGGATCGCATATTGCCAAATGCAACATCCATCCGGACCGTGGCGCAAAACGCAGCGCAGGTTGTCTCACTGGTACCGGGGGCGGCCGGGAGCGTCATTTCCGATTCCGTCGAGATGGTCAAGACCACCGCATCTCGCATTATCGAGAAGGATTATTCGCAAAACTTGGTTTCAGGAGTGGACCACCTGCCCACATGTTGGACAGACCTTCTGGTCCGGGGCTTCATCGCTCCCGGTTTTCGGGCTCCCGGTTTCCGGGCTCTTGGCCTCAGGGGCATTGTCGTCAGCCTTCCTGATCTCGGCGATTTCGCGCTCTAATTCCGCAATCTCTTCCTGCTTCTTGACAATCTCCTGGCTGAAACCCTTTGCTGCCTCTTCTATGCTCGACAATGCATTATCCTGGACAGCCTTGAAGGTCGCCTGGCCAATTTGGTTATAGAGCTGCTCGATCTCTCTCTGCTTCTGGCCGATGTGATTATTCAGCTTGGTGATGTCAACCATATCCTTTGCCTTAGCCCCAGCATCGCTGAGGCCCTTCTTCATCTTGTCAAAAAAATCCACCTCATTCATCTCCTCTCAGGTTTTTTCCTACTTTAATTTTCGGTGATCATGTAAGCAATGCCGGCTTCTTCGAGTTTCTCCAAAACTGCTTCGAGTGCGTTCTCCGGTTTCATGGCCTGATGTTCACGGCCTGGGGATAGGCACTGATAAACAGTGGCTCGGGGAGGAGAATGCGAATTACAGCCAGCCTTACCTCATCTTCCGTGTATTCGGGATGCCTTTGCCGAACCCCCTGCGCCAGCAATTCCCTTGATGTGGCCGCCAAATCAAGAGCCAGTTCCAGGCGCTCGGAGGGGCTCATTCTCCGTAAGATTTCAATCTGCACTCTTTCGGCGTCATTGGATGTATCAATGCCCATATGAACCAACTGCCTCCGATTGTAGCTCACCAAATAGCAACAGAAAACTATTCACTCCTCTACAAAGCTGACGCCGTTCTCCTCGCACCAATCGACGGCAATCTTCCTGATACTCTCGTCCCGATACCGGTACCAGCCCTCCTCAAGGTTGAACCGGCGGATATTGTCCTTGAATCTCCTGAAGGCGCCGCATCCTCGTATGGAGTTGCACATGGTATCCCTGAGCCGATCATCCTCGAGGGACCGGCAAAACTCTTCCATCATGCTATATTCGTCAATATCGTAGTTCGACGGCAGGGCGATATAATCATCCTTTTCCAAGATCTCCACGGCAGCCTTGATGTTTTCACGCTGCCAGGCAGGAAAACGCTCCAGGGGTTCATCCTCTTCAGCAGCGCTCATCTCTTCGCGGGATACAGTTACCACCTCACCAGTTTTTGTATTCAAGAAAGAGAGGCCATCATCGCTCTGGAGTTCTATTCCCGAAATTATATCAGATAATAAGACCGGACCAGCCATCGCGGCCACCTCGCTTTAGAGTATACGTCTCGCATCGCGACAGTTGTTGCTTGCGCTGCCGAAGCTTCAACCGATGGGGCGGGGGTCCGCCTACCTAATAGGCAAATACTGTTTTCAAATTAATTCTTAAGTCTTTGAGCACAGTCACTTGAATCTCATCATCATCTGAATAAACATCTTGCCTGCCATATCTGCCATTGTTGCCTAGAACAAAAACTGTTACGATTTTTCCGTTTGGTTCAACAATCCAGTATTCTTTAACCCTGGCTTTTTCATAACAATTAAACTTCTTCAACATATCATTTTTGACTGACGAAGGCGATATAATCTCAATAATTAGATCTGGAGCACCTTTGCATCCCTGGTCATCAAGTTTTGACAAATCACAAACAACTACAATATCAGGTTCAACTACCGTATTAATCTCAAGATCGGATGTTTCATTGCCTTGTGGCAATCTAACACCAAATGGGGCCGCATATACCTTACAAGGTTTACTTATAAGGTAGTTGCTAATTTGACGAGATAACTCCACTGAAATTTCTTGATGAATTCGGGAAGGCGGGGCCATCAAATAGGGCATGCCATCGATTATTTCCCATCTTTCATCTTCCGGCCAGGATAGATAGTCTTCATAATTATAATTATCCCGGTCTATTTGTGGTTGTGGCATAACATCAACTCCCTTCGCCAGACTGTCTAATTTTATTATGTCAGAACTTGCTTGATTTGTAAATTCCAATTCCAGGCCATCGAGTAACACGATTCGGCTAAGGCAATGGAAGATTCTCAGGCAATCTGCAAAACCACGGTTCGATATTTTTCAAGCAAAATCTTTTTCCGGGTTGCCTTTTTCCAGTTGCCGTAATATACTGAACCTGACAACTGAATATAACATTCCTTCGTTAGGTGAGGCTTCTGCGTAGACAGACGCCACTGCCCGGAAACGTCGAAAGACGCCAAATGGGTCAACAGGTATTACCGGATTAAGGTTCTACCTAATGTGGCTGAGGGACGATCTCTAAGCTGCGCAGTGTCAAAACTCGACGAGTGGGGGGATGAGGTTATAGGTATTTATAAGACTACGTCTTCCCGCGGGGAAGACTTTTTTATTGGCCGGATTTCGGATGTCGAAAAAGGTCTTAAAGCAGTAGTTACAGCAAAAGCACGCAGGTCTTGTATCCAGCCTCCGATTTAGGCAGGGATTGAAAAAGCGATTCCAGGCAGGTTAATACCGGGGCGTCAGTCCCGCTGAGCGAGGAGGGGAAGGCCATGAAAAGGATCACATCGCAGAGGGAATTCTTCTTCAGCCAGACGCTCGGCAAGCCGATCTACGACCGAAACGGCAAGCCGGTCGGTCGCCTGCGGGACATAGCGGTGCGCTGGGATAACCACTATCCCAGGGTGACGGGGATCAAGTTCGCCAAGGACGTCCAGAAGCATATCAGGATCGGCCAGATCGAACAATGGGACGAGCGCAGCATCCGGCTTAACGTGGTCTTCACCGACAAGCTGCAGCACCTCACCGAAGAGGAACTCTACGTCGGCAAGTGGCTGCTCGACAAGCAGATCATCGACACCAAGGGTTCAAAGCTGGTGCGGGTCAATGATATCATGCTGGCCTGGATCAAGAGCGGCACCGCCCACGAACTGATCCTGTTGGCGGTGGACGTGGGCGTGCGCGGCCTGCTGCGCCGCATCGGCATGGAAACCCTCGTCAAGGGTCAGCCGCAGAACCTGGTCGACTGGAAGTACATCAAACCGCTGGAGTCCAAGATGGACAACCTGCGCCTTACCCTGGAACACCCCTCGCTGAAAGACCTGCACCCGGCCGACCTGGCCGACATCATCGAGGATATGGACAGCATCAGCCGGACTCACCTGCTGGCCGGCCTCGACCGTCAGACTGCCATCGAGGCCCTGACCGAGGCCGATCTGGATACCCAGGTGGAGATCATCACCGATATGGACAGCACCAGCGCCTCCGAGATGCTGGCGGACATGCCGCCGGATGAGGCGGCGGACATCCTTGGTGAACTGCCTGAGGAGAAATCCAGCGAGTTGCTGAACCTGATGGATAAGGATGAGGCGGAGGACGTCCGGGAACTGATGGAGTACGAGGAAAACACCGCCGGCGCCCTGATGACCACGGAGTTCATCTCCTTCCCGGCTGACACTACCGCCGAGGACTGCATCAACCGGCTGCGGGAGCTGAAGCCCTCGACCGAGACGATCTATTATCTCTATGTTATCGACCACGCGGAAGTTCTCATGGGAGTAGTACCGCTGCGGGACCTGATCGTCGCCCAACCTCAAACAGAGCTGGGCTCCATCATGCGCTCCCGTGTCGCTACCGTCCGGGGAGACGACGACCTGCGCAAGGTGCAGGAGACAGTCACCAAGTACGACCTGCTGGCGCTGCCGGTGGTCGATGAACAGGGTGTTCTGCTGGGGATCATCAGGGTGGACGACGTCATGGAGACGGTGTTCCCTGACCGCGGCGGGCTGGAGAGCTTCACCGACTTCATGACTCACAGCAAGTCCTGGATGAGGTGGAAGCCGTGAAAACATTTAAGAAATTCCACCTGCTGCTACCGTCTCTGATCCTGTTCCTGGCGATCATGGGTCCGGGGATCATCACCGCCAACGTGGACAACGACGCCGGCGGCATCACCACCTATTCGGTGGCCGGGGCCTCTTTCGGATTGAAGCTGCTCTGGATCTTCATCCCGATGACCCTCGCCCTGATCGTCGTCCAGGAAATGTGCGCCCGCATGGGCGCCGTCACCGGCAAGGGCCTGTCCGACCTGATCCGGGAGCGCTTCGGTGTCAAGGTGATCATGTTCGTGATGGCGGCCCTGTTGCTGGCCGATCTGGGCAACACAGTGTCCGAGTTCGCCGGCGTGGCTGCCAGCGGAGAAATCTTCAACATCTCCAAATACATCCTTGTGCCAATCGTCGCCTTCCTGGTCTGGTTTATTGTAATCAAGGGTTCCTACAAGATGGTTGAGCGTGTTTTCCTGGTAGCCTCCGCCCTGTACCTGTGCTACATCCCCTCGGCGATCATGGCCAAGCCCAACTGGGGAGTCGTGTTCAAGGCAATGGTCGTGCCATCCTTCAGCTTCAGCCCGGTCTACCTGGCCATGCTGATCGGGCTGATCGGGACGACCATCGCCCCCTGGATGCAGTTCTACATACAGTCGGCAGTGGTGGAGAAGGGAATCACCGCCAAGGATTACGCATACTCCCGGACGGATGTGATCGTGGGCTGCTTCATGACCGACATCATCGCCGTGTTCATCGTGGTGGCCTGCGCCGCCACGCTGTTCGTACACAACATTCAAATTGCAACAGCCAAGGACGCGGCCATCGCCCTGCAGCCGCTGGCCGGCCGGTGGGCCGGCCTGCTGTTCGGCTTCGGACTCCTCAACGCCTCGGTCTTCTCGGCCTCGATCCTGCCCCTGGCCACCTCCTACTATGTCTGTGAGGCGCTGGGTTTCGAGGCCGGCATCGACAAGACGTGGAGCGAGGCCCCGGTCTTCTACTGGCTGTACACCAGCCTGGTGGTCATCGGGGCGGGGCTGATCCTGATCCCGAACGCCCCGCTGATCGCTATAATGCTCTGGTCTCAAGTGGCCAACGGGGTACTGCTGCCCTTCATCCTGATCTTCATGCTGATCCTGATCAACAACAAGGATATCATGGGCCGGTTCACCAACTCCCGGGTCTTCAACGCCGTATCCTGGGCGACTACCGCCATCATGATCGCCCTGACCCTGCTGCTGGTGGCGATCTCCGTCTTCCCGCAACTGTTGGCCTGACGCCATTAGAAACCCGAATTTCCACAGCCGCCGGAGCAACCCCGGCGATTTTTTGATCCTCTCCGGGTTTTCGGAACCGTTTCCGATTTTTCGGCGCCTTCACGGTCTATGGCAGGCAATATACCGCAACACAACCAGGCCGACAGCATCTTTCCGTTGGCACAACCGAGGGCACCCTATCCCCCCGGCGTCTAAACCAGCACCTCGTTCAGGCTCCCGGTCCGGTAGCCGTCCAGGTCGAGGGTGACGTAGGCAAAGCCGCAGGCCTTGATCCTGCCGGAGATCACCCGCAACGACCCCCGGTTCAACACCTTGTCCAGTTCCTCCGGAGCGACCTCAATCCTGGCGATCTGGCCGTGGTGCCTGACCCTGACGTTGCGCAGGCCGAGTTCTATCAAAACGGCCTCCGCCCGGGCGACCTGCTCCAGGCTCTCCATAGTCAGCGGCACACCGTAGGGAATCCGGGAAGCCAGGCAGGCCTGGGCGGGCAGGTTCCAGTTTGACAGTCCGAGGCCCCTGGCCAACCGGCGCACCTCCTGCTTGTCCAGGCCGCACTCCAGCAGCGGGCTGTAGACAGTGTCAAAGCTGCGGATGGCAGCCATGCCAGGGCGGTAATCGCTGCAATCGGTGCGGTTGGTGCCGTCCAACACCGCCAGGTAGCCCTCCTGCCGGGCAATGCCGGTCAGCAGGGCAAAGGTGTTTTTCTTGCAGTGCCAGCAGCGGTTCGGCGGGTTGGCGGCAATCTCTTCCACCTGCAATTCATCGGTGGTGATGATCCGGTGCCGGGCGCCCAGAGACTGGGCCACTGCCTGCGCCGTACCCTGATCCCGCTCTGGCATCAGGGGGGAGACTACCGTTATCGCCAGCACGTTCTCAGGTCCCAGGGCATCGAGGGCAGCCTTCAGCACCAGCGAGCTGTCGACCCCCCCGGAAAAGGCCACCACCACCCGCTGCAGCCGTGAGATAAACGACTTCAAGCTATCCAGCTTGCCTTGCAGGGCATCGCTCTCGCCCTCTTCCCCGCTCTCCGCAGGCCGGTCCGCCCATTCGTTCACCACTTCCACTCCCTCCGCCTCTCACGTCTCAATTATGCCGCCCCCCAGCACCATGTCGCCGTCGTACAGAACCACCGACTGGCCCGGGGTGATCGCCTTCTGGAGCGCCTGGAAGTCCACCCGGAGCCGGTCTTCGCCAATGGCTGCGGCCACTGCCTCCACCTGAGGCGCCTTGTAGCGGATCTTGGCCGTGACCGGCTGCGGCCGTTCGAGGGGTATCCCCGAGATGTAGTTGACCTCGCCGGCGATCAGGCTGTTTTGGTAGAGGTCCCGCTCCGCCCCCACCCACACGGTGTTGGTCTGGGGATCGATCCTGGTCACATACAGCGGGTAGTCATAGGTCAGCCCCAGACCCTTGCGCTGGCCGACGGTATAGCGGCAGACGCCCCGGTGCCGGCCAAGGACCTGCCCATCTGTATGCCTGAACAACCCCTCGGCCCCCGTGGAGCCCGTTCTCTCGGCCACGAAGTCGGCGTAGCTCTGCCCGGAGACGAAACAGATCTCCTGGCTCTCGGCCTTTTCCGCCACTGTCAGATCAGCCTGACTGGCGATCCGCCGCACCTCCTGCTTGCGGTATCCTCCCAGGGGGAAGAGAGTGTGCTCCAGTTGCTGCTGGGTCATCTGGTAGAGGGCGTAGGTCTGGTCCTTGGAGGCGTCCGCCGCCGTGCGCAGTTGCCACCTGCCGTCGTCGCTCCGCTCGATCCGGGCGTAGTGTCCGGTGGCCAGGTAGTCCGCCCCCAGGCCGCGAGCCTTGTGCAACAGCGTCCCGAACTTGAGGTAACGGTTGCAGGCGATACACGGGTTAGGGGTGTGGCCGGAGTGGTATTCCCTGCAGAAGTAGCTGATCACCCGGTCCTCGAACTCCGCCCGGAAATCCAGGACGTAGTGGGGGATGCCCAACTGACAGGCTACCAGCCGGGCATCGTCGAGGGCCGACAGCCCACAGCAACTGCGTTCACCCACGGAGCGCGGCCAGACCTGCATGGTGACGCCGACCACCTCGTATCCCTGGCATTTTAACAGCAGGGCAGCCACGGCGCTGTCCACCCCGCCGCTCATGGCTACCACCACCCGCCGTCCCGGGCGCGGCGCTGCCTCGTCGCCGCTCACCGGGCTGCTCCGGCTTTCATGACAATCCGCTCCGGGTGGGTGTAGAGGTTGCAGCGGTTGCCCCTGGCGAAGCCGGCCACCGTCACCCCCAGGTCGTCGGCCAACTGCAGCGCCAAGTCGGTGGGAGCCGAACGGGAGATCAGCACCGGCACCCCCATCTTGGCAACCTTGAGCACTATTTCCGAGGAGACCCGCCCGCTGAAGACGATGACTTTATCATCCCGGGGGATCTCCTCCAGAAAACACTGACCGTAGATCTTGTCCAGGGTGTTGTGGCGCCCGATGTCCTCCCGGAAGATCAGGATCTCCCCGTCTTTGGCCAGGGCTGCCCCGTGCACACCGCCGGTGCGCCGGAACAGGTACGACCGGTCCTGCAACTGCTCCGCCAGGCTCAACACCGTGGCCAGCGGTACTTGCAGAAGAGCGGTGACCGGCTTGCAGAGCATGGCGTCCGCCGCAAAATAGAACGAGGCCCGGGCGCGCCCGCAGCAGGGGGTGATGTAGCGCTTGAGAAAAACCTTCTCTCCCAGGTGATCCCGGCGGGTGGTCACCCAGGCCATCCCCTGCTCCTCATCGATGGTGATCTGTTCGAGGTCATCGCGCTGGAGCAGGACCCCCTCGGCGCAGAGGAAGCCCACCGTCATGTACTTGAGGTCCATCGGCGAACAGACCAGGGTGGCCAGCTCTCTGTCGTTGACGTTCACCGTGAGTGCCGCCTCCCGCACAACGAAGTCTTCGTCATCGGCGGCCCCGGCCTCATCAATCCTGGTGATACGGCGCCTGATCACCGCTGCGCCCGCTAAAGCCGGTGTCTGGCTCCCGTTGTCGGCGTTCTCGTCAAGCTTCATGATTTTCGCCCTTTCAATGTATTCAACTGCTGAAAAGGTGCTGCGCAATGAGTTGCGCTGCGGCGCTGGCCGAATCGGGATGCTTCAGGCGGGCAGCCGCATCCCGCATCCGGAGGCGCAGGTCCTCGTTTCGCAGCACGTCGCAGAGCAGCGTGCCGAGTTCGGCCAGATTCTGAGCAGACAGGGCCGCCCCCTCCCGGGTTAGAAGATCCCGGTTCCGTTCCTCCTGGCAGGGCAGCGCCTTATAGATGATCATTGGCACCTCCGCCGCCAGGGCCTCGCTGCAGGTGATCCCCCCCGCCTTGGAGATCAGGCAGGAGGCTGCAGCCATGAACATGGGCACTTCCCGGGAGTAGCCGAAGATAAATACCTTGTTTGGCCCCTTCCTGACCGCCTGGCGCAGGTTCAACCGCAGCCTGGGACGCACGCCCAGCACTACTGCCACGTGAGGTACCGGGAGCCCGATCAGCATCCGGCAGATCCGGCTCAACTCGCCGCCAAAGTTGTTGGGCCCGCTCATCACCAGAACCAGGGGCAGTCCCTGCAGTTCCTCCGGCAGATCAGGCAACAGCCTGGGCAGTAACCGGTCAGCCTTCTTCATAAAGGGCGGATCGATGGGAATACCGGTCGCCGCCACCTGTTCGGGAAGCACGCCCTGCCGTACCAGGTCCCCGGCCACCAGCCCGTTGGGAGCAATATAGAGATCGGTGCCCGGCTGGATCCACAGCTTGTGCAGCACGTAATCGGTGATCACGGTTACCAGGGGGCAATTGATCAGGCCGTGCTGCTTCAACCAGGAAACAACCGCCGCCGGGACCGGGTAGGTGCTGACGATCAGGTCCGGCTTCTTACGCCTGATGTAAAGGAGAAAGGCGGGCACTCCGTAGGCCTTCATGACTTTTTGAAACAGGGAGCCCTGGGGCTGGCGATCGGTATACTGAAAGAAGTGGCGGTAGATGGGCGGCACGCGGATCATCAGGTCCTGATAAACCGATCGCAGTATGATGTCCAACAAAGAACCGGCAAATTTGAAATAGTTGACGACCTCTACTTCAATTCCCGGGTGTTCCTGCACCAGAGCCCTCTTGAGCGCCAGGGCAGCCTGCCAGTGCCCGCTGCCGAAGCGTACCGCCAGGATCAGCACACGCTTGGTTTCCGCCATTTAACTGGTTATCCTCCATTAAACTGAAATCAGATACCAGATGTCGGAGGTCAGATGTCATTGTTAATATACAGGTATTCAGAAGTCACTCCCGACTTCCTGTATCTCTTTGATCACCAGTTCCAGGACAAAGGGGAGACTGGCCGCTACCTCGGGAGTCAGTTCCAGGCCAACCTCGATCTTGCCCGGCTCGACCCCGACAATCACCATCGGTGGGAGATGCCCCTCCATCAGCTCCAGCATCCTCAACACATCCATGATTCTAATGTCGTGCAGGGAAACGGCGACCCCTTGGGACTCCTGCTCAAAATCCTGCGGTGTCAGGCGGTATACCGCTCCGGGTGGTTCTCCGCCCTGCAGGGCATCCACGATGACCACTCTCTCCGCCCCGGAGATCAACGGCAAGAGATCACAGCCTGCAGTCGCCCCGTCGATGACCTCCACGTCCGGGGGAAACTGGTGTCCGGCAAGCGCCTTTACCACGTGAATCCCTACGCCCTCGTCCCTCAAAAGCAAATTGCCGACCCCGAGCACGACCTTTCTTCCCACTGCCGCTCCCCCTTTCAACAAGTTCTTGGCTTCTAGTCCACCGCATCCGGGCTGACGACTTACTCCTGACTCCTTGTAGTTACTATTATACCACGTTTTCAACCCGCTCTAAGCTTCAGTGGGTTCAACTGGGTCTTGGCTTCAGTGGCGGATTGCTTTTCCCCCACTGAAGCTTAGAGCGGGTAGTCATCTGTGAATAAAGCGCCAGCCTACCTCTACTGGGGTAGGTTGGCGCTTTTTGGATGTTTTCAAGCCACGCCCCACACCGGGGCGAGATCAGATTGAATCCTTGATACCAGGCCGCTCAGTCTAGCCCTTCCCCTTGAGTAGCCTCCCTATGTACCAGAGGGCTCTTGTGCCGGTGATGGACTTTCACCGGGCGCTTGCCGGTGAACATCCCGAGGATGTTGTCCCACCCCTCGGAGAAGTCCAGGTACAGATGAGCGGCCACGCAATAGACAAAGACCCAGGCCACGATGTAGTGGACCTCCCTGATCCACTTGATGCCGCCGAGCCAGAGCGCCCAACTGGAAAAGGTGCCTGGCCACATCATGATCATCCCGGTGTAGATCTGGATCAGCAGCAGCGGGGCAAAGGCGGCGTACATCCCCTTCTGGCCGGGGTTGTACTTCCCGCCCCAGTCCGGCTCCTCATTGGTGATGAACAGGTAATAAAGCATCAGTTTGAGCATGTTGGCCATGTCCTTCGGGCCCATGGCAAAGTTCTTCCAGTCGTCGGTGGCGAAGGCGTAGTAGAGGCGCCCGACCAGTCCGGCGATTATGCAGTACATGAAGATGAAGTGGACCTTGCGGGCGGTGTCCAGGTCGTAGAACATCCACCGGAAGAACCCGTACGGGTTGTGGATGTAAAAGCCGCTGAAGATCAGGGCTAAGATCGACACCGCGTCCCACCAGTGGAAGAAACGCACTGCGAGGGTATGACGGTCTTCCATATTTGCCAATTAGATCCCTCCTAATAGACCCGGAACTTGCGAACTTTCCGGTCCGGGGTGATCAAATGTATCGCGCAGGCGAGGCAGGGGTCGAAGGAGCGCACCACGCGCACCAGCTCGATCGGGTTGTTGACGTCCGCAACCGGGGTACCGACCAGGGCCTGCTCCATCGGTCCGGGCTGGCCGTTGTCATCGCGCGGGCTGGCGTTCCAGGTGGTCGGCACGATGGCGTTGTATATCTGGATCTTCCAGTTATCGATCACGATCCAGTGGCCGAGGGCGCCGCGCTCGGCGTCGTTGATGCCCATGCCCTCCGCGTGCTGCGGCACCTCATTAGGCACACAGGTGGGACCGCCCGGAGTCAACTGCATCAGCCAATCAGCCATGGCGTGGGCGACATTGGAGCAGTCCACCGCCCTGGCGGCATGCCGGCCTATGACCGAGAAGGCTGCCTCTCCCGGTAGTATTGACTTGAGCGTCGCATTATTGTTGATCCAGAGCTTGGCCAGCGGGCCAACCTCCACGACGTTCCCGTCGTACCGGGGGGACTTCAGCCAGGTGTAGCCAGCGGCCTTGTACGGCTCCGGGGTGATCACGCTCTGATACGGGCCCTTGGGGATGCCGTCCTTGTACCAGGAATACTGGACGTCCTCGCCGATCTGCGTGGGATCTAGGGCGCCCGCCTGACCGTTGATGTAGACGCCGTTCGAATAGAAGCGCTTCCCGTTCCACCCGTTGTTGTCCATCGGGAAACCGCCGTAGGTCATTAAGTTCTTGCAGCCGACGCCGATGGCCGCCCAGTCTTTGTAGGCCCCGGCTACCGCTAAGACGTCTGGAATGTAGACATTGTCGATGAAGTCGGTTACTTGGGCCAGGAGGAACTTGGACTGGACGATCTTCTCCGTATCGACGTTGGCGGGAGAACCGCCCGGCACGATCCCCCTCTGGCCGGGGATACGGCCGCCCCAGACGGCCAACATCGTGTGGGCCAGCTTGCGTATCTCCAGGGCCTGCAGGTAGTGCTGCACCGCCGCCGCGTTGACGGCGGCAGGCAGCCGGTAGTCGCCGGCATACTGCGGCACCAGCGGCGGCAGGTTCGGAGCCGTGACGTAGTCCAGGGCCGCCAGGTGGTAGAAGTGCAGGATGTGCGAGTGCAGTAAATTGGCGCCCAGGATCAGGTTGCGCACGATCCGCCCGTTTTCGGGAATCTGACCGGTCAGGCCGAAGGCGTCATCCAGGGCAAAGGCGGCCGCCGCGCCGTGCGTAACCGGGCAAACGCTGCAGATCCGCTGGACATAGTCCTGCGCGTCCCGGGGATCGTGGCCCTGCAGGATCAGCTCCCAGCCACGGAACAGCGTGCCAGTGGTTCTGGCGTCGATAACCTTGCCACCGTCCACGTCGCATTCGATACTCAGGTGGCCCTCTATTCTGGTAATCGGATCAACTACTACTTTAGTTGCCATTCTCTCCCCACCCCCCTACTCTTCTTTGTGGCCGAGACGGCCATTTACTGCATTGCCAACCAGGTGGGCAGCCATACCGAGTACCACTGCCGCGCCCAGGGTGACCCCGACAGCGTCGGCGCTGGCGTCGATGTCAGGCAGCTTCACGTCCGGATAGCGCTGGTAGATCGGGGAGGACCCGTCCGGGAAGTTCATGTCGGTGCAGGCGTAACAAGGACCGTTGGCCAGGATGCACGAACTCACGCCGTTCCACTGCCGTTTGTAGGAGTCGCAGGCGGCAAATGGCCCCTTGCAGCCCAACTCCAGCAGGCAGTAAGGTTCGCTGAACATCTTGGCAAACTGGCTGTTGTCGAAATACTGGCGCCGCTGGCAGTTGTCATGGAGAATCCGGCCGTAGAACATCGTCGGCCGGTTATACTGGTCCATCGGCGGCAGTGTCTTGTAGAGCAGCACGTGGGCGAGGCTGCCGACCATCCAGTCCGGGTGCGGCGGGCAGCCGGGAACGTTGATCACCGGAGTGGTGATCCCTTTTTGCTTGAAGAATTCGAGCACGCCCATGCACCCGGTGGGACCGCCGTGGGTGGTGGGATTGCCGCCATAGGTGGCGGCGGGGATACCGCCGAAAGAGGCACAGGTGCCCACCGCCAAAACTGCGGCGGCCTTGGAGCCGAGATCTGCGAGCCGATCCACGAAGGTGATCGTTTGCCCGTTCTCCGTCTCACCCACGGTGCAGTACATGCCATTGGCTCCGGTAGGCACGGAGCCCTCCACCACCAGGTAGAAACCGCCGGCAGCCGCCGTATCGTTGATGACCTTCGTGGCCAGATAGCCGGAGGCGCCGGAAATATTCGGGTGGAACTTGAGGCTAATGACATCTGTCAATATCGTTGCGATGGCAGGTTGCTCCGAGTCTAGCAGGGAGACGGAACAACCGGTACAGCTTGCGCCCTGGATCCAGAGCGCCGGGGGATTTCCCGAAGCCGGAGCCGCCTCCAGCAGGTGCGGCAGCAGCAACTCTGACAGGCTGACAGCCGCAGCAGAACCCGCGCATAACTTCAGGAAATCACGCCGACTGAGTCCCTTCACACCAATCCCTCCTCTTTAATCCTTGCTTGATACCTGGCAGATAAAAACAAAATATGGACTATAACCCGCTACGGTATTCAGCCTCTCTGGCGAGAGGACTGCCCGACCACCTCCTAATGTTTCAGCCAATCTCTTCTCTAAACACAACAAGAGGCATTGTTCCATCACCTTACCGAAAAAATAAGCATCAAAACATTTGCAGTCCCCTTTTAATCGGGGCAATGACTGGTGGATGGACCCTGCCTCAACTTTCAATCCCCTTTCATGGTTCAACATGTTTCATCTGTTAAACATGATCAGGCTGCCCCGCTCGCCACTCCTGCATCTCCGGAATGCCTCACCAGACCGCCCGTCTCAGGGCAAGCGCGCCATCAATTCTGCCTGGACCTGATTGCCAGGCAACCGCGCAGCGGGCACCCGCCTCTGGGCGCGGCTGCAGCACTTGCCGGTATAGCGCAGCAATCGATACTAGTATTCATGATGTGTATTCGAGGGAAACAGCCAAATTCCTGCTGTAATCTTCAAAAAACTCCGCAAGGTTTTTTCTGTCGCCACAGCTGACTATTCATATCCAAAAGATTGCAGGGCGTTCTCATTGTCACGCCACTCTTTTTTCACTTTCACCCACAACTCCAGGAAGATCTTGTTGCCGAACAGGGTTTCCAGTTCCAACCGGGCCAGCCGGCCAATCTCCTTCAGCATCTGTCCGTTCTTACCGATCAGGATCCCCTTCTGGGATTCCCGCTCCACGTAAATGACAGCCGGCAGGTAGAGAGTCTGATTGTCCCGGGTCTGCATCTCCTCGACAACCACCGCTATGGAGTGGGGAACCTCCTCCCGGGTCAGCGACAGCGCCTTTTCCCTGATGATCTCCGCCGCCACGAAGCACTCCGGCTGGTCGGTCACCATCCCCTGCGGGTAGTAGCATGGCCCCTCCGGCAGGTTGTCGAAGATCAGCCTCTTGACCTGATCCAGGTTGGCGCCGGTGAGAGCAGATGCCGGCACTATTTCCAGAAAGGAGCCGCGCCTGGAAAACCATTCCATGACCGGTAGCAGTCCGTCCTTCCTGATCAGGTCGATCTTGTTCAACACCAAGATCACCGGGGTACGCACCCCACCAACCTGTCTGAGAATGAACTCCTCCCCTGGTCCGGTCGGGGCGGCGGCGTCCACCACGTAAAGGAGCAGGTCGACCCCGTCCATGGCCCTCCGGACCACTTTCAGCATATACTCCCCCAGACGGTGGCGCGGCCGGTGGATGCCCGGCGTATCCAGAAAGACCGCCTGCCCCTCGTCGTTGGTGCAGATGCCCAGGATGCGGTTCCTGGTAGTCTGGGGCTTGTCCGAGACGATAGCGATCTTCTGCCCGACGATCTGGTTGAGCAGAGTGGATTTTCCCACGTTCGGCCGTCCGATGATGCATACGAATCCTGATTTGATAAACGCTCACTCCTAATAGTGATGAGTCACGAGTGGCACTCAGCACCCAGCACTCAGCACTTTAATAGCATCCGCAGGTGCGGCAGAAATATCAGCACCCCCACCGCCGCCGCGTTCAGGGCGGAGACCAGCACTGCTCCCGCCGCGATATGTTTGGCCAGGCGCGCCAGCGGGTGATAGGTGTCCACAAACAGGTCGACCGTCCTTTCCAGGGCTGTGTTGAACATCTCCGCCACCACCACCAAGCTGATGGCAAACAGCACCAGCACCCATTCCAGACGGCTCAGTTTCAGCAGCCAGGCAGCCACCAGGACCGCAACCGCTACCCCTAGGTGCGCCTGCATGTTGCGCTGGGTGCAGAGGCAGTACCAAAGCCCGGACAACGCATCCTGTAAAGACATTTTGAAAGAGCGCCTAGACATCGCCACCTGCTCCCAGACCCAACCTGTCCATCACCTGGCGGGTACGCTCCATCATCCCGGCGGCGCCAGGTTCGGTCTCGTCATCGTAGCCCAGCAGGTGCAGCATCCCGTGCACCGCCAGGAAGACCATCTCCTGTTGAAAAGAATTGCCGTAAGCAGCAGCCTGGCTGAGCGCCCTGGGGATCGAGATGACGATGTCCCCCAGCAGTACCTCTGCCTCCGGTGCCGGCGCCGCAACTTGCCCTGGCGGGAACAGCGTGCCTTCCTCGCCATCCTCATCCAGCATCGAGAAAGACAGCACGTCGGTAGTACCGGCAATACCCCGGTACTGCCTGTTCAGAGACTCCATCCTGACGTCGTCGACCAGCACCAGGCTGACCTCCGCCTCTCGATTCCCGATCGCCCGGCTGACAGGTCCGCCTGGCTCACCGGCCAGCACCTCCTGGAGGGCATCCTCGATCAGCGAGCAGAGATCCTCGCCGACCGCGGCATCCTCCAGCTCGTTACTGATTAACAACTGCACCCCGCGCCCTCCTTCTTTCGATCTCGGTGATCATCGTTTCCGGATATTCGATGCGGGAGTGGAAGATGCCGCCGAGCACCTGGACAAAGGTGGTGGCGATGGTGTCCAGGTCTTTGAACGTCAGGTCGCATTCATCCAACTGCCCGTCTTGCAGTCGCTCCTTGATGATCTTCCTGGTCAGGCCCTCCAACCGTCCCGGGGTCGGCTTCTGCAGGGACCGGACCGCCGCCTCCACGCTGTCCGCCAGCATCACCAGGGCCGCCTCCTTGGTCCCGGGCTTGGAGCCGTCATAACGGAAATCCGCCTCGGTCACCAGCTCCGGGCGGTCGCTCTCCAATGCCCGCTGGTAGAAATAAGCCACCAGGCTGGTGCCGTGGTGCTGTTCGATGATCGCCTGCACACTGGCGGGGAGCTTCTGCTCCCGGGCCTGCTCCAGACCGTCCCTGACGTGCGAGGTGATGATCAGGGTGCTCAGGCTGGGAGCGATCTTTTCGTGCGGGTTTTCCCGGGCGACCTGGTTTTCAATGAAGAAGTAGGGCCGCTTGAGCTTGCCGATGTCGTGATAGTAGGCTCCCACCCGCACCAGCAGCGGGTCGGCGTGTACCGCCTGGGCCGCCGCCTCGGCCAGGTTGCCCACCAGGATGCTGTGGTGGTAGGTGCCCGGCGTCTCCACCAGCAGGCGCTTGAGCAGCGGTTCATTGGGGTTGGCCAGCTCCAGCAGCTTGACAGAACTGGTGATCCCGAACAGGGCCTCCAGGTAGGGCAGAAATCCCAGCATCATGATCGAAGACAGAAAACCGCCCGCCACGCCCAGCCCCACTCCCGTCAGAACGGTGGCGGTATCGGAGGCGTTCAACAGCCCCAACACTAAAATCACCGCTGCGTTGACCAGCGAGACGAAGGCGCCGCCCCGGATCAACCCCGCCCGGTCGCTCAGGTTGGACACGCTGTAGATCCCGGCCAGGCTGCCGGCCAGGCCGGCAATGGCGAAGGAGATCTGCCCGTCCAGCATCACCGCCAGCAACAGGCTCAGGATAAAGGAGGTGAACACTGCCAGCTCGGCATCCATCAGCACGGTGATCAGCATCGCCCCACCCGCCAGCGGCGCCAGATAACCGATCAGCCCGGCAGTCTCCGCCGGCGAGCCCAGCCTGATCATGGTGACCCCCTTGGCGACTAACAGGGTGAGGGTGACGAGTATGCCATAAAGGGCGATGTACCGGTTCCGCTCATAAAACCGCGGTTGGAACTGCTTCAGGTAGGCCGCCGTCAACCCTGCCAGCAGCAGCACCAGAAAAATGACGCCGAACAGGGGCGGCCAGATATTCTTAGTCTGCAGCAGCCCCAATTGCTGGAGCTCTGCCAGGAGGGCGGCGTCAATCGTCTCTCCCTTCGCCACGATCACCTGGTTGGCCAGGACCGCGTGCTGCACCGGGCTGACGCTTGCCTGAGCCTCAGCCACCTTGCTGGCATACGTCTCCAGGTCCAGCACCAGGTTCGGCCTCAGGATATGGGTCAGAACGAAGGTCACTGCAGGCTTCAACTCCCGGTCCAGGTTCGAGGAGGCCACCTGGCCGGACAGGTTATCCCGGGCGTTCGGCAGGGCATCCTCGGTCAACCCATACTCGAGAGAATCCTGAAGCCAACCCATGCAGACAGTATACAGCCCGGTGAGTTGGGCGCTGTTCAAGGACAACAGCGCCCCCAGGGAGGCGGGGTCCACCGAGGCGACATCCGCGTCGGAAGCCCCGGTCGCCTGGGCCAGGTAACTCTGAAGCAGGCTTTCGCTGCGCTGGGCCGGCAGATTCTGGCGCTGCAGGTCCCTGATCTCGTTGAAGACCCCCTGGAGATTGGACTCGACTTCCGGCAGCACCTGGTCGTCGCTCTGGTAGACGTTCTCCACCCGGCTGGCCGCCTCCCGGCGGGCGGCCTCGGTCTGCGCCTGGTCGACATAGGACATGTTGCGGGGCGCCCTGATATCTAAGGGCGAGATCTGACCCTCCACGAGGGTGTAACCCCGCCCTATCAAACCAGACCCGATGACAGCCGCGGCGATCACCAGGAATATGGCAACCAGCTCCACCCTGCGCAAACCGCGGCGGGCAAACCGCTGCCATCTATTGTCTAGCCAGAGTCTCACTTGTTGCCAGGTAATCATACGATCCACCCCTAATAGCTAATCCCAGTTCTCAACTCTCACCTCTCGCATCCCAGTTTGCATAGGCCTCCACGATCTTCTGCACCAGCGGGTGGCGAATCACGTCGTCCCCGGTCAAGTATTGGAAGGACACGCCATCCACCCCCTTGAGCACTTTCTGCACTTCGATCAGGCCGGATGCCTGGCCGCGGGGCAGGTCTACCTGAGTGATATCGCCGGTGACCACAGCCTTGGAGCCAAAACCGAGGCGGGTCAGAAACATCTTCATCTGCTCGGGAGTGGTGTTCTGAGCCTCGTCAAGAATGACGAAGGAGTCCTCCAGGGTGCGCCCGCGCATATAGGCAAGCGGCGCCACCTCGATCACGTTCTTTTCCATATTGCGTTGGGCAGCATCCGCTCCGAGCATGCTGTAAAGCGCGTCATAGAGCGGGCGCAAGTAGGGGTCGACCTTCTCCTGGATGTCCCCGGGCAAGAAGCCCAGCTTCTCCCCCGCCTCCACCGCCGGCCGGACCAGGACGATCCGGCTCACTTCCTTGTTGCGAAACGACCGCACTGCCATCACCACCGCCAGGAAGGTCTTGCCGGTCCCGGCGGGGCCGATGGCAAACACCAGGTCATGGTCCCTGATTGCCTGGATGTAGCGGACCTGCCCGGCAGTCTTTGGCCGCACCGGTTTGCCCCTGATATTGGTCAGGATCACCTCGGACCTGATCTCCGCCAGGTTCACCTGTGAACGTTCCGACACCAGGCGCCAGGCATAATTGATATCCGGAATGGTCACCGGATTCCCCTGCTCCGTCCAGGTGATCAACTGCTGCAGTAGGGCGAGAGTCCGGGCCACCGCCTCTTCCTCGCCGCGGATGATGATCTCACCGCTCCGGGCGACGATCCTGGTTGCGCTTTTCTCCTCGATGAATTTCAGATTCTCATCGAGATTGCCGAACAGGTTTACGGCATCATGATTATTGTTGACCATGACCTTGGCTTCCGTGACTGACAAGTTGACCCTCCTAAATAAGTGATGGGTGATGAGTGATGGGTGATGAGTTTAGAACAAACTGCATTTATCACACACCCTTGGCTTCATAGGTGCGGCCAACTAGTTTTAGCCGTGCCGGGGCTGCGAATTCATTTAACCGGTCGGCTCATTCATTGATCAAATGACTGGTTTTTTTAGCTTTGGTCTAGAAAAACTCATCTGCTGCCATGCTCTATTCTTTTCTACTCATTACTCATTACTCATCACTCATCACTTGTTTTTGGGGGAGGCGCAAACTGCTGCGATACCCCGATCTCTTCCAGGGTCTCCACCGTCAACTGTACTCCGACGACACCCATATCCGTATTAACTACTTTCGACTGACGATCAGTCACCACCGCCCCGGCGGGAAGTTGACTGGCCAGGGCTGTCTGAGCCTGCTGGACCGCCAGGCGCAGGGCCTCGTCGTAACTGCGGCGCAGTAAAAAGCGCCTGAGCTCCTCAACTCTTATTGTAATGAATTCGACAGGCAAAGCTATATTCCTCCACTGCGGCAATTTCCTTTTGTTCTCGGTCAGGTTGTACAGGGGATAGGGGATGGCAGGCGGCCCCTTTATGATTATTTCCTTGTTTGCCAATCTGATACTGACGATAGTGGTGACGCGTCCGGTCTTCTGCTCCACGACTTCTTCCCGGGGCACTTCAGCGTAGCAGCGGTACCAGACCCGCGCCCTGACGATCCCCTGGGCATCTACGTAGCGCGGCTCATATGGGACGAGTGGCGGCGGCGGGGCGCCTTCAGTCTCGGGTGGAGGCGGCGGGGCGATGATCCCCGAGATCAGGACCTGGCAGGCACGGACCAGATCTCCCTCCTTGACCTGGGGCGCCCCCGCCAGAACAAGGATGTCTCTGATCACCCCGTCCTTGACGGCCACAATATTGGCGGCCCCCAGGGATGGTTGCGGCGAGATCCTCTCGTAGATCCTGATGCTCGCCTGCGTCCCCCTGAAGTCCACTTCGGCAAAGGCGATCCCCGGCATTTCCAGCATCAGGCGGTCCGCCACATCCTTGCCGTCGACCAGGAAGCGCAGGTTTCCCGGGTACAGTCCGGCGGAGGCGGCCTCCCGGCGGACCTCGGCCGGGTCAAGCTGCCTGGTTCCGATCACATCGACAGTCCAGATCAGCGAGGAGAACAGGTACAACAGCAGGCAGAAGGTGATCGCCCCACCCGTCAGCATCCAGCGGCGCCGTAGGCGCTGCAGGACAAAGGGCAGCCCGCCCTTCACCCGGATGCGCACTTTGGCGTTGGTGCGCCGGGCAATATGCCGCAACGGCTTGAAGGAGCGCGCCGCCACCTTGACCAGGATGGTCTCCTGATTCACCCAGATCACATCCCAGAGCACCACACCCCTCATGGATGCCAAGTTGATAAACCGCTCCGGGTGCTCCCCCCTGACCACCAGGACTAGAAAACCCAGCATGTAAGCCCAAAAAACACGTATCAGCACGGCATCGGCACTCCTCCGCCCCTCTCACTTCCCACTTCTCACATCTCACTTCTCACTCGCCAGGTCAATGCTGCGGATCTTACCATCAACGGCAATCTCCTCCGGAAAGATCGTCCTCAGAGTCAGGCCGGATCCGGTCACCCGCAGTTCCCCGATGCCGGTGCCGATCCTCACCCTCTCCGTGGTATACTCGATAATGCCCCGGTGGTTCTCCACGATCATCTGGATGTCGCCGAGCACGGTGATCCGGGGCAGGCCCATGACCAGTTCCTTGGGCAATTCCAGGAAGTGGGCAAGGAAATACTCGAGGCTCTTCATTTCCCTGGGCACAACAAATCCCACCTTTCCTTCCAATTTTATGCAGGTGGGGCGCCGAAGAGACCAATTTGGTGGTTGGTGGTTGGATGGAAGCCTTGCTTGTCGGTCGGAGGCCGTATCCAACGGCCCAAAATGAAAGCCGCCCCGGTTTAACCAGAGCAGCCTGCTTTCAATCTTTCATTTTGTGATATTGGAAGTTCGACGTTCGATGTTAATTATCTCTTCCGTTCGAACTTCGAACCTCGAGGAACCCTTAATTTCAGAGCTTTGGGGGAGTTAGAAGTGAACAAACAATCTCCTGAACGGCCCTGCCATCCGCACGCCCTTTCACCTGCGGCATCAGCGCCCCCATGACACTGCCGATCTGCCGCACATCCGTGGTACCGGTGGTGGCAATAGCCTGACTTGCCAGGTTCTGGATCTCCTCCCTGCTCAACTGGCGGGGCAGGTACTCCTCCAGGATGGCTATCTCCGCTTCCAGTTCTGCCACGACATCCATCCTGTTAACTCGGGTGTATTCCAGGATATCATCCCGGCGCATCCTGACCTCCCTGGCAAGAACGTCCAGCACATCCTGCTCGGTCAGGTCCGCCCCCTTGGCAATGGCGCGGTATTTTAACGACGCCCGGGCCAAACGAATCACCGATAGCCTCTGTTTCCCTGCCTGGCGAGCCTTTAACGCCTCTTTCATATCATTGAACAATCGTTCCTGCAGTGTCAAGAGAACCAACTCCCTAGGACCAGCGACGTTTGCGCGCTGCCTCGGACTTCTTCTTCCTTTTGACACTCGGTTTCAGATAATGCTCGTGCTTACGTGCTTCAACCAGTACCCCGGATTTTTGACAGGAACGTTTAAAACGCCTCAGGGCGCTATCCAGGGATTCGTTTTTTCCGACCCTAACCTCGGCCATACCCACTTCTTCCCTCCCCCCGGCTCAGTTCCGTACGACGACTCCTGCTGCTAAAAGACAGAATTAATATCCCCATTCTAAGAACAGATGCACTTACATTATACACTACTGGTCTCAAGAGCGTCAACCGCGGTAGTTGCAAAGCTTTCACAGTTGCCCCCGATGTAAGTTCGACATTTGAGGTTAGACTATCTTCGGTTGGATGTTCGATCAGCTTTTTACCTACGAACCTCGAATCTCAAGGCTGCCGCTCCCATACCACAGCACCGCCGCTGCAAGGACGCTGCCGACCGCCTCCACCCGGTGGTCAATGCCCAGCACGTGCACCTCCTGCAGCGTCAGGCCGCGCCTTTCAAACCCTTCCTCGACCATCTTCCGGACGCTGGACTCCGCCTCGTCCCTGGTGCAGTAACCCTCGAACTCCATGATCACGCCGAAACTGTCCGGGCTGCCGATCCCCACCCCGATGGCAGCGGCGATAACCTGGCCGGGCTGACTGCTCGTGATGAATCCGTAGGCGGTCGGTGTCAAAGATCCCGCCGGGATCTCCAGGTTCTTCGTTAACTGGGTTGACGGCGGCAGAATGCTGCTCACCCGCAGCAGGTTCAGATTGCCGATGCCTGCCTCGACGAGCGCAACGTCAAAGGCGTTCAGGGGCGTGCCACCCTCCCCGTGCCCGGCCACCAGGGTAAATTTGCACGGCGTTGCTAACAAGTGTTTCCCTCCTCACCAGCTTAGCTCTATAAATTATATGGAAGAAGGGCCTGAATGGTCCCCCCCGCATGATGGGTGCCCGCTTGCGGGCGCGGCGCGGGGTGGGCCCCGTTCCCCAGCACTTTCGTGCTGGGTCACAATCAAGGAAACCGCCTTTAAAATAGGCATTGGAACTTGAGATCTATTCAGTACATAACGGGGCTGGCGGTTTCATAATTATTAACAAACCCTTTTGAAGGCGGGACAAAATGTTCGCAGAGTTCATCCTGGCAGCGTTAGCCTGTCTGGGTACCCTGGCCGCCTCCCTGGCGGTGTTCTTTCATTACCAGGGGGACAGCGAGATTGCCTTTGACACCGCGGCCGCCCGGGATTCCCGGGTCACCAAAAACATGCCGCAGCGGACCATCCGCTGCCGCTGCCTGATCCCCCTGGCCAACCGCGGACGGCAGAATGGCACGGTGATCAACGCTTTCTGCCAGCCGATGTACTACGGAAAGATCATGGAGCAACTGGATATCACCGCCCGGTTGCGGCTCCTGGAGGCGCCGGTGCGGCGTAACGGCTACTGGGAGGCGGTGATCGTCAAGAAAAACACCGCTCACCTGGTGGAACTGGAGGTAACCATCCGTTCTCAGGTTGATCTGCACCGGCTCGCCAGGGAAATCCCCAGTCTGAAGGCGATCATCTACTATCAGGTGGTCGGACGCGACGGGATCCAGTGGCACCTGTCAGAAGCCCGGTTTGATCTGGCCGGATAATTGAGAAGTGTGATCTGGGAGGAGGTGCGGTATGACCCTGGATGTAATCCCCCTGCAAACCAAGATCATCACCCCGGAAGACCGGCTGCTTCAAATCGTCGCCGATTATGCCGGCCCGCATCTCCGATCCGGTGATACCTTGGTGCTGGCCGAGAGCGTGGTGGCTATCACCCAGGGACGGCTGATCCGGCCGGAACAGGTCAAGCCCACTCCCTGGGCACTGGCCCTGGCCCGTTTCGTCAGCCAGGACGGCAGCCTCTCCTCCCCTTATGCCATGCAGGTGATCATGAATGAGAGCGGCGCCCTGCGCACCCTGTTCGCCTTCTGCACCGCCGCTCTGACCCGCCTGGTATTCGGCCGCCGGGGAGATTTTTACCGGTTCGCGGGGCAGCAGGCTTCTCTGGTGGACGACGTCACCGGAAACATGCCCCCCTTCGACAAGCACATCATACTCGGCCCCAACCATCCGGAGCAAGTGGTTGCGGAGATCAAGGAGCGGTTCGGTGTGGAGGCCGCCATCATCGATGCCAACGACCTCGGACGCACCAAGATCCTGGCTGCCACGAACGGGGCCAGCCAGAAACTGCTCTTAAAAGTCTTCCGGGCCAACCCCGCCGGCAACTCCAACCAGCAGACCCCGATCGTCATCATCCGTAAAAAGTGATAAGTGCTGAGTGATGAGTCTTTCCACTCATCACTCAGCACTTATCACTCATCACTCAGGGTTCAACTGGCTCTTAGCTTCAGAGGGGGAAAAGCAATCCCCCCCTGAAGCCTAGAGCCAGTTAACTAGGGGCGTAGCCGCTCTTATCCCACCGCTTCGGATGTACTCCGCACGGGGGCATTAGAGCGGGTAGTCATCTTTGGATAATGTACCGGAAGTGATGGTCAACCTTGCTGTGCCAGCGCAGGAGGTAGTCTCCCTCGGTCGCCCAGGGCCCTGCGTTGTGGATGACCAGAGGCACGCCGTCTTTCCGCCTCCGGTCGGAGATGATGGCGATATGGTCGGGATCGGCCGGCAGGCCAAACACCACGATGTCGCCCGGCTGCCACTTCACCAGGTTGCTGACGTCACCAGGCTTGACATCGGTAGTCAGCTCTAGGGCATGGCGTTGAAAGAAAATGTCCAGAACGCCAACCTTCCGGAAATCGATGTTGGGGTCCGGCTGCTTGACGAAAGCACTGTAGGCGGCGGGGTCGGCCTGAATATCTGCATCCACCATATCCTTGAGGTTATATCCTGCAGCCCTGAACGCCCGCCAGATGACATCGGTGTCGTCGCCCCGGCCCTCCGGCGGGTAGCCGCCTTGATAATAGGATGCGTCCCAGAGGGTGTGTCTGGTGACTTCCTGCCTGGCGCCGTTGACCAGATCGATGCCGTTGGGGTTCTGGTCATGATCCGGCACTACTACCTTTTTCTGGAAGGTGAGGGTGTCCATAAACGGCAGATAGTTGAGGTGGACCAGAAGCAAATCCCCAAAGGTGGCCAGCATTGCCACGGTAAACATCAGCACCAACGAGAACAGCCAGATCTTCTGTAAGCGCGTCATGATTTCCCCCGTTTTAACTATGTGCCGAACCGTATTGCTTTTCTTCCGTTTCCATGATACGACCGGCGTCGCACCTGCGCCTGGATCCCGATGATCTGCGCAACACCAGTTCCTGGTTCTGAACAAGGTTTCGACTTGCCTCGTCCGGCTCCAGGTCCCTGATCTTCTTCGCCACCTGCCTGTACTTGACCAATATGCCCATGATCACCAACACCAGCCCTACTACCGCAAAGACCAGAATTAGCGGATTGATCTCCTGTCACCCCTATTGAGCCAGATGTCAATATCCCGTCACAGCAACTACATCGCCAATTGTAGACAGGTTGTAACAATTCGTCAAGATCATTCTGCCAGCTCGGGGGTCTTGCCTGTCTGGCAAAGGCCGGCCAAGGGACAGGCGTCACAATGCGGCCTGGCTGTACAGATGTGATGTCCCAGGACATCGATCAGAGCGTGATACTCGTTGTAGAGGGGAGCATCCGGAGACAGGGCGCCCGTGAAGAAGGACTGCATCTCCCGGTAGGAGATCCGCTCCGGAAAATATCCCAGCCGGTGAAAGATCCGGTGGGTATAGGCATCGATCACAAAGACCGGTTTGCCGGCAGCATAGAGCACGATAGCATCGGCGGTCTCGGGCCCGATCCCGTAAATGTCCAGCAGACGGCGGCGCAGGTCCATAGCCTCCTGTGCCAGAAAAACGTCCAGGTCTCCCCCGTGCTCTGCCGTCACCACACGGCAGAAGGACTGCAGTTTCCTGGCTTTTTGGATGTGGTAGCGGGTCGGGCGCAGTAGTGGCGACAGGTCCTCTTCCGGGACAGCCAGCAGTCCCTCGAGGGATAGCAGACCAGCCGCTTTCAGGTTGTCGATGGCCGAGGTCACGCTCCGCCAGGTAACGTTCTGGGTCAGGATCGCCCCCACGATCATCTCAAAGGGATCATCTGCCGGCCACCAGTGCCGGGGACCGAAGTGGCCGTAAAGCCGAGCATAGATCTCCATCAATGCTTGGCGCATACCTATCACCAGATGTTATTCAATTAGTTCTCCAGGGCGGGATCAATACCCGGCGGCGGCATCAACTCGTAATTCCCCAGGCGCTCCAGAACCTTGCCCAGGCGTTCCCCGGGTTTGGCGTTCTCCTTGTATAGGGTCAGCATCTTCTCGGCCATGGACAGCACATCCTCCTCGATCAGCCCTTCATACAGCACCCGGCCCAGGCTCGGGTTCTTGCCCAACTTGCCGCCGACCACCACGGTATACCCCTTGGCCCGTCCGAAAACGCCGAAATCCTTGATCCAGCCCTCGGCGCAGTTGTTGGGACAGCCGGAGACACCGATCTTGAACTTTCCCGGCAGGGCCATGCCCAGGAATCTCTCTTCCAGCTTCAAACCGAGGCCCATGGCGTCCTGCTGGGCGTTCTTGCAGTAGGGCAGGCCAGGGCAGATCTTCACGCTCTTCAAAATCTTCTTGCCGAGGGGCGCCGACTCCATACCCAGGTCATGCCAGATTGCCTCCACCTGGTCCGCCTTCACGCCGAATAGGGCAATCCGCTGCGCCCCGGTGATCTTGACCATCGGCACCTGGTACTTCTCGGCAACCTCCGCCAATCTCTTCAAGATCTCAGCGGTAAGCTTCCCGCCCACGAGGCGCGGGATCATCATGTAGGTCTCCTTGTCCCGCTGCAGCACGGCGCCGCGCGGAGCATCTCCCAGTAGAGCTTCTCCCATCGGTTAAAACCTCCCAGTATGTTTTTTTTCAAATCATCCCAAACACCCTGGCACTAATGCAAGGCACCCGGCTGCCAACCGCTTTTTAGCCCGGAGGCCAGGTCATGAACCGCCCGCCCATCAGATGCAGGTGCAGGTGGTGAACGGTCTGCCCGCCGTTGTCCCCGGTATTGATCACCGTACGGAAGCCGTCCTCGGCCACCCCCAACTGGCTGGCGACCTTGGCGGCCGTCAGCAGCAGCCTGGCGACCAGATCGGCCTGCTGTACCCCCACATCCAGCAGCGAGCCCAGATGCGTCTTGGGGATCAGCAGCACGTGGACCGGAGCCACCGGGTTGATATCCTTGAACGCCAGGAATTCGTCCTCCTCGTAGACGATCTGGGCGTTCAACTCGTGGGCGGCAATCTTGCAGAAAATGCAGTCGCTCATCGATCCCTCTCCTTTCAAGAAGCCCTGACGATCTCGCCTCTAATAGCCGGAACTCGTGTATTTATTCTATCACACAAATGATTTCTTCAGGATGAGGGTGGCAATGCCTCGCCATAAAGGATGCCCTCATCCAACCGCTCCAGGACATGTACCGGGACGAGGCTGCCTTGGAGGTCGCTACTACCGGCCGGAGCAGGAAAGACCACTCTGAGGTAGTTGTCGCTCAGTCCCTCCCAGCAGCCGAGCCGCGCCGGGTGCCGCGCCCGCCGCTCCACCAGGACCGGCAGTGTCTCGCCGATGAACCGTCCAGCGAAGGCAGCAGCCTGCTCATCGGCCAGGCGGCGCAGTCTGCTGCTGCGCTCGTCCTTGGCTGCCGGCGCTACCTGGTCGGGCATCTCTGCAGCCCGGGTGCCGGGGCGAGGGGAATACTTAAAGACATGCAGGTCCCGGAATGGAAGAGAGGCGATGAAGCGGTAGGTGTTTTCAAAGCGCAGGTCGGTCTCGCCGGGAAAGCCTACCATGACGTCCGCAGCTATAGCCACCCCCGGCAGCCGCTCCTGGACGCGGTGGAACAGGTCTTCGTAATCAGCAGCCCGGTAGGGCCGCCCCATCAGGGCCAGGATCCCGTCATCTCCGGACTGCAAAGGCAGGTGCAGGTGGCGGCAGATGCGGGGTGAGGCCAAGACATCCAATAGCTCATCGGGCGCCTCTGCCGGTTCCACCGAACTCAGGCGGAGCCGGAACTCCCCGGGCAGTTGCAACAGCATTCGAAGCAGGGAGGCCAGGTTGATGCCGTCTGTCAGGTCCCTGCCATAGGCAGAGGCGTGAACGCCGGTCAAGACCACCTCACGGAAGCCGGCCGCCAGCAACTCTTCCAACCGTCTCAGAGCCAACTCCGGCCGCAGGCTGCGCACCGGCCCCCTGGCAAAGGGCACGATGCAGTAGGAGCAATACTGGTCGCAGCCGTCCTCGATCTTCAGGAAGGCCCTTGTCCGGTTGCGGGGCCGGGGCAGTGGCAGTTCCTCGAAACCGGCCCCCTCCGACAACGGAGAGACTATACAGAGGGCTTCGGCCGATCCTCCGTCGTCACCCGGGGCGACATCCAGCATACGGCTAGCAGCCTGCTCCACTAGGTCGACGATCCGTCCCCGGTCCTGAGTGCCCACCAGCACATCCACCCCCAGGGACAGCACCTCTTCCGGCGCCGTCTGGGCGTAGCAGCCCACTACGGCGGTGACTGCCACCCCGCCCCGGGCTTCCCGCGCCGGGTTTCCGTCGGCGCCGGCCGTGCACCGGCGACGGGCCACCGCCCGGCGGATCATCTGCCGGGACTTGTGGTCGGCCAGGTGAGTGACCGTGCATGTATTAATTATGTAAACTTCAGCCGGGCCGTCAAACCCGACGATCTCGTAGCCTCTCCCCCGGAACAGCTCCTGAAGGGCAGCGGTCTCCTGCTGGTTGACCTTGCAGCCGAGCGTGAAAAAGGCGACCCTTCTAGGACGCCCCACATCTTTCTTTTCAGACGCTGATGGCGCCACCCGGGTCACCCCACTTATCCCATAAAGGCATCCTTCATCTTCTCGAAGAAACCCTTGCCCCGGGAATGATACTGGTCGTCACGCTCCAACTTCTCGAACTGCTGGAGCAGTTCCTTCTGCTTCTCGGTCAGCCGGGACGGGATCATCACGTTGATCCTGATCACCTGGTCGCCGCGCCCGTGGCCCTGCAGGTGGGGGATCCCCTTGCCCCGCAGGTGGAACACGGCGCCAGGCTGGGTGGCCTCGGGAATTTTCAGGCTGGTCTTGCCCTCCAGGGTCGGGATCTCGATCTCGTCCCCCAGGGTTGCCTGGATGAAGGAGATGGGGATCTCGCAGATGACGTCGTTTCCCTGGCGCTGGAAAAGCTTGTGCGGATTGACGCGCAGGCTCACATAAAGGTCCCCGGCCGGACCGCCGCGCGCTCCCGCCTCTCCCTCCCGGCTCAGGCGCAAGGTGGACCCGTTATCCACGCCGGCCGGCACGGTCAGTTTCACCTTGCGCGGCCTCTTCACCTTGCCACGTCCCTGGCAGGCAGGGCAGGGCTTCTCGATCGTCCGGCCCTCGCCGCGGCACTGGTCGCAGGTCTGCACCGTCTCAAAGCGCCCGAAGGCGATAGACTGAGTGATCCGCACCTGGCCGGTACCCTTGCACCGGGAGCAGATGACCGGTTTCGTCCCGGGCGCCGCACCCGAACTGTCACACTCTTCGCAGTCCTCCCAGCGGTTGATCCTGACCTCTTTTTCAACGCCAAAGACCGCTTCCCCGAAGCTCAGGTCCAATTCCATCTGGATGTCGGCGCCGCGTTGCGGCCCCCGTCGCTGCTGCTGCTGGCCTAAACCGCCGAAACCGTTTAAAAAGACGTCGAACAGGTCGCCAAAACCCCCGAAGCCGGAGTCGGCGCCTGTGCCTCTGGCAAAACCACTAAAGTCACCGTTGCTAAAACCGGCATGGCCGAACTGGTCGTAGCGCGCTCGCTTCTCTGCGTCGCTAAGGACCTCATAGGCCTCGGCCGCCTCCTTGAACTTCTCGGCAGCCGCTTCCTTGTCATCGGGGTTCGTGTCTGGATGGTACTTGCGGGCCAGTTGCCGGAAAGCCTTCTTGATCTCCGCCTCCGTGGCCGTCTTAGCGACGCCGAGCGCCTCGTAGTAATCCCTCTTTGCCAATGGGCTCACTCCTAGAAAACCTATGTTTGGCCGAAAAACATCCCTTAAAAGAATACCAGCACTGACGCCAACGTTCAACGTCATTTTTCCGGCATTTTTCCGGCATTTTTCCGGCACGGGATCTAAGGCCACAGCATCACGCCGTCTATATTATATTCTTCGCCGCGCCGCTTGAGCCAGGTTGCCGCTCTTTTAAAAACCCCAAGAGACTGAGTTGCTACCTAAGAACTCTGTTGGTGCTCATCGTCCACTACCTTGTAGTCTGCGTCAACCGTGGGACCGCCATCCCCACTACCGGAAGCGCCAGTCTCTTCACCAGGAGCACCAGGTTCGCCGCCGGGCGCCTGCTGGGCGTCTGTCTGCTGGTAAACCTTGGAGGTCAAGTCGTAGAGCACCTTGGTCAGGTCCTCAGTCTTCTGCTTGATCAGGTCCATGTCCTGCCCCTCCACGGCCTTCTTCAACTCATCCCTGGCCGCGTCGATCTTACCGGCATCCCCCTCTGAAACCTTGTCGCCCAGGTCCTTGAGGGTTTTCTCCGTCTGGTAGATCAGGCTGTCTGCCTGGTTGCGGATCTCAGCCGCGGATTTCTTCTTCTTGTCCTCCTCGGCAAACAGTTCGGCGTCCTTCACCATCTTCTGGATCTCGTCGTCTTTAAGGTTGGTGGTGGCCGTGATGGTGATCGCCTGCTCCTTGCCGGTGCCCATGTCCTTGGCAGTGACGTGCACGATGCCGTTGACGTCGATGTCAAATTTGACCTCGATCTGGGGTACGCCCCGCGGCGCCGGCGGTATACCCGTCAGTTGGAAACGGCCGAGAGTCTTGTTATCACCGGCCATGCCCCGCTCACCCTGGAGCACGTGAATGTCCACACTGGTCTGCATGTCGGCGGCAGTGGTGTACATCTGGCTCTTGGAGGTGGGGATGGTGGTGTTGCGCTCGATCACCCGGTTCATCACCGCGCCCAGGGTCTCAATCCCCAGGGACAGGGGCGTGACGTCCAGCAATACGATGTCCTTGACCTCTCCGGCCAGTATCCCGGCCTGGATAGCGGCACCCAGGGCCACCACCTCGTCCGGGTTGATCCCCTTGTGGGGCTCCTTGCCTAAAATACTCCTGATCCTCTCCACTACCATCGGCATCCTGGTGGAACCGCCCACCAGCAGCACCCGGTTGATATTCACCGGTTCCATCCCGGCATCGGCCAGCGCCTGTTTGGTAGGACCGACAGTCTTGTCGACCAGGTCCTCGATCAATTCCTCCAGCTTCGCCCTAGTCAGGGTTATTTCCATGTGCTGGGGTCCATCGGCGGTGGCAGTGATAAATGGCAGGCTGATAGCGGACTGCATGACCCCGGACAGCTCGTGTTTGGCCTTTTCGGCCGCGTCCTTCAAGCGCTGCAGGGCCATCCGGTCCCTGGACAGATCGATCCCGCTGCTCTTCTTGAACTCGGCTACCAGGTAGTTGATGATCCGTTCGTCGAAGTCGTCGCCGCCCAGGAAGTTGTTTCCGTTGGTGGCTTTTACCTCGAAGACCCCTTCCCCCAGTTCCAGGATGGAGACGTCGAAGGTACCACCGCCCAGGTCGAACACCAGGACGGTGTGGTCGTTGCTCTTATCGATGCCGTAGGCCAGGGCGGCGGCAGTCGGCTCGTTGATGATCCGCAGTACATCCAGCCCGGCGATGCGCCCGGCATCCTTGGTTGCCTGGCGCTGGCTGTCGGTAAAATAGGCGGGGGTCGTGATCACCGCCTGGGTGACCTTCTCGCCCAGGTAAGCCTCTGCATCCGTCTTCAGCTTCTGCAAGATCATGGCGGAGATCTCCTGGGGCGTGTAGTCCTTATCATCTATGTGAACGCGGTAGTCGCTCCCCATTTTCCTCTTGATCGAACGGATAGTGCGATCCGGGTTAGTGATCGCCTGACGCTTGGCGATCTCCCCCACCAGGCGCTCCCCGCTCTTCGTAAAAGCCACCACCGATGGGGTGGTCCTGTTCCCTTCGGCGTTAGGAATCACCACCGCCTGGCCACCTTCCATGATGGCCACGCAGGAGTTGGTAGTTCCCAGGTCAATTCCGATTACCTTGCTCAATGCTTCATCCTCCTTAAAAGTACCAGTATCATATCTGCTCAGGCATTCAGAATGCCCCTGAGAATATACCATTTAGACCTCGGCGAATTCATCCAGCGATGGCCGCCTGGCCACTTTCACCAGGGCAGGGCGCGATACTTTGTCATGCAGCAGGTAGCCCTTCCGGACTTCTTCGATAACCGTTCCCTCGGGTGTATCATCAGTCTCTACCTGCTCGAAGGCTTCGTGGAAGGCCGGATCGAAGGGCTTACCCACCGCCTCTAACGGCTGCACTCCCGATTGGGCCAGCACGTGCCACAGTTGACGGTAGATCATCTCGATTCCGGTCACCACGTTTTCCGGAAAAAGCGACCGTGCAGTGGCCAGGGCGCGCTCGAAGTTGTCCAGTACCGGCAGCAACTCGCCGATCAGCCCTGCGGCTGCAGTTTTGCGGATGTCCTCCATCTCCTGCCGTGTCCGGCGTCGGAAGTTGTCAAAGTCGGCTGCCAACCGCAAATAGCGCTGCAGGGCTTCCTCCAGTTCCTGCTGCTTGGCCTCGAACTGTTCGTTCAGGTCTGTGCCATCGTTCTCCGGAACGGCCGCAGCCACTGCCCCTACCTGTTGCGAACCCACTGGCCGGTCGCCTATGTTCTCTGTTTCCTTGCCTGTACCCCCTGTCTTCTGGCCCAAAACTCATCCCTCTTTTCGACGTGTCATCCTTGCCCGACATTAATGTAAGGCTCCTGATCGCTTATCAAATATGAAGCCATCCCAAGAAACCCAAAAACTACTTCAATGCCGGGTCTGTCTCTCTCTTCTTGATAATAGTATCGATGCGCATGATCGCCCCGGCCAGTTCGGCGGCTGCTCGCAGGGCGTTGGTCTTTACCGGCAGCGGGTCGATGATGCCCCGTTCCCAGAGATTGACCACTGTTCCGCTGTCGCAGTCGATGCCCAGGCAGTCGCTCCCGTCCGCCAACTGGGCGGAGACCACATCTCCCAGCTTCTCCAGAGGATTGAATCCGGCGTTGGCGACGATCTGGGTGAAGGTGCGCTTCAAAGCAGCGGCAACACACTCCACCCCGTAGGCAGTCATCCCTTTAAGCCCGGATTTCACCGCCTCCAGATCTCGCCCCACCGCCAGTTCCACCGCTCCGCCACCGGGCACGACTCCCCCGTTCAGAGCGGCCTGGACGGCGCTGGCAGCGTCCTTGGCGATCCGCTCCCGCTCGCCCAGCACCTCCTCGGTGGCGGCGCCCACCAGCACCGTAGCGCAGGGCTTGCCGCCCCCGCCCTCGATCCGCACCTGTTCCCGCTTCTCATCCTCAAAGGCGCGTCGTGCACTGCCCAAGTATCTGGCCAACTCCGCCGAAGTTTTCTTCAGAGCGGTGCGCTTGACCGGCCAGGCCCCGGTATGCTCCGCGGCCCGCTGCCATTCCCGGGTGGAAACCCGGGCGAGGGCAATCACCCCGGCATCGGCCAGCATCTCTCCGGCAATGTCGTCGATCTTGCGGTCCACCAGGACCAGGTTGACTCCCATCTCGATGATCTTCACTATATTGCTGTGAAACTCCGCCTCCAGGGTCAGGTAGCGGTTGAACCCGGCCTCGGTGGCCAGGGCGCCGTCCTCCAGCTCCTCTGGGGCCAGGGCATCGTCAATGATCAGCACCCGTGGTGCCTCCACACTGACCGGCATCTGCTTGTGCCAGCGCCCACGGCCCACCAGCACGCCCTCAAAAACGGCGCTATCCGCTCCCGCAGCAGCAAAAACCGCATCCCGCAGCTTGAATCCGGACTCCGCCAGTTTCCCGGAACCCACCAGCCGGGCCGCCTGCACTACCAGGTCGGCGATCTCTTCGTTGCCACGCCCGGAGACCAGGGCCACCCGGTGCAGCAGGGGGTCGTCCGGTCCCTGCAATTGGCGCCCCCGTTGCTCAAAACAGGCCAGGGCCTGTTTGACCCCGACCTGCATCCCCTCCAGCACCCGGGCCACCGGCACCCCGCGCAGCACCTGGTTCAGGCCCTCGCTCACCAGCGCCCCCGCCCAGACGGTGGCGGTGGTGGTCCCATCGCCAACCTCCTTCTCTTGGGCGCGGGCGGTGTTGATGAGCATCCTGGCAGCGGGATGGGTGGCCTCCATCTCCTCTAAGATGGTGACCCCATCGTTGGTGACGGTGATCGTTCCAAAACGGTCAACCAGCATGGTGTCCAGTCCCTTGGGGCCCAGGGTGCCCTCGACCGCCGCCACCACCGCCTGCACGGCGCCGGCGTTGGACATCAAGGCAGCAAGGCGCTGGTCAACTTCCTTGCTGTCGGTAACTTGCTTGATGTTCAATCTTCAATCAGCCCTTCCCGCTCGAACCTCAAGGATGACCCGACAGGTAACCAGACAGAGACTGGGCGATGTAGTCCACGATCGAGCTGGCCCGGGCATAGTCCATGCGCACTGGGCCCAGGAGGCCCATTGCCCCCACGATATTGCCGCCCAGCAGGTATACTGCGGTGATCACGCCGCAGTCCTGCACCTGGTCCTGCCTGTTCTCCCTGCCGATCCGGACCGTGATCCCCTCGCCCGTGGTCTCATGCAAGATCTCTCGCAGGGTCTGCTCCCCTTCCACCAGGTCGAGCAGCTTGCGCACCTGCTGGATATCCTGGTACTCCGGCTGTTTCAGGACGTTGCGGGCGCCACCAAGGTATAGGCCGTCCGCATAATCGCGCCTCGCCAGGGATTCCATGATCTCCAACACGTAATCCAACAGCAGGCGCTGCTCTGTGAGCTCCTGGTATACGCTCCGCAGCACCGTGCGGGTGATCTGCGAAAAGGTCAGGCCCCGGAAGTGATCGTTGAGGACTCCCGCCACCTGCTCCAGATCATCCACGGTCACCGGGAAGTCGAATTCCACGAACTTATTCTCTACCCATCCGGTCTCGCTGACGATTACCATCAGGGCGCGCTCCGGCGCCACCGGGATCAGCCGCACCTGCTGCAGGGCGGTGTGCTCCAACTGGGGCCCCGAGAAGAAGACCAGGTAATCCGTGAGCTGGGTCACCAGCTTGATGGCGTGCTGGACAACCAGGGCCAGCTCGCGCGCCTGCCGGGCAAAGACCGTATGGATCTGGCCCTCCTCATCGGTGGTGAGCCCACTCTTGCGCATCAGCCAGTCAACGTAGTAGCGGTAACCCTGCTGGGATGGGATGCGACCGGAAGAGGTATGGAGCTGTTCGATCAGGCCCATCTCCTCCAGGTCTGCCATTTCGTTGCGGATAGTGGCCGGACTGACGCCGAGCTGGTACTTGCGGGCAATGGTCCTGGAACTGACTGGTTCGGCGGTGATGATGTGGTCTTCTACTACTGCCTCCAGAACTTGCTGCTTTCTCAGATTCAGATTCAGCGACATCGGCGCCCCTTCCTCTCAAGTGTTAGCACTCTATGGTTCAGAGTGCTAAATACTATAACCAACATACCACCGGCCACTTTTTTTGTCAATAGGAACCAGGCCAGTTGGGATGTGAGAGGTGGGAGGTTAGATGAACTCCGCCAGCACCCAGTTGGACAGCAGCAGGCCGCGCTCCGTGAGGAAGACAGCGGCGTCGCTCTCCTCCATCAGCCCGTCTCGCTCCATGATTGCCAATTGGTTGCCGTAGAAGAACTCAAAGGGGTGTCCGAACCGCCTCTGGAAGGCCGAGCGATCAAGGCCGCCGGTGAGCCGCAGGCCCATCATCACCGTATCCGCCCGCTCCTGTTCGGGAGTCTGGTTTTCCTCCCAGGCCCGGGGCAGTTCCCCACGGGCCACCGAGGCAATGTAGCTGGCTACATCCTCATAATTGGTGTAGCGCGCCATTTGGTCGTCGGTTGTCCGTCGTCCGTCGTCGGATTCTGGTTGGGATTGGCTCCGCCAATCCCTTCGCCTGGCTCCTGACTCCTGACTACTGACTACTGACTCCTGTGCCCGCATCGCGGGCACATGGCCGGAGGCTCCCGCTCCCAGAGCCAGGTAAGGCTGGTTCAACCAGTAGGCCAGGTTGTGCCGGCTCTCCCGGCCAGGCGGGGCATAGTTGGAGATCTCGTAGCGCTCGAAGCCGGCGGCGGAGGTGAGCCGCTGCGTCTCGTACCACATGGCAACACCCTCTTCCTCGTTGCCCTCCGGCAGCCTCCCGGCGGCCACATCCTCCGCCAGAGGCGTCCCCTCCTCCAGCTTCAGGCCGTAGGCCGACAGGTGTTCGGGGTGCAGGTCCAGAGCCCGCTGTAGATTCTCCCGCCAACCGTCCACGGTCTGGCCCGGGAGGCCATAGATCAGGTCAAGGCTGAGGTTGGCAAAGCCCGCCGCCCGGGCGTCCCGGCAAGCGGCGTCGATGTCTGCCGCCCCATGGACGCGGCCCAGCAACTGCAGCTCTGACGCCGCAAAGGACTGGGCGCCCAGGGAGAGCCGGTTGACACCCGCCCGGCGCAGCTTTGCCAATCCGGCGCGGGTGACCGTGGCCGGGTTGGCTTCCACGGTGATCTCGATGGATTCATCCCACTTGAAGAAACGCTTCGATAATGACAACAGGGAGCACAGGCATGAGGGGTCGAGGATGGTGGGGGTGCCGCCGCCGAAATAGATGGAGCGCAGG
>Ga0224534_1000149_pt1 | contig 47418 bp, 46 predicted proteins | sample 714E12024metaG_FD_172012 | JGI IMG/M metagenome (GOLD analysis project Ga0224534, IMG submission 172012) | Peat soil microbial communities from Stordalen Mire, Sweden - 717 E1 20-24 | ecosystem: Environmental > Terrestrial > Soil > Wetlands > Peat | place: Sweden: Norrbotten County, Stordalen... | reverse complement strand
CAGAATCAGCCGAGGCGCCGATTCGGCCGGGAGATGAAGTTGGGGAATCTGCGTCAACATCTTGCGGTGGACGACGACATGGCTGTCTTCAAGAAGCGGCGAGGCGAGTTCGGTCAGTTCAGTGGGGAGCGAGTCGGCGACGCGTGCGCAAGCTACCCAGAGATCAATGCCTGCACTACGAACCACTTGGTCAGCGTCTAGCAGGGCAGTAAAGGTTATAGGCAAGATGTCCCGCAACAATGCTGGTGCGACTGCATCCTCCAGGACGTCGAGCATGGTCGTTCGGACGGCACGGTCATGGCCTTCGTCCCCGGTTGTCGCCGAGAAGAGAGCTTGCACCGAGGTGAGCACGGCCACGGGGCTGACCGCCGCAGTGCGCCCCACGGCAGCCGCCAACCGTCGTCGACGGGTGGTACGTCCAATCCGACGCCCCTCTCGCTCAAGTGCGACGATCGTCGAAGGTGCTGCGGTCTCGATTAGGGAGGCGGAGATGTGAACAACCGGTGAACAGAGGCCGAGAATAGTTGCAAGCAGTTCGTCAATATGGATAGCGACGGCATCGGGTATCTCGCGGGCCAGCCCTTCAAGATGGTCGGCGGAGCGGTCGGCCGCCTCATCGCCCCAGTCGCCACCGGCTCGCCTGACCGCGAAGCTGATCGCTTCAGAAGTCGCTCGAACCGAAGCGTTCCAAGGTTCGCGGAATCGCTGAAGGTACCGGGGCACGCGTGACAACTCATCCTTGACTTCTTGATTGGCCCTCGAGGCATGCTCTTCGACAATCTGGCGGGTCAATTCTGGCTCGCCTCGCCATCCCTCGGCTAACGCGCGTGCTGCTGCGGAAGCTGGATGAGGGTTGCCAGCGTAAACCCGATCCGGACCTCGCACGCTGGCGACCAGCGGCGGGCCCAAGGTGACGATCCGGGTGGCGTCAATGACGAGCAACTCACGAGCGGCGTCGGCGCCGGCCTCTCGGGAGCGATCGTCGTCGCTTCCGAGATGGTCAGTGATCCGCGCCGTCACCGCTTGCAGGTCGACCCGTGAAGCCGCGATCAGGCCATCGGGTGAGGACGGCAACCGCCGGATAACGTGCTCTTCGACGGATGCCAGATTGATGAGTTGGTCAAGGACATTAACTAGGTCTTCGGGGTGCAACTCGGGCTCCACGAACGCCAGTAACTGGCCGGCCTCGACAGACCGCTGACGAGCGAGCACGGTGCAAGCGGCATCAAGAGCGCGGCGAGGCGGGCATCGCCCAAACCGGACGAGAGCCTCCAACGCTTGAAGGGCAGTGGCGTCAGCGGTATCTTCGGCAATCTCCACGAGGCTGTCGACCAGAACGGAGTTGAACAGTTCGGGGGCGCCCTGCACCTCGTCGAGAACACGCCGTTCGGCCCGCACTTCCTCCGCCGTCAATGGTGCCGTGCGAGGACCGGCCCGGTCGATGGCGTCGATGGCGTCACCGAGGTCCCGCACCACGTGCCCTTCGCCAGCCCGCATCTGGCGGCGCCGATCGCAGCGCTGCTCGCGGCGCAAGGCGAGTTGATCCGCCACCTCCTGCGCTGCGGCTCTTGCAGCGGCCCGCCTCGTAGCAAATTCCGCCGCCACGGTGGCCAGGTTGGGCAGGTCTCCGGTGCCATCCCGGTACTCGCAACCGAGGCAGTTCTCCTGGTAGAAGTCGATGGCGAGCTCCAGGGCCTGAAAACTCTGCATGCGCGGGGGCGGAGCATGCTCGCAGCGGACTTCCATCAATCCCATGGAGAGGTTGAGCGACGACCCAACGGTACTGTTACCGTGAACCAATTCGATGCGGGCGTGCCGGCAGTGGCGGCGCGTGAGCTCGATGGCCTCCGCGTTTGCCTGGCCCCTTGCGACGGCCTCGTCGAATTCATCCATCTGCACATTCCCAGTACACCAGACACCTGGCACGAACAGTGCGCTTCGAAGGCCCGTCGGCCCCTAGTAACAGCACGGCCAACACGTCCACATCGTCCCTGCAGGTTGGCGTCGTCGGCCTACACTCACCGAGAGATATCACCTTGACGGCGTCACAGGCGTCACCTACCATGTCGTCCGGAAATGAGCGAGGTGGTCGAAAAACCATCTCAGGAGACTCTCAAGTCCCCCCTCGCCACCACAAGTAGTCCACCACGTCGCGGGTGGCAGTGAGTGCAACGTGCGATGGTTAAGGCTCGAGTGGAAGCAAATGCAAGAATCTTGAATCGAATAGAGCGCGGCGAAGTGCGAGTAATCCTCGTCGTCTTATCGCGCCGCGTGGTTGCCAACTGCTCGCGCGGTTGGAGAACCTTCTCGCTGGATACTGAGTGGCTTGAGAGTCACTCAACATCTACTAGAGCCACTCGCGAGAGTTCTGCGATGGGGTCATTCCGACTCCGCAATTCTCTTGAGCGCTGCAAGAGTCATCGGGATTCCCTGGTGTGCAGCCATCCTGCGATCGGCAATTTGTCCAGGTGCTTCGTCACCGTAGCGCTCTTCGAATCTGGAAATTCCTTCCGGGAGAAACTCCCAGGACTCGGTGACCACGGTCCCCTCGTTCGACGAGGCGAAGGTGTAGCCCCAACGAATCCAAGTGCCGCCGACAGTGAATGCGAATTCGCGACCTGGCTCAGCCGCTACAACCTCGGAACGCGTTTCCCAGGTCCGCTCCGCAGTTTCATTACGCCCCGTGAACCAGGCGCCAACTCGAGGTGCGTCGCCCTCGTCCCACCAACAAGCCTTGCAGACGGGGCTCCACTCGCCCATTCGAGCAATATCTGCAACCATGTCGTAGAGCACCTGAGCTGGGCGCGCAATCACTATCGAGTCAGAGTATTGGAGGTCTGTCATGAGTACATTCTCTCACTATGCGGATCGACTTCACTTCGCAAGAGCGACACCGCATGGGGTGCGGGAACCCCAGTCAGTGAACCAGCGCCAATGAGAGTCGTTGTTGATTTTGTTGCTCCCACAGTTCTTTGAACTCGACCGGGTCTTCCATAACTCTTCCATAACTCTCACGATGTCGGGAAGTGTCGGGGCATCTCACCAGGTGCGTTACAAAAAGCGCTTGAGCACTGAAGAAATGCCGATCAACCCATTGCACTCGAGGCAAAGAATGGATTAGCGTCTCCACAATGGTGCTCTTGATCAGGAACTATTCGACCTCTCAGCCAAGCGGGAATCGGTGCCGCCGGGTGCGCATCCTTGACACCGACACGCGACCCTTTCAAGGTGGCGGCACGGGTTCGAATCCCGTTGGGGGTGCGACTGGTGAACTATCGCCCTCGACCTTTGTCAAGTCCCTTGTCTCTGGCGAGGTCAACCGCCAACATTCGCCACCGGTTGACCTCGCCCTGAAGGTTCGCGTACTGCTCGTCGTTCAAGACAAACTCAATTCTGTCAAGAGAACTCGCGCGTTTCGTCATCTCAGCAAAGACCTTCAGATCGAATCCGCGATCCTTCTCAGCAGCCAGGACGAAGAGATCCTCCATCGCGAAGAACTGCTCAAGTGCCGAGAGATCCACGAAGTCACGCGCTTCAGCCCTACCAAATACGGCCAGCACTTTGTCAACCGCCAATTCCTTGCTTGACAGAACCGGCGAGAACTCTCCTTCACGAAGAGGAAACAGTCGACTATCGAGTCCAAAATCAACCTCGGTCTCACTGCCCAACCCACGAACCACTATTCGAGCGAACTCCGCATTAGACCGTCGTATGTCGACTTCGTAACCTTCGGATCGTAGAACGTGAACCACGCTGGGGAACCGTTCAACCAACTCATGGCTTGACGAGCCAAAGAAGTCCAGATCACCGGTGCGGCGATCGACCAAACCCTGCGAGATGAGAGCTGCGCCGCCCGCAAGCGCGAAGTCTGACCCGGTCAACGTCTCCGCAACCAGTACTGCAATCCGTTCTTGAAGAGGCGTCAACACCCTTAGACGACAATCCCATGTTCTGAGAACCACGCTTGCCAGGCAACACGAACATGTGTCGGAAGGGTCAGTTCACGCCACAGAGCCAAGAGAACATCAAGTCGGACGAAGCGCCGAACGTCTTCAGTGTCGCCTTCTGTGAGGACTAACTCGTAGACGCGCGCTCGATCCTTAGGGCACCGCAAGTCAAAAGAACGAGGGGGCTCTGACCACCAGATATGAATTGGCAGCTCAACAACACCATCCACCTTCAAATCGTGAGCTGCATCGAAGTCTTGAGGGATCGCGACGGGTCGAGAGGCTGGACCCAGATGAGACGACCGTGAAGTGACCATTGCCATAGATTATGGAACAACGGTCGGCACTTTCCGATTGCGGGACATATTTCCGCCTGTCCCAACGGAAGATAGCATCGCCAAGAGCTCTGGCAGAGGGTTGTAATCCCTCCTGGGAGGTCAGATACGCCGCAGAATCCGAGTAGTTTCCATCCTAATCCCGCCATTTGATGAACTCCGCCAAGGGCAAGGCGTCGAGCCACCGGACCCACTCGATAACAGGAGTTTGAACTACAACCGCTCTGGGGTGCCAAGACAACGTGAATCATGTGACCTCTGGAATGAAATATCCCAGCAATTCATTAATCACGGGTGACCGCAACCCTCATATTGACTCAGAATGATATTTCACTCGTCCGAGATATCGTCCCTCGTGTCGGCGAGAGTACTGAGAAGTTGTCCCGGTCCGTCAGGCTCCCATGTACCATCGCTCGATCGACGGTACGGGTACCAACGCCCGTCTCTGGCGAACCTCAGTTGAGAGTCGCCAAGGGTGACGCGGTTGCGCCGCGCGACGGCGCCACCGCCTAGAAAACTACGCGCTTCGACCGTGGTGTCGCGTCCGGGGTCCCACTGTTGGTCCAACGTCTCGAGTGCCGCGGTTCCCCCCGCTCGCCAAGCCAGCGCCCGGCGCAGCAGCGTCCGAGGTGCTACGCCGGCCCGACGAGCCAAGGTCTCCAAATCCGGCCCGACACGGTGCTGGACCGGGCCAACGAGAGCCGCCGCCCGACGAGCGAGGTCCTCGTCACGTGTCAGCTCGAGACCACTCGCCGCGCCTCCCAAGGCCAACTCGAGGGCACGAGCGGCGGCATCGATAGCCAGGCTCCGCAGTGCGCCCACATCAAGCGCAGCGTCCGGTGACGAGTCAGTGAGGAGAATCGAAGGGCGCCCGGGGTGCTCGGGCGGCAGCGGCAGCGCGGGCGCCGCAGCGGGAGTACGCCGCCACGCGTCGCGAGCCCTGACGCCGGTGTCGGCCGGTCGAGCCACGCTGTAGGACTCAGACGCCTCGGGCCCGGCGCGGCGCGAGCGCAGGGCGGCGAGCACCTCGTCACGGCTGCGCCCGCGCAACTTCAGCAGCCCGAAGGGGTCGCGATCCAGCTCATCAGCCACCAGGTAGCACACGGCAGCCGCGTGTTTGCACGGATCGGCCCAGTCCGGACAGGTGCAGCGTGGCTGGATCTCTCCGGGTCCCGGCAGCAGATCCAAGCCGATCGAAGCAACGTCGCGAGCGATGCCCGGCGGCAACTCCCCGTCGAGAAGTGCGGCGGTATGGCCAATCTCACCAGCGAAGACGTCCAGCACCTTGGTCCACTCATCGTCGTCGAAGGTACGCACGCGCACCGTGACCGAATAAGGCTTAGCTCGTGAGCCCTGCACCAACGCGGTAATCCGTCCGACGTCGAGCGACACGGCGCCCACCGCACCGCTGCGGGCGTACGTGCGACCGCGCGGCAAACGGTTCACGTCCAGGCGAGCGCGCTGCTCGAGCGCCTCGGTCCACGCCTGGCCCCACCACGTCGAGCCGAATGGCGAACGCCCACCCGAGCGCGGGGCACTCGGGCCGGGACGACGCGGCCGGGCTTTCGGGTACTCTTGCCACGATCCTGAGCGACGCGACGGACTCACTCGCCTCTCCCTAGGCGGACAAGGTCCGCGAGCTCGGCGTCGGACATGCGACCGATCCAGGCTTCGCCTCCACCAACCACCGCTTCGGCGAGCCCGCGCTTCTTCTCAATGAGTTCGCCGATTCGATCCTCTAGAGTGCCCTCGGCGATAAGGCGATGCACCTGGACAGGTCGGTTCTGGCCAATGCGGTGCGCTCGGTCGGTGGCCTGGTCCTCGGTGGCGGGGTTCCACCACCGGTCGTAGTGGATGACGTGGGTCGCCCGAGTCAGGTTCAGCCCCACCCCGCCGGCCTTCAGCGACAACAGGAACACCGGGGCACGGCCCGCCTGGAAGTCATCCACCATGGCACTACGGCGCTTGGCGGAAACCTTTCCGTGCAGGAAGAGTGTCGCGATGCCGAGATCTTTCAAACGGGCCTCGATCAGCGACAAGCACTCGACAAACTGGCTGAACACCAGCACGGAGTCGCCCTCGTCGATGATGACCGGTACGAGCTCTTCGAGCGCGGCGAGTTTGCCCGAACGTCCCGCCAGGGGCCCGGCCTGGTGCAGGTACTGGGCGGGGTGGTTGCATATCTGCTTGAGCACGGTGAGTAGGCGCAGCACGAGGGCCTGGCGCTCGATACCGTCCCTCTTCTCGATAGCGTCCATGGCTTCGCGCACTTCGGCCTCGTAGAGTTGCACCTGCTCGGCGCTAAGCGGCACGGGCACGTCACTCACCGTGCGCGCGGGCAGATCGGGAGCGATCTCGGGATCAGTCTTGCGACGGCGCAGCAAGAATGGTCGCACGGTACGAGCCAGACGCTCGGTGACCACGGGATCGCGGTAGCGCTCGATGGGTGTCGCTACGTGGCGCACGAAACTCTCGAGCGAACCCAGCAGTCCGGGCGTCGTCCAGTCCAAGATCGCCCACAGGTCAGAGAGACGATTCTCCACCGGCGTGCCGGTAAGAGCCAGGCGCGCGGGCGCCGAAATGCGACGCAGTGACCGTGCCGTAGCACTGGCGGAGTTCTTGACGTGCTGGGCCTCGTCGGCCACTACGAGCCAGAAGCCCGCAGCGTCAAGGGCCGCAGCCTCACGACGAGCAACACCGTAACTCGTAATAACAATTTCACCCGCGAGTAAGTCGTCGAGACTGCGCGCTGCGCCGTGGTAACGGCGCACGGGCACGTCTGGGGCAAAACGCTGGATCTCACGCTCCCAGTTGGCGAGCAGCGAAGTCGGACAGATCACCAGGGTCGTGCCGTCGACGTTGGCAATTCTCGCCAGGTGCAGCGCGATCACCTGCAACGTCTTACCGAGCCCCATGTCGTCGGCCAGGCAGCCGCCGAGCCCGGACGCGGTCATGTGATCCAGCCATGCAACGCCGCGACGCTGGTAGGGACGCAGTTCGGCGACCAACCCCTCAGGATTGACGAATTCCTCGCCGGCGTCTGCGCCAAAAGAAGAGAGGCGCGACGCGAGTTCCTCGAGCGTACCGCCCACGACCACGCCCACCCGTTCTCCTTCCACTTCGATCGAGCCCGACAAGGCTGCGGCCAGCGCTTCGATCGCCGAGAGCCGGTGTAGACGGCGCGAGCGCAAGCGGATAATGAGTTCGGGGTCGGCGGCCACGAATTTACCGCGGATACGCACGAGGCCCCGCTTGGCTTCAGCGAGCAGGTTCACTTCCTCCTCGGAGAGGATCTCACCGTCAAGCGTCGCTTGCCACCGAAAGGCCACCAGAGTTTCGAGGTCGAATCCTGACTCGACAACCCGACCGAGGTCCGCGGTGATAGACGCCTCCAGCTTGACCCCATCGCTCACCAGACCTGCTGGCCACAGCACCGAGATGCCCGCTTCACCCAACGTGGTGCAGGCCTCACCGAGGAGGCCCGCCAACTCGTCCTCGTGCAAGTCGAGCGTTCCAGGAACACGTTGACGGAGCAGACCCTCGAGCGGTAGCCAGAGGCGCGCACCACGGCGCAAGGTTCGCAGCAGTTCGGCCTCGACGTCATCACCAAAACGGGCCTTAAGCGCCGACGGCGCGCCAAACACGGCGTCGAGGTCGACAATGAGAGAAGGGTCGATGCGGCTCGACACTTGCACCACGGCTCGAGCCATGGGATCTTCGCCCAGCTCGATCCGCAGGGCCACGTCCGCACCTCCTTCGAGGTCTGATGACGCATCGTCCAGCCAACTCCTCAACGTCGCGGCCGGCTGCGCCAGAGTCTCGGCGAAGAGTTCTCCTCCCGCGACCAGCGGCGCCGCCTGGGTGCGAACCAACGTGTCGGCCAGGGCGTCCCACATCGCACGAACCAGATGCCTCGGCGACGAGATTGCGACCGGTGACGCTCCAAGAACGGGCGTGGCGTGACCCGCAGGGGGGAGAGCGGCGGCGAACGCATCGAGAAGGGTTCGATCCTCCGGAGTGAAGGGTCCGAGCATCCACGCATCGAATCCGTCAGGACTCACCGCAGGATAGAGACGCCCTCGCCCGATCAGAACCAGGCCGGCGCTCAGCGCCCGAGACCAGCAGACCGCACTGGCTGATCCATCTCGTTCCTCGGCATCACGCAAGACAGTGATCGCGTCGGCAACCGAAAGGCGTAGAGCGCGCACGCGACGACGACGAATAGTCGAGCCCGCGGGAAGGACGACTTCAATCGTGCCGTCCAGGACCAACTCCGCGGGGGATCCGCGACCATCGGAGCGCTCGTAGCAGTAGAAGGAACCAGTGCGAGGTGGGTCGGCAGCTACGAAGACCACTTCGAGTTCGCCGATGCCGCCCTCGAAGTCACGCTCGCTTCCCTGGCTCGACAACCTAGGAACGGTGATCGTCGAGAGTGGCACCCTTTGAAAGTTAGCGGTTATCGAGGAAGGAGTCGAGTTGACCTTAACCTTCGATTTCCCCGGGACCGGGAAAGGAAGATTAGGTCGATCAACCGGACGTCGAGTCAGGATTCCATCGACGTAGCGAGCGGCACGAGACTGCAGTAGGGGTGACCTTGCGGGTCTGTTTCCATAGAGGAGAACGTTGCCAAAGTACTTACTCTCTACGCCAGCAGCGCAGATTAGCTTGACCCGCCATTAGCGGGAGTTCCGAGGTCGCTCACCTCCCTTGCTCCTAACCGATATGACACTGCGGCGCTTCGGGATCCTCGCCTGCACTGCGAACCCGAACCACACGTCCATCAATGGTGCAGCACAGTTCATGCTGGCGATTTTCTAGATCGTCAACTTCCGCAACCTGGCGGTCAACGAGCCAAGTACGGGTAGTACATGGCTGGGGTGTTTAGATTTTCACGGCGACGACCCGGCGGGTTCAAGGGGTGGCGAAGTGCCCACCGGTTCCTGGCCGACCGCGTGGGAGGAGGAGTGATTCACGAGGTCGCCGGAGGGAAATTATCGAAGATACTTTTGCAATAGACGCCGATCTGCCTCGCTGTGGCAGAACTGGAGTTGTATCCGCACTCCGCGAGTCGACAATGGTTACCATAACCTCGAAGTAAGTTCCCGAAAATCTGCAGTAATAAGTCCGAAAATCTATAATACATAGCGTGAAAATCTATTGGTTACTGATAGAGTCTGAACATGGACGCATTCATACCACGACATTGCGAGGAGGAGATTCGTGCTGCGCTCGCCGACACGTCAGCGGTCATTATCCAAGGCGCCCGCCAGGTGGGCAAGAGCACATTGGCGCAAAGTGTCATGGGTTCAGAGGATCGCTACGTCACCCTTGATGACTCAGATACTCGATTCGCCGCCGAACAGGACCCGGGCTCCTTTGTTGAGTCCAATTCTCGAGCGTGTCTCGTCATCGATGAAATTCAACGCGTACCCTCCCTCATCCTGTCGATCAAGACGGCAATCGACCGGGATCGACGACCGGGGAAGTTCTTGATCACCGGGTCAGCGAACCTGCTCAAAGTCAAAGAAACGAGCGACAGCCTCGCTGGTCGAGCCGAGACGATCAACCTCTTTGGGCTTTCGCAGGCCGAACTAGAAGGAGTGAAGTCTACGTTCATTGACCGACTGATGGGCGGTGAAATTAGCGGGTTCGCCCAGTCCGATCTCACCAAGCGTGAGTACGTGGATCGGGCCTGTGCGGGTGGATACCCCGAGGCGCTGAAACGAGTGGGCAAGCGTCGTGAAAGATGGTTCGACGAATACGTTCGCTTGATTGTGCAACGTGACGCACTTGATCTATCGAACTTGAGAAAGTTGGGCGAGCTTCCAAAACTCTTCGCGCTACTAGCGGGACACAGCGCCGAACCGGTCAACAACACCACGTTGTCGCGCGGCACCAACATCTCGCAAGCTTCAATTCCCAGCTACCTAGAACTGCTGGAAACGATGTTCCTGATTCACCGGCTCCAGCCGTGGTCGACTTCACTCGCCAAACGCATTGGTCGAACACCAAAGCTCTACGTCGCCGATTCGGGAATTGAGGCACGACTACTCAACGCGACGCCGACGTCGCTCATGGACCTCAGGACCTACGCCAGAACGGGTCAGTTGATTGAGGGATTCGTCGCAGAGGAACTTCGCAAGATGATTCCGTTGTCTCAGTGCGAGCCCAAGCTCTACTACTACCGCGACTTGGAAAAGCGGGAGATCGATTTCGTGCTCGAGACCAGCGACGGTCGTATCGCTGCGGTTGAAGTCAAAGCGGCCCAGAGCGTGAACACAATGGATATCCGCTGGCTGCAGTATTTGCGAGAACTCCTCGGGACGCGCTTCGTAGGTGGAGTCCTGCTCTACGCGGGACAAGAAACACACTCACTCGGGGATCGAATTTGCAGTGCTCCAGTTTCTTCGTTATGGCGAACCGGCGGCAGTGTGAATTGAAATCAGTCTTGGAGGATGGACCCATTCGCAGTTGTCCTCGGTTGGCCAGTCGGCCTAGCAGATCTATGGTGCCCGATCTTTGGCACTAGCACTGGTGAGCTGCGCCACGCGCTGATATTACAGTCCCATAATCGCGCCGGCATCACGAACGTTAAGCCCATCTGTCTTGGTCAGTTGGATGGCGGCCGCGCGCTGACGACTTGATGATCTCCACCTTCGCAAACTCGTAGTTCTCTTTGACCTGGGCGTTGCTCTGGCGAGTTCCATCGGTCGCTGCAATGGACCAGTCGATGACCGGGCAACCCGAACAGCGAACCGTGGTACTCACTCTCCTTGACCTGAAGGCTTCGTGTCCTTAGTGCCCGTGGAGTGCCCGCGGCAACTAAAGACAAGTAAGGCGTCACCAGAAATACCTTTTGATCAGTCCTTTTACCTCTTGTCGTTACAAAGGACTACCACCCTTTCAAGGTGACGGCACGGGTTCGAATCCGGTTGGGGGTGCTCCGTTGGGGGTGCTCCTGTGATGTGTCAAGACATCCCGGACACTCGAACCTGTGCATCTTAGGTTTTGGGTGTCCGGATGATTGGTTGATAGTCCTTTTCCGGGTTCAGCACGATCTCGCCGACATTATCACTCAATAATCTTTGAGTTAATATTTCGTGAGTAAAAAGCCACAGCTATCGCTCCAGCCCTGGCGCAGCGCGGTGCGTCTCAGTCCGTTATCGTCGAACTATGGTCATTCGGCAAACAGATTCTTCGTCGAACCTGGACGAGTGTTGCGTGGTCGACGTTGGCGCGCCGGTTGCGCAGCTGCCCGATGACGTCGATCTGGCGATGATGGCGAAGGCCCTCGCTCACCCTGCGAGGTTGCGAATTCTTCGGGTACTTGACGCCCGTCAGGCCTGCGTCACCGGCGACGTTGTCGTCGAACTCGGGCTTGCCCAGTCCACGGTGTCCGAGCACTTACGGATCCTTCGCGAAGCAGGATTAATACAGGGCGAGATAGAGGGACCCCGGACCCGCTACTGCGTGAACGCATCCGGCCTCGCTGCCTTAAAGGCGGGCATCGCGGCCCTGTGAAGTCATCTCTCGTCGGTAGTTGACAAGACTTAGTCCATCGGCTATCGTCGATTAACGATTAGTAGTTCGACCAAGGGAGTTGTAGTGCAGATTGAAATCTTCGACCCTGCGATGTGCTGTTCGACCGGAGTGTGCGGTCCGAGCGTTGACCCCGCGCTGGCAAGGTTTGCCGCTGATCTCGACATGCTCGCGTCGTCCGGGGTGACCGTGCGTCGATTCAACCTCGGTCAAGAGCCACAGGCGTTTGCCCAGAACGAGCAAGTCCGCGAACTGCTGACGACGACGGGCGAATCTGCGCTTCCAATTATCTTCACTGACGGAGACTTACGCTCGGCCGGACGATTCCCAACTCGCGACGAGTTAGCTGAATGGACCAAGTCCCCAATCGCGACTCCTTCCGTCGAGTCAACTTCAGACGCAGACGCAGACGCAGTTGAGACGTCGTGCTGCTCGTCAAGTGAGGTTGGCTCAGCGGACGCAGTGGCTTGCTGCTCTGCCTCAGAGCCCCTGACGATGGGCAAGAAGACCAGCACCAGTACGTCGTGCTGTTGAGCGGCGATTGTCATGCTTCAAGAACTCCTCACTAGTCCCACTCGATTCATATTCTTCACCGGCAAGGGTGGTGTCGGCAAGACATCGCTTTCGTCGGCAACGGCGGTGGCCTTGGCCGGAAATGGGCGACGTGTTCTGCTCGTGTCGACCGACCCGGCATCGAACCTCGCCGAAGTGCTCGGCACCCCCATCGGACGCGCGCCTCATCAGGTTGACGGCGTTCCTCGACTCGACGCGCTCGACATCGACCCGAATGCCGCGGCCTCGGCGTACCGAGATCGCATCGTCGGCCCGATTCGTGGAGTACTGCCCGGCACCATCGTGAGCGGAATTGAAGAGCAGCTCTCGGGCGCGTGCACCGTGGAGATCGCGGCCTTTGACGAGTTCACCGCATTGTTGGCCGATCCGGAGGCCACCGCGCAGTACGACCACGTCGTCTTTGACACCGCGCCGACGGGTCATACCCTGCGACTGCTCGCGCTACCGGCGGCGTGGACCGGATTCCTCAACGCGAGTACCGCCGGCACCACGTGCATTGGACCGTTGTCCGGCCTCACCCAGGCGCAGGACCGGTACCGAATCGCCCTCGACGCGCTGGCCGACCCCGCCACGACGACCCTTGTTCTCGTGACGCGCCCTGACAGCGGGTCGATCAACGAGGCCGATCGTGCCCGGGCCGAGTTGGAGCTGTTGGGCCTCACTAACCAGTACCTTTTGATCAACGGAGTCTTCACGGCCAAGAACCTTGAGGATGAGACCGCGCGGGCTCTGGAAGCCCGCCACCGCGAAGCACTAGAGAAGCTGCCCCGGTCATTGGCCGGGCTGCGACGCGAGATGCTTCCCCTGCTCTCCGGCGCTCCTATCGGCCCAAAGGCCCTACGTGATCTTCTCGAGGGACACGGCCCCGATGATGTTGCCATGGATGACTTTGACGCTGCGTCAACGTCACTGGCCGAGATCGCCGATTACGTTGCGAGAAGGGGTCACGGACTCGTCATGACCATGGGCAAGGGAGGCGTTGGCAAGACCACTATCGCCGCGGCCCTCGCCGTCGACCTAGCAGAGCGCGGACTTCCGGTCACGTTAACTACCACCGATCCCGCAGCCCATCTTCAAGACACCCTCGACGAGGGAGCGATTTGGCCTTCGAACCTTCTGGTCGAGCGAGTCGACCCCCACGTCGTGACCGCCGCGTACGTCGCCGACGTACTGGCGACAGCGGGAGCCGATCTCGACGAGGCTGGACGAGCGGTGCTCGAAGAGGATCTCCGATCTCCGTGCACCGAGGAGATTGCCGTCTTCAAGGCTTTTGCGGCAACTGTCGCCCGAGCGACTGACCGAATCGTCGTCCTTGACACTGCGCCAACCGGACACACCCTGCTACTCCTTGACGCTGCCGAGAGCTACAGCCGTGAGGTGAGTCGCCTTCAGGACCAAACCCCAAGTGACGTTTCGGAGTTACTGGGACGGTTGCGCGACCCCGATTTCACTTCTGTCATACTCGTCACCCTTCCAGAGCCGACCCCTGTCCATGAAGCGGCCGCTCTCCAAGGAGATCTGGACCGGGCAGGAATTCACCCCGCGGCATGGGTGGTCAACCAGAGTCTGTCGGCGACCGGCACGACCGACCCGACATTGGTAGCGCGCGCTAGGCACGAAGTTCGTTGGCTCCGGGAGATTCGTGACTACCATTCGCTGGTCGCGGTCGTCGCCTGGCAGCCGACGTCACCCACTGGGCCGCGCTCGCTGCAATCGCTCGTGGAGTCGACGCGCCAGGCCGTTGCACTAGTCCGGTAGCTGACTTTAAAGTCGTTAATAATAAAACCGAGTTTGACGCCACCGACCCTCTTGTCTTCGCCACGTTCCTTCCGGCGCTTTCAACCCTCGAAATACGTCAAGTCAAGACTTGACGACTCGAACAGGCCTCATATTTCTGCAACACCACAAGACAAGACCGACAGCAACAACACGGTTTCCTTTGAAACACAGGGAATTATCGAACAGTTCGACACGCAACAACCATCGGAAAGTTTCTCTTTGGATGGATCCGACGCGAACTAATCGATGGTCAGGCCAGTACCCGCGCCACCGACGATGTCGCTGAATCGGTAACCACGCTCCATCCTGCACGTCACAGTTTCGAGTCCTTCAACGCAGCGCTGAGGAAAAGGCTCAGTCGATCATCTCTCAGCGAGTGTCGAGGTATCCCACCAGATGGTGTTCAACTCTCTCATCGAGGATTCTGGTTGAGTGGCTAGGAATTCGCGGACTTCACCTTCTCGCGACGCCGGTAGGCAGAGTCGGATACGTATGAAATGGGCGGCCTGTTCGAGGTTCCGCTCCACGCGCATCGCACCGCTCCACTGCTCTCGGTGCACGTGGACACCGAGCTCTTCGAGCACGTCGACCAGGTCCGACGGAGTCGGTCCCTCGGGACGCTCGAGCTGCCAGAAGTGCCGCCACGCCTCGGACATTGACGCCAGAGGATGATGATCGGGCATCTCCAAGACCACGCGAACCCGCGCGTGATCGTCTAGCGCTCGAAGAAACGGGACTATGTCGCCTACGTTGTAGACGACGTGGTGCGCGGTCACAACGTCGGCGCCGGGTGTGGCGTCAGCCACGGCCGGCCAGAAGCCTTCGACTGTCTGACAGGTGACCCCGTGCTTCGCGGCGTTCGCCTGGAACATCGTCAGCATCTCGGCTTGGTGATCCACGCCGATCACGTGGGCTGCCGGAGGCGTCAGCGCAAAGGCGGCGATTCCGCCTCCGCAGCCGACGTCCAGCACGGTGCCACCCACGGGGACTGCTTCTCGCGCCCGATCATGCGACGGCGAGGACTCGATGACGTCAGGAATCTGGAAGAGCACCGGCGGGTGAATCCACGGACTCTCCTGCGCCGACGCCAGTACGTCGTCGGGCAGCGCCCAGGCGTCAAGTGACTGACGCCATCGGTCAGCCGCGGTGGTCACGGGTTCAGCGCCCCAGGAGCCGAGCGAAAAATCCCTCACCTGGACTCGAACTCGACGTTGACGCTGCCGAGTTCTGGCCGCACGTGCACCGCTGATTCTTTGGTATGCCGGCCAACGCCTGCTCGATATGGTTCCCGCATCCACGCCACGTCGGCTTTGAACACTTCCTACAAGTTGCTTGATGACACATCAGTTATTGCCTTTCTCTCTATTGTTGATGATTCGTGGCGTCAGCCGACGAGCTGGGGAGTCACGGCCGCGGGCGAGGAGTGCCACGTCTTGTAGCCGCCATCGAGGTTCACCGCTCGAAAGCCGAGTTCGTTCAGGAGCAGCGTCGCGACGTGGCCTCGCTGGCCAACCTGGCAGTTGACGACGGTCTCGACGTCGTCGAGTTCCCCGAACCTCTCGCGGAGTTGATCGACCGGGATGTTGAGCGCCCCGGGCAACGAACCACGAGCGAACTCCTTGGGTGTGCGCACGTCGACGAACTGGGCACCTCGGGCCCGGTAGTTGTCAACTTCACTCCACTGCACCGTTTCGACGAGCCCGGAGAGCAGGTTCTCGGCGATGTAGCCGAGCATGTTGACGGGGTCCTTCGCCGAGCCGAATGGCGGTGCGTAGGCGAGCTCCAGGTCCGCGAGTTCCGGGGCCGTCAGTCCGGCCCGAATGGCGGTAGCGAGCACGTCGATGCGCTTGTCGACACCCTCGGTGCCGACGCCCTGGGCACCGAGAATCGCTCCCGATGCCGGATCAACGAGCAGTTTGAGCGCCATAACCTTGGCCCCGGGGTAGTAACTCGCGTGCGACACCGGGTGCGTGTGGATGGCGAGGAATGCTCGGCCCTGCAACGCGAGTCGCTTCTCGTTCCAACCCGTCGTCGCGATTGTAAGGTCGAAAACCTTCACGATCGCGGTTCCGATCGTCGCACGGGGTCGCACGATGCGTCCGGCGATGTGATCCGCCACGATTCGTCCGTGGCGGTTGGCGAGGTTGGCGAGGGGAACCAGCGTGCCCGCTCCGTCGAGGGCGTCCTTCTTCTCGGCGGCGTCTCCAATCGCGTATATGTTCGACACACTGGTCCGGTTGAACTCGTCGACGGCGATGCCACCGCGCTCGCCGATGGAGAGTCCCGCTGCGCGGGCCAGGCTCGTATCGGGGCGAACCCCAATGGCGACGATCACCAGGTCCGCCGGAACGACCTCGCCAGAGGCCAGTCGCACGTCCCTCGACGTTATCGCCTCGACCGAATCGCCGAGATGCAGCGACACGCCGTGGCGCCGCAGTTCGTTCGCGACCGGCGCCGCCATCTCGGGGTCCAGGGGGGCCAGGACCTGCGCCGTCGCCTCGATAATGGTGGTGGCAATGCCGCGATGCCTCAGGTTCTCCGCGATCTCCACGCCGATGAACCCTCCCCCGATGACGACCGCATTTTCGGGTGACGTCTCCACGGCGCTCACCATCCGTTCCACGTCCTCGACGGTGCGAAGCGGCAGCGCTCCCTCTATGCCAGGAATCGGCGGTATGACGGCCGACGCCCCCGGGCTCAGGATCAGGTAGTCGTAGGAGAGTTCGTACGAGTCGCCCCTCACGAGGTTCTTGACCGACACGGTGCGGGTCGAGGAATCGATGGCTACGGCCTCGGTGTCGACGCGTACGTCGAGCCGGAACCGGGCGTGCAGTGACGCCGGAGTTTGGAGCAACAGCGACTCCTCATCCCCGATAACTCCACCCACGAAGTATGGAAGCCCGCAGTTGGCGTACGAGACGTGGCCGCTCCTTTCGAGCACAATGATGTCAGCGTCGTTGTCCAGGCGACGAAGCCTCGTCGCCGCCGACATGCCGCCGGCTACTCCTCCGATAATGACTACTTTCATATTTCTCCCTACGCCAAGCTCAAGAAGAGCTTCTGCAATTTTTCGGTCATTGGACCGCTTTCAATGTCGGGGTCAACGAGGCGCTCCTTGAGGCTCGCCGAGATCAGCGTGAACGCAGCGGTATTGATGGCCTTTCCCACGGCCGCCATCTGAATGACGATGTCCTCGCAGGAGCTTCCCTCTTCCAGCATGCGTACGACGCCACCCAACTGACCGTGGGCTCGCTTCAGCCGCTTCGTGATCGAGGCGATCTGGTCTTCGTCCTGAAGTGTGTGCGGTGCATCAAATAGAGTCACTGGCTTCCTTTCGCCGGAATCCTGCAGAGTGGTGAGTCGTACAACTGCTGATCGAGACCATTCACATACGACCTATCGACCCTTGAAGGGCTGACCCATCAGCGGGGCGAGAAGGCATACGTTTGCGACACCGGCGAACAGAGGAACCAAACCAATGACAGACAGAACCAACCATCCACCCCCCAGCGCGATCCCAATGCCGATCAGAATGGCTCCGGCTACGACGCGCGCCAGCCGCCCACTTCCCGATGACATGAACTTGACGAATTCCATTCGTGCTCCAATCTCAGCGGGCCTTTCGGCCCGCGCGCCGACTCATGATCGGTGGCTTTCGTCTAGTATATACCCCTAGGGGTATTACTGCAAACAGGTTGACAGTGCCCGAGGAGGAGTGCCAATGGCAACAGTTGAGATGACAGAGAAGAACTTCGAGGAGATCGTGACGTCCAATGACGTGGTCCTGATTGACTTCTGGGCGGCGTGGTGCGGACCTTGCCGATCATTCGCACCGATCTTTGAGAAGACGTCGGAAAACTATCCTGACGCCGTGTTCGGTAAGGTCGACACTGAAGCCCAGCAAGGTCTGGCGGCATCGTTCAATATCATGTCAATCCCGACCTTGATGATCATTCGCGAAAACGTGGTCGTCTTCAGTCAAGCCGGTGCGTTACCCGAGACGGCGCTCGTCGAGCTCGTCGAAAAGGTTCTGAGCCTCGATATGCAAGAGGTGCATCGCCAAGTACTCGCCCAGCAGAGTGCGAGCTCGTAAGCAACCGTCAGACCATTCCTCGGATAGGTGACACCCTAGGCTTCCCCATCCTTAGCCCTGAACGCCGGTCCGGGTGATTCGCGAAACCTGCACGTGCCCATCATCTTCCAGGCAACGCGTACGAGCGGCGGTCGTGCACGCGAGCCATCCATGCAGACGCAACGGTCACGACACTTCGCAGCTACCCTGAGTCAACCCGGCGAGCAGGTACGGCCTTGGAATCGTGGGTCGGCGTACCATCCAGACGACGGATCTGGGGTGAAGTCGCCGGACGTTGGATCCTGAAGGTAGGAAAACCGTGGCTCGCCGCCTACGGCGATCTGAGCGACAGCAACGAGGAGTCGCTGGATGTCCTCTTCAGTGGTATTGATGCCACAACTGGCGCGTACAGCTCCGGGGACGTGATGGCGATCACCTTTTCGAATGTCCGCACGGAACCGCGCAACTTGGTCTTCGCTGAGCCCCAACAAGCGCATTAGGTAGGGGTGTGCACAGAAGCATCCGTGGCGAACGCCAATTCCGAACTCGGCCGAAAGGCGTGCCGCCACGAGACCAAAAGGCACCCCCGCAACACTGAACGTCGCCACGGGCAGCGTGTCCGTCTCGAGGTCCGGTCCGAGAAGTCGCACACCGGCAATGCCCATAAGTCCGCTCCGCAATGCGCGCGACATGCTCCGGTCGTGCTCGATCATCGCTGGCCATCCGACTTCGGACAGCGCGTCAATCGCTGCGTGCAGAGCAACGGCGCCCACGACGTTTGGCGAGCCCGCCTCCTCGCGCTCCGGCGGATCGGTCCACACGACCTCGTCGAGATCGACCAGGTCCACGGCGCCTCCGCCGGCGAGAAAAGGGTCACCCTCGACGAAGGCGGCTCTCGGTCCTACGAGCACCCCCGCTCCGAATGGTGCATACATTTTGTGTCCGCTCCACGCGACGAAGTCCGCAGTGCTCGGAAGAGGACGGTGAGGTGCGAGTTGAGCACCGTCGACCACCACCTGGATTCCACGAGAATGAGCCGCCGCGATGATCTCATCGATTGGAGGTATCCAGCCGGTGATATTCGAAGCTCCGGTGACGCTAAGGAGCCGAGGAGTGGGCGATGCGTCCAGAGCCGCCTCAACATCGCTAACCGTGAACGTGCCGTCCAACCCGCACTCCACGTACCGGCACGTCGCCACACGAGACCACGGCAACAGGTTCGCGTGGTGTTCGACCACGGTGGTCGCGACGACATCATCGGCATTCAGCCTTAGGCGGTAGACGAGATGGTTGATGGCCTCGGTCGTGTTGCGACAGATGATCGCCACGTCATCGCGGCCCTCTCGCCCGGCGAAGCGTAGGGCGGCTTCCCGAGCATTCTCGTACTCGGTGGTCGCCACCTGGGATTTGTAGCCGGCCCCTCGGTGAACGCTCGAATACAACGGCAGGAAATCCTGAACGCGAGTCATCACCGAAGGAAGGACTCCGGTGGACGCTGCGGCATCCAGCCCCGCATAAGGACGCTCAACACCGTCAATGCAGGGCACCAGAGCCCCGTCGCCAACAAGTGCAAGGGGAAGTTTCACGGAAGCCACTTCGGCCTTCTCGATAGGCATTGTGCACAATCTCCATGCTCGGTGCCTACAAGTGCTCGATTGGATCCTACCGACCTTGATCGAGGAAATGGTAGGGCTACCTTTGGGGCGATGAGAGCCATCGGAACGCCTCCTGATCACCCTGAAGTTGAAGCCGCCGCCGCAAAACCGGATTGTCAGTCGCCTGGCTCGCGTGTCGGGCAATGGCTTTCTTCTGGCGTCCCCGATCAACAGGAATCAGGAAATCCACTTCCTCAACCGACCGACCGATGAACGGCGCGCCGAACTCGCCACGTAGCGTATCGGCGACGAATTCGGGCAAGGCCCACGCCAGCACCGGCAAGTCGATCTCCTTGCCAATCGCCAACGCGGCGTTGGTCGCCCGGCAATGATCAGCGTGTCCGGTGATGCCGCCCTCATCAAAAACCAGGAGGAGATCTGCCCGTACGCGTTCGCCCACTCGCTGGATGTGTCTGGCCAGCAGACCAAGTGGCTGATCGCTCAAACCACCGTCGGGAAAGTCGAGCAGTTCGACTTGATCGACGCCAAGTTCGACGGCGGCGTCAGCGAGTTCTCCAGCGCGGACGCGACCGAGCTCGGGAGTGTCCGCGCCAAGCGTTGAAGCTTCGCCGAGAGTAAAGCAAAGCACTGCCGTCGATGATCCCAAGTCGGCGAAAGTGGCCAACGTCGCGCCAAGCCCGAAGCTCTCGTCGTCTGGATGCGCGCACACGGCGAGAACCGAGACCGCCTTGGGAAGTCCGTCTTGCCTATATTCCCCGTGACTGTCATCCATATTGCACCTCGACTATGAACTCAGAAGGACATACTCTGAAAGAGTCCCCATTATAGCAGATACCCCAGGGGGTATAATGGAATGAATTCACCGATCACGCTAGTCCGCCACGTGAGGCCCAACCTTGAGGTTCCCTCGCTCCCCAGACGCAGTCCCAGGAGACCCCTGCGTCAGTCGAACGACTGAAGCCAACCCAACTGGGCTGGGGTGACCCTCGTCAGAATGATGAGCAGAGCAAGGGTGTCGAGATGCACGCCGGTGCACCATAGACAAACGTGACCAATGATCAGAATTTCGGCAGCCACGAGCCAAAGAACGAAGATCATGCCGACTACGGAAAGCGTGAGGCGAAAAATGGCGAGCCATCGCTCGGGGCGTCTCCACACCAGTGGCGAATTCAAAATGCTCATAACGGTGAAGTACCCAAGACCCAGTATCACGACAGGGATTCCAAGTGCATAGGACTCCGGTGACGTCGTAACCTTCGTGCAGCTAAGTTCGCCGGTTCCCGAACAAGCCAAGATGGTCGGCATCGTGAAATGGGCAATGGTCATATATGTCGACAGTCCCAAACCTGTCAGGCTCAGCAAGAACGTGGTCACGACGGCCCAACGCGCAGCTGGCGGTGTCGAAGTGGAAGTCTGCGCAACCAAAGTGGACACGTTAGAACCTGCGAGACCGGGGTACAGCAGCCTGACCGATGGTCGGACCAAGGTGGGCTGGTCCACGCGAAGAATGGCTGAACGGCTCGATAGCGCATGCGCAACCATGGCTTGACCTTCGCCTTGCTCGCCGTGATGGAGCGTCCAAGCGCGTGAGACGTCCGAATTCAGATTCGCTATCTGCAAGCTCTCTACAGGTCATGATGGCTGGTCGGTCTTCACCCGGGCCACTAGCGGTGAGCTCTCGTCACCATCTTCAGCATCCGATAGTTGAATGCCGCGAATCGCATCACCTGGTACGGCGGGCTCCTGCGGGCTCGCAACGTTCTCGCCGTCGGTAGGGGTGCCTCGGCAATACTGCGCTCTGCGTCACTCAATTGATTCACACTTTCTCACTCTTGACGAGGGTGTCACCGCATCACTCGGGAATCAGGAACCAGCCGAAACGGGCCTTCGCCTTGTAGATGAACAAGTAATGCAACAGCAGCTTCGTCCAGTGCCCGCTGAGCCCAATCTCGCCCGAGGTCTGCTTCAGATCCCGACCGGATCCCGGGAAGCGCTGCCGGTCCGGGATGATCGGGTACATGGTTATCGCCGCCGCCGACCCCTTGCGCAGTCCGGTACCCGCGGAGGCGATACACGCGGCGCCCATCTTGGCCATGGAGGCCGTGCGAAGCGGTGCCTGGTCACCGTGACGAATGCGCCCCGCGATGGACTGCGCCACGATCCGACCCATGACGCCCGACGGCATCCCGGTGCGCGGCGGCGCGGGCGAGATGACGGTGCCGTTCGGGCTCTTCCTCGGCTCGGAGATGGCGTGCGGCGGCGCGAAGGCGATGCCGACACCGAAGACGTTGGCGTACAAGGGGCACTGGTAGGTCTTCGGCCAGTCCTCGGGACTCCACTGGTCGTAGGGCTTGGCCTCGTAGTCGGCGTCCACTCTCAAGAACCCGTTCGGGGCGAACAGGACGTCCGTGATGTCCGCGCCGTCTTTCGCGTAGGCCTTCATATCGACACCGCGGAAGGGAGGCAGGAGCATGGCGAAGTCGAAGGCCAGGGTGTGCTTGGATCCGTCGAGCTCTTCGTAGTAGATGACGCCCGGATCCACCTTCTCCACGTGGGCGCGCAGAATAGCCCGCACGCCGCGTTCGCGAAACAGCGACTCCGTCCACATCTTGCTGCTCGTCTCGAAGCCGTTCTGCGCGAAGGTCATCCCGCCCACGCCTAGGTCCCCGAGGTCGTACTCGTTCGAGAGGTAGACCACTTCGGCGAGGTCGCGCACGCCGCACTCTCTGAGTTCGTGCTCGACGTTGAAGGTGTACTCGAAGGCCGCTCCCTCGCACGTGCAGGTGCCGTGGCCGACACCGATTACCAGCGTCTTGCGTTCGCCCCGTTTGAGCGCCTCGATTATCTTCTCGAGTGCGGCCGCTGACTGCTCGGCGTGACCAGCGGTGCAGACCGACCACGAGTTGCCCTCGGGACCGAGACCTGGCGTCGCCTGGAAGTTCAGTTTTGGTCCGGTCGCCACGATGAGGTAGTCGTACTGGAGCTGCTCTTGCTCGCCGGCCCGACTGGGCTCGGTGTAGACGATGTCAACGAATCCCTTTCCATCAGACGAATCACCCTCGGGGTGGATGGCCACGGCCTTAGCCTGGCGAAACTCGATATGCTTGCGCTTGTAGATCGAGGCGAGAGGAAACGTCACTTGGTCCTTGGTCATCTTCCCCACGCCGACCCAGATATTCGAAGGTATCCAGTTCCAGTTGGAGTTGGGCGACACCACGACGATCTCGTGCTGTCGCTTCAACTGGCGCTGAAGATGAAGGGCCGCAGTATGACCGGAAATACCGGCGCCGAGAATCACTACACGAGCCATGAATACCTCCCTTTTGCATTACACGACACTGCGTCGTTGCTCGGCCCGGGTGTCCTCAGGTCGCGACTCTTAGTGAATAGCCCGCGCCGGCGCAGCCGACGCTCGGGCAACTCCCCATTACAAATAGTCCCTGTGAATCCACTGACGAATGTCACGATTCTCCGATCGCCCAACTCTTGCGGGACGGGCCCATCAACGGTGCGAACGCACCCACGTCCACCATATTGGCGACCAGTCGCACCAAACCGATGACTGTCACAATGCCTGCGCCGATGATTCCTACGACCACCAGGGCGATGCCCACCGCGGCGCACCAAAGCCGACCGGGACTCGATGACAGGAATTTGGCGAATTTCATATTCACTCCGGTTTGATGATCTCTGGCGGAACGCTAATCCAGACCTCGTTGGAACGACGCGAAGCCTCAACATCAGAGCATATACCCTTAGGGGTATAATGACATAGCGGTCAATGCCGACGAATCCGATGAGGTTAGCCATGGGTGGAGCTATATGACGGGCATTTCCCATCAAAGCCCGTATCAAGGCGAGATCTGCCTTGCGATACGACGACCGTTGCCGCCCCGAATTCGGGTTGCCTTCAGCCATTGGTCAACGGAGTACCAAAGTCACGCCGTAGCTGGCACAAGCATTCGACTATTCGAGTGGCGCTGACGTGACCTCATCTTCCATTGGCGACCAGTGGCAGACGCTTTCCCAAATCGTGGAGATTCGCTCCCAGTGGATCATCCTCGTGGCCGAGCGTCTCCGTGACAACGAGGGGCGAGAGTTCGAATACTGGCGCATTGAGAAGTCCAACTCGCTTCTGGTGGTCGTCGAGTACCGCGACTTACTCATCCTGCCTCAACCCACTTATCGTCCCGGCGTCGCCAGAGTGACCCGAGATCTCGCCGGCGGACGGTTCGACGGATCGTTGTCCAAACGCACCACTGCCCAGGAGATTCTTCGTCGCGAATTCCACCTCACTGGTGCCGTCAAGGCGAGTATCACTGGGCTCAACAAAACGGGTTGGGACATCGACAGCTCTACATCGAACCAGCAGCTCTACGCCGTGGTGGCTAACGTCGACGCCTCCACGGAAATTCCGAGCAGTCGAATCGGGACGTCATACCCAGCGACCGTTGTGGGGGGCCGGTCGTTGCGCGACGACCTAACGTGCCTCCAATGTCGGGCCGCCGTTGAGGCTTGGCTGGATCGTCGCACCTCCTAAGGCGCCAATCAAGGTCGAAGTTGGAGCCCGTCACCGAGCTTGCCGGACGTTCTAGCCAGGACTTTGCAATGAACCTCCGACGAGCGCCGTTCCTCTCCATCGTTGCTTCATCAAAGTGCTTCTGTTGCTTGAACTGCGCTCCGGAAACCGCGGAACGGTCAATAATCGGCCCAGGGCCGGTGTCGACCTGTTGAGTGACGTTGCCGTCCAGGTCGGTGGCGCGTTCAGCAGCGTGGCTTGGTGCTCGCCCGGGTGCGATGATCCGCAATCGACCAAGGGCGGCCACGAGCTCGCGCTCTCCGGGGAAGTTTCGCTGGATGCGAAGAGTGAAGGGTCGCCCGACTCTGACAATTCGCTCGGCCACGCGCAAGACCGTATAGCGCGGGAACCTGACTTCGGCACTCTCGCGTTACAAGACGCCGGCCCTTGCGGACCTCGACTTCACGCCGACCTCTACTCCGACGCTGCCGCGCAGTGAGATCGACCTAAGCATGGTCACTCCAAAGAGGTTGAACGTCTCCACGCCGGTCTCGGCGCTGTGCACCGAAATTGTTGTCAACGGCTATCGGGGCGGAATACGCCGACGGAGATTTTTCGGTGCTGCTGCTCGAACAGGCCCGTGGCGCTGGACCCCAGATGTATGTTGAAAATATAACGGTGGACGACGCACTGAGCGGAGGTAGGAAATGAGAGAAGGATTCGGCCCAACGATTATGACCCCCGGGCACATGGGGGTGGATTTCGAAACCCGTGTCGATTTTGATCGTCTGCGGAGTTACCGATTCGCCCGTGCCCAAGAGGCCCTCGAAGCGAGTGAGTTCGGGGCCCTGCTGCTCTTTGACTTCTACAACATTCGCTACGTCACCGGCACGTGGGTGGGCGGTGCGCTCGGTGACAAGATGACGCGATACTGTCTCTTGACACGTGACCATGATCCAATTGTCTGGGACTTCGGTTCCGCCGTTATTCACCACCAACTCTTTTCACCCTGGCTCGAACCCGAAAACTCTCGTGCGGGCATGCTGGGTCTGCGTGGAGCGATTGCTCCACAGGCCGGCCTCTTCGAGTCAGCAGTGAAAGAGATCGTCGGAATACTCGCAGAGCACGGTGTACTCGGCCAGCCAATTGGCATCGATATCGTCGAGCTGCCGTTCCTCTTCGAGATGCAGTCGCAGGGTGTGGAAGTTCGAGACGCCCAGCAGACGATGCTCGACGCGCGCCAGATAAAGTCGCCGGACGAAATCATGCTGCTCTCACAGGCCGCGGCAATGGTCGACGGTGTCTATCAGGACATCTTTGAAGCCCTCAAGCCCGGTGTTCGTGAGAACGAGATCGTCGCCCTCGCCAACAAGCGACTCTACGAGATGGGTTCCGACCAGGTCGAGGCAATTAACGCAATCTCGGGTGAGCGGTGCAACCCGCACCCGCACAACTTCACCGACCGAATTATCCGTCCCGGTGACCAGGCATTCTTTGACATCATCCATTCGTTCAATGGTTACCGAACGTGCTACTACCGGACCCTGGCCGTCGGCAGTTCGACCGCTCCACAGCGCGACGCCTACACCCAGGCACGCGAGTGGATGGATAAGGCCATCGATCTGGTCAGTCCCGGTACTGGCACCGACGTGATCGCCAAAGCCTGGCCCGCCGCAACTGACTTCGGATTCGCCAGCGAGATGGCGGCCTTCGGTCTGCAGTTCGGCCATGGCCTCGGCCTCGGACTGCACGAGCGTCCGGTGATCAGTCGCCTTAACAGTCTCACCAACCCGATTGAACTGAAGACCGGCATGGTCTTTGCTCTCGAGACATATTGCCCCGCTTCGGATGGCGTCTCCGCGGCCCGTATCGAAGAAGAAGTCGTTGTCACCGACGATGGCCCATCAATTCTTACGCGATTTCCCGCGCAAGAGTTAATGGTTGCCAACAAATACTGAGGGGGCAAGTACGACCACGACTACCACCATTGAGTCGGGTCCTTCGGACTTCGAGACGGAACTGAGCATGTACGGCGAGTAGGGCGGCGTTGCACAAGTTCGAACACACCAAGACCTCTTCTGGGGGCACTCCCCCAGGCGTGCGAGTCACGTCCCATATGGTCAAGGGATGGTCGGGGCGGGATTTGCTACCGCGTTGCAGAAGACGGACTGGACCATCGCGATGTAGCGTGGCCGCGCTTACTGGCGCGCGATGTGCCAAAGACCGCGGCACTGGCCGAACTCTTGGTCTGCGCACGTAGTTCCTCCGCGCCGCAGCTAAGGAAAAGGTTGGCCACGAGTCCCTTTCGATATCGAGAGCGGGCAGAACGTCTCGTTGGCTCGGCAAAAGAAGTGGGGGAGAAACCTCTACTCCATGTTCCTTGACCGCCCAGCACTACTCAGGCACCGTCTTCGCTGAGGTACGTGTCCGTGTGCATACGGTGAGACCAGGTCGAGGAACGTAGTATTGGAAACGTCCTTCCAGGCCCATTGAGCGTCGCTAGCAGGGCTCTAACTTGAGATCCCGGGTTCGATTTTCAGTGCCCGGGCCGCCAACCGCGACTTGGAGACGCCAGGAGCAGGGCACCAAACTCCTGTTATTCGTTAATGTTCAGTCAAACTCCTTGACTACCTTCCCTCTCTACTGTCGGTTGGTGTCGCACGGCACAAGTGGTGTGAATCGGGTTTGCCTCGGTGCATGAATACCCTCCGGGGTATATAGACTGCACGGATGACCTTTGCCAAAGCACCTCTGCTCACGCCCAACAACGACCTCATCAATGATCCTGAGCCAACGCCCGGGATACTCGGCAGGCTTGGCGCCTGGTCCGTCGCGCACAAGCGTCGCGTCTTTCTCACCTGGCTTCTCATCGTTGTGGTGTTAGGTATTTTTGCCCCCAATGTTGAAAAAGCATTGAGCGGTGCCGGCTGGCAGGCCGACGGATCGCAGTCCGTGGCGGTGAGGCAGTTGGCTCAAAAGGACTTTGGTGGCCAGGCCAGTTCGGCAATCGAAGTGGTGATCCAGTCGAGTTCCTCGCTCACGAGCCCTGCCGCAGTTTCCACAATTCACAACGTTGAGAAGATGCTGAAGGAGGATTCAGACATCAGTGAGGTTGTGACTCCGGTACCGGGCATTTCCATCAGCCGTAATGACAAGACTGCCATCGTGCTCGGCGGGGCTGGCGCTGACCCCAACACGATGGTTCGCGCGGCCGATGCGCTGAAGGCGCCTCTGGCTGCCCTGGGCTCCAAGGGAATCACCGTGACTGCGACCGGCGCGTCGGTGCTCTGGTCAGACTTCAACACGGCGAACCGCACGGCCATGATGAGGTCCGAGATGTTCTCCTGGCCAGTGACGTTGGCGATCCTGGTGCTCGCTTTTGGTTCGCTGGTCGCGGCGGGCCTTCCCCTGTTGCTCACCATGGCGGGCCTGTTGAGCGCCGCGGGAATGTTGGATCTGTTGACGAAGATCACCCCCATCTCAATTTGGGCCATGAACTTCGCCTTGATGTTCGCCTTGGCTTTGGGCATCGACTACGCGCTGTTCATAGTGGTGCGTTTTCGCGGTGCGCACTTCGGTCGAAACCGAGACGTCAGGCATTCGGTGTCCGAGACCATGGACTCAGCCGGTAAGGCCGTGCTCTTCTCAGGCGTTACCGTTCTTATTTCGCTCTCCAGCGTCATGGTTGTCCCTTCACCAGCGTTCCGGTCAATGGCTGGTGGCATCATGCTGGCCGTGGCGTTCGTGCTGGCGGCGTCGCTCACCTTGCTGCCCGCGGTATTAGGGCACCTGGGTGACCGAGTTGACTCGTGGTCCCTGCCATGGGTGCACGCTGGCGAGCACCGTTCAAAGCGCTTCGCCAAATGGGGTGAACTCTTGTGGCGGCGCCCGCTGATCTTCGGCGCGGCCGTATTGATCGCCCTCATCGCTCTGGCCATCCCGGTCCTTGGACTCAAGACTGCGATGCCATCGATCAAAGTCGTCCCACCTTCGGCATCGTCACGAATCGGCTACGAAGAAGTGCAGAAGGCCTTCGGCGCCGGCGCACCCGGCCAACTTCAGGTGATTGTGCGCGCGAGCGAAGTGACCGCCGCACAGACTGTCTTGAACCACGACAAGGGTCTGGCGGGTGTCACGCCAGTGCAGTACTCAAAGGATGGTTCGAACCTTGCAATGATGGGGGCCATCCCCAACGTTGACCCGTCGAGTCCGGTGCTCGGCACGACCATCCAACGTCTGCGCCTCGAGCTGCCCAAGGGGAGCCTCGTGGGAGGTGCGCCGGCGGAGAACTACGACCTCCAGGCGGCGCTGTCGTCCAAGACCCCCGTCGTGATTGGTCTCGTGCTGTTGCTCGGCTTCCTACTGCTCGTCATCGCACTCCGTGCGCTGCTCATTGCCGCGATCGGCGTCCTCACCAGCCTGCTCGCGACCGGAGGTGCGTTTGGCGTTGCTCGTCTCGTCTTTCAAAATGGCGATGGTCATGCACTCCTCGGCTTCGTGCCCCAAGGGTTCCTTGACGCGTGGGGTCCGGTATTCTTCTTTGCCATGATCTTCGCCATCTCCATGGACTACACGGTCTTTCTTCTCTCGAGTGCGAAAGAGCACTACGAACTCAGTGGTGACCCGAAGGACGCCATGGTCAATGGGATTGCCCATTCCGGTCGAGTCATCTTCTCGGCGGCGGCCGTGATGATTGCGGTGTTCTTCACCTTTGCGCTCTCGGGTCCCCTTCCCCCGAAGGAAATGGGAATCATCCTTGGTGTGGCGGTGTTCCTCGACGCATTCCTGGTGCGATTGGTGCTCGTACCGGTGCTCCTGCGCCTGACTGGTCGTGCCGCATGGTGGTTGCCCACCTGGCTCGACAGACTCCTGCCAAAAGTCAACTTCGCACACGGATGAGTCCCCGTGCCCTGGGAGATACCTAACATGAAGCAACCGGCGCCTCAATGAAGGAGAGGGAATGACTACGAAGAAGACCTCACACGTCCTACGAGACGAGGAGCAGTTGGCGGCAATAACCAAACGGATTAAGCGCGCTCACGGCCAGATGGGTGCCATAGTGCGGATGCTCGAAGAAGGACGTTCGTGCGAGGACATTGTCACGCAGATGGCGGCTGTTGGTAAAGCGGTGAACACAGCGGCCTTCACGCTCATTTCGGCCAGCCTCAAGGAATGCATCATTGACCCAGAAATCAACAGTGACGAAATAACTCAGAAATTGCAGAAACTCTTTCTTAGCCTGGCTTAACCGAGATGAAAAGAGGTGCTGCGAAGGAGAATCGGACGGATCAAGGGCCGGGAGCGACGTGGGATCAGCGCTACGCGTCGCTGGGATGGTCACGCGTACCGGACGTGAGTCTGGTCGAGAAAGTGGCCCCGTTGACTCCGGGTCGGGCGTTGGACCTCGGCTGCGGAACCGGGCGAAACAGCCTGTGGCTGGCCCGCCAGGGTTGGGAGGTGACGGGAGTTGACGCATCGAAAGTTGGGCTCCAGATGGCCACCGACCAAGCCGCTCGCGAGGGTCTGCGGTTCACCACCGAGCAGGTGAACCTCGCCTCCTACCAACCGGCTCCCGGGTACTACGACCTCGTAGTCATCGCCAATATCCACCCCGCTCCCGAACTGCGGGACGTCGTCTTCGATCGCGCCGGCGCGGCCGTGGCGACGGGCGGCCACCTTTACATCATCGGTCACCACGTCGACGCGCTCGGGCGATCCGGTCCGCCCTCGCGCGAGCGCCTCTTCGAGGAGTCACTCTTTCGTGACCGCTTCGACGGGTTCTCAATTGTAACGCTGGAGCGTCGCGAGACCACTTCCGACGACGGCGAGGCACCGGATGTTTCGATGCTGCTGTGGGCCGTAAAGAATAATCGAGAGGATGGAGTCGGACGGTGAACCCCCTCACCAGCACGGACCGTTCAACGCGCGAGCGTCGCGACCTCGCTCTCGCCGTCATTGCGGCCGCTCAGTTGATGGTCATGCTCGACTTGACAATCACCAACGTGGCCCTACCGTCGATTCAGCACAGCCTGCATTTCTCGACGACGAATCTGACGTGGGTCATCGATGCCTACGTGCTGGTCTTTGGTGGTTTGCTCTTACTGGGGGGGCGAGCGGGTGACATCCTGGGCCGACGTCGAATGTTCTTCGTCGGCATCACGCTGTTCGCGCTGGCCTCGCTCGCGGGTGGTCTCGCCACGACCCAGTTGTTGCTAGTGACGGCTCGTGCCGTTCAAGGCGTTGGCGCCGCCATCGCGTCACCCACGGCCCTCGCGCTGATTGCCGTCACATTCCCCGAGGGTTCGGCCAGAAACCGGGCAATGGCCGTCTACGCCAGCATGACGGCGGCCGGCGGCGCCCTGGGCCTCATCTTGGGTGGTGCCCTCGTCGAGTGGGCGTCGTGGCGATGGGTCTTCTTCGTCAACGTCCCGATCGGACTCCTGGTAATGACCGCGACGCCCTTCGTGCTACCGAAGGTCGACGGTCACGGTGGACGCCTTGATATCCCCGGTGCCATAACCGCCTCGAGCGGCGTGGCCTTTTTGGTCTACGGACTCGTCCACGCGCCGACGGCGGGGTGGACGGCTACCACGACACTCTTGTCCTTTGGTGCCGCGGCGTTGTTGCTGGCGGTGTTCGCGCTCATTGAGCAGCGCGTGTCCCAACCCCTGATTCCGCTGAGCTTCTTGCGCCACCGAAACCGTGCCGGTGGCTACGCCATCATGATGTTGATCGGTGCGTCGATGCTGTCACTGTTGTTCTTCTTGACTCAGTTCCTGCAAGAGGAGATGCACTACAGTTCGCTGCGAGCCGGTGTCTCGTATCTCCCGGTCCCGGTGATGGTCGCCTCAACCAGCATCTTCCTGTCTCACAGGATTAGGAGGTTCGGAGTACGGGTCTTTCTGACGACCGGGCCGCTGATGGTGGCGGTGGGCATCCTTTGGGCATCGTTTCTGACTCCAACCTCGTCGTATTGGCACGTCCTCGGACCGCTCGCCACCTTTGGCTTGGGCATGGGGCTCTCCATTGTCCCCCTCACGTTGAACGCCGTGTCGTCGGTGCGCAACCACGAGCAGGGCCTCGCTTCGTCGTTGTTAAACACGAGCCAGCAGATAGGCGGCTCCCTCGGACTGGCAGTCCTGGTGACCGTTGCGGCAACCGTGCGAAATCACCAACTCGCCACGTCCACCCACGCGACGTCGTCGATGTTGGTAAAGGCACAACTCGCCGCCACAGTGCAAGGTTTCCAAGCGGCCCTGCGAGTGGGCGCGCTGAGCTCGCTGATCGCCTTCTTGATAGCGCTGCTCGTCGTGCGAACTCCGCAATCGGTGGGGCAGCCGGAGAGTGTGCCCGGGGCCGTTCCCGTAGGCGAGGCGCCCCTGGGGTGGGACTCGTAGCGCCAGCACCGCGGCGTCACTGGCGTGGGTACGACGGCCCGGCCACCCGTGGTGGCCTCGTGGCGAGGCCGCCTCTGTCCGCGACTGTGACGTCAATGAAGAAACGTCTACCCCGCGGTGAAGTTAGCGGCAACGAGACCGCGCGCGAACCCTTCATTCACAATCAAGTACGCCGAACTCCTCGGATCCGTCGTGGCGAGATCCACTCGTCTCGGCGATGCGTGGGACGTCACTGCGAACCCAAACGCCGCGAGAGCGGACCACCCGACTTCGGTTCGCCAAAATACTGATCTCCGGCGTCACCTGGAGTCGGGCATGGTCACAGCTAGTCGCACGACTCCGACCCGCCAGGCTATTGGCGGCCTACGAAGGCGGGCAGAGTTGTTGCGCCTCGCGGAACGCGATGCCGGTTGGTCGTACGGCGACCGGTATGGCGTTGAAGTGCCGACACCTGGCCCACGCCCACTCGATGAACCACCCCTCATGCGGGCCTCCGCCAACGGAGAAGAGATCCTGGAGCGCGAAATCACTTCTCCAACGTCGAGTACCATGCGCGTGAATTCAATTCGATGGGTGACGATGCATGAAAGCCTTTCAGGACTATTACCCGGAACATCTCTCGCACTGCTACGGCTGCGGCAACCTGAACGAACATGGCTACGGAATCAGAACGTTCTGGGACGGCGACGAGAGTGTGACTCGCTTCTTGCCCCAGCCCTTTCACACGGCGGTTCCGGGCCTTGTCTACGGCGGGCTGTTGGCCTCGCTGATCGATTGCCACAGTACGGGCACCGCCGCCGCCGCGATGTACCGCGACGAGAGGCGCGAGATGGACAGCTTCCCGTCGTTTCGCTTCGTCACGGGGTCGTTGCAGGTTCGCTATCTTATGCCGACGCCGCTCGGCCCGGAACTAGTGATTCGCGGGCGGGTGGAAGAGATCCGCGGGCGTAAGGTGACGATCGCTTCAACCGTGTTGGCTGATGGCGTGTTGACCGTGCGTGGTGAGGTGGTCGCCGTTCGGATGCCCGATGACTTCGGTACCTGACGGCCGTCAGCGGCCCAAGGCACTGACCCGCGCCGGCATGCCGAGTCCGCGGCAAACTACCAGCTTCTCAGCGTTCAACCGGGAATCCTACTATCGAGCCCCACTCGGTCCATGAGCCGTCGTAGACCCGCACATGGTCCCTCCCGAGCAGGCGGGTGAGCACGAACCAACCGAGAGAAGCGCGGTGACCCAGCCGGCAGGAGGTCACCACCTCCTGCCCGTTTGCCATGCCGATCGCGGCGAACTCCGCCCACAAGTCGTCGGGCGCCTTGAACGTTCCGTCATCCTTCAGGAGCCGCTCGATCGGTAGGTTGCGGGCGCCCGGAATGTGGCCGCGTCGTTCGGCGCCGTGGTCGAAAGGCGCGCTGAGCGGTGCCACCCGCTCGCCGGAGTACTCTTCGCCAGAGCGCAGATCGATGAGCACCAGACTTGGATTATTGAGACCGGCCAGTACGTCGTCACGCCCGATCCGGCATGATGCATCGACCGGTCCGGGCGCAACTGAGCGAGGTTCGACGACCGGCAGATCAGTGGTCATCGACTTCCCGTGGTTCGCCCACGTGACACGGCCTCCATCGAGAACGGTGGACTGTGCCTCAAACCCAGTCATGGCCAACACCCAGTACGCGTAGGTGGCGAACTGCACCGGATCACCCACCAAGACCAGCATCGTGTCTTCACCCACGCCCAGCGAACCCAGCCGCTCAGCCATCACCTCCGAGGTAGGAAACTCTCGGTTGAGCTCGTGCCAGAGCAGGTCCTTCCAGTGGACGTAACGAGCACCGGGGATGTGGCCCGTGAAGTAGGCAGCCTTCTCAGGTTCGTAAAAGGACACTTCCAGGACCACGATTTCAGGATCATCGAGTCGGGCGAGGAGCGACTCGGGCGAGATCAGTGGACCAATCATCTGAGTCGTAGTGCCGGCTCGGACGTGTTCGACTCAAGAACAGCGGGGACGACCGTCGGCGCGGCGGTGCCCTCAGCGGCGCTGGCCTTCCGCTCGCCATCGCCTCGAACACAAGCGGCGAATTCATCGAATTCGTCAACCGGCATGTCCCGCTGATCGACGGCAAGCAGTTCGCTCATTCCCCCGACGGTGAGCCTGTGGAATGTTCGCACATGAAGTCGATGCCCATGCGGAAAGTCAAGAATCTTCACCTCGTAGCCCCCCATCGTGGGCTCTCCAATGTGGTGTCGGGCACGGCATACTCAACCGGCACGGGGGTGTCGCTATCTGCCGTCGCGCAATTGGAGAATGTGTCTTGGACCGGCGCCAAGGGAATGACTGAGTTGGCGGCGTGTGAAAGCGGCTTGACACCCCAACGAGATTCGTTCCCCGTGCCGCCACCTTGAAAGCGTTGCATTTAACTCCTACGTGACCCAAGTAAACGTTGAGTTGTTGCTTTGACACAATTTGCCACAATTTGCCGCCCTTCGCTGTCTCCCACTGTCGCAAATCGACGTAACGGTCAAATTCACACCACCATGAGACTTGGCAAATTGCCAGGCGCGTCTAGTTGATCAGAACTCGTCAGACAGGGTCGGAGGAGGTTTGTAGATTGTCGAACCGAGACCGAGAAGGTGCTGGTTCGTATCAGAGTCCCGCCGAGTAAGTGCCGCCGGAAATCGCTGGCAACTAGGAACTTCAGAGATCGGACTCTCGCACGACCAGCCGTGGCCCATGCCCAGCGCTCAGGCGATACACGAGATCCCTATCTTCTTGAACAGAATCTTGGCGAATCCGGACCATGGCCACGCAAGGGGGCATGCCTCTGCTCCACGGGTGCCCGACTCCGTACCTCAAGTCTCAGGTCGTTGGTAGAGCCATCGGATTCGGCATCGGTGGGCCAATCCGAGAGAGTGTATTGCGATCCAAGTGAAGAGAAGGCTGGTCGGAGCCAGGAATTATGAGTTTGGTTTCCTCCTCATAGGACCATGTCCCGTCCCTATTCATTGACACGTTCATTCGAAAGCTAACCGTTTTGAACGCCCGGTCCAAGAATGAGTTAGAAAGAATCCCATAGACCGAGGAACCGATGACGGCTCGCACCTCGAACTCGGTGTCGATGGGTCCAGCGTGTCCCGAAGCGAGCAGTACCTGCCCGCGAGGGATGGTCAATGAGAAGGTGACCGAGTTGGCAGCCGGCTCCCAAAGCCAGTAGCCAACCTGATCGTGGAACGTTTCAATCTCGCCCGGCTTGACGATGTGCGTGTGATAGCGGAGTCCGTAGAAGAGCTGCGGACCGTTGGTTTGACGGTCGATCGGCTGCAACTCGTAGCGCTCGACGAACACGTTACTTTCTAGCCCTCGACTTGAGGGTGCTGATCGAACCCCTTCAATCCTTCCCATACTCCGGCCATCGGTCCCAGTGGTCCGAGATTGCCAAGCGTGTCGACGTCGCCGAAAGGCTCGGTGTAGAGGTCATCCCCATACGGGTCGGCGTAACGGTTTGCCTTGGGCGAGACAACGTCGTTGGTGCTCATAAGTCAACACCTACTTCACCGCCGAAGGGACACGTCGAGTCATGTCTTGCGGTCAATTTGATCGTTGTTGTTCTCAAACTTCGCATCCGAGTCGTGCCCGATCTGTCCGCCTCTACTCGCTCTACCTAACTTCCAATAATCGGTGGCGCGGGGTAAGCGTGCGTACCCCTGGCACTGCAACAGGCCCGGTGGAAGCGTTCGTGGCGACGCTTCGCGATCTCAGTCACATCCCAATCAGCGAAGCCCCTCGTAGACTTGCGTCATGCAAATGGGCTGCGCTGGATGCGAGTGCGTTGTCGATCGGGGCTTCGCATCGACGTGTGCGGCGACCCTGACTGCTGCTGTCATCACTTACCTGTGCGCAAAGCGATTGGCCGCGCCATTGCCGAGGGCAGCGATTCACCTTCGTAGGTGCACGGACCGATCCAAGCGTTCGACAAAGAACTTATGAGAGTCCGAGCAATGCCCGTGGGCCTGTCTCGCTTCTGAGGATCGGGGGCCAGCACCAACTGTCATGACTATCTCCTCTGCAGTCCCGCGAGCGCTTCAAGTACCAGTAACGCCGCCAGGCGGACCGTGCGCTGATCGTGGCTGTCACGATCCACGTCAATCTCGGTAATGTCAATGGCGCCCACTCTGGGATCAGACGTGATGGCGCTAACAAAACGTCGCATCTCGTCGGCGCTGAGACCACCGGGCGCGGCCGCGTGACACCCCGGCGCCACCGAGAGGTCAGCGGCGTTCATATCAATAGCCACGTAGACCCGACGCCCCCCGTCCCCGGCGATCTCCATGGCGCGCGCCGCCGCGTCCTCGATTGGCTGGCGGCGTAGTGCATCACGAGTGATCACCGTGATGCCGGCTTCATGCGCACGACGGGCGTAGTACTCCGAGTTTGAGAAGTCAGCCAGACCTACCTGCACGATGCGATTTCCATCCACCCCGGCCTCGAGGAGTTGGCGAACCTGCGAACAGTTGGTCTGGCCGTCGCGCAGATCGTAGTGCGCATCGAGCGTTACCAGGCCGTAACTCGACAACTCCCCACCACCGATGGCCCGCAGAGCATGCCACGTCACAGCGTTGTCACCACCGAGGATGATCCGAAGTGCGAGGTCGCGGTCGAAGTGAGCCACGGCTCTCATAATGCGCTGTGAACCATCCTCGCCATCAGGGTCCTCGACATCGCCGTAGTCGACGATGCTCAACGTGTCACCAAGATCGACCTGGTCACTGCAGGACCAGGTCGAGTAGCGCGCCAATACAGTGCGAATCGCCGCTGGCGTACTGAGCGGTGAGCTCGGCGCCACCGATGTCGCGTGCGTACTGATCCCGAGGAGACCAACGTTGCGCCGGTCGCGTTGCGGTGTCGCCTGCAGTAGCGAGGTGGCCAACGGTAGGTGAAGATCGTCCAGCACTCCCATGCTGATCATCATATGCACGCGCCAGGTGTCACGCCCCCCTTGCTGATCTGCCGCCGTTACTTGGATCTCGACCGACGTTGATGATGCCGCTCGAGTTTGGTTAGCATCCCTTCAATGGCGTCTTGGCCGGTCTTCGTCGTCGCCGGCGCAGTGATTGGCTTGCTGATCGGTCTGTTCGGCGTCGGGGCTCTTCGATCGCCACGCCGCTACTTGCGGTACTCGGTCTTCCGGGATTATTGGCAGTAGCAACTCCACTTTCCGCCACGATTCCATCTGCTCTCGTCGCTGCCATCAGTTACTTGCGAGAAGGGGGAGGCGCCACCTCGCGCCGCCGGTTGGACCATGCTCGGCGCCACGCCCGCAACGATTGCCGGCGCGCTGCTCTCCCCGCCGATCGGCGGCTCGAAGCTGCTGATCGCCTCGGGGTTCGTGCTCACGATTGTTGGCGTTCGTGTCCTCAGGCCCATTGCCGAAACGCTGCAGGCTTCGGGGACGATGCGGCGCAAGAACCGCATTCTCCTGGTCACTGGCTCGGCCGGCGTTGGGCTCTTCTCGGGCTCCTCGCCAACGGCGGAGGCTTCCTTCTGGTCCCGATGTACTTGCGCCTTTTCGGCCTCGACATGCGCGATGCAGCCGGAACGAGCCTTCTAGCCATCGCCGTACTAAGCATTCCAATTCTTGTAGTCCGCGCTGCGCTCGGCCACATCAACTGGACCGTGGCTGGGGCATTCTCGCTCGGCGCTGTTCCGACCAGTTTCTTAGGCGGCCGGCTCGCCCAGCGAGTTGCCAGTAGCGGATTACGGAAGACATTCGGATGGTTCCTCGTGGGATCAGGGCTGGCCTTCGTTCTCTACCGCGTCCTCGGGGCGTAGGGGCGGCAACCGCGAAGGGCTTGTCCCTGCGCCATTGAGAAGTTGACCTGTCCCTGCACGCCAGGCCAGGTTGAAGTGGGTCTGGTCATCGCCTTCATCTGCGGATCCGAAGGCTGGCGATTCGAATCCGTACAGGTCGGAAGATATACTCCCAGGGGGTATAAAGAAACGTAGGAGTGTCCAATGCCCCCTGGCTACAGCGATGACAAAGAAACAGTTCTTAAACGCCTGCGCCGAATCGAAGGTCAGGTTCGTGGCCTGCAGCGCATGGTCGAAGACGACCGTTACTGCATCGACATCCTCGAGCAGATTTCGGCCTCGACACGGGCTCTGCAGGCCGTCGCGTTACTGCTTCTCGACGATCATTTAGGTCACTGTGTCTCCAACGCCGTGAAGGAAGGTGGTGAAGAGGCAGCCCTGAAGCTTCAGGAGGCGTCAACTGCCATTGCCCGTCTCGTGAGATCGTGAGCACGACCTTGATGTTCGCCACCGCATCGTGGGTGGACACAATCGGTCGAAGTCTGCGAGAAGGCTTCTTCATGTTCTGGGAGACCTTGTGGCCACTGGTTCTCGGCTTCAGCCTCTCAGGAGCAGTCCAGGCCTTCGTGAGCAGAGATTCCATGCAGCGCAAGCTCGGTAATCACGGTCCGAAGGCGGTCGCTCGAGCTTCGGGCTATGGCATGGTTTCCTCGTCCTGTTCCTACGCCGCGTCGGCAATGGCGAAGTCACTCTTCGTAAAGGGTGCCGATTTCGTGGCCGCCATGGTCTTCATGTTCGCCTCCACCAACCTGGTGCTCGAACTCGGCATCGTTCTCATCGTTCTCATGGGATGGCAGTTCGCCGCGAGCGAATTCGTCGGCGGTGCGATCATGATCATGTTGCTCACCACATTCGGCGGCCTGTGGCTCCGTGGTCGCCTGGTGGTTCGGGCTCGAGAGCGCCTTGACACCATCTCGAATGACGGTGACCGGTCGCACGACAAGGTCGACGCCGAGGAGGTCCTCCAAGGTCGACCCTGGTCGGAGAAACTCCGCTCCAAGGGCGGCTGGGCCAACGCGGCGACCTACACCATGGCCGACCTGACCATGCTTCGACGAGAGCTCCTCGTCGGCTACACGATTGCGGGATTCCTCGCGGTTGAGGTGCCGGTGCACGTGTGGAACGTGGTCTTCCTGCACGGCCATGGACTCGGGACGAGTATCGAAAACGTTGTCGTAGGCCCGTTTATCGCGATTATCAGCTTCGTGTGCTCAATCGGCAACGTGCCGCTCGCGGCCGCGCTCTGGCACGGCGGGATCTCCTTCGGCGGCGTCGTGTCGTTCATCTTCGCCGACCTGATCACCTTCCCCCTGCTGCTGATCTATCGCCGTTACTACGGAACCGGATTGACGTTAAGGATGCTCGCGGTCTTCTGGGGCGTGATGGCGTTGGCGGGACTCGTCACGGAGGGGATCTTTACCGTTTCCGGTATCGTGCCGACAACGCGCCCGGCACAGATCGCCCCCGCACACTTCGAGTGGAACTACACGACGTACCTGAACATCGTGTTCATCGGCCTTTTCGCCGTTCTCTATTGGACCTATCGCAACCGTGAGCGGCTCGGTGGCGGGAGCGGCTACGCCCTGGATCCCGTTTGTGGGATGCAAGTCGAGACAGCCAATGCTCCCGCGTCGACGATGCACCAAGGACACCGCGTCTACTTCTGTTCCGACCACTGCCGGTTCAAGTTTGAGTCTGAACCGACCCGGTTCGCCAAGAGGGCCGTCAGCGCCGGTGTTCACGACCACGGCGAGGGGACGATGGACAACTACTCCAGCGACGGTGATGTGGCCAACCCCGCTGACGTGTCACGCCAGATCGACCCGGTGTGCGGCATGACCGTCGACCCGGCGACTGCAGCGGCGACGAGGACTCACGATGGCGTCGACTACTTCTTCTGCAACCCGGGCTGTGCGGACAAGTTCGAGGCAGATCCTGATCGGTACCTCGTCGGCGGACCCGTGGGGATGGATACAGGTCCCACAAAGCCGGTCACTATTGCGTTTGGACAAACACGCACCAGTATGGCTCCGACTCGGCAAACTCCAGTTTCTAGAGTTGACCCGGTGTGCGGCATGACCGTCGACCCGGCGACTGCAGCGGCGACGAGGACTCACGATGGCGTCGACTACTTCTTCTGCAACCCGGGCTGTGCGGACAAGTTCGAAGCAAATCCTAAGTTCTACCTCCGTGATGGAGCCCAGAATTCCCAGTCCACTCCGGCCATCGACGACTAATCCCGCCCCACTGGCGTCATCGTGTCGCTCGCCGTGTCTTTACGACTGGCTACGACTCACTTTGCTCGCAGCGGGCGTCGTTGAACCGGGTGCTGGTGGACGTAAGAGAAGCCCCCGGCCGGTAGCGTGCGATGTTCGTACGACAACGACTAGCCAAGCGCCGAGCAGGGCCACGTAGCCAATGGCGCTCGCCCAGCGGAAGGCGGGCAGTCCCGTCTGCACTGCAAGTCGGATGGTTCCGGTCACGGTGACGCCAACGGGGAATGTGAAGCTCCACCACGTGAGCGAGAAGGGCATCTTCTTTCGCATGGTTCGTATGGTGAGCGATGCGGCGAGTACCGCCCAAAGCATGGCGAAGCCCCATACCGGAACGCCAAAGAGAATCCCGAAGATGCTCATGCCGACGGCGAGTTGTGAGGAGACGGCTAAGTGTGCTTGCGCTCCCAGTATCCCCGCGGCAGTAATTGACTGACCCAGGGGGCCAAGAACAATCCAGAGGGTTGGTACCCGGCCGCTGTTCGATGAACCGAAGTGCGCGAGACGTGACCAGATCAGCGTGATAATGATGAGGGCGGCGATGAGACTCATGCCAAACATTGCGTAGCAGCCGTAGAGCAGTGTGGACCGGCCACTTTGCGATGCAACGTACGGGATCAAGAGCGCGCCCGTTGACGCCGAGACCATGGGTGGCACGATGGGCATGAGCCAGCCACCGAATGCTGCGTCGGGGCGAACTTCAATCTCGGTGAAGAGACGGTAAGGAATAAGTGTCGCGGTGATAAGCCCCGTAATGGTACCCAGGGTCCACAGAACCCAGTCGAGGTCCACGGCCACACGAAGTCCGAGAAACGAGTGCGCGACCAAGAGCGCGCCGGCGCCCACCGTCATGAACGCCATGGGCGGTGCGCCGTAGAACTGGGACATCTGGACGTCGTGGCCGTAACTTCGAGCAGTCTGCGGGGAACGCAGCCAGTGAATGGCCGTGGCGATCAGCAGTCCGACGAGTAGTGCCGCCGCGAGCAGCCACACGACCAGGCAGAAGTCCTTCAGCCCGGAAACGTCGAAGGGAAGGATGGCGCCGGCATTGGCGACAATGCCCGTGCCCATTACTGAGGCGTACCAGTTAGGTCCCAAGTACCTCGAGGTCGACCGGCCCGGCTCTGGCGATGAGAGGACCTCCGCTGCGACGTGTTCTCTACTCATGGCTCTCCTCTGCTGAGATGGACCCCGCCCGATTGGCCGTATCTCCCATGAGTTCTATCTTGAGTCAACTGACCCGGCGGGAGAAGACCGAATCTGTTGATACCGGTATAACCTTTCCTTATGCCACTCGTCGAACCGGTCCCCGACATTCGCTCGCTCGATCTTCTGCACAGCGTCGCCGAGTCAGGTTCCATACGCCAGGCTGCGCTACGACACTCCATCAGCCAACCGGCGGCAAGCATGCGCCTACGTTCGCTGGAACGAGCCCTGGGCCTCCAACTTCTGGACCGATCTCACGGCCGGGCCCAACTCACCCCGGCCGGAATCGCGGTGGTCCAGTGGAGCGAGGGGGTGCTCGAACCAATGGTGGAGCTCCTGTTGGGAACACGTGCCCTCAGGTCGGACGGAAAGACCCACCTGAGGGTCGTTGCCAGCATGACCGTGGCCGAGTACTTGGTTCCGGGATGGCTCAATCGCCTTCGAGCTTCTGACCCGACCGTCATCGTGTCGCTGCAGATGGGCAATTCGCAACACGTCATTGAAGTAATGCTGCGCGGTGACGCCGAATTGGGGTTCGTTGAAGGCCCACATGCTCCCGTCGAGTTGGCTTCGCGAGTGGTGCAGTCCGACGATCTAGTGGTGGTGGTCGCACCTTCGGATCGGTGGGCACGTCGCAGGAAGCCCCTCACTGCGCCCGAGCTCTCGGCGACGCCGCTCGTTTTGCGCGAAGCCGGATCGGGAACTCGCGAAGTCCTCGAGACTTCAATGCTTTCACTTGACCTCTCGGTGACACCGCTGGTGGAACTCGGTTCTACAACGGCCATTAAGGCTGCCGTGGCATCGGGCGCCGGCGCAGGGGTCCTGAGCCGCCTCGCCGTTGAGACCGATGTCCAAGACGGACGCCTTGTCGTCGTGGCGACCGAGGGCTTCTCCCTCGCACGCTCGATCCGAATCGTGTGGTCGAAGGAACGACCGCTCTCCTCGTCGGCGAAACACCTGCTGCGACTGATCGAAGACTCCACCGGCCCCCGCCATCCGGAGCGCCCCTGACCACTCGGTAGGCGCGACTGACGAGGTAGCCCGACCCAACAGCTCTCCCATGCCTACTGCAACATCTCGAAGTTCATGTATCGCCAGGTTCAACGGGCCGCGGCAGCGTAAAGTGAATCGTGACCACGTCTGACCAGTAAAACACCACGATGATTCTTACATCGTCGGTGCATGCCTCTGACACCTCAGGCCGGTCGTCCACTCCAACCACGTGACCCACCAGAAGCTTGAGGAGAATTCGCCTCTTCCTCCGCCAACTTCAACATCGAGGACGCCGGCACCAGGGAATATCCTCTCAATGTGGTCGAGTTCCTCATAGGATCCGAGATTTGAGATTGCTTCGTCGCCTACTGCGCTCCTTTCACATATGTACTCATCCTCTTCCATCAGCGAGCTCAGAGGGTCATGATGTCGAGGCGCTCCGTAGCGACCGTGGTCAATGCTGGCACGGCCCTTCGTGGAAATGCCGAACGACTGACCCGCCCGAGTAACTTCTTAGTACCTCGTTAATCCAGCTCTTTGACCAACGTGGACGCTTGCAACCCTCTTCCTCTGATGACAGACTGCGGCAGTGAAGGTGGTGACGTGACCGGTTGCATTCGTGTGGGTGTCGACGGCCCGAGGGCTCGCGCTTGGCCTTACGTTGGGCACTAAATGAGGCCGTCACGCGCTCGGCGCGACTCCAGGCAGTCGCCGTCTTCAAACGGCCTTTCGACTTCAAAGAGTCACTCTACCTGGCCATCGATGAAGAGAGGCTTGCCGGCGTCGCCAAGGATCAACTGGCGCAAGCCTTGGCAGACGTTACTCGCGACAAATTTCCAGTAGAGATCGAGTCGCTCGTCATCGAGGGCGATCCCGCGCAGGTACTTTGCGCGCACTCTGGCGACGTCGACCTCCTCGTCATCGGATCACGCGGCCACGGGACATTCGCCGAGTTGCTCCTAGGATCGGTCAGCAGCAAGTGCGCACACCGCAGTCGCTGTCCCGTAGTGATCGTTCCCCACCATACACAGAGCGGCCGAGAACGAGGTACCAACCCGACTGACCGGATTCTGGTTGGAGTCGACGGATCCGATGGGTCCCGTCGAGCACTCCGTTGGGCGCTGGGAGAGGCTTCCGCCCGTAACGTCGGGGTCGATGCAGCTTGCGTTTGGCGCGCAACCCATGACGACGACATGAGCCTCGAACTCAGATTTCCCCACTTCCAACGAGATCGCGCCGAAGGCCTTGAGCGTACGAAATTCAACCTTGAAGCGACGATCTCTGAATTAGCCAGTGAGGGGCCCACTGTCGAAATCGTTCCGCACCTCTTGGAGGGAGATCCGGGCGAAACGCTCTGCGAGCAATCTACTGGCACCAGCTTGCTCGCAGTCGGGTCTCGAGGCCATGGCCGTTTCACCGAACTCCCACTGGGTTCGGTGAGCAGCAAGTGCGCGCACCACAGCCACTGTCCCGTGGTGATCGTGCCAAGCTAAGAACACGAGATCGATAATCGGCGGGCCTTTTACACTAGGCCGGCTTACGAGATAACGATCCAGGCAGATGAAATCGACGTGGCGATTCTGTGACGTGCTGCGGATTCGCATTTATCGTACATGTATTCCCGAAGTAGATGAACCCGAGCAGATCGTGAGCCGTATGAGTATCCACACTCTTGTTAGAGTTCGCCCTGCACGCGCCATCCGACGGAATAGTGTTCGCTGTCGAGTACGCCGTGACAGGTCGCGTTAGCGATTGGAGGGCGACGCCGTATGGCTGCGCCCGTGAAGAACTCGGCGGCCGGATCGCCAAGGTGCTGGTACCTCGACTCTGCCGAGATGTCTACGTGTTCCCAATATGGCATAAATCGAATCTCCCACCCTCAATGGTGCGGATTCCGAGGATTCTCGTACACCCGTTCCGATTGAATTCGTACACCGATTCCGGAGTTTTCGTACACCCCGGAGGTGGTGACGTCGGCGCTGTTGTGAGGTGAGGGCACCGGCAACACTTCTTTGATCCGTTCAAAGATCAGAGGAGTTGCCGGTGCCCCGTCCCCATACAACCATGCGAAAGATCCGTGACGTTCTACGACTGCGACTCGGCGACCAGCTGAGCCTTCGTCAGGTGTCGCTGTCCCTGGCGATTCCGCACACGACCGTGGCCGACTACGTCCGTCGCGCCCGCGTTGCAGGGATTACCTCATGGCCGCTGCCCGAGGAATTGAGCGATGACGACGCGCTCGAGACCCGGCTGTTCGGCTCGCCCGCGAGTGCCCCGAGAGTTCGCCCCGAACCCGACTACGCGATGATAAAGAAGGAGCTCCCCAAGAAGGGCATGACGCTCATGTTGCTCTGGGTCGAGCACAAAGAGCTCCACCCCGACGGTTACGAGTACAGCCAGTTCTGCCAGCTCTATCGCGACTGGCGCAAGAAGCTCGACGTGACGATGCGCCAGGACCACAAGGCCGGCGAGAAGATGTTCGTCGACTTTCCCGGACTCACCATTCCCATCTACGACGAGCGTGATCTCACCGTCAGTTTTCAGGCTGAGCTGTTCGTCGCGGTGCTCGGTGCGTCCAGCTACCTCTACGCCGAGGCGCTGCGCAGCCAGGAGCTCGTGCACTGGTGCCACGCCCACGAGAACGCCTTCGAAGCCTACGGGGGCTGCCCCGCGATTTGCGTGCCCGACAACCTGCGCTCGGGCGTCACGAAGCCGCACCGCTACGAAGCGGACGTCAACGCCACCTACCAGGAAATGGCCCAGCACTACGGCGTCGTGATCATTCCGGCGCGATCCTACAAACCCCGCGACAAGGCCAAGGTCGAAGTCGCGGTGCAGATTGCAGAGCGCTGGATCATCATGCGCCTGCGCAAGGAGCGCTTCACGTCGCTCGGGGCGCTCAACGAACGCATTGGTGAGCTGGTGGAGGTGATCAACCAGCGACCCTTCAAGAAGATGGAGGGCTCGCGCGCTTTGCTGTTTGCCGAGATCGACCAACCGGCGCTTCGCCCGCTGCCCGCCACGCGTTACGACTTCGCCACCTGGACCAAGGCCAAGGTGAGTCTCGACTACCACCTGCAGATTGATCGTAATTTCTACAGCGTCCCCTACAACCTGGTGGGTTGTGTCCTCGACGTGCGCAGAAGCGCGAACGTGGTGGAGATCTTCTCGAAGAACCGACGCGTGGCCAGTCACAAACGCAGTTACGCCAAGGGCGTGGCGGTCACCGAGCCGGCCCACATGCCGAGCAGCCACCGCCGCCACGCTGCGTGGACGCCCAGTCGCATTGTGCACTGGGCGCAGAAGACCGGGCCCTCGACGGCTGCGTTCATCGAGGCCTTGCTGGCGAGCCGACCGCACCCCGAACAGGGGTTCCGATCCGCGCTCGGGGTCTTGCGACTGGGTAAGCGCTACGGCCCCGAGCGACTCGAGTTGGCCTGTGCACGCTCGCTCGCGATCCAGTCCTTCTCCTACAAGTCCGTCTCCTCGATCCTGCAGCACGGCCTCGACCAGCGCCCCCTCGCTCCGGTGCCGACGCGCGCGAACCCGACACACTCCAACATCCGCGGTCCGAACTACTACCAATGAAAGAGGAAACGTGCTGAACCACAACACAATCGAGGGCCTCAAGTCCCTACGGCTGCCGGCGATGGCGAACGGGCTACTCACCCAACGAGAACAACCCGACTACTCATCGCTCAGCTTCGAAGAGCGACTCGGACTCCTGGTCGACGCCGAGTTGCTCCAGCGACAGAACCGTCGACTGGAGCGGGTATTCAAGGCGGCCAAACTCGCGGCCGGCGCGTCGAGCGAAGATGTTGACTACGTCAGTGCGCGTGGGCTCGACAAGGCGACGTTCGTGTCGCTCGTGAACTCGGACTGGGTGGAGCATCACCACAACGTGATCATCCTCGGACCAACGGGCGTCGGCAAGACCTATCTCGCCTGCGCCCTGGCTCACAGCGCGATTCAACGCGGCCACACCGCGCTCTACGTGCGAACCCCGAGGCTGTTGAATGACCTCGCCGTTGCGCGAGGCGACGGACGGATCGCGCGGATGATGGCTTCGCTCGCTCGCTTCGACATCTTGATCCTGGACGACTTTCTGATGCGACCATTCACCAACGATCAGACGGCCGACCTGCTCGAGGTGGTGGAGGACCGCTCGGCCAAGTCAACGATCGTCACTTCCCAGTTACCCGTCAATCTTTGGCACGAAGGGCTCGGTGACGAGACCGTCGCCGACGCCACCCTCGACCGGCTCCTGGAACGATCGCACCGCTTCGAGCTCGTCGGAGACTCTCGTCGCCAGCGCGCCACATCATCAACTACGCGCAGCGTCAAACGATCAAAGTGAGCCGAGATCGCCGCTGCGTCGAACCGCATCGGCACTGTTCTACGATGACAACGAAGGAGGTGAGCTAAGAGGACCTGATCTCAAAACAGCGTCGGCCGCTACGCGGCCTTCGATCCCACCGAGACGTGTACGAAAACTCCGGATTGGGTGTCCGAAAACTCCGGAATACGCACAATGGTGAACTCATGACCAATGGAGACGACCGGGAGATCTACGCAAGCCTGCTCCGTCGTGGTCGACGTCTAGAACTAGCCACCCTTGGATGGAACGTGGTCGGTGTGATCGTCCTGGCGTTCGCTGCCGTTGAGGCGCGATCAGTCGCTTTGGCTGGCTTCGGCATCGATAGTCTTATCGAAATTGGAGCGTCCACGGTTGTGCTCTGGGATCTCGCCGACGTTGCCCAGAGCCGGCGGCGTCGGGCCATGCGGTTAATCGGAATTGCATTTGCCGCCTTGGCCATCTACTTGATCATCCAAAGCACAGTCGTGCTCTTCATTGGATTCCACCCACACCACAGCCCCATTGGAATCATATGGACCGCTGTCACTGCCATGGTCATGTTCGGTCTAGCGGCGGGCAAGGCCAAGACTGGCGTCGCCATGGATAATCCTGTGCTGAGGACTGAAGGTCGGATCACGATGATCGATGGAGTTCTCGCTACGGCAGTGCTGGCGGGATTGGTACTGAACGCATTTCTTGGTTGGTGGTGGGCCGATCCCGTCACAGGTTACGTTCTCCTCTATTACGCGATTCGTCAGGCTCGTGAGTCGCTCAATCACTAAGGTCTGCTTCGCGCCGGCTGCTATGCGGACAAAGAAGGCCACGGTACGTGACACGATGAGCCTTCCCGCTCTTAACCTGCATCCACCGTCGGGGTGGAGAGTTAAGGGTCTGACCATACGCGAAAAAGGTGTCCCCATCAGGTAGAATTGGAGTCTTCACACAACCAAA
>Ga0224534_1000148_pt1 | contig 47482 bp, 36 predicted proteins | sample 714E12024metaG_FD_172012 | JGI IMG/M metagenome (GOLD analysis project Ga0224534, IMG submission 172012) | Peat soil microbial communities from Stordalen Mire, Sweden - 717 E1 20-24 | ecosystem: Environmental > Terrestrial > Soil > Wetlands > Peat | place: Sweden: Norrbotten County, Stordalen... | reverse complement strand
TCCAGGCTCAGTTGCTCGGCTTCGTGCATGTTGATGGTCAATCCTCAGCATGCCATCCGCTCCAGGCTCATCTTGTGTTGGAATCCCACCTCCCCTTCAGGCTCATCTTGTATTGGACAAGACTCCCCTTTGACTGCGCTCAGGGTCAGGATGACAATCTTCCTTAAGATTTTCTCGGTGAACTCGGCGTCTCGGCGGTAAGACGCCTTTCACGAATAAAAATCCGCAATACTCTCGACCACCCGCCGGATTTCGGCTTCGGTCAACTCTGGGAACATCGGTAACGCCAGCACTTCCTGCGCCGCCTGTTCGGAGACCGGCATGTCTCCTGGCTTCAGTCCGAGGTAGGAAAAGACCGGCTGCAAGTGCAGCGGCAGCGGATAGTAGATTTCCGACCCAATTTTTCGTTCCGCGAGGAATTGGCGCAGTTCGTCCCTGCGCTGAGCGCGAATCACATACTGATGAAACACATGCTTGGCTTGCGGACTCCGCGAGAGCAAGCGCACCGGTGTGGCGACTTCGTTCGAAGCCTGGTTCGAAGTCTGGCTGGAAGTCAGTCCGGATTCGGCAAAGAGCTGGCCGTAGGTCGCGGCGTGCTGCTGGCGGTTGTGGTTCCAGTCCGCGATGTGTCCGAGCTTCACGCGCAGCACCGCTGCCTGAATGGCGTCCATGCGTCCGTTCCAGCCGAATTCGGCGTGGTAGTAGCGCCGGGGGCTGCCATGATTGCGCAGTCGCCGCATGTGCTCGGCCATCTCCGGACGAATCGTGGTGACGATCCCCGCGTCTCCGTAGGCGCTCAGGTTCTTGGTGGGATAGAAACTGAAGGCGGCGGTTACACCGAGTGAGCCCGCGACGCGTCCGTTCCATTCGGCGCCAATCGCCTGGGCGGCGTCCTCGACAATTGCGACGCCGAATTCCTGGGCGTATTCCTTAACGATGCGGTTGAACGCGTCCATGTCGGCGCACTGGCCGTAAAGATGCACGGGAAGGATCGCGCGAATATTTCCGGGTTGCTTTGTGCGGAACTGCCGATCGCGAAGTTTACTATCGACGAGCGCTGCATCGAGATTCAGCGTTCCGGGATCGACGTCGATGAAAACCGGCGTTGCGCCCGCCCGCACAATTGCGCTGGCCGAGGCAAAGAAGCTGAAGGCGGTGGTAATGACCGAGTCTCCGGGCTTTACGCCTGCGGCGACGAGCGCCAGCCAGAGGGCCTCCGTTCCGGACGCGCAACCGACGGCCGAGGCGGCTCCCGTCAGCGCGGCGATCTCACGCTCGAGCGCCTCGACCTCCGGGCCGAGAATAAAGCTTTGCGAATCGCACACGCGCGCGATGGCGGCCAGCACTTCTTCGCGGATGGAGTGATACTGCCGCCGCAGATCGAGCAGCGGAACAGAATCCCGGGTTACTGTTTGTGGTGGCGCTGAAGTGGATTTCACTAGAACGAGATTCTAGCAGGCCATTCTCATTTAGGCTTCCGCGGCCCGGAGGTTGTTTCCGTGACGACTAAGTTCTGAGGCAAGCACGGTCACTTGGCGCGAGTTCATACCATTTTTCATAGGTAATTCTACGGAAAACTGTGTGCGCGGAATGACGACCGTAGCAGGCATCGTTTATGTCTATGAAAACATTGCAATTGTATTAGTCGCGTGCGATGGATGGACACTTGCTAACGTGGGCTGTACCGGTAGGTCGCTTCGCGGCAGCAACCGCCCGGACAACCTAGGTAAGTTCCCATGCGAGGGCCCATTGCCGTTGCCATCTTCAGCGGATTGGGGTGAGGAGCTGTGTTGCAAGAGTGGGCCGCAAGTGGGGCAATTTCGGGCCGTGCTGGCGTGGATGGCAGACGGTTGGGAGTGCTCCCGACGAAAATCGCTTTACAGTATCGCGAACAAGCGGGACCGGTGTACTATGGCGCTGTTTTCGAAGTAAGAAAGGAATTCTAGTTAGATTGACTCTTGGCTGAGGCCACAAAACCGGGGGTGTTACATATGAGGCGGATTCCCTTTACTTCTTTTGTAATGTATTTGTTCGCAGCTCTAGTGCTCGGGTTCGCGGCACTGCCCGCGAATGCGCAGGACAACGCCAGCGTAACGGGCGTGGTTACTGATCCGTCTGGGGCCGTCGTGCCACACGCCAGCGTGACTCTTGTAAATCCGTCGATCGGTTTTTCGATGACGAAGACAACAAACACAAGCGGCGTGTACGAATTCTCGAACGTTCCGCCCGCCAGCAACTATTCGCTTGTGTTCTCAATGAGTGGTTTCTCCAGTCTAACTCTCGGCAAGTTCACTCTGAACGTCGGCACCAAGGAAACCCGAGATGTCCAGCTCCATATCGGCGATGCCAGGGTAAGTATCGAAGTCACTGCCAGCGCGTCCGAAACGCTGAACACGACCGACGCCACAATCGGATCGAATATCGACGGGGACCGCATTCAGGAGCTGCCGAATGTCTTATACAACAACGCGGCGAACTACCTGGTTCTGGCACCAGGCGTAGTCCCGTACGACGGTGCAGTGACTGGGACCCGCTCCGACCAGACCAATATTACTCTGGATGGTCTGGATGTGAACGACCAGCGAGGCGGTTTTTCCTTTTACACCACCGTCAATACTCCGCTCGATTCCATTCAGGAGATGAAAGTCACCTCCACCGGCGATGATGCTACCTACGGCCATAGCGCCGGCGGACAAATGGAACTCGTCACCAAGGGCGGCACAAATGCCTTCCATGGCCAATTGTTTGAGTACAACCGTACCACCGACTACACTGCCAACGACTATTTCAACAATCTCCAGGGAATCCCGAATCCACAGTTGATCCGGAATCAATTCGGCGGCGACTTGGGCGGTCCAATCCTCAAGAAGAAGCTGTTCTTTTTCTTTTCCTACAACGGTCTGCGTCAGGTGGCACCGGAGCAGAACTTACTCACGGTCCCGATGCCGTCTTTCTACAATGGACAATTGGCTTATTACAATGTTCCGAACCCCACCCCCACCACCCTACCGGTTCTTAGTCCACTGACTGGCCCGAACTCTCTGGCTGGCTTAGATCCATGCGTGTCTTCCGGGACATGTCCGCCGCAGGGACCCGGCGCGGACCAGTCTTTGATGAGTTTCCTTCAGGGTCGCGGCTATGCTGGCACGGCGGCCCTCCCGGCGCCAAACAACAACTCGGTCGGGGATGGTCTCAACACCTCCGGTTATTACTTTGTTTCTCCTGCACGCAATGCCGAAAATACATTCGTTGGCAGGCTTGACTATCAGGCCACCACGAATCACCGGTTGTTCGTCCGGGGCACGTGGGATAAAACCCTGGACGGTGGCTGGGGCGGCCAGAACGTTCAGGTTTTTCCGACCGATCCGAACCCCAGCGCAGTCTTTGTGGACCACTCGCGAGCATGGGTCGTCGGCGAGACCTGGACGATTTCGCCAACCATGACCAACCAGGCTTCCTTTGGTGAAACCAATCAGGTCAACGCTTTCGTGGTCACCAATAAGCCGACTTTTCCCAACAGCTTGAGCTTCTTCGACAGTTACTACGGTTACGTTATTGGCAATCCGTATATTGGACTAAACGAACAGTTTCCCGTGGTCCCGGTTTACCAGGGCCGCGATACGTTCACCTGGCTGCGCGGGAAGCACACTCTTCAATTCGGAGGCGTGATCTCGCCGGTGATCTTCAAGTCCGGGAATTTGACCGATACGAGCTCCTATGCCCTTGGTATCGGAGGATTCATCTCTGGCCTTACGTCAACCGACCGTCCGTCCGATTTCAATGGAGACTCCTCAGAATGGGACCGCGTCTTCGCTCTAGCCCTGGGGCGGTACTCAAACATCTCGTCGGGCTACAATTACGATCTGGCTGGGAACCCGTTGCCTCAGGGCGGCGTTCCCATCCGGGACTACCATTCCACGCAGTATGAGGCGTTCGCGCAGGATAGCTGGAAGGTACGCTCCGATTTTACCGTTACCTACGGCGTCCGCTGGCAGTTCCATAAACCCCTCACCGAAGTGAACGGCTTCGAAGCCATCCAGAACCAAACCCCGCAAAGCATCTTCAGTGTGCGCCTGCAGGATGCGGCTCAGGGGATCTCCGGTCCAGATGCGGTTCCATTCATCACCTACAGTCTCGGTGGCAGCGCCAATCACGCGCCAGGGTATTACAAGCCCTCGTACGACAATTTTGGGCCCCGGCTTGGGCTTGCGTACTCGCCGGGGGCCAGCGAGGGGTGGCTCGGCCGTCTTTTCGGCAACCGCAAGACGAGCATCCGCGCAGGATTCGGGCTCGACTTTGACAATAACCTTATCGGGCAGGGATTCGAACTGGATGAAAGCAGCTTCCTTTTTAGTAACTCCGGCGTTACAAACTACGGGGACCTCGCGACCGACCCTCGATTCTCATGCCCGTCGCCTTGCACCGGCACGAGCTTGTCTGCGAGTTTGCCCGCGCCAGCTGCGGCCCCCGCCGCTCCACGCCCCACGCTTACGCCAAACCTGGATGCGAACGGCTTCCCGATCGGATTCTTTAACGGAGGCTTCGGACAGGGAGCGTTCTTTAACTTCGATCCCAACTACAAAACACCCTACGAGATGCATTTCTCGCTGGGTGTTCAACGCGAGTTGCCGGGAGGTTGGCTGGTGGAAGCGGATTACGTCGGCAAGCTCGGCCGCAGGTTGCCCGCGCTGGGAGATCCCGCCCAGACCTTGAATTTCAAGGACGCGACTTCCGGCCAAACACTGTATAGCGCGTTTGGAGCAGTTGAGAAGCAGGTTCAGGCGAACACGCCCGTTACAAGTATCACTGCCCAGCCGTGGTTCGAAAATCAAATGGGAGCGGCGCTCGCCCCGATTGGCTTGAACTGCGCTACGATCGGCCCCGTTCTTGCCCCTTATGTAGGTCCGACCAATAATTGCACCCAACTGGCGGACGCTTTGGCCGGTTATTACTTCGGCGATGGCGACACGTCGTCACTCATTCTGAGTCTGGCGGATACTCACCTGACCGGCAACGTGGAGCAGGGGCTTTTGCTGCCTAACGTTGCACTCCTCGCTCAGGACGGAGCTGCCGGCTTCATTGGCAACTACAGTTCCTCCAGCTATAACGCTCTGCTCGTCCGGGTGAATCACAGGCTGTCGCACAATCTGACGATGGAATTGAACTACACCTACTCTCACTCCATTGACAATGATTCGGGCGTCCAAAACAACTTGATTACTTTTAGTACGTCGGAAATCTGCGACCTCCGCAACCTTCGCGTTTGCCGGAGCAGCTCCGACTTCGATCACCGGCACCTTCTGTCTTCGAGCTTCGAATATGGCCTGCCATTCGGTCAGGGCAAGTGGATCGCTAACGGTTCATCAAAACTCTTGGACGAACTGATTGGAGGCTGGCGCGTCTCGGGCATCTTTTCGGCATTTACCGGGTCCCCTTTCAAGATTGACTCCGGCGCGTATACGATCGACTTTACGCAGACTCAGCCGGCGGTATTCATCGGCACAAAGTCAGATATTAAAGCGGGAATCCATACGGTCTCTCAGGGTTCAGGCTTGCCGCCTACGGTCCAGTATTTCTCGAACGTCACAAACGCTCAGGGAGCATTCACGGCCCCGATTGCGGGTGGTCCGGGCAACCGCAACATAGTCACTGGCCCGGGGTACTGGGACTTGGATCTGGCTCTGCTCAAGGACTTTAAGATGCCCTGGGAGGGCCACAAACTAGTGTTCCAAACGGACGCTATCAACGTGTTCAATCACGTCAACTTCAGCAATCCGGGAGCATCGCTCCTCGTCCCGTACACTTTCGGTAACATCACTTCAGACGTGAATGGGCCCCGCATATTGCAGTTGGGCCTGCGTTACATTTTCTAGATCCCGCATCGATCGGGATTCAACAAGCGGGCCTTGCAGTCGGAGGCCCGCTTTCATTCTTCTGATGCGCCCGTTCATTGGCTCTTGCTTCGTAGTGGCTACCTCCCAAACCGGTTGCTTCGTGATCCCTTGTGTCCGCCGTGGTTACCGATTTTGGCGTGGGCCAGAAATGAGCCGTAGGGCGCGCCAGGGGCAAGAACGGCTCCGAAGAAATTTATTGAGGGGGAAGTTGAAAAGCGCGAGACAAGGCCGTATTGTAGGAGCCGATAGGAAGAGAGCTGCTGCCAATTGCCCTTCCCTAAGCTCGTGGCGGCGCAGCCTCGAACCCGCAAGAAGGAGATCGGCAAATGGAAGCCAAGCCGGCACAACAGAACATTCAGGATTCCTTCCTCAACACAGCACGAAAGGAACGGCACAATATCACGATCTATCTGGTCAGCGGCGTGAAGCTGACGGGTCGCATCCGATCGTTCGACAAATACTCGGTGGTACTCGAGACCAGCAATCAGGAGCAGCTCATCTTCAAGCACGCGATTTCGACTGTTGTCATCGCGCGCGGTGCGCACAGCTACGCAGATCCGAAGCCGGCGGCGGCGGCGCCCCCTGAGGAGGCGGCGATCCCGAGTTCCGCGTCTGGCACGGAAGGATGAAGTGAGTTTGCTTGCGCCGAGATGACTCCAGACTGAGCAGCCGCGGCAGTTCGCGGAATGAAACCAAGGCGGTGCTGAATCCATCGGAGCGGCAGGAACGGGCGTTCCTGGTGGGGGTGGAGTTTCGCAGCAAGGGCCACGCGGGCCATTCAGGGAAGACAAGTTCCGCAGCCATCACTCCTAGCGCCCGGGCGGCCCGAGATCAGGCCACTAGCGCGGTCGCGTTGCCGCCGTCCTTGCCAGCGAATTCCCCGGATTTCAGCTCCGAAGAATCACTCGACGAACTGCGGTCGCTGGCGACGAGCGCGGGCGCCGAGATCGCCGGCGAATTCAGACAGCGCAAGGACCGGCCCGATCCAGCCACGCTGATCGGCAAAGGCAAGCTGGAGGAAATTGCGGGCGCGGCGGCCTCGGTCTCCGCGGACGTGATTCTGTTCGATCACGACCTCTCGCCTTCGCAACAGCGCAATATTGAGCGCGTCGTCAACACGCGCGTCATCGATCGCACGCAGCTTATTCTCGATATTTTCGCGCGGCATGCCCGCACTCGTGAAGGTCAGTTGCAGGTGGAACTGGCGCAGCTCGTGTATTTGCTGCCGCGGCTGGCGGGGCGCGGCGTGGAAATGTCGCAGCTCGGCGGTGGCATCGGCACTCGCGGACCGGGCGAAACTCAGTTGGAGACCGACCGGCGGAAAATTTTCCGCCGCGTCCGGCACGTCAAACAGCAAATCGAAAGTGTGCGCCGTATCCGGGCGCAGCAGAGGCAACGGCGCGAATCGGTTCCGGTGGCTACGGTGGCGCTGGTGGGATATACGAACGCGGGAAAGTCCACGCTTTTCAATGCCCTCACTAATGCCAACGTGGTGGCGTCGCCGCGCATGTTTGCCACGCTCGATCCGACCATACGAGGCGCCGATCTGCCGTCGAAACGCAAAGTTCTATTCTCCGATACGGTGGGTTTCATCCGGCATCTCCCGCACACGCTGGTGTCGGCGTTCCGCGCCACGCTCGAAGAAGTACAGCGCGCGACGCTCATCATGCAGGTCTCAGACGCCAGCAGCGCCGTCTCTGCCGAGCAGGACGCGCAAGTCGAAAGCGTCCTCAAGGAACTCGAAGCCGACAAGAAGCCCCGTCTGCGGGTGATGAATAAGATCGATCTGCTGCTTCCAAAGCAGCGCGAATCGCTGCGTGACGACAGGCAGACCATCCACGTCTCGGCCGCGAAAGGCATCGGATTAAGCACTTTGCTCGATCGCGTCGATGCCCTGCTCGAAGAAGACCGTCCCAGCCGCGTTCGCCTGCGCATCCCGCAAAAAGAGGGCAAGATGCTCGCCCAGTTGGAGGCCCGCGCCCGTATCTATTCCCGCCAGTATCAGGACGGGCTGGTGGTGCTGGAAGCGGAAGCGCCCGCCTCGCTGCTGCGCCGCATGCGGGAGTGGGTGGTGGAGTGAGCCCTGCTTCCGGCTGAGACCTACGCCTTCCCGAACGGGTTCTCCAGCGATGGGCTTTGCGGGGTGAATTAGAATGAAGGCTGTTATAGCGACGAGTCTTTTCTGGAGGAGCGATGGGCAATTATGCCGTAACCGCAGGACGGATGGTCCCTCATAACATGGTGACCACGCAATTCGAACTCGATGGCTTTCGCGTTGTGCGCACGCTGGGTGTGGTGCGCGGAATCACAGTGCGTTCCCGGTCGATCTTCGGAACCATTGGAGCCGGGCTGCAGACGCTGGTCGGCGGCAACATCACCCTGCTGACTAATCTATGCGAGAAGACGCGGGTCGAAGCGTTCGACCTGATGTTGCAACACGCAGCGGAACTCGGAGGCAACGCCGTCGTCGGCGCACGCTACGACGCAACGGAAGTGATGCAGGGCGTCACGGAGGTTCTTGCCTATGGCACCGCCGCGTTTGTTGAACCTGCAAAATAGATTCGGGTGGAGCGCCGGGCGTTGCCGCGCGGCTTACTCCGGTCCGGTAAGACTACGCTTTGTCTTTGTACAAGAAACCCGCGACCACCGCAGCCAGGATCGCGCCTGCCCACATTTCGAGCATCCATCCGAGCGGCAACATGCGAGAAACCGGCGACCAGACTGCTTGCGCAAAGTTGCCCGGCACGCCCGCGCAGAATCCAACGATCATCCCAATCTTGAGAGCCGTCTTCAGCCCGGCGCCGGCAGTTGCGCGACTCCACGCGTAGAGGTACGCCAGAAGAATCGACAACACGAACACCAGCAAAATCCACTCCCCGACGAAAAACGGATAGCGCGGTTCCTTCAGGAACAACCCTTGCTTCTGCGCGGCCTCGTAGAACGGTCTCTGTCGCATCTGAATAAAGAAGCCCCATGCATTCCACACCACTCCACCGGCAATGCCCCCTAGCCACACCCGAGTCGTATTCAGCTTCATCGTGCCTCCATGTTTGCGGTTGACTTAAAATTCGGCACCAGTGTACTCCAGCAGGTCAATCGGGTGGAATTGCTTGCTGCAAGCAAGCGCGAGTACTTTCTCGCCGGACCTCGTAAATTTGCTTCGGCGCCAACTTCTGCAGGAGTTTCTCACCAGCCTGAACGACTGCAAGCGGAAAATTCACAATTCCATCGTCAGCGAACCACTTCTCTAAACACAATCCCTTGTGGTCATCTTTATGGTTAACCGCAACATTTCGCGTTTTGCAACTTGAGTCCCTTACCAAAGTCTCAACCTGAAACTTTCTTATTGACAACAAACGATTTAGGCGTAGGATGTGGACAAAAGTGGTTGAAAGTGGAGTAACTATTAGAGGTTATGGGCATAATCCATAAGTTTCGAGGCGCCAGTGGTTTCTGAGACTGACACCGAAAAAGACAGGCCCAACGAACCCGAATCCACTTTTTTTGACTGCTTCTACCTCCCTCGTACTAGCGGCTGTGGTAGCAGCCATAGATAAACGGAGCCCAATAACGAGCAGGGCACATGTTTCGCGGCAATCATCCAACGCGCGTCGACGAAAAGGGACGATTAAAAGTCCCCGCGGAATTCAAGCGCGTGATCGACGAGAAATATGCGCAGAAATTCTACATCACGAGTCTGGATGGAAACATTGCTCAAGTGTATCCCTTCGAGGAATGGGAGCGGATCGAGCAGAAACTGGCCTCGCTTTCCACTTTCAATCCGACGAAGAGAAAGTTTTTGAATCGCACCAATTATTACGGGCAGGTCGTAGAGATGGACGGGCAGGGGCGCCTGCTGGTTCCGCAGATCCTGCGTGAGTCGGCGCAGATTCGCGGTGAAGTAGCAGTGCTCGGCAATCTGACCTACCTGGAAGTGAGGAACCTGGAAGCGTTCCGCAAGGAGATCGACGAGCACGCCTTCACGGATGAAGACACAAAGACGCTCGACGAATTGGGCATCTAGTGGAAACGGATTCGGATTCAATAAACACCCCCGAGCGGGGTGGGCATGGATTGCCACCCCAACGAACCGAAAAACATGGTTCGTTGGGGGCCCCGGAAGTTGGCCATGTCCCGGTTCTTTTAAAAGAAGCGATCGATTTTCTGGCCGTAAAGCGCGGCGGAACTTATCTGGATGCCACAGTGGGCTTGGGCGGGCACAGTTACGAAATCGCAAGACGCCTCGGCGCACCGGGACATTTGATTGGCTTCGATAAGGATCCTGCGGCGCTGGAACAGGCCCGCGAAAGGCTAAAGCCAATCAATAGCCGTTCGTCGTTAGTCGTCAGCGAAGCTGCTGCCGAACGACCAACGACCAGCGACCAACGACCGGAGTTGGATTGGCCGCAGATCACGCTGATTCATGGATCGTTTGCGGAAGCCGGTGAGCGAGTCGCTCCCGCATCCCTCGACGGCATGATGGCGGACTTGGGCGTGAGCAGTCTGCAACTCAACGACTCGGCGCGGGGATTCAGTTTTCAGGCGGAAGGACCGCTGGACATGCGGATGAACCCGGTGTCCGGCGAGACCGCCGAACAAGTGGTAAACCACATCGACGAGCGCGAGCTGGCCGATGTGATTTACGAATTCGGTGAGGAAAGGAGGTCGCGGAGAATCGCCAGAGCCATTGTCCGGTCGCGGCCGATACGCACGACAAAGCAACTTGTCGAAGTAGTATCAGCCGCGGCCCGGTCAATGAAACATGAGCGGATTCATCCGGCGACAAGAACCTTTCAAGCTCTCCGAATCTTCGTAAATCGTGAGCTGGACGATCTGAAAGCACTGCTGGAGGCGGCGCCTCGCGTGCTGAAGCCGGGCGGAAGGCTGGTGACGATCAGTTTTCACTCGCTCGAAGACAGGATCGTCAAGGATGCGCTTCACGACGGCGCGAAGCAGGGCTGGTACCGGCTGCTGACCAAGAAGCCGGTGACGGCCAGCGAAGAAGAGATCGATCGCAACCCGCGGTCGCGCAGTGCCAAGATGCGCGCCGCCGAAAAAATTTGAGCGAGACGAAGTTTGGTTGACCCAAGTTTGAGTTTGTCCGGAGAAACTGCCGGGCTCCCGGTGCGGTGATGGTAAGGCGCGCCGGGTAAAGATATGGGAAATCGCGGCCGGCATCCTGTACGAGCAGGCCGCAACTCTGTGGTGGAGTTTTCCCGGAGCGGCCAAGAAAAAACAGAACAAGGCCGCGTCCAGAGAAGAAAAAACTGGAACATTCGAAATGACATTCACCGGCACCCTTATTGAAGATCTGATGGCAACGGTCGAGCGCGCGGAACAGAGAGCGCAGTCGGACGGGGCCTTGATCGTCGGAGAAACGGCCGTCGAACCATTGCTCGTCGAAACATGGTTCGCTTCCGTTCAGAAAAACGCAGAATACGATTCCAAATTTCTTGGAGTGGCATAAATCATGAGCGCCGTGGCCATGCAAAGCGCAGCTTTTTCCATCCGGCACAAGTCCTGCTGGCTGGGGACCCCGGAAATCTATTTCCGCAAGACCATCGACAACTCGCGTCTGGTGAAGGTCGAAGACCCGCGCCGCGCGCGCGAGATGAAATACTTCGGGCTTGCGCTGTGTTGCTTGTTTCTGCTGGTCATGGGATACGCGCTGCAGCACTTTCGCGCGATCGAATACGGCTACAAGATCGAGACGCTGCGGACCGAGCGTGATGGTCTTACGGAAATGAACCGGGCCTTGCGCCTGGAAGAGGCGTCGCTGCGCGATCCGGAGCGAATTGATGTAATGGCGCGCAAGCTCGGCATGCAATCGCCGCAGCCTGGGCAGGTGCTTCGCATGGACGCCGTCAGCGATGCCTCCACGCCAGTAATGGCCAGCGTGACTCCGGTCGCGGTGGTGGCGACGCAGTAAATCAGGCCTCAGGCCTCAGTTCCCAGGTCTCAGTGGAAAGCTCACGAGTCCAACCTGAGACCTGAAACCTAAGACCTGAAACCTGAGACCCAATCCGTGGCGGCAAGTACCTCTTCGAACGGCGCAAGATTCAGGCTCTATGCCTTGTCTGGATTCCTTTGCTTCTGGCTGCTCGCAATCTGCGTGCGGCTGGTCTATCTCCAAATTTTCTGCTATGGCGATTTCGAGCGCCGCGCCCAGCACCAGCAGCAGCGCAGCTTCGATCTCTCTCCGAAACGCGGCGTCATTTACGATCACGCGGGGCGTGAGCTGGCGATGTCCATCCAGGTGGACTCGGCCTTCGTGGTGCCCTCGGAAGCTCCCGATCTCGCCAATACCATCAGTCTGATTGCGCGCATCACGAAAGACAATCCTCGCGTTGTGCTCGCCGACTGCCGCGCCCACAGGACCTTTTGCTGGGTGGCGCGGAAAGCCGATGCCGAAGTGATTGAGCGTATCCGCGCCCTGAATCTGCAAGGCATCCACTTCCAGAAAGAGCCGAAGCGGTTTTATCCAAAGCGGGAGCTGGCGGCGCAAGTTCTGGGGTACGTTGGCACCGACGATCAGGGTCTGAGCGGCCTGGAGTGGCAATTCAATCAGCAACTGCAGGGTAAGCCCGGCAAGCTGATGATTTCCGTCGACGCGCGTAAACGCTGGTTTGCCAGTGTTGAAAAGGAACCCGAAGCTGGAAACAACGTCGTCCTCACCATCGATCAGAACATCCAGTACATCGCCGAACGGGAACTCGATCGCGGGATGGAAGAGACACACGCCATCGCCGGCACGGTGATCGTGGAAAATCCTCACACCGGCGAGATCCTTGCGCTCACCAACCGGCCCACGTTCAATCCGAATATTCGGAAAGAAATAAAGAACGAGGCATTGAAAAACCGCGCCGTGAGCGACGTTTACGAGCCCGGCTCGACTTTCAAGATGGTGACTATTTCCGCCGGCCTGGAAGAGAAAATCACGCGCCCCGACGAAATGTTTGACTGCCAGATGGGATCGATTGTCATCAACGGTATGCGCATCCGCGACAGCAGACCGCACGGCATGCTCTCGGTGGCCGACATTATTGCGGAGTCGAGCGACGTCGGCGCCATCAAGGTCGCGCTGAGACTCGGCGACGAGCGCTTCTACAAATACATCCGCGCTTTCGGATTCGGCCAGCAAACCGGGATCGAACTCCCCGGCGAAACGCGTGGCTTGACGAAACCGGTGGAACGCTGGTCGAAAGTTTCCATTGGCGCGATCTCCATGGGCCAGGAGATTGGCATTTCGCCGCTGCAGCTCGTTTCCTTAATCTCGACGATTGCCAACGACGGCATGCGCGTCCCGCCGCGCATCGTGGCCGGCACCATTGAGCCGCAGAATGCCCCGCAAACCGCCGCCTTCCAGCTTGCCGAGGGGACGCGGGTGATTTCATCTCTAACTGCAGCCGAGATGCGGCAGATGCTGCAGGGAGTGGTGCTCCACGGCACCGGACGCAAAGCGATTCTCGAAGGCTACAGTTCGGCGGGCAAGACGGGGACGGGGCAGAAAGTAGATCCGGCCACCGGCGCATATTCGAAGACGAAATATGTCGCGTCTTTTGCCGGCTTCGCGCCCATCAACGATCCGCAAATTGCAGTAGTCGTGATCCTCGACTCACCGGTCGGCTTGCACCAGGGAGGTCAGGTTTCAGCGCCGGTGTTTCAACGGATCACGCAGCAAGCGCTCGAGTATTTGCACGTTCCGCATGACGTGCAGCTTCCGCCGAGCCGTCAGGTTTTGCTGGCTCGCCGCGATGTCCCTGACGCAAGCCTGGAAGAAAGCTCGCCCGATCGCTTGGGCGCCAGCCTGGATATAGCCGAAGCCGGTGAAACACCCGCCATTCCAGCAGCGGTCAAGCCCGGCCCAATTGCCGCTCAGGTCGTTGCCGCGGCGATGACCGGAAGTGAAGCGGATCAACCGGCGTCGGCCGCCCCGGAGACAGCGGCTGCGAGTTCACCTGCTACGCAATCCGAGAATTCACCCACACAGAAATTGCCGGCCAGTGGCACGGTGGTTCTCGATGTGGAAGAGGGAGGAATCGAAGTTCCGTCCTTCCTCGGCAAAAACCTGCGCGTTGCGATTGAAGCCGCGCAGAATGCCGGGCTCGACCTCGACGCCGTCGGCAGCGGCGTCGCCCGCGAACAAACGCCCCTGCCCGGTGCGCACGTCGCGGCGGGATCACACATTACCGTCCGTTTCGGTAGATAAAATGTCTCTACGCCTAAGGCACATCGACCGGCTGAAATCCGGCTATTTATAATCACTCCAATGACTTTTCAACAACTTCTGCAGGGCGCCGAGGTCCTCTCCCAAAGCGGAAACCCGGCCGTCGCCGGCGTGGAATACGATTCCCGACGGGTGCGCCCTGGGACTGTTTTTGTCGCTATGAAAGGTGAGACCAGCGACGGCAATCGGTTCATTAACCAAGCCATCGCTGCCGGAGCGGTTGCCATCGTCACCGATTCGCCGGCCGAAGCGCCGCGCCCCGCGGTTGCCTGGGCGCAAGTCGTGCACGGACGCCGCGCGCTCGCCCGCCTGAGCGCGAATTTCTACAAACGTCCCGCCGAGCGAATTGCGAATACTGGAATCACCGGCACGAATGGAAAAAGCACGACCGCCTTCCTGATCGAATCCGTATTGCAAGCGGCCGGACGCAAGACCGCGCTGGTTGGAACCATCGAATATCACGTTGCCGGGAAGATTCTTCCAGCTCCGCACACCACGCCGGAATCGCTGGAGTTGAACCGGCTTTTGTCGGAGGGCCTGGGCCAGGGAGTCACCGAAGCGGTGATGGAAGTGTCATCGCACGCGCTGGAGCAGCAGCGCGTTTTTGGAATTCCTTTTGATGTGGCCGTATTCACGAATCTCACTCGCGACCATCTCGATTACCACGGCACGATGGAAAAGTACTTCCGCGCCAAACAGGTGCTTTTCGAAGGCTGCGGAACGGAACCGCCGCGCGCCGCCGTTCTTAACCTTGACGATGAATACGGCCGCCAGCTCTGGAAGCTTTGCAAAAAGAAGAGCGCCCTGGTGTTCTCCTACGGTCTGACATCTGGCGACTTTCATGCCGAGTCCGTCGAAATCGCGCCGCGCGGAACCCGTTTTCAAATGGTGACGCCCTCGGGAAAGATCGCCATGTGGTCTCCGCTGATCGGCAATGTGAATGTGTACAACGTGCTCGCAGCCTCCGCCGCCGGATATGCCCGCGGTTGTTCCGCCGAAGAGATCGCAAAAGGAATCTTCGATCTCGCCAGCGTTCCCGGTCGTTTCGAGCGTGTGGATTGCGGCCAGCCTTTCACCGTGGTCGTCGATTACGCGCACACTGACGACGCGCTCCGCAACCTCATGGCGCTGGCTCGCGACTTTGTCGCCCGTGCCGGCCTCAAAGGCAAGGTCATCACGCTGTTCGGATGTGGCGGCGATCGCGACCGCGCCAAGCGTCCGCTGATGGGCGAGGCCGCGGGCAAGGGCAGCGACTTCGTCGTGCTTACTTCCGACAACCCGCGCTCGGAAGATCCGCTGGCCATCATGAACGATGCGGTGGTTGGTTTGCAAAAATCCGGATTGCAGAAGTCAGGCGCAAAATATTGCATGGAGCCTGACCGCCGCAAGGCCATCGCTCTCGCTCTGCAACAGGCAACCCCCGGCGACATTGTGCTGCTCGCGGGCAAGGGGCACGAAAAAGTGCAGACCACAAAAGAAGGAGCGATTCCGTTCGACGATGTGGACGTCGCGCGCGAGAACCTGACGGCCTTGGGCTACGACTGCAAGAGTGCCGCGAAAGCGGGTACTACGGGGAAGATCGTATGAAACTTCTTCTCTCCCGCATCGCCGAATTCATTGCTCCGACCAGTCAAGCCCCGACCGGCCAAGCCGCGGCCGGCCAATACGAAGGTCGCGCAACGGCCCAGGGATATTCCATCGACTCCCGCACCGTGCAACCCGGCGAACTCTTCTTTGCGGTCAAGGGCGAACGCCTCGACGGCCACGACTTCGTCGAGCAGGCGCTGAGCCGAGGCGCGACTGCCGCGGTGGTCGAGAAACGGCAACTGGCGCGGTATTCCAACCCCGCCAGCCTGCTCGCCGTCGATGACACTCTCGTCGCGTTGCAGACGCTGGCGACGGCGGTCCGAAAAATTTGGGGCAAGACCGCCATCGGCATTACCGGTTCGATGGGCAAGACCACCACCAAAGAAGCGATGGCCTATTTGCTCGCTGTCAAGTACCGCGTGCATCGCACCAAGGGGAATTTCAATAATCATTTTGGTCTGCCACTCGGGCTGCTGACTCTCGAGCCGGAATACGATCTCGCCGTGGTTGAGATGGGGATGTCCCACCCCGGCGAAATCTCGGCCCTGGCGCGCATCGCGCTGCCGAACCAGGCCGTGGTCACCAACATTGCCCCCGTGCATCTGGAGAGCTTCGACTCCATTGCCGGAATCGCGCGCGCGAAATATGAACTGATCGAAGCTCTTCCGCACGGCGGCACGGCAGTCTTAAATGCCGATGATGAATATGTCTGCCAGTTCGGCCGCGACTTCAAGGGCAAGGTCATTCTGTTCGGCGTGAAGCCGACGGCAGGTGTTCCGGCGGATGTGCGGGCGGAAAACATCGAAGTCCTTGGATCCGAAGGCACGCGCTTCGATCTCGTCAGCCGCGAAATGCGGCAGCCGGTGCGGAGTCCGTTGCTGGGCAAGCACAACGTGTACAACGTGCTCGCCGCGGCTGCGGTTGCGCTTGAGCACGGCATCACTCCGTCGGAGATCGCCGAAGCTCTGCCGTCCCTCCAGCCCGCCGACAAGCGCGGACAGGTCGTCCAAGTGGGTAACATCACCGTGCTCTACGATTGCTACAATTCAAGTCCGAAGGCGCTTATGGCTGCCGTCGATACTCTGGCTGCCATGCCCGCCCGGCGCCGGATTGTTGTCGCCGGTGAAATGCTGGAACTCGGTGCCACCGGCGAGCAACTGCATCGCGAGTGCGGGCGTTACATTGCAGGAATTCAGGCCGGAAGCAAACTAGACTTCCTGCTTGGCGCGCGGGGTTTGGCGAAGCCGATGGTGGAAGCGGCTCGCGAAGCGGGCTTGAATGCGGAATTCGTCGCGACGCCAGAAGAAGCCGGCGAGTGGCTCGCGCGCGAGACTCGCGAAGGCGATGTCGTATTGCTGAAAGCGTCGCGCGGCGTCAAACTGGAAAAGGCGCTGGAGACGTGGCAAAAGAAGATCGGGGCCCAGACTAGCAAGCATCAGGGCCCGACGACTAACGACCAGCGACCAACGACTAGCAACTGATTTTCGGAGGCGGATTGCTCTACTGGCTGCTCTACCTGAAGCTCTACCATTACTTTCCGCCGTTCCGTATTTTTCGTTATCTGACTTTCCGCACCGCCTTCGCCAGCCTCACCGCGCTTTTCACCGGGCTGATCGTTGGGCCCATCGTGATTCGGCGCCTGCTCGATTTCCAGATCGGGCAGTACATCCGCGAAGAGGGTCCGCAGGCGCATCAGAAAAAAGCGGGCACGCCGACCATGGGTGGTTTGCTGATTGCCATCGCCATCCTGGTGCCTACATTGCTCTGGGCCGACCTGAGCAATCCGTTCGTCTGGATCGCCGTGTTTTCCACGCTGGCCTTCGGTGCGATCGGTTTTGCCGACGACTACCTTAAAGTCGTTCATCGCCGCAATCTCGGCTTGACCGTACGCGCCAAGCTGGGCTTTCAGGTCGCGGCCAGCGTCGTGATTGCGATCATACTGATCGCTTTGCAGTACCGCGGAGAGTATTCCACCAGGCTGATGGTTCCATTCTTCAAGCAGTTCCAACCGGACCTGGTGATCCAGAGATGGGCGGTTCATTCCCAACTCTGGCCGCTGGCTTTCCTGCCGTTCGTGGCCTTCGTTGTGCTTGTGATCGTCGGATCGAGCAACGCCGTGAATCTTACCGACGGCCTTGACGGGCTCGCCATCGGCTGTACTGTGATCGCGGCTGGAGCGCTAGCGGTTCTCACCTACGTCAGCGGCCACGCCACGTTTGCCACCTATCTCGAATTGCAGCGCATGCCGCAGATCGGCGAGCTCACTATTTTTTGCGGAGCCATGGTCGGTTCCGCCATTGGATTTCTCTGGTACAACGCGCATCCGGCGGAAGTGTTTATGGGCGACGTTGGCTCGCTGGCGCTGGGCGGCGCGATCGGCACCGTGGCGGTCATGATCAAACAGGAGCTGTTGCTGCCGTTCATCGGAGGTATCTTTGTCATCGAGGCGCTCTCGGTGATCTTGCAGGTTGGTTCCTACAAGCTGCGGAAGAAACGCATTTTCAAGATGGCGCCGATCCACCATCACTTCGAACTGCTAGGCTGGTCGGAGTCGAAGGTGATTGTGCGTTTCTGGATCGCATCGCTGGTGTTCGCGCTGTTTGCACTGACAACATTGAAATTGCGATGAGAGAATCCACAACCGAGAGAATTTTGTAATTTCGTAATCGGGTAATTCGGTAATTTGAAAACCAGTAGATCACTGGGCATGGGGTTTCAAATTACCAAATTACAAGATTACCCAATTACCAATTGAACTTAATGGATCTCAACAACAAACACGTGCTGGTCGTCGGCCTCGGCAAATCCGGCGTGGCCTCGGCTCTTTTTCTGAAGTCGCGCGGCGCCCGCGTCACGGTGTCGGATTCCAAGCCCGAAACCGAGCTTCGCAACGAAATTCTGCTCCTGCTGGAGCATGGGATCACGATCGAAACCGGTGGCCACGGCGACCGCACCTTTCGTGGACAAGACTTGATCGTGGTCAGCCCGGGTGTGCCGGCCGATGCGCCGCAACTTGTGCAGGCGCGCAACCTGGGAGAGCCGGTCATCGGCGAAGTCGAACTCGCCGCGCAATTCCTGGCCGGTTCGATCGTCGCCATTACCGGAGCCAACGGCAAGACCACAACCACCTCATTGGCCGGCGAAATTATTGCCGCCGGAAAGTTCTCCACACTGGTTGGCGGCAATATCGGCACGCCGGCCATCGGCTTTGTGGATCAAGCCGGGCCCGCGACCTGGACCGTGCTTGAAGTGTCGAGCTTTCAACTGGAGACGATTGTTGAATTTCGGCCGCGGATCGCGGTGATTCTGAACATCACGCCCGACCATCTCGATCGCCACAAGACCTTTGACAATTATGTCAACGCCAAAGCGCGCGTCTTTGAGAACCAACGCCCGGATGACTTTACCGTCCTCAACGCCGATGACCCCACTACCGCCGGATTGTCGGACCGTACGCACGCGCAGTTGTTCTGGTTCAGCCGTAAGAAGGAGATTGAAAAAGGAGCGTTTGTCCGCAGCGCGCATATCTATTTCCGGGACGGCCATAGCGAACGCGAGATCATGCCGCTGGCGGAAGTGCCGCTGAAAGGCGCGCACAACCTGGAAAATGTGCTCGCGGGAGTTTCTATCGGCATCCTCGCCGGCTGCCAGCCTGAACAGATCCGCCAGGCCGTCCGGAATTTCAAAGCCGTCGAGCACCGGCTGGAGTTCGTGGCCAAGGTCGCGGGCGTGGATTACTACAACGACTCCAAAGCCACGAACGTGGACGCTACCATCAAGGCGCTGGAAGCGTTCCCGGCGAGCGTTCACCTGCACCTGATTCTCGGCGGCAAGGATAAGGGCAGCGACTACACCGTGCTCCATGAGTTGCTGCGGCAGCGAGTGAAGCGCGTGTACACCATTGGGGCCGCGGCCGCCAAGATCGAATCGCAGATTCAGGGTGCTGCCGAAATCGAACATGCGGAAACTTTGGAGAACGCTGTCCAACGAGCCAGCGAATCCGCCGTGCCGGGCGACGTTATCCTTCTTGCTCCGGCCTGCGCTAGCTTCGATCAGTTTCAGAGCTACGAACACCGCGGCAGAGTATTCAAAGAAGTCGTGCATTCCCTGGTGATGTCGAGACCCACATAGGCTGGTGCGTTGGAACCAACTCAGTTATCCCCGTCCGCAAAATCCGCGGACAAAACTCCTCCCTGTCGCCGCGTCTCCGTGGTGAAATGATCTTCTATGGCTAAGCGGGTCAGCGTCGATCGCTGGATGTTCACCGTGACCATGATCCTGGTTTTTGTCGGACTGGTCATGATCTTCAGCGCCTCGGCTGTGATGGCCAAGGAGCGGTTCGGCTCGGCCTACGAATTCCTGCTGAAGCAACTGGTATGGGCCGTCGCGGGGCTCGCCGTGATGATGCTCGCTATGAAGGTGGACTACAAGCGCCTGCAACATCCGGCGCTGGTCTTCTCGTTTCTCGGCCTTACCACGCTGCTGCTCATCTCCGTTTTTTTTCTTGATCGCGCCCACGGCACGCACCGCTGGTTTCACGTGGGCCCGGTTTCGTTGCAGCCTTCGGAACTGGCCAAGCCCGCGCTCATCCTGTTTCTCGCATGGTTTCTCGAAAACAAAACCAACGCCATGGACGACTGGCGCAATACGCTGATTCCCGCCGTGGCGCCCACCGTGGTTTTTATCGGACTGATTGTTTTTCAGCCCGACCTCGGCACCGCCATTGCCTGCGCGGGCATTGCCGCTTGCGTGCTGTTCATCGCTGGCGTCCGCCTGCGCTACTTCGGATACGCTTTTGCGGCCGCGCTCGTGCCGCTTTATTTCCTGATTTTTCACGTGGCGTACAGGAAGGACCGCATCCTGGCCTTCCTCAATCCCTACGCCGATCCGAAGGGGTTTGGCTTTCACATTATCCAGTCGCTGATCGCAGTCTCGACTGGCGGTGTAACCGGACTTGGATTGATGGAAGGGAAGCAGAAATTGTTTTATCTCCCCGAACCGCACACGGATTTTATTTTTGCGGTCACCGCCGAAGAGCTGGGGCTAGTCGGAGCGCTCGCCGTCATCATTTTATTTGCGATCTTCCTATGGCGCGGAATACGCGCGGCGTTGCGCACGCAGGATAACTTCGGCCGTTTTCTGGCCGTCGGAATCACCAGCATGATCGTGCTGCAGGCTTTCATCAACATCAGCGTTGTGCTGGGCCTGATGCCGACGAAAGGGATTCCGCTGCCGTTCGTTTCCTATGGAGGCTCGTCGCTATTCGTGACGCTGATGTGCGTTGGCGTGCTGTTGAATATCACGAAGCAGGCGGAGTAGACGACATCCTACTCATCTCAAGGAACGCGATGAGTGGGGCACCCGCGCTATAGAATGGTTCCGTTTCCGACGTCAGAGGAAATTCCAGTCTGATACAACATCGAGTGCGAGTGAGGCACATGATGAAAACGCGGCGACAATTCCTGTCTCAATCCGTAATGCTGACCGCTGGTGCGTTGCTATCTTCTTTGGACGCCACAGCGTATCCGACTCAACCGCACATCGCCTTTCCCGCCAACCCGCGCGAGCGCCTGGCCGTGGCCTCTTACCCCTTTCGCGACTTTATTCTTCCACCAGAGGATGTGAGCGCTTCGGCCAACCCTACTGCGCCAAAAATGGAGCTCACCGAATTCGCCGCGCACGTAAAGTCCCGGTTCAACATCAACAAGATCGAACCCTGGAGCAGTCATTTCCGGTCGCTCGAACCGAAGTATCTGGACGATTTCCGCACGGCACTCGACAGGGCAAAATCTGTGGTCGTCGACATCGCGTTCGATGGACGGTACAGCTTCTACGCCGCCGACCGTGCCGAGCGCGAGCGGGCCGTGGCCGACAACAAGCAGTGGATTGATGCCGCCGCCGTCCTCGGCTCTCCCAGCATCCGCACACACATCGCCTCGGCGGATAACCAACCACCCAATCTCGACCGGTCTACTGACACACTCCTACGGATCGTGGAACACGCTGCCACACGCAACGTCGTCGTCCATCTGGAAAACGACGACGGAGTCACCGAAGACCCGGTCTTTCTGGTGAAGCTGATTGAAAAGGTGAACAGTCCGTGGTTGCGTGGCCTGCCTGATTTCGGAAACTCACTGATGCATAAGGCTCCCGAAGATGCCTATGCCGGGGTCGAGGCCATGTTCAACCACGCCTACGGCATCTGTCATGTCAAACAATCGGAGGCAACCGAGGAAGGGGCCAACGTGCAGGTGGACCTGGCGTATGTTTTCGCAATCCTCAAGAGGACCGGATTCCGCGGCTACCTTTCGATGGAGTACGACAACTCCGGCGACCCTTACAAGGGAACCGAGGAACTGATCGCCAAGTCGCTGCAGTTTCTGTCTTAGACCTGAAAGAGGCTGCTCCAGGATAGCTGTTGAAACATCGCGATTTCGCCGGCAACGCTCTAAGATCCGGCCTGTTTCTCCAGCGCGAGCAACTGCTCTTTGCGCTCTACGCCCCAACGATAGCCACCTAGTTCGCCATCCTGGCGGACTACGCGGTGGCAGGGGATTGCTACGGCTACGGGGTTGGTGGCGCAGGCTCGGGCTATGGCTCGCGTGGCTTTTGGCATGCCGATTTTCTTGGCTACGGCGCCGTAGGAGCGCGTTTCTCCTCGGGGAATTTTTTGCAGAGCTTCCCAGACTCGGCGTTGAAATGCGGTGGCACGAATGTCGAGCGGAAGCGAGGGATTGGGCTCTTGTCCTTCGATTAGGCGGGTTAGGTTCTCTCGCCACTCGGACATGGCTTCGTCGTCGCGGCGGCGAGTGGCGAAGGGGAACTCGCGCATCAGGCCTTGTTGAAGCTCCTGATCGGAGTCGGCGAACTGAATGGCGCAGATGCCTTTGTCGGTGGCGGCGATCAACATGCGTCCGAGGGGCGAGCCGGCGATGGTGTAGTGGACGAATTTAGAACCAACAATGGTATAGCGAACGACGGCGGCCACAGCGCCGCGGCGGTACTTCTCCGGAGTCATGCCAAGTTGCGCGGCCGTGCGCTCGTAGAGACGGCTGCTGGAGCCGTATCCGGCGGCATAGAGCGCGGCGGTGACGGAGTGGCCAGCCTGTAAATTTTGTTTCACTTGCCGGAGGCGGCATGCGTCCATGTAGGCCTTCGGCGACACGCCGAGCACGGACTTGAAAGTCCGCTGCAAGTGGAAGGGACTGCGGCGGAATTCTTTGGCCAGGAGGCTGAGCGTCAGGCGGTCTTCTATATGTTGGTCGACGATGTGCTGTTCAATGTAACGGCAAATCGCGCGGACCAGCGCGGATTGCGGATTTCCGTCCACCGCCTTCGGACGGCAGCGCAGGCAGGCGCGATAGCCGGCTTGCTCGGCTTGGAGCGGATGATCGAAAAAGCTGACGTTCTCGCGGCGCGGGCGCTTCGCGGGACATGAGGGACGGCAGAAGATGCCGGTGCTCGAAACGCCGAAGACGAACGTGCCGTCGAGTGAACCGTCGCGATCGACGACGGCTTGCCAGCGGCGGCCTTCAATTTGCTCCAGCGCTCGTTGTGAGGTTCGCTTCATCGCTTCTTCTTGTGAAAGTATCGCATTGGCGGCCATGCAGGTAACATAGGGAAGTCGCGCCGCGCGGACTATCCGAATGTTGCGGTCAAACGAATTTAGTCCCGCAGTTGGCGCAGAACATGGCGAATCATGTACGATGACGGCCTCACTGGGGAGTGTTTCATAAATGCCCTTCAGCTAGGAAGGCATGTCCCTCGGGGGCTAAAGCCCGCATTTTTATCGGCCCTAAACGGCACGGCTGAAGCCGTGCCCTACCCAGAAGCGATTCACGAAACACGCTCTACGACAGGAGTGAATTCAAAAGTCTGAAGGAGGATCCTCTATGAACGGAAATCTGAAATGCAATTGCAAGCCGATGTGGCTGGTTGTGCTGTTGGCGCTCGCGTTGGCGCAGGCGGGCGCGCAAATTCTCACGGGCGATCAAGTGAAGAAGGCCGCTCCAAACTCGTTTTTCTTCGCTGGCCAGAGCGCGTCCGTGCAACTGCGGAATACGGCCGGCTTGAAGAACTCCGCTGGCAGGATGGTGCTGGCGGGGCTGGTGGATACCTCGGGGTATTCCACCGCAATCGCGGAGAAATACCAGGGCTTCCTCATTGCCGAAACCAAGCTCAGCTTTGACGGGGCTACGCTCGACCCGGGAGCCTATGGATTCGGTTTCAAGGATGGCAAGTTCATCGTGATGAACGTGGCGGGAACGGACGTGTTCTCGATCGCCAGTCAGAACGACGATCGGCTGAAACATCCGGTTCCCTTGGAGCTGGAAAAAGACGGCGCTCGGTACCGGTTGTACGCCGGGCGAAACTATGTGGTCGTGAAAGCGGATTAGCACCGTGACCGCGTGATGAGCCATAGAGTGGCAAGACGGGCGTCCCACGAGCTTGCCCTGAGCGAAGTCGAAGGGTCCAGCCGGGCGGAGACGCCCGGCACTCCACCAGCTCTGCGGCCACGCACATGTCCAAAAGCCTTCGCCGGCGCGCCTTTCGCGGCGATTGCACATCGGTGAGCTTACCTTGGTAATGCTGGGACCGTTACTCATAAAGTGCAGACGCTTGCACCCGCCGATTCAGCCCGATCCCGTTTCCGCTAACTAACTCCATTTGCGACAGACACTTAGACTCACGCTTTCATATGGTTGCACGGGTGCACTATTCCTTCATGAAGCCCCGAGTGTATGGGGCGAGCTTGGGGGCGGACTTGACCGTCGTTTACAGCGCTGAGTGCATCGCTCATCGAAAGGCAACGGAGCGGACGGCCATGCTGCCGCTGCTGGTGATTTTGTTCATCGTCTCCTACGCCATTCTGACCGTGCTGGTTTTCGAGCAGGGCAAGACCATCGAATCGCAGCGTAATTTAATCCGCGAGATGTTGAAGGACAGCACCCAACTGGCCGCGCTGAAAGGCAAGCTGGCCCGAGACGACAGCAAGCGGCCCCAAGACAAAGCGTCGGTACAGGCGGGCCAGAAAGGCGCGGATCCCGGCAGTCCTGCATTCGGGGCAAAGGGATCGGACAAAGGAACAAAACGACCCAGTAAGCCGGGCAGCGCCATAAAGGTAGTTCCCGAAAAGCCGGCCGTGGATTTAGAGGATGTGCGACGCTCCACTGGAGTGGTCTAGCGGTCGAACTGGTGTGAGTAGCACGGATCAGCGAAAGCGATTCCGGTTTTAAAGAGAGTCTTAAAGAGAAAGAGAAAAACGGTTCTGTGAAACGCGGCCTTCTGTGGGGCCGCGATGCAAGCGAGACCCAATCATGAAAGCCCTGGCCCTAGCGTTAGTTCTGTCTCTTCCCGTCCCCAAGTTGGCGCCACCGGCCCAGCCCTCCCCGACCCCCAGCCAGCAACCGGCAAAGAGGAAGGGAGGGCAATGGTACTTCGCCGCAACCGGGCACGCCGTGTATTGTTACGGACCGGTGATGACCATGCCGCAGGCGCAAGGCGTCCTATTGAAGGTTGCAACTTTTTGCCGTGGCGATCAGATCATGGTCCCGCTGAAAGATTAGACAAACTACTCCCGCAAATTTGTCTTGTTCAGGAGCCCGTTCCCTGTGGGAGCGGGCTTTTTATTCGATCGGGAGAAGGCTGGGTCCACACCTGCGCGCCGGATCACTCTCTACAACCTGCGCCTGCGCCCTTCTCCTATAATTGGGCTGGACCTTCCCGATGCCAAATCGTCTTTTCCCACGGTTTCCGCTGGAACGTATTCTCATGTTTGCGAGCCTCGCTCTTGGGCTCTTGCACGCGTGGCTTGGCCGCTACGCGATGAATCGGGACGGCATGTCTTACCTGGATGTGGGCGACTCGTTCTTTCGTCACGATTGGGCGAACGCCGTGAACGCATATTGGAGTCCTTTGTACCCCTGGACAGTCGGGCTCGTACTGGGAGCAGCGAAGCCTTCACCGAGGTGGGAATTTCCTCTGGTTCACCTGGTCAACTTTGGATTTTTTGTCGTCGCATTGTTCGCTTTTCGCTTCCTGTTGCACCCAATGCTCGCGTTCGCTAGTGAACGACCTGCTGACGCAAATCGAAATGACAGCGAGGGCTTGCCGGCGTGGGCGCTGGTGACCCTGGCATATTCAATATTTCTCTGGACTGCTTTGGAAGTGGAAAGGATGTTTGAGGTCACGCCGGATCTAGCCGTGTTGGCTTGCGTTTGCCTGACGGCGGGGATGCTGTTGCGCCTCCGGCAGGACGGCACAATTTGGAAGTTCGTGTTGTTTGGCCTAATCCTCGCCATTGGATATTGGACAAAAGCAATATTGTTCCCACTGGGCTTTGTGACTCTCGCCGCAGGCTATTTATGGAAGCGCTCTACACCAGGCTGGGGACGCGGAATGGCGGCAGCCGCTCTGGCCTTTCTGTGCGCCTCCGCTCCATTGATCTTCTTGCTGTCTCATCAGAAGGGCCGGTTCACGTTTGGCGATTCGGGGAAGCTGAACTATGCGTGGTTTGTGTCTCCGCGAACGTTTTGGAGAAACTGGCAAGGAGAAGAACAAGTCCCGGGCAGTGGAACCGCGGTTCATCCTACGCGCCAACTGCTGCGGCATCCTCCGCTCTTTGAGTTCGACGGTCCAGTCGCCGCCACCTATCCGCCGTGGGCCGACCCGTCCTATTGGAATGAGGGGCTGCAAGGGCATTTCAAACTGAAACCTCAAATGGAAGTGCTTGCGAGCACAGTGCCGAGCGAGGCACGACTCTTGTTTCGTGGCCGGCCGGAGCTGGTCGCCGGAATCATCGTCCTGGCGCTGCTCAGTGGACAGTTGTGGCTGGCCGGCTTGCGTGAGTTGTGGCCACTCATCGCGATGTCGATTGCCGGCCTGGGCATCTACCTTCCTCTTCTTGAACACGATCGTCATCTGGGGGGCTTTGTTCTGGTGTTGTTCCTTACATTGATGGCGGCGGTGCGGCTTCGTCCGGAAGTTCAAAAGGCTGGCGCCTACGTGACTTTCGCGGTGTTTCTAGTGATGGCGCTGGGCACGGCCGACTACACGGTTCGCGTCGTCACCAACCATCTTGCGATCGCCGGGAGCGGTCCGGTCTCGACCTGGCAGGACGTCGTTGCCGCCAAAGAGCTTCGGCGCATGGGGGCTCAACCCGGGGACAAAGTCGCGGTCATCGGGGATGGCGCATCCGCGTATTGGGCCCGCTTGGGGAAACTGCGCATCGTCGCTGAGATCATGGATACGAACCACGGCTCCAAAGACTTCTGGGACGCTTCCGACGAAGCGCAACAACAGGTGTATGACACCTTTGCCCGCGCCCGAGCAAAACTGGTGGTAACTTCATGTCCACCTTGTCCGCCAAGAACACTCGGCTGGGAACAGATTGCGGGGACACCGTACTGCGTGCGTCCGCTACGGCCGTCGCAGTGAGGGCAATGATTCGATCCGGAGCGAGGGCACGGATTAGCAGGCTGCGGAAAAACTCGCCCAGTGCGCGAGAAGCACACCTCGGGCGCTGAAGCGCGGAGACATTTTCAACGACTCAACGGCAGGAGCAAACGCATGCCCTTCCCAAGACCCGCTCGAATCAAAGTTTTTCCGCAGCCTGTTAAGCCGGGTCAAGCCGGAATCTGCGCGCCGGATCACTCTCTACAACCTACGCTCCGCGCACTTCCCCTATAATCGGTAGACAGAATCCCGTTTTGGCGAGGGCCCGTAGCTCAAATGGAAAGAGCATCGGATTTCTAATCCGAGGGTTGCAGGTTCGATTCCTGCCGGGCCTACCAGATTGTGCTATAGGACTCCCCCCTTCGTGCTATTCCCCCGGCGACGGTCAGAACGTAGAGTAGGTGGTGAGCAGACTTCGGGGGAGGGCTGTTCGACGAGCGTCCGGTGACTCTAAGCGGAGTCCGGGCGCTTTCGTTTTTGCAGAGTATTTGATCCCATCCTACAAGCCCGCGGCATATTGTCCCTGCGTTACGTTTTCGGCGCACTCTTCTTTGGTGTTTGTTTCGGTTTCATCATCTCCCACTCCTTCTCCGTCAGCTCCCGTCCCAGGGCCGTGAACTCGCCCGCCCCTTGCAGCCACTCGCCGCCATCCATGGTCACGACTTCTCCATTTACATACCCTGCGCCATCGCTAATCAAAAATGCGGCCAGGTTGGCAAACTCCTCCATCGTTCCAAATCGTCCCAGAGGATTTCGTTTCTTCGCCGCCTCCTCCAGTTCCGGACGCGGCAGCAGACGGGAGAACGCACCCTCGGTCGGAATCGGCCCTGGCGCGATCGCGTTCATCCGAATTCCGCGATTGCCCCACTCGACGGCCAGGCTTCGTGTCAGCGCCTGCACGCCGGCCTTCGCCACCGCCGATGGCACTACATACGCCGACCCCGTCGTGGTGTAGGTGGTGGTCACGTTCAGCACCACGCCTCCGCGCCCCGCCGCAAGCCAGCGCCGTCCGCAAGCCATCGTCGTGTGCAGCGTGCCCATCAGGACAATGCCAATCACCGACTGAAACGCTCCCAGCGAAAGTTGTTCCGTGCGCGCCAGGAAATTTCCGGCCGCATTGTTCATGAGCACATCGAGCGGACCTTCGGCCCAGATGAATTCGATCATATCTTCGACAGCCGCTGCGTCGCACACATCGCAGGGACGGGAGTGGATTTTGCCGCCCATGCGCTCGCGCAGCTCCTGCCCGGTCGCCGCGAGAACTTCCTGCCGCCGCCCGCAGACATAAACTTCCGCGCCGAGTTCCAGAAACCGCTGGGCTGTAGCTTTGCCCAAGCCGGTGCCGCCGCCGGTGATGAGGATGCGCTTGTTGTGAAGCAGATCTTTCTGGAACATGGGGTCCTCCTATGCAGCCCCTAAAGGGGCGTCTATTTTGGAAATTCCTCGGGATCGCTAAAGCGATACCCTGATACGAAACAAAATAGCTTCCGCGGCCTTTAGCAGGCTGCTAAGAAACTCGCTGCGGACTGTAAAGTGTGACGTCAGCGGCTGAAGCCGCAGTCAAAATAATGCAAGTACCGCAGCGCTGAAGCGCTGCGCCACCCAAAATCAATTGCAACATCGAGTTTTTCTGCAGCCTGTTAGCTGGTCTTACTGAGTACTGGGCGCTGGGTACGGTTTAGGATTCTTGACTGAGTCTCGCCAGCGCCCAGCGCGCGTGTTCCGCGACCACGGGGTCCGAATCCTCGCAGAGTTTCTTCAGCGTCGGCACGAATTTTTTATCGCCGCTGTTTCCCATTGCAATCACCGCATTGCGCCGCAGGCCGGAAAGCTTTGCGCGCTGGACGGGAGATCCGCGAAACACTACCCGGAATTCTTCTTGTCGCATTTCGGCTAACCAATCAAGAGCGGGATTAACCAGCACTTCCCGCGGTTCGAACTCCGCTGCGGACGTCGCCGGCGCCTTGCGGTTCCACGGGCAAACGTCCTGACAGATGTCGCATCCGAAGACGTGCCGCCCCATGCCCGAGCGCAACTCGTTCGGAATCTCGCCCCGCTTTTCAATAGTCAGATAGGAGATGCACAGCCGGGCGTCGAGTTTGCCTGGCGCAACGATCGCCCGCGTTGGACAGGCGGTGATGCAGCGCGTGCAAGTCCCGCAACGGTCCGGCGCAGGAAGGCCGGCCGTTAGCTCAAGTGAGGTAAGGATGACGCCCAGAAACAGCCACGATCCAAGCTGCTGGTTGATGATGCAAGTGTTCTTGCCGATCCACCCAATGCCGGCGTATTTGGCGTACACGCGCTCGATGAGCGGGCCGGTGTCGACATAGGAACGCAGCTGGAGACAGTTGCCGGTTGCCAGCGGCCTGTTGCCAGTCGCGTCGAGTAGTCGGCGCAACTCGTCTTCGATTTTTTGCAGGCGGCGCATTACGGCGTCGTGGTAATCCTCACGGGACCAGGCGTAGCGCGAAATCCAGCCGCGGCTTGTCTCTTGCGTCTGTGCCTGGGTCGAGTACGGATGCGCGGTGTTGTAGTTGATGGCGCACACGACCACACTGCGCGCCCAGGGAGCGACCCGGGCCAGCGATGCGCGCTTGAGTTCTCCGGTCTCATCGCGCGCCTGCATATATTTCATTTCGCCGTGTTTCCCATGCGCGATCCATGGGGGAAAGACGCGCAACTCGCCGAAGTCGCGGACTGGAGCAATGCCGCAGAGATCGAATCCGGTGTCGCGCGCGCACCGCTTGATGCGGGTTGGAAGGTCGGGGAACAAGGGGGCAATGGCTTGCAGCCAGTTCGGACGCTGGGCGGAACTTACGTCCTCCAGAAAAGGCTGCCACTATCGCGGTACCCAATCTGGCCGGTGGAGTACCGATTTTCTAGCTTTTGCGGGCGCGCCCAGTCGCCGTTTTCTTGGCCGTACGGGTGAGGTGCTCGGTTCGGTTCCGGCCTTTCTCCTTGGCCACATAAAGGCCGGCGTCAGCCTGATTCAACAACATTTCCACTTCGTTTTTTCCATCGCGATCAGAGACGGCGACTCCCATACTCATGGTGATGGGTCTCTCCGCGCCGGAACAAAACACGGGTGTATTGGCAACGATGTTGCGCAGCTCATTCGCGCGCGACAGGGCGGTAGGCAAATCGCAGTTGGGCAGAACCATAAGAAATTCTTCTCCGCCATACCGGCCAACACCGTCGTAGACGCGGAGTTGGCTGCGCAGCCGCCGGCCGATTTCGCGGAGCGCCTCATCGCCAAAAAGATGGCCGAGGGAGTCGTTCACGTTCTTGAAATGGTCGATGTCGCCAAGAACCACTCCCACGGGCTTGCGATCGCGGCGCGCGCGCTCCAATTCTCGCTGAAGCATGTTGAGAATCTCTCCGCGATTCAGCAATCCGGTAAGGCTGTCGTGGGTGGCGGCGTGGCGCATGGACTCGCGGGCGGAAACCAGTTCGTCCTGCAGGTCAAGAATCCGCTTGCCGACCAACAGGCGCGCCTTTAATTCCAGCTCATCAAAGGGCTTGGCCAGATAGTCGTCGGCTCCTGCTTGCATGGCCTCGAGCATGTTATGGCGGCCCTCTTTGCTGGTCAGCAGGATGACGTAGACATATGGACCGGACGATCCAACTTGGCGGATGCGTTGGCAAAGCTCAATGCCATCTAAATCGGGCAGCACCCAATCGAGCAGAACGAGCTTGGGAGCATCCGGCTGCTCCAGGATTCGCCAAGCCTCGGAGCCGCTCTCCGCGAGGATGACACCAAAATCCCAGCTTCGCAAATGATCGCCGATCAATTTGCGGTAGACAGCGGAATCATCGACAACCAAGGACTGCATAAGTCTTGAGCCTCCGACCTCCGCTGCGCCAGACAGCAAACCTCCGCCCATTCACACCCCTGTGGCAGGTCAATAACCCATCCAACTTGAACCAACCATCATAAGGCAGAGGGGTCGCTTGAGGAGAGCTGGCAATAGACTGGCCCCGTGTATCCGGAGATACGTCTTGAAGAATCGGCAAACGGAGCTAGGTGCTTTAGCAGGCTGGCGCCGGATTTAGAAGCCCACCTCAGGCAAGGAAAGCCTACGCCCAGCGACCGGGTCGAGGCAAGCTCTCATGCGTCCGCGCACAGGGTTGCGAAGAACGTTGGGGTTCTATTTCGCCAGCGGGTTGACCCGCGCTTCGCCAGCGGCCTAACATTACGGCGGCGGCATTGAGGCCTCCGGAATGATCGGCCAGACAGTCTCCCACTATCACATCCTGGGAAAGCTTGGTGGTGGTGGCATGGGCGTAGTGTATGAGGCGGAAGACACACGCCTGGCCCGTCACGTCGCCCTCAAGTTCATTCCCGAGGAGATGGTCCACGACCGCAAGTCGCTCGACCGGTTCGTGCGCGAAGCCCGCGCCGCTTCCCAGTTGAACCATCCCGGCATATGCACCATCCACGACATCGAAGACAACGGCGGGCATCCCTTCATTGTGATGGAGAAGCTGGAAGGAGTGAGCCTGAAGGAGCGGATACGAGGAAAGCCGATGGAAGTCGAAGAGATTCTCGACATCGGTATCCAGGTGGCGGATGCTTTGGCGGCTTCGCACACCAAGGGGATCATTCATCGCGACATCAAGCCGGCCAATATTTTTGTGGGGCAGAACGGTCAGACAAAAATCCTCGATTTCGGATTGGCCAAGTCGGCGCGCGAACCGGGATCGAGCGAGGCCGCGATGGAAGACTCGATGACCGCGGTGGGCGTGATTCCGGGAACTGCGGTTTACATGTCTCCGGAGCAGGCGCGCGGCGAAGAACTGGATCCGCGGAGCGATCTGTTCTCGCTCGGAGTCGTGCTTTACGAAATGGCGACCGGTAAGAAGCCTTTTGCTACTGGCAACGTGATTACCACGCTGGACGCGGTCCTGAACCAGAAGCCGGTTTCTCCTCGTCGTCTCAACCCCGGGCTCCCCCCGGATCTGGAAGGCATCATTGGCCGGGCCATGGAAAAAGACCGGGGACATCGCTATCCGAACGCGCTGGCGATGAAGGGCGATCTCCAGTCGTTGAGGAAGGAAACGGAAACGGGGTTAACCAAGACCGGGGCGCGGCGGCCAGCCTTGCCGTATCGGCTGGCCACGAGTACGTTTCAGTCGTCCTCGAGCAAATTTTCTACATATCTTCTGCTGGGAGTCAGCGCGCTGTTGCTCACCGTTTTGGCCGCGGTCGGAGCGTGGTGGCTCAAACAGCGTAAGATGGCGGGTGGCGCGCCGAAGAACACCATTGCGGTGCTGCCGTTGCAGAATATGAATGGCGACATCAGCGTGGAGTTTCTTCGCTTCGCGCTGGCCGACGAAATCGCCAACACGCTCACCTACACCCGGACGCTTGACGTTCGTCCATCCGCAATCACGCGAAAGTTTGTCGGCAACGACGTCGATCCGCAGCGGGCGGGCCGGGAAGCGCGCGTCGCCAACGTTCTTACTGGACACTTCCTGAAGCAAGGCGACAGCCTTCTGATTACGCTCGAAGCGATCCAGGTGGAGGGCGACCGTCTTTTGTGGCAGACGAACGTGACGGCGCCCGCTCAGGACCTGATCGCATTGCAAGCACAGATCGCCGCCCAGATACGTCAAGGGTTACTGCCGGCGCTCGGAGCGGCCGGCGATTTTCTCGATACCGGCACGCACCCAAAAAACGCGGAGGCCTACGATCTCTACCTGCACAGCCTCGCGTTGCCTCATGACGCGGGGCCGAACAAGGATGCGATCGCGGTTCTCGAGCATGTGGTCGCCGTGGATCCTACCTACGCGCCTGCATGGGAACAGCTGGGCTTGCGTTGCTACTTTGACGCGAGCTATTCCGATGGTGGCGAGCGGATGTTCCAGCGCTCCAACCAAGCGTGCGAACGCGCCATAGAGCTTGATCCGAATCGGATTGTTGCCGCAGGACAGGTGATCACCAACCGGGTTGAGCGAGGCGAACTCGGCAAGGCATACCAGGCGGCGCAGGCGCTGGTCAAGCGCCGTCCGGAGAGTGCCCACGCCCATTTCGTGATGGGCTATGTCTATCGTTATGCCGGGATGCTGGAGCAATCGACGAGTGAATGCAACACTGCCCTGGCGCTCGATCCCGGTAACTACACTTTTCGTTCCTGCGCGTGGGCGTTCATGGAGTTGGGTAAGACCGAACGGGCCGTGGATTTTGTCCGTCTGGACGCCGGTTCGGAGTGGGCGGCGTATGCGATGCCATCCATTCTTCTGCGCGAGGGGAAGATTACGGAAGCACGCGAGGCCGTGAAGCACATGCCGAGCGCGCCGATCTATCACCGCGATCTGCTGGAGTCTTGCCTGCAGTTGCGGCCAGCCGAAGACCTGGACCGGATCGCGCGCGAAGCGGAAACCAATCTACCCACCGATCCCGATCCGGAGACGTGGTATTACGAAGGAGCAATCTTCGCGTACTGTGGCAAGAAACAAGCGGCCCTCCATTTGCTGCAGAGCGCGGTCCAACAGAACTATTGCGCGCACGAGAATCTGCTTTCCGATCCCCTGCTTGCAAAACTCCGCACAGATACAGCGTTTGACAAAGTGTTGATCGCCGCGACCGATTGCCAGGAGGCGGTGCGAGCGGCAGGTAGTACGCAGGGCCCTTGAAACACAATTAACGTTCGAGCGGCAGCGTGCAAGCTGGTACAATCCGCTTGTCGAAATGGTTCCCATTCCGCTAATCATTCCCGCAACCAAATCTTCCAAGAGGATCTCTCATGATTTCTGCTCGACGTTTTTTCGCGTTCGTGGTCATTTTTGTAGTTCTGGGCTGTGCCTGCCTGACGGCCGCGCAGGAAGCGCAAGAAGGCCGCTTGCTGCGTTTCCCCGACATATATAAAGACAAAATTGCATTCATGTATGGTGGCGATCTATGGCTGGCGTCAAGCTCGGGAGGCGCGGCCCGCCGCATCACTTCGCATCCTGGGCGGGAACTATTTCCGAAGTTTTCGCCGGATGGAAAGTGGCTGGCATTCACGGGCCAGTACGATGGCAACTTTAACGTCTATGTCATGCCGTCCGAGGGCGGTCAACCAAAGCAGTTGACCTTCTACCAGGGACAGCCGCAGCAACTCAACGACCGCATGGGTGTGCTCAACCAGGTTATTGGCTGGACGCCGGACAGTAAGAGCATCGTCTTCCTTTCGCGCCGCGACGCTTCGAATGGCTGGACCAAACGTCCACATACGGTGAGCATCGAAGGCGGACTGCCTCAACCCATGGCTATGGATGAGGGCGGCCTGCTTTCGTTCTCAGCGGACGGCACAAAGGTCGCTTACAACCGGATTTTCCGCAATTTCCGGCAGTGGAAACGCTACACCGGCGGCTTGGCGCAGGACATCACGATTTACGATATCAAGAATAATGTCGTCGATCAGGTCGTCCCGCACACGGATTACACCGACACGTTTCCGATGTGGCATGGAAACACGATTTATTTCACTTCCGATCGCGGGCCCGAACACCGGCTCAATCTCTACAGCTATGACCAGGACAGCAAGCAGGTCGAGCAACTTACTAAGTTCGACGAATTCGACGTCATGTGGCCGAGCCTTGGTCCCGATGCGATTATTTTTGAGAATGGCGGTTACCTGTACACATTCGACCTGCAGACCCGGCAGCCGAAAAAACTGACCATCCACGTGGACGGCGAGCGTGACCAGGCCATGAAGCACTGGGTGAGCGCGAGCCGGCAAATCACCGACTTCGACATCGCGCCCGACGGAAAGCGAGCCGTGTTCGCGGCGCGCGGAGAAGTCTTCACCGTTCCGGCGAAGGATGGAAGCATCCGCAATCTGACGCATTCTGCTGGCGTTCGCGAGCAACATGTGGCGTGGTCGCCGAATGGGCAATGGATCGCCTACGTTTCAGACCGCAGCGGTGAGGATGAGATCTACATCGCCCCGCAAGACGGACTGGCCGCCGAAGAGCAGATCACCAGCGGACACAAGGGCTTCATGTTCCAGCCGGCCTGGTCCCCAGACAGCTCGAAAATCGCCTGGGCCGACAAGGACCTGAAACTATGGTATATCGACATCAAAGAGAAAAAGCCAATCGAAGTGGATCGCGGCAAGTACGGCGAGATTACGAGTTACAACTGGTCACCAGATAGTAAGTGGCTGGCTTACGATAAGAGTCTAGAGTCCAGCTATTCGGTGGTTTACTTGTACGGCTTAGCCGACCGGAAGATCACGCCCGTGACTTCAACTCTTAACAATAGTTACGGCGCGCTGTTCGATCCCGACAAGCGATACTTATACTTCCTATCCGACCGCGACTACAACGAAGTGCTGGGTAACATCGACTTCGAGTTTGCGAATCCGAAAACGACCCGTGTCTATATGGTCACGTTGACGCCGGACGAGCCTTCGCCATTTCCGGCCTTGAGCGACGAGGTAAAGGTGAAGAGCGAAGAGCCAGCGGCGGCCGCGCCGGCGCCCGAGTCGAGCAAGAACGTGAAGCAACCGCCAAACAAGAAAGAACAAAAGACCGAAGAGAAGGCCGCGCAAACCGAGACCAAGGAGCCTCCGAAAGTCTTTAAGATCGATCTGGAAGGCATCCAGAACCGGATTGTGGCGCTGACCGTTCCACCGGCGGTGATTCACGGCTTGGACGCTTCGAAAGACGCGATCTACTACTCGACTGCGCCGATTCAGGGGCTGTCGGGACCACTCGCCGGAGAAACCTCGGCGATCCATGCCTACGACCTGAAAGAACATAAAGACAAAGTGCTGTTGGATGGCGCAGATCGTTTCGCGCTTTCCAAGGACGGCTCGAAGCTGTTGTACCGGGCCGAGGGCGAGGGCGAGAACCGGATTGGGATTATCGATGCCAAACCCCCGGACGCGCCCCACAAGGTGGGAGATGGCGCGCTCAACTTGAGCGGTATGCGAGTTGAAGTCGATCCTCCGCAGGAATGGAAGGAAATGTTCAACGAGGTCTGGCGGCAGGAACGCGATTATTTTTTTGAGGCCTCGATGAATGGAGTGGATTGGCAGAAGACCAAGGACAAATATGCTCAGTTACTGCCGTACGTCGCCGATCGTTATTCGCTGACTTACATCATGGGCGAGATGATCGGGGAGTTATCGAATTCGCATACTTATGTGGGCGGCGGCGATTTCCCGGACCTGCACCCGGTGAACGTCGGATTGCTGGGAGCGGACTCTGAAGCCGACCCGGCCAGCGGCATGTACCGAATCAAGAAAATCTTCACCGGCGAGAACTGGGACGCGCACACCCGGTCTCCCTTGACCGAGCCGGGCGTCAATGTCAAAGAAGGCGATTATCTGGTGGCGATCAACGGGCGCACGCTGCGCAGTCCGCAGACTCCTGACGAAATGCTGGTGAACACGGCGAATGAGGTGGTCACGCTCACCGTTAACGCCAAACCCTCGGCGGACGGCGCCCGCAAGGTGGTGGTGAAGCCGATTGCGGACGAGTACAACTTGCGCGAGCTAAACATGATCGAGACCAACCGCAAGAAGGTGGACGCGGCCAGTGGCGGACGCATCGGCTATGTCTACCTGCCCGATATGGAAGACGTAGGACTCAACGAGTTCGTCAAGCAGTACTTCCCGCAGATTCGCAAGGAAGGCATCGTCTTCGACGTGCGCTACAACGGCGGCGGCTTCGTGGACCAGGTTATTTTTGAGCGGCTGCGGCGAGTGCTAGGGGGGATGGAGTCGGCGCGCAACTGGGAGCCGAACACGATTCCGGACAGAGTCTTCCACGGATACATGGTTTGCGTGACCAATCACTACGCCGCGTCCGATGGAGATTTCTTCAGCTACTTCTTCAAGCAGTACAAGCTGGGGCCACTCATCGGCGAGCGGACCTGGGGCGGAGTGCGCGGCATTCGCGGGGAGATGCCGCTCATGGATGGCGGCTACATCACGCGCCCGGAATTCTCTCTGTATGGGCTAGACAGCAAGTGGCTGGTCGAGAACCGCGGAGTGCAACCGGATGTGGTGGTGGATAATCCCCCCGACCTGGTGGTGAAGGGACAAGATCCGCAACTGGAAAAAGCGGTCGAGATACTGATGGAGCAGATCAAGGCCAATCCCAATAAACTGCCGGCGGCGCCTCCAGATTTGCCGGCATACCCGGCAGGGCCGGGGATTTAGCAGGCGGCTGCGGAAAAAGCGGCTTTCGACGCCGGGCTCCTAAAGGGGCGTCCGATTTCGAAGAACTTACGGCATCGCTAAAGCGCTGCCCCAATTCGAAACCCGAGTTTTCCGCAGCCTCTGAAGGTGTTCCCTGAGACGAACCGTACTTGCGCCACGAACTGCTAGGCCGAGCTCACGACCCTGCCCTCTTCCATCAGCCGTTGGAACTGGGCATCGGAACGCAGGACGGCAAACTTCGGATCTTCGTGCGCGAATACGAACCAACTGCAGTGTTCCGCCTTGGCAGTCTCCAACCACTTCAAGGCTTCCAGACGGTCATCGAGCGCGGTGTGGATGACTGCGATCCAATATGCGCTGAAGTAATGTTTTCGCCGCAGAGACAACAACGAATCCAGAATTTCAGCCGCACCCGCTTTATCGCCCCGGCGGGCCAGGCCGTATGCCAGATGTGCCCTTGTCAGGGCACTATTGTCGGAATGTTCCACCGCGAGGGTGAATTCCGCGATCGCCTCGTCTGTTCTTCCCATCTGGTCCAAGACCATGCCCAAGCCTACGCGCCCGACCCAGAGCGAGGCGTCCAATTCCATGGCATGCTTGAGCTGGGAAAGAGCCGCTTCATAGTCCCCGGCGTAGTACAAGGCCCATCCCAACATGACTGCGGTATAACCGGAAAAGGGGGCCAAATCGCAAGCGCGCCGCATCATGGCGACAGCATCTTCATGCTTGCCAGCTATGGCCAGAAGTTGAGCATAGGCTCCTAACGCGGGCGCGCATCCCGGATCCATCGCCAAAGCGCGTACCAGAGCCGCCTCCGCGGCACTCCAATCATGTTCGTAGAGCAGATGGTAGTAGGCCAGCGCAGTTCTTGTCTCCGGCAGATCTTCAATTTCGGAAGCCTTTTCCGCGCAAGACTTTAGTTCAGGAAATGCTTTGCGCGACGGGACAACTCCCATTCGCGCCTGCACACAATGGGCATTCGCCAGCGCGGCCCATGCCATTGCGAACTGCGGATATTCACGAACCGCGTCTTGGAAGAGAGGAATGCTTCTCTCAATTGCCAGCTCAGTGAGTCGAGAGAGGAAATGCGATCCCTGTACATAGTTTTCGTGCGCGGCTGGAAAGACGAGATGCAAGTGCGAAGGGTGCAACGGAAACGGAAGCGACCGCACCACGGATGCGGCGATCTTGCGGCTGGTTTCCTCTTGGCCGGCAAACAGGGCGTCGGCAGGCATGGTGTAGCTCTCCGCCCACACGCAGGCCTGACTATGACAGTTCAAGAGTCTTACGGTGACTCGCGCTTGTCCGCCAGCTCCCGAGATTGCCCCCACCAGAACATAATCCGCCGCGACCTTGCGGCAAAGAGTCATAGTGCTTTTGCCCTTCGGCGAGTGTTCGGTTGTGAATTCGGGAGTGATGATGACGAAAGGGGGATCAATCCGCCGCAGCTGAGTGATCACCTGTTCGGTCATTGACGGAGGCAAGGAATCCGCCTCGAGTTCCATCAAGCATTTCAATGGAAACACAGCCAGTCTGGGACGGCCTCCGCTGGTCGGGGCCGGTTCCGATGCGGGTGCCCCATGCACCGCCGCGATGAAACGGTATCCGTGACTCCCCACTGTCTCCACAAAGCGAGGGTTGGCCGTGTCGTCCTGCAAGGCAGAGCGCAACCTGCGGATGGCCACATTGAGGCACAAGTCTCCCTCGATGAAAAGACCCGGCCAAACCGTCCGGATGATCTCGCTTCTCGACACCAATTGCTTCGGCCGCCGCAGCAGGAGCGCAAGTATCTGAAAAGGCTTGTCTTGGAGGGGGACTCTTGCGCTGCGGCTGAAGAGTTCTCCGGTAGCGAGGTCGACTACGAATCCTCCAAAGCGGAGACGACTCGAGTTTTCCGGACCTACCATGGACCCTCCCCGCCTTAACGGGAACTCTCTATCTACAGAAGTTTAACTCTGATACGAGGCAACCGCGACTGAAATCCTCGGCAGGTGTATTGGCCGGTAAACACGAGGGTTAGCGTCGTTTCTGGGTAGTCTAGATGTAAGCAATAGATAATCCTTGGGTCATTGCGACAGTCCGATACTATCACCGGCAATGTCGCTTCTCCGGTTTCGTCGCGGTTCAGGAGTGCGAATCAGCCGTCGCGATCGGCTGGAGTTTTCCTGACACGTCTGGCGCTGGCGTAGCCGGGGAGTTGGCGGACTGCACTGGAAGATACTATTCCATGGCAGGTAAAGGTTTTTCTCCGCCCGCCGCGATGTTGCAATTGGATTGGACCGGATCGGAACGGTCCCCAAGATCGGAGGTAGCAAATGCTGCGCGAAGCACATGCAATTTGGAAAGACGGACCTTACACCGGCGAAGGCGCGATTTCGGCTCCGAGCGGGATTTTGAACAATTCCAAGTACAATTTTGGGTCGCTCACGGGTCTGACGACTTGTACTTCGCCCGCCGAAATGCTCGCGGCTGCTATCGCTTCGAGCATGTCCAGAGTGGTTGCGGTGGAAATGGCCAGGGCAGGAATCAGGCCTCTCCTTGTTGAAACCGACACCGCTTTGACTCTGGATTTTGTCGGCGAGACACTGCGAATTGTTGGGGCGCACCTCAAGATCACCGCGCGCACCGGCGATTCCGAGCTCGGCCGGTTCGACGAGGCTGTGGAATCGGCTCGCCGCGAGTGTCCAGTTTCCAGCATCTTGAACATCGACATTAAGTGTGACGCGAAGTTGGTTTCGGCGGCTGCGCCCGCCTTTGTCTGAGACCTGCGGGGGAACGAGATTCAGTATGGAACTGAAACGCACTATCAAGTTTGAAGCGGACCGCGACCCGGAATTTGTGCGCTGGATCAGCCACACGGTTGGCGGCGAAAGAATTCGTCATTGCCTGCAATGCGGATTGTGCAGCGGAAAATGCCCGCTCTCGCTGTACATGGATTACACGCCGCGGCGTCTCATGCATCTTTCGCGAGAGGGCTTCAAGGAAGAGGTGCTGGGAAGCAGCTCCATCTGGCTGTGCACCGCCTGCTATGCCTGCATGGTGCATTGCCCCAAGAGCATCAATGTCACACACCTGCTCTATGCTTTGAAACAGCGCGCCATCGAAGAAAAACGCTATCCGCGCCGGTTTGCCATTCCCGTGATGGCCAGGCAATTCTCCGACATGGTGCGTGGTTCCGGGCGTATTACCGAGAGTTGGCTCATCGTCAAAGTCTTTCTGCGCACATCGATTTGGCGTCTATTTGGGATGAGCGGGCTCGGCCTCAAGCTGTTGCGCACCGGCCGCATGCCCCTGAAGAGAGAAAGAGTCCAGCGTCGAGCGGAGATTGAAAAGCTGCTGGATTCGGTCGCGGCCACGCGGAAGGAGCTGGCGATATGAAATACGCTTACTATCCCGGCTGCTCGCTGCGAGGAACCGGGCGCGCTTACGAGGAGTCGCTGCTGGCTGCCTTCCGCTTGCTCGATGTCGAGGTCGAAGAGATCGACGACTGGAACTGCTGCGGAGCGACCACTTACATGTCGGTGGACGAGCTGACTTCGTATGCGCTGGCGAGCAGGAACCTGGCGCTGGCGGAGCGCGACCACAGCGAGATTATTGCGCCGTGCGCCGCCTGTTATCTCGTGCTCAATAAAACCCAGCATTACATCCGCGACTACCCGGACATAAAGCTGGTGGTCAACCGCGCTTTGGACACGATTGGTCTTAAGTATCGCGATAAGGTCAAGGTGCGCCATCCGCTTGATGTTCTGCTCAACGACGTTGGACCCGAGGCCATCGCCGCCAAGGTGAAGGTGCCGCTCAATGGCCTGAAGATAGCGCCTTACTACGGTTGCCAGATCGTTCGACCGTACTCCACTTTCGACGATCAAGGCGACCCGACCTCGATGGAGCGGCTGCTGGAAGCGTGTGGGGCAAAGACGGTCCGCTACCCACTCAAGACGACTTGTTGCGGCGGCAGCCAAAAAGGGACGCTTCCCGAAGTCGGGCTGGACCTTATTCACTACTTACTAAGTGAAGCGCAGAAGAATGGCGCGGAGGTGATTACGACCGTTTGTCCACTCTGTCAGTTCAACCTCGAATCGTTCCAAAAGGAAGCGGGGGAACGCCATCGCCAGACCGCGGTTCCGGTCCTGTACTTCAGCCAACTGCTGGCATTGGCCCTGGGCGCGCCGGCCGACACCATTGGCCTGCAGCGCGGCTTCGTGCCCATCAGGCCGGTGTTCGCCAAAAAGGAGATCGCATATGCCTGAGATTTCACAGCTCTCAGGTCCCGAAGCGGTGCGTGTCGGCTTTTATGTCTGCCACTGCGGTACCAATATCGCGGGTACCGTGGATGTGAAGGCGCTTGCCGGTTATGCGGCGAGCTTACCGCGGGTAGCAGTTTCCCGCGAGTACAAGTATATGTGTTCGGACCCTGGCCAGGCGTTGATCGAACAGGACATCGCCGATCACAAACTGAATCGCGTGGTAGTGGCCTCTTGTTCGCCGCTGTTGCACGAGGCCACCTTCCGCCGCGCTCTCGGGCGCGCCGGCCTGAATCCATTCTTGTTGCAGATGGTCAACATTCGCGAGCATGTCTCCTGGGTCCACTTAGACAAAAAAGCGGCAACGGAGAAAGCCCAGGACTTGGTGCGCGCCGCGGTGCAACGTGTTGCCTTGCACAAACCATTGCAGAAGAGACGAGTTGACATCAACCCCAGCGTGTTGGTGGTGGGCGGTGGCATCGCCGGCATCCACGCGGCTCTGACGCTGGCGGAAGCCGGCAAGCAAGTTTACCTGGTCGAGCGTGAGCCCACGATCGGCGGCCACATGGCGATGTTCGATAAGACATTTCCCACCCTGGACTGCGCCGCTTGCATCCTCACGCCGAAGATGACAGCGGTGGGCTCGCACCCCAACATCAAGCTGTGGACTTACTCCGAGGTAGTCAAGGTTGACGGATACGTCGGCAACTACAAAGCACAGGTCAAGCACAAGCCGCGTTACGTCATCGACGATCTCTGCATTGGTTGCCAGGAGTGTATTGCCGCTTGTGTGTACAAAGAAGGGAAAACTCCCGACGAGTTCAATCTCGGCTTGAGCATGAGAAAACCGATCTATTTGCCATTCCCACAGGCTGTGCCTCAGAAAGTGGTGATCGATCGAGATACCTGCATCGAGTTTAAGTCGGGTAAGTGCAAGAAGACCTGCGTGGAAGCTTGTGGGGACCGCCTGGCGATCGACTTCAAGCAGAAAGAAACCTTCGATGAAATAGAAATTGGAGCCATCATTCTGGCCACCGGCTTCAAGACTTTTGCCCCCGAGCGCAATCCCTACTGCGGGTATGGCCGATACCCGAATGTCTATACCTCCCTCGAGGTGGAGCGGCTGATCAACGCTTCGGGCCCAACTGCAGGCGAGGTAATTCTGCGCGACGGCAAGAAGCCCGCATCGGTGGGCATCATCCATTGCATCGGCTCTCGCGACGCCAACACTAACCGCTGGTGCTCCAAGGTTTGCTGCATGTATTCGCTGAAACTCGCCCACCTTATTAAGGAGCACACGGGGGCGGAAGTCTTCAATTTCTATATCGATATGCGAACGCCGGGGAAAGGTTACGAGGAATTCTACGACCGGCTGCTCGATGAAGGAGTGCACTTTGTCCGTGGACGCGTTGCCGAGGTCAGCGACTGGGCTGTCCATCCTTCGGAAGAAGGCAAGCTGGTAATCCGTGCTGAGGACACGCTGGCCGGTTTTGTCCGCCGCATCCCGGTCGATATGGTCGTTCTTTCGGTTGGGCTGGAGCCCCAGTCCGACGCGCAGGACGTGCGCCGGCTTTTCAATATCAGTTGCGCTTCTGAAGGCTGGTTCCTGGAGCGTCATCCCAAGCTGGCGCCGGTCAGCACATTTACCGAGGGGGTCTACATCGCGGGCGCGTGCCAGGGGCCGAAGGACATTCCGGATTCCGTGGCCCAGGCGGGCGCGGCCGCTGCCGAAGCTTTGGCCCTGATCGATGCCAAATCGGTTGAGTTAGAGCCCTACACAGCCTCGATCCTGGAAGAGGAGTGCTCCGGTTGTAAGAGCTGCATTTCACTCTGTCCGTATCAAGCCATCGCCTTCATTGAGGAAAAGAAAAAGGCGTATATCAACGAAGTACTCTGCAAAGGCTGTGGAACATGTGTCGCGGGTTGCCCATCAGGTTCGATAAAGCAAAACTTCTTCGAGGATGAAGAAATCTTTGAAGAAATCGAGGGGGTGTTGGCCTATGCTTAGTCGCCAACCCAGCGCATCCGAGACTTCCCAGGCAAAATTCGAGCCCCGGATCGTGGCGTTCTTCTGTAACTGGTGTACGTATCTGGCGGCGGATTTGGCCGGCACCTCGCGTATGAAATACGCGCCCAACGTGCGCGTGGTTCGCCTGATGTGCTCGGGCCGTGTGGATCCGCAGTTCGTCCTGGACGCTTTTGCGCACGGCGCCGACGGCGTCTTTATTGGCGGCTGCCATCCCGGCGACTGCCATTACCAGGAAGGCAATTACAAGACACTTAAGCGGTACCACCTGTTGAAACGCGTGCTCAAGGAAATGGGAATCGAGGAAGACCGTTTTCGCCTGGAGTGGATTTCGGCCGCAGAGGCGGATAGGGTGCGGACCGCCATCAATCAAATGGTGGAAAAGGTGCGGGACCTTGGACCGCTTAATCTGGAGTTGAAAGACTTAGAGAATGCCTACGCCGAGGAGGTGCTGGTCTAATGTCCGACAAATCTCCCGACAAACCGAAAGTAGCGTTCTATTGGTGCGCTTCCTGCGGTGGTTGCGAAGAAGCAGTGGTCGACTTAGCCGAGGCTATCTTAGATGTAGTCGCCAAGGTGGACATTGTATTTTGGCCGGTGGCGATGGACTTCAAGCGCAAGGATGTTGAGTCCATGGCGGACGGCTCGATCACGGCCACATTTCTGAACGGAGCTATCCGTACTTCCGAGCAGGAGTCCATGGCGCGGTTGTTGAGAAGCAAATCGCAGTTGCTTGTGGCCTTGGGAGCGTGCTCACATCTCGGCGGCATCCCCGGTCTTGCCAATCTGTTCGATCGCGCAAGCCTTATGCAGGAAGTCTATGTTCATCCGCCAAGCACGATAAATGCCGAAGGAACACTTCCACAAACGCATTACCAGGATAACGGTCACAGTGTGGAACTCCCCGCTCTCCACGAGACGGTGCGCTCGCTCGATCAGGTGGTGGACGTCGATTACTACATTCCTGGGTGCCCGCCCACGCCAAAGACCTTTCTCGCCGCAGTGCAAATCCTGTTGGGCAGCGAGCTGCCGGTCAAAGGCACAGTGCTCGCCCCGGACTGCGCTCTCTGCGACGAGTGCCCACGCAAGGACACGAAGCCGGAGAAGCCGGTCTTTACCGAGTTCAAGCGTCCGCAGCAGATGCTCGTCGACGAAGAGAAATGCCTGTTGGCCCAAGGCCTCCTGTGCATGGGGCCGGGCACGCGCTCAGGCTGCGAGGCGCTCTGCGTCCGGGGAAACATGCCCTGCTCGGGATGCTATGGCCCAACCAGCCGGGTAAGGGACCAGGGCGCGAAGATTCTGTCCTGTTTGGCGTCTTTGGTTGAGAGTAAAGACGAGGCAGAGATTGACCGCGTCTTGAGCACGATCCCCGACCCAGTGGGAACTTTCTATCGTTACGGTCTGCCAGGGTCGTTATTGCGGCGAAAGAAGCCCGGCGTCCGGCAAGCTCCGTTACCGTCCCGATGAGGTGGCTTATGGCCGACCAGAACCAACAAGCACCACCCGATACTTGCCAAAAAATTGCGGACACAAGCACTGTCTTCGTGCGCAGCCGCATCACCATCGATCCCATCACTCGCCTTGAAGGGCACGGCAAAATCGACATTTTCCTGGACGATTCGGGAGCGGTCGAGCGAGCCTACTTCCAAGTGCCCGAACTGCGCGGGTTTGAGAAGTTCGTGCAAGGGCGTCCTGTCGAAGAAATGCCGCAGATCACCTCGCGTATCTGCGGGGTGTGCCCTACCGCCCACCACATGGCGGCGACCAAAGCTCTCGACAACGTTTACAAGGTTGAACCGCCGCCCGCGGCCAAGAAGATTCGCGAGCTGATCTACAGCACCTTCATTGTCGAAGACCACGCGCTTCATTTCTATTTCCTGGGCGGCCCCGATTTTGTGGTGGGGCCGGACGCCCCCGCTGCCGAGCGGAATGTGCTGGGAGTAATCGCGAAAGTTGGGATTGAGACGGGCAAGAAAGTGATCGCCATGCGGCGGCGCTTGCGCGAGTTGATGGCGCTGGCTGGCGGAAAGGCCGCGCATCCAGTGTTCGGTTTGCCGGGAGGGGTAGCCAAGCACATAACATCCGAAGCGCAGAAGCAATTTCAAGAAGTTGCGGCCGAGGCCGTCGATTTCGCTCAGTTCACGCTTCGGTTATTCGAAGACGTTGTGCTCAAGAACACCGGCTATGTCAATCTGATTCTGTCCGATGCCTACACCCATCGCACTTACTACATGGGAATGGTGGACAATCAGAACCGAGTCAACTTCTATGACGGCCCGCTTCGTGTAGTAACACCCGGAGGCAAGGAGTGGAAGAAGTTCGCCCCGGACAAATACCTGGAAAACATAGCGGAACATGTTGAGCCTTGGAGCTATGTAAAGTTCTGTTACTTGAAGCCGGTGGGCTGGAAGGGTTTCACCGAGGGCGAGGACAGCGGCGTTTACAGCGTAGCCCCCATGGCGCGCCTGAACGTCAGCGACGGGATGGCCACACCTCTGGCGCAAAAGGCTTATGAAGCTTACTTTTCGACCCTGGGCGGCAAGCCGGTGCATCACACGCTCGCCAACCACTGGGCGCGTCTGGTTGAGTTACTTTACGCCGCCGAACGAATGAAAGAGCTCGCCGCGGACCCCGCACTGACCGACGACAACATCCGGGTCTTGCCCACGGAGACGCCGAAGGAAGGCATCGGTATTGTGGAGGCCCCACGAGGAACACTCATCCATCACTACTGGACGGATGAGAATGGCCTGGTCGAGAAGGCGAATCTTATCGTTGCCACGCAGAACAATGCCGCGCGGATCGCGATGAGCGTGGAGAAGGCCGCCAAGAAGCTGATCTCGGGGGCAAACGTCCCCGAAGGCGTCCTCAATCAGATCGAAATGGCTTTCCGGGCTTACGATCCATGCCACGGATGCGCAACCCATTCCCTGCCGGGGAGCATGCCGCTGCTGGTGCGGGTCCGAAATCAAAGCGGCAACACTCTGACCACGTTGCGGCGCGACTTCAACGGAAGTGTGCATCGTGAATAGCGCAACCGACGATTCGCATTCACCGTCCACTGAAGCAGCCGGACCTGCTCTGCGGGTGTTGTGCCTGGGCAACGAACTGCTGGGTGACGATGCTTTGGGCTGCGTGGTCGCGGACCGGCTTCGGCCGTTTGCATCCGAAGACGTGGATATTCTCAGCACGCCGGAAAGTGGATTCCATCTGTTGGATTGTGTGTTGGGTGTGCGCCGCCTGATTGTGGTTGACACCGTGCAGACCGGCAACGCGCCCCCGGGCACGATATACAAATTCAGCGATTCCGAGCTTCCGTTGGTTCCTGGGGGATCGCCTCACTATGTGGGATTGTGCGAGTCTCTGGCTCTCGGGAGAAAACTGGGTCTCCCGGTGGCGGAAGAAGTGATCATCCTCGCGGTTGAAGCGGGTGACTGCCTGACCATAGGCGCGGAAATGTCTCCCCAGGCGCGCTCGGCGATGCCGGCGTTGTTGAGCATGATTCGGGACATGATGGCCGCCGCGGCAAGGGCGCAAGTCCCGTAGTGCGGCTGCTCGGCGAGTGGCGATCGGCAAGGGAAGCGATGCCCTGATACGAACCCCGAGTTTTCCGGCAGCCTGTTGCAGTCGCGCCGTTCCCCAAAAACCGCGCGAGTCTTCACTTCCGGACTTATTTCAGCCAAGCTCGCCATCGTACTGTCGGATAACCCCGTAGCACTCGCAGGCGGACCTTTCAAGCTTCTTGCGGTTCACAATCTTCACTGCGCCGCGGGTGTACTCGATGAGATCCTTCCTCTGCAAAACACCAGCTGCCAAGCTCACGCTAGGTCTATCTGTCCCTAACATGGTTGCGAGAAAATCATGGGTGATGGGCAGCGACCCTGAATCCACTCTAT
>Ga0224534_1000140_pt1 | contig 47886 bp, 37 predicted proteins | sample 714E12024metaG_FD_172012 | JGI IMG/M metagenome (GOLD analysis project Ga0224534, IMG submission 172012) | Peat soil microbial communities from Stordalen Mire, Sweden - 717 E1 20-24 | ecosystem: Environmental > Terrestrial > Soil > Wetlands > Peat | place: Sweden: Norrbotten County, Stordalen... | reverse complement strand
CGAAAATATTCCCACTTCGCCTTGTGCCCCACTCCAACCCCTCCTCAAATCGTCTTCTGAGTCGGGTTACATCTTACGTGTCTCGATGGCCTCCCCTCGGGTTACATTTAGCACGGCTCGATACGCTGGGTTGACACTGGGCTGGCGAGCTAGGTAACATCTTGAAACCGACCATTCGGTCGGTTTACTGCCTGCAAACATGATTTAGCATTTCAGCCAACATTCCAGCCAACAGAGATCATAAGGAGTTTTCCGTGGCTACAGTTTTTTATCAGAACGATGCGAATCCTGCGGCCCTGAAGGGCAAGACCATTGCCGTTTTCGGCTACGGGTCGCAGGGACACGCGCAGGCGCAGAACCTGCGTGACAGCGGATACGAAGTGATTATCGGGCTCGATCCCGAGCGCGGCTCGGCCCAGCAGGCGCGCGCGGATGGAATGACCGTGGTCGCTCCCGCCGAGGCGGCCAAGCGCGCCGACTGGATACAGATTCTCACGCCGGACGAGACACAGGCCGGCTTCTACGAATCGGCCATCAAGCCGCATCTGCGCAAAGGGAAGATTCTCGGCTTCTCGCACGGCTTCGCGATTCACTTCAAGACCATCAAGCCTCCGAAAGATGTGGACGTGGTCATGATCGCTCCCAAGAGCCCGGGCCATTTGCTGCGGCGAGTGTATTCGCAGGGCGGCGGCGTGCCTTCGTTGCTGGCCATTCACCAGGATGCGAGCGGATACGCGCATGAATACGCGCTCTGCTATGCGCACGGCATCGGTTCGACGCGCGCCGGCGTGTTGCAGACGACCTTCAAAGAAGAAACCGAAAGCGACCTGTTCGGCGAGCAGGCTGTGCTCTGCGGCGGCCTGACTTCGCTGATGCAGAAAGGCTTCGAGACGCTGGTCGAGGCCGGCTACGCTCCCGAGATCGCCTACTTCGAGTGCGTGCACGAGATGAAGCTGATCGTCGACCTCATCTACGAAGGCGGGTTGAGCCGCATGCGCTATTCGATTTCGAACACGGCCGAGTACGGCGATCTGACCCGCGGCGAGATGGTTGTCGGAGACGAGACGCGCAAAGCGATGAAGAAAGTGCTGAAGCAAATCCAGAACGGCACCTTTGCCAAGGAATGGATTGAAGAGAACAAGAAAGGCGGCAAAAACTTCGCCAAGCTGCGCGAGCGCGCGAAACAGCACCCGATTGAAAAAGTAGGCGAGCAGTTGCGGAAAATGATGTCGTGGCTGCCGTCCGAAAAAAAGAAAAGCGCGGAACCGGCCGCTTAGAAGAGTTCCCAGTTCTCGGTTCGCAGTTCTCAGTTTTCAGAAACGCTTCGCGGTGCTCACTGAGCACTGGGAACTGAGAACTTTCTCCCCTTCAGCTACACTGTCCGCATACTCCCATGGACCTCAAACATCGCAGTCGCAATATCACCGACGGGCGCGACCGGGCCCCGGCGCGCGCCATGTACAAATCCATAGGCTTCACCGACGAAGACCTCGCGAAGCCGCTGATTGCCGTCGCCAACACCTGGATCGAAACCATGCCGTGCAACTTCCACCTGCGCCGCCTTTCGGCCAAGGTGAAAGAAGGGATTCGCGCCGCAGGCGGCACGCCCATGGAGTTCAACACCATCGCCATTTCCGACGGCGAAACCATGGGCACCGAAGGCATGAAGGCGTCGCTCGTGAGCCGCGAGGTGATTGCCGATTCCATCGAACTGGTCTGCCGCGGGCAGCTTTTCGACGCGGCGGTTTGCATTGTCGGTTGCGACAAGACGATCCCCGCCGCAGCCATGGCCCTCGCGCGCATGAACCTGCCCGGCCTCGTGCTTTATGGCGGTACGATTGCCGCCGGCAAGTATCGCGGCAAAGACGTCACCATTCAGGATGTGTTCGAGGCTGTGGGCGCGAATGCGGCCGGCAAGATGAGCGACGCCGATCTGCTGGCCCTCGAAAATGTCGCGTGTCCCGGCGCGGGCGCGTGCGGCGGCCAGTACACGGCCAACACCATGAGCACGGTGATGGAACTGATCGGGCTTTCGCCGATGGGATTTAACGGCATTCCGGCGATGGATCCGCGCAAGGACGAAGTGGCATTTCGCTGTGGCGAAGTGGTGATGAATCTTCTGAAGCAAGGCATTCGTCCCAGCGATATTCTGACTCGCGCCGCATTCGAGAACGCGATCGCGGGCGTGGCCACGACGGGCGGATCGACCAACGCCGTGCTCCATCTGCTCGCGATTTCGCGCGAAATGGGGCTGCCGCTAGAGATCGACGATTTTCAGCGGGTCAGCGAACGTACTCCTCTGCTAGCGGATCTGAAGCCTGCGGGAAAATACGTCGCGGCCGATGTAGACGCAGCGGGCGGAATTCCCGTGATCGCCAAAAGGCTGCTCGACGGCAAATATGCGAATGGTTCGGCCATGACCGTGACCGGGAAAACATTTGCCGAAGAAGCCAACGCTGCGCAAGAAACTGCCGGACAGACCGTGATCGCTCCCTTGAGTAAGCCGCTGAAGGCTACAGGAGGTCTGGTGATCGTGAAAGGGAACCTCGCTCCCGAGGGCGGGGTGGTGAAGATGACCGGCCACGAACGCCAATCGCAGACCGGGCCGGCGCGCGTGTTCGATTCCGAAGAAGCCGCGATGCAGGCGGTGACCGGCAAGCAAATCAAGGCTGGCGATGTGGTGGTGATCCGCTATGAAGGTCCAAAGGGCGGACCCGGCATGAGAGAAATGCTGAGCGTAACCGCCGCGATTGTAGGCGAAGGCCTGGGCGAAAGCGTTGCGCTCATCACCGACGGACGCTTCAGCGGCGCAACCCGCGGCCTGATGGTCGGCCACGTCGCTCCAGAAGCCGCTCTGGGCGGCCCCATTGCCGCCATCCGCGAAGGCGACCGCATCACCATCGACACCAAGATCCAGAAGCTGGAGATCGGCATTTCCGACGCCGAGATTGCGCGGAGGCTCACGGAATGGAAAGCTCCGCCGCCACGCTACAAAACCGGCGTCTTCGCAAAGTACGCGGCATTGGTGAGGTCCGCGTCCGAGGGAGCGATCACAACCCCCGCCCACCTGAGCCACTCCAGGCCCTAGATTGGCCGGGTGCCCCACACATTCGCGTTCTTTGCGAATGTGTGGGCGTGCGCACCACCCCACTCTTACAGTGGCGCGTCCAAGCCTTCGCTTGGGCCGGCCGTTTGACTTTTTCATCACATCCAACCTGTGTCCGCCGTCACAGACTTCCCGCCCGCACACGTGCGACAATGTTCCCAGATTGGGGCAGCCCGACCCGTGTCCGTCTCGCAAGACGGCCCTCGAAGCTGCCCCAAACTTATTTTCAGCGCTTTTTTGGAGCTAAGTCATTATTCCGGAATACTTTACCTATAAGTACTTTAAACTCAAAGACCTGGCGGGATTTTCCTCCTAACCCTATGATTCCAATAGACCGGGAGGAGGGGGGTACCCCATACTAACTGGTTAATACACTCGGAGTTAATGGGGAAGAACACTCGCTATAGCGCCTAAGGCTCGCACTTGGTTAGACTGCTCTTTCTACCAAAAGGAGCAAACCATGTCGAAGTTAATCGTGCGGTTTCTTGCCATCTTAGGCGCTCTGTGGCTGATCGGAATGGTCATCGTGTTGGTGGCCGTGATCGGCACCAAGGGCAAAGTGCCATCCAAGACGATTCTCGAAGCCAATTTCGAGCAGACGTTTATGGAGGACGTGCCCGGAACGCCGTCGGCGCAGTTGCTCCTGAACGAGAAACAGACGCTGCGCGACCTGGTGGACGCGATCGATCGCGGCGCGAGTGACGATCGCGTTGTCGGCATGATTGCCAAGATCGGCGCGGCTCCGATGGGCATGGCGCAGACCCAGGAAATTCGCGATGCTGTGCAGAGATTCCGCGCGCACAAGAAATTCGCGGTCGCCTACTCGGAGACTTTTGGTGAGTTCGGTCCGGGCAACGGCGCTTACTACCTGGCGACGGCGTTTGACCATATCTATCTGCAGCCCTCGGGCGACGTCGGACTGACAGGCATCATCATGGAATCGCCGTTCGTGAAAGGGACTTTGTCGAAGCTGGGCATGACCTTTCACGGCGATCACCGCTACGAATACAAGAATGCGCTCAACTTCTACACCGAGACCAAGTACACGGGGCCGCACAAAGAAGCGATGACCGCGATCATGACTTCTTGGTTCAACCAGATGAAGGACGGCATCTGTCAGGCGCGGCAGATCGCACCGGAGAAGTTCCAGTCGCTGGTGGACGCGGGGCCTTATCTGGGCAAAGAAGCAGTCGCGGCGAAACTGGTGGATGCGGTTGCTTATCGCGACGAGGTCTACGGCAAAGTAAAGAGCCAGGCGGGCGACGGAGCGGAGCTGCTCTACCTGGATAAGTATTTGAGCCGCGCCGGGCGTCCGCACGATCGTGGAAAGACGGTTGCGCTGGTGTTTGGCGTCGGCGGCGTCACGCGCGGCAAGAGCGATTACGACCCGGTGTCAGACGTCCAGAGCATGGGATCGGATACGGTGGCGGGCGCGATTCGGGCGGCGGCGGAGGACAAGGACGTGAAGGCGATCCTGTTCCGCGTGGATAGTCCGGGCGGTTCCTATGTCGCCTCCGATACCATCTGGCGGGAAGTGGTGCGGGCGCGCCAGGCGGGCAAACCGGTGATTGTTTCCATGGGAAATCTGGCGGGGTCGGGCGGATACTTTGTGGCCATGGCGGCCGACAAAATTGTCGCGGAGCCGGGAACCATTACGGCCTCGATCGGCGTGCTCGGCGGAAAGATGCTGACCAGCGGGTTGTGGGACAAAGTTGGACTTTCGTGGGACGAGGTGCACCAGGGCGAGAACGCCACCATGTTCACCGGAACGCACGATTACACGCCCGCCGAATGGGCGCGATTCCAGGCGTGGCTCGACCGTGTGTATGTGGATTTCACCGGTAAGGTTGCCGATGGGCGCAAGCTGCCAAAGGAGAAAGTGCTGGAGATTGCGAAGGGGCGGATCTGGTCGGGCCAGGATGCGAAGAACCTGGGCTTGGTGGATGAACTCGGCGGTTACGATACGGCGCTGAAACTGGCGAAAAAAGCGGCGGGAGTCCCTGAGAGCGACGAGGTCAAGATCGTGGTCTATCCGCAGCCAAAAACTTTTTTCCAAAGCGTGATTGAACGCCGGGGTCCAGATAACAGCGATCGGGAAGCCTTAGGGCAAACGCTCGCAAGGATTCTGCAGGAAGTGCAACCAGTGGCGCGTCAGCTTGATGCGGCTGGAATTAAGAGCAAGGATAAGGATCAGGATCAGGATGATGTGCTGCGCATGATGGAGTTTGAGGTGGAAAAATGAGGTTGTCAGCCGTCAGCTCTCAGTTCTCAGCCAACGAAGGACTGATAGCTGATGGCTAAAAGTTGACAGCTCGTTACAGTCCCAGCTTCTTCACTTCCTCGTTGTAATACTTGCGATAGAGGATCGACCATTCCTCGGAGCCTTCGATGATGGTGCGGCGCTGGCTTTCGATTTTCTGGCGAGCGGCTTGGTCGATGCGGGCTTCCTGCATTAGGAGCTCTTCGAGAATCTTGCGGACCTCGAGGCGAATGGTGTTGCGGTCCTCGATGAACTCGACCTCATCCATTTCGGCGACGGCGTCGGTGACGGTGTGGGCGAGTTTGTTGACTTTGTCGCGGCTCAATCGCACGGCAGGGGCGTCCTCCAGCGCGTCCTCATAGTTCCAACACTAAAGAATGGCCTTGTATTTTTTCACCAACTCGGTCTTCACTTTACGGAACATTTCCTGGTAATTGGCGCCGCTCTTCTGCATTTCTTCGGAATAGGCTTCAAGGATGACGCGCACTTCATCGTTAATGCGGTCCTCGAGCGCCAGTTCATCGAGCAAAGCGGCGTGCACCTTCTCGGTAAGAGCAGGCATCGCCTTGGTCTCAATGAGACCGCTCGCCACCAGTTTTTTGGAAACTTCGCGGGCCAGATAGCCCACATATTCTTTGGAAAAGAGCATGATTATAGCGCTTTTTTGTAAACAGAAAGTTTAACACAAGCCCAGCCGTGAACGGGTGGCGCTTTGCCTTGCAGAACCTGGCAGATGAAGATCAGCGCCTGGCAGTGGCGGGTGAACGGGACCAAGCCGTACAATAATGCAACTGCATGTCTCCTAATCCAATGTCTCCGCATCCAGACGACCTGACCGGCATGAAAGACGATATGACGGCCTTCATTGAAGGTCTGGGCATGCGCCGTTTCTTTGGCTATGTCGAGTGTGACGAGATTCCCAGCGTGCTGTGGGACTCGGGACAGAATCCGGATGGCTGGAAGGATTTCGTGGAGCTGGCCAAGTCCACGGGCGCGCCCTTCCTGACCATGCATTCCTGGGCGCTCGACCGCGAAGAGTTGGAGCGCTTGTCCCAGCGGCTCGAGGACAGCGATTACAGAAGCGAAGAAGATATGGAAGAAAGCCGCTGGCTGAAGAGCTACATCGGGAAGACCGGGTTCGTGCAGCTCGGATGGGCGTACCAGGGATGCGTCTTCGTCTATGAAGCTGGCACGGAATGGTACGAACATTATCAGCAACTGCGCGAACTGGCGGACGATGCCGGCGGCTTCATGATCGATGAGCCGGACCAGGACGAGGAGCGGTAACCTGATTGTAGAAGTTGCCCGCTCAACTTCTTTCGGAACTTCCGAACTCTGAAATCATCCCGCCTCATTCATTTCTCTTCTGCTCATGCGATGGACATCCAATCCGCTGAATTCTTCTAAAGCCAGGCTGCTCGAAGCGGCGCTGCATGACTCCAACCTGAAAATTCCTGCTTCTGCTTTGCCTGTGCTTGCCGATCTGCTCGTTGGCCGTGGGATCGAAGAGCCGGAGTCGGCTGCACGTTTCCTTTCGCCTGCGCTTGGCGACCTCCACGACCCGCTGCGGATGAGTGGGATGAAATCCGCTCTTGATCGGCTGGAAGCGGCGTTGGAGCGCAAAGAGAAAATTCTCATTTACGGCGATTACGACGTGGACGGTACAACCGCGATCGTCATTCTCAAGACGGCCATCGAGCTTTGCGGCGGAGCGGCTGACTTTCACGTGCCGCATCGCATCCGCGAAGGCTACGACCTGCGCGATGACGTGATCGAGCGTGCTGCTACCGACGGCGTGCGGCTAATCGTCAGCGTAGACACCGGCATCCGCGCGTTCGCCGCCGCGGAAACTGCGCGGCGCACCGGAGTGGACTTGATCGTCACCGACCATCACCTGCCGGGGCCGAGCGGTGTTCCGCAGGCGCTGGCCGTGGTCAATCCCAACCAGGAGGGTTGCGATTATCCCTGCAAGCATTTGTGCGGTGCGGGCGTGGCGTTCAAGTTGGCCCAAGGATTGATGCAGCGGCGGCTGGATGCGCGCCTTAACGTTAAAGATCAATCGCGCCTGCTGATGTCGTTCATGAAGGTTGTGGCCATCGCGACTATTGCGGATGCTGTCCCATTACTGGGCGAGAATCGCGTGTTCGCGAAACTTGGATTGCAGGGGTTGCGTTCTCCGGTGAACGTTGGGCTGAAGGCGCTGCTTGAAGTCGCGAAGCTCGGCGACGGGCGGGCGCTGACCGCGACCGAAGTTGCGTTCCGCATCGCGCCTCGCTTGAACGCTGCCGGACGCATGGATGTGGCTCGCGACGTGGTGGAACTTTTCAACGAGAAAAACATGGAGCGTGCAAGGAAGATTGCCGGCCGGCTCGATCAGTTGAACGCCGAGCGTCAGGAAGAAGAGCGGCGCATCATGGTCAACATCGAGCGCCGTCTGGAAGAAGAGCCCGCGCTGCGCGAAGCGTATTGTGTGGTGGTGGATGGCGAAGGCTGGCATCGCGGCGTGATTGGCATTACGGCGTCACGGGTGGTGGAACGCCATGGGCGGCCAACGCTGGTGATCTCGCGTGAAGGTGACGAGGCGTACGGCTCGGGAAGATCGATCCCGGCGTTCCATCTGCTGCATGCGATCGAATCGTGCCACGAGCTATTTTCCCGCTACGGCGGACACGCGCACGCGGTTGGCTTTGCGCTGCCCAGCGCCAACGTGGAGAAACTGCGCGAGCATCTGGATGGCTATGCGCGCGACCGGCTCACTCCCGCGGATTTCGAGCCGCAGCTTGAATTCGATCGAGATCTGCCTCTGGGAGAAGTTACGCCGGAACTTCATCAGGCGCTGGTTTTACTGGAACCTTTTGGGATGGAGAATCGGGAGCCCATCTTCGCCGCTCGAGCGGTGCAGCTAATGGCGCCTCCGCAAGCGGTGAAAGAGAAACATGTTCGGCTGCGGGTGGCGCCAGCGGCAACAGAATCCTGGCGCGACAACATCGCCTTCAAAGCGATGGGCTGGGGATTGAAGGAATCCTGCGACCGCTTGCAGTTGCTGGCCGGAGACCGCCTGGACATCGCCTACTCGCTCGGCATGAACGACCATCCTGAATTCGGCGGGTTGGAGCTGACTTTGCGCGACGTGGTGCGCACCCGGTGAGTGCCGAACGGGCGAGACGCCCGTCTCTGCACCGTATGACTCATCGCGCTGCCTTTGACAAGAAGCCAATCCATCTTTATAGTGCCGGGTCATGAACGGAACTTTCTTTTGCAACAAGTGCGGCGCGCAGAATGCCGCGGGCGCTCAGTTTTGCAGTCGCTGTGGAGCGCCCACAAACCCCACGCCCGGCGTTGTCCCGACCGCGGTTTCATCATCGCCCAGCTTAGGGCCCTACCCAGCCCCAGCGACTTCGTATCAGGCGGTTGCGCCCGTGGTGGGAGTTGGCTACGGAGGGTTCTGGATTCGGGTGGTTGCGTTCCTTATCGACGCGATCATCCTGCGGGTTGTGGTGTCTCCGATTCGCATGATTTTTGGGGGTCTCGGGCTGGCAGGAATGATCACGGGCATTCCCCATTTTGGACTTGCTCTTTTGGGCGGTGGCGTCACGATAATCGCGTTGCTCTTCGGTTCCTGGTTGTACGAGGCTTTCATGGAAAGCTCCTCGTACCAGGCGACGCTGGGCAAAATGATCTTTGGGATGAAGGTTACCGATCTCAATGGCAACCGAATCTCATTCGAACGCGCGACGGGAAGGCATTTTGCGAAGTGGCTTTCCAGCATGATCCTGTGCATCGGCTACATCATTGTGGGGTTCACGGAGCGCAAGCAGGGACTGCACGACTTGCTGGCTGGGACGCTGGTGCGGCGAACATAGAGTGGCATCTGATTTCTCGTAGAAACGCGGCTTGTCCCTCTCCTGCCGGGGAGTGAGACGGGGCAGGTATTGATCTAATTTGCTGCCTGACATGATCTGGTTAATCAAAATCCCGCTTGTGGTTTTGATAGGAGCTTGGGCAATCTGGCTCTACTCGACACCTCATGAGCAAGTCTTTATGACCATCAAGCGACTTTGGCGGAGAATACGCGGAACGCAGAATTAGATCAGTACCCCGGGGCAAGCCCCGTCTCTACACGAACCGTTACGAGTTACACTAGCCTCTAATGGCCCTTCCGGTTTCACGACTGCGCCGCTGGTTCGCCTTGGGCGCGATTCTTATGGTTGGGACGGTTGCGGGGATGTATTTCTACGCGCAACTGCGTCTGCGCAAGGCCGTCCACGACATTCCGGCGAAAATCGGCCTGGACATTCAACAGACCGCTGAGGGCTTTTCGATCTCGAAGTCGGCAGAAGGCCGCACTCTGTTTACGGTGAGCGCTTCCAAGGCGGTCAAGTTCAAAGAAGGCGGGCGGGCGGAGTTGCACAACGTCAAAATCGTCGTGTATGGCAAGGATGCCAGCCGCTTCGACCGGATTACCGGGGACGATTTCGAGTACGATCCCGGGTCTGGCAATGTGAACGCTAAGGGAAGGGTGCTGATTGACCTGGAAGCGAATCCCGAGGGGATGCGGCATTCGGATCAGACGCCTCCGGAACAAACGAAACAGCCGATCCATCTTGAAACCAACGGCCTCGTCTTCAACAACAATACGGGGGACGCTTCCGCTACCGGAAAGGTGGTGTTTCAGACGCCGCAGGCATCCGGCTCGGCTGTGGGCGTCGAATATGTGGCGAAGACGGGTACGATGAACTTGCTGTCGTCGGTCGCGATAAACGTCAGTAGGCCGCAACCAGTCCATCTGAATGCAGATCATGGCGTAATTACGAAGCAGCCCCGGCAGGTCGTGCTCACCGGGGTGCGCATGACCCGGGAGCAGCAGCAAGCACAGTCCGACCACGCAACGTTCTTCCTGCGGGACGACAACACGGTGGACCGCATTCTTGCCGAGGGCGATGTGCGGAGCGAGATTCATGGCCGGTCTTTATCCAACTCGAAAACGTCTGACTCGGGAACGTCCAGTTCGGAAACGCGCGTGCGTTCGGATCGCGCCGAAATGTGGCTGACGGGCGCACGAAATCAACTCACCACAGCCATTCTCAGCGGCAACGTGCAACTCGCCAATCAGGGAGCGCAGAACCAGGGAGGGCAAGCCCTGGGAGCGCAGCCCGCCGAAGCTTCCGCCGGAAGGGTGACACTGCGCTTTGCCCGAAACTCTGCCGGGGAGCAGATGCTGGAGACCGTTCATGCCGAAGACGGCGTGCGGCTGTCGCAGAAGAACATCCAGAGCGGGACGGGAGCGGTGGTGGCGTCGTCGGCCTTGTCGTCGTCCCCGACGAAAGGAGGCGCGCAAGATATCGAGATGACCGCCCCGGTGATGGACTTCATCGTAAAAGACGGACGTCTGCTGGAGCGTGCCGAGACGAGCGGACCACCGCAGATCGTAATCACGCAGCCCGGCGCGAATCAGAAGACGGTGGTTACGGCTGCCAAGTTCACGGCGAAATTCACCGAGAAGAATCGCCTGGCCACGCTGCATGGAGAACCGGACGCCAAGATCGCCAGCAATAAGACCGGCGTGCCGGCGCAGCCCGATCGAGTATCGACCAGCCAGATGCTTGATGTGGTCTTCCGGCCAGAAGGCGGCGTCGCTTCGATCACGCAGTCCGGTGGCGTTGCCTACGCCGGTGGCACGCAGAAGGCTTGGGCGCAGCGCGGAGAGTACACGGTCGCCGATCAAATGCTGATACTGACCGGATCGCCTCGGGTGATCGACACCGGTATGACGACAACGGCCCAAACGATTCGCATGAACCGCATGACCGGTGACGCCATTGCCGAGGGCAACGTCAAGAGCACGTACTCCGATCTAAAGGCGCAACCGGACGGCGGCATGCTCGCCTCCTCCGACCCGATCCACGTGACGAGCCGCAGCATGACGGCACATCGTTCACCGGCGATTGCGGTGTACACGGGCGACGCCCGCTTGTGGCAAAACGAGAACATAGTGGAAGCGCCCACGCTGCAATTCGATCGCGACCATCGATCGTTAATTGCCCAGGGTTCGGGAAGTGTGGTGACGGGGCTTCGCCCCGTCCGAGCGGGGCAGAGCCCCGCTCCCACACCAGACGTGGCCCAACCCGTTTCGACCGTGCTGGTGCAAAAGGACAAGAACGGGACGGTGACGCCGGTTCGCATCACATCAGCGCGCCTGAACTACGCCGACGCGGAGCGGAGGATTTTCCTGGATGGCGGAGTGACCGCGAAGGGGTCCGACGCTACGCTGACGGGGCAGCAGATGACGGTATTCCTGATGCCGCGGAGCCAGGCGGCAGCCGGGGCGGGCCCGGGAATGCCTGGGCAAGTGGAGCGGATTGTGGCCCAAGACAGGGTTGTGATCACGCAGCCGACACGTCATGCGACCGGTGAGCGGTTGGTATACACGTCAGCGGACGACAAGTTCGTCCTCACGGGCGGACCTCCTAGCATTTTTGATGCCGAACGGGGCAAGATTACGGGCGATTCGTTGACTTTCTTTAGACACGATGATAGGGTGCTCGTAGAAGGCAAAGAAACGTCCCCGACCGTCACCAGGACGCAAGTGGCACGATAAATGCATACGCTGGCCACCGACGAAATTGGGAAATCCTATCGTGGCCGACGCGTAGTCAGCGGAGTCAGCCTTGAGGTTCTGCAAGGCGAGGTAGTGGGCCTTCTGGGACCGAACGGCGCCGGAAAAACCACTTCCTTCTATGCAATCGTAGGTCTGGTTCCTCCCGACACAGGCAGGGTGTTGTACGACGACGAAGATATCACTAGCGTTCCCATGTACTTACGGGCGCGCCAGTACGGCATCAGCTATCTCCCTCAGGAAGCCTCGGTTTTTCGGAAACTCACGGTCGAGGAGAACATCCTAGCCGTGCTAGAGGTCCAGCCGATTTCCTGGCACGAACGCCGGGAAAAAGCAGAGGAACTGATTGACCGGCTCGGACTGGAGCATATCCGGCAGAATCGCGGGTATGCGTTGTCAGGTGGGGAGCGGCGGCGGGTGGAAATCGCGCGTTCGCTTTGCATCAACCCGACATTTATATTGCTCGACGAGCCGTTTTCGGGAATCGACCCGATCGCGGTTTTGGATTTGCAGAAGATCATTTCCGATCTGCGGGCCAGCGGGATCGGGATCCTGGTTACGGACCACAACGTCCGCGAGACGTTGTCGGTGACGGATCGGGCATACATCATTAACGAGGGCCGCATCTTCCGCTCCGGTACGCCGGAAGAGTTGGGAAGTGACCCGGAGGTACGGCGCGTTTATTTGGGGGAAGGCTTCTCATTGGTGTGAGGTTGGTGTAAGGCTGAGTTACCAAGGCGTGGGCACATTGACCTTTCGTGTTCATACGATCTGCCTCCTTGCGTGAGAAGCTAAATTTTCCACACTCGGACGTATCGGACTTCACCGTGCAGCCGGGTGGGTGCGGAAGAGTAAATTTTTTGGGGAGACATGGTGCTTCTTCAGCACAAACTGAACGTCAAGTTGTCCCAGCGGCAGATTCTGACGCCGGGTCTCGTGCAAATGGTCTCCGTGCTCGCGCTCAATAAGCTCGAGCTCAAGGACATGATCAATGCCGAGATGGTCGAAAACCCAGTGCTGGAAGAGCTGGAAGATGCCATCCCGATGCTCGACGATGTCGGACGCCAGGAAGAAGAACGCGACCGGCTGGCCGCCAAGGCGACGGCCGCGACGGAAGAGGGTCCGACCATTGCGGATGAGAAGAAAGATCCTTTCGAAGAGATCGATTTTGGGTCGTTCTTTCAGGATTATCTGGATCCCGGCTATCGCAGTTCGGGGGAAATGGAAGAGATCGAAAAGCCTTCGTTCGAGAACTTCCTGTCAAAGCCGGGGAACTTGAGCGACCACCTGCTATGGCAACTGGGCGCGATTTCTGTCCGTCCGCCTGTGCACGAGGCCGCTGAGCTGATCATTGGGAACCTGAACGAAGAAGGATACCTGATTGCCACTGACGAAGAACTGCTGGGAATCGCTCCGATCGCGGAGCCCGAGGCAGAAGCGGAAGTGGTGGCCAAGATTGTTGGTGAAGCGCAGGCGCTAGGGATTGCTGTCGCCGCAGCCCCGCCCACAAGTTCTAGCTTCGAGACTTCTGACCCCGAGACTTCCAACCTCAAAACTTCTAGCCTCGAAACTTCCGTTCTTGCACCGGAGGAGCTCGCCGAAGCAGGCGCCGGCCTTTCGCAGTTGACGACGGAAGGGGCCGGAACTGAGTCTTTTGTTGAGCCGGATGTTGCGACGGATGTTGAGCCAGATGTTCAGCCAGAGATAGCAGCCGAGGTTCCGCGGCCCAGCGCGGCGAGCCATGGTACCAACCCCACGGGAACGCCAGCCACGGGAGCGGCGACAGCGCCAGCCCGCATTGCGTCCGTAAACTTCACTGTCGCCGATCTGCATGGAGCGCTGGAAGTTGTGCGCCAGTTCGATCCGCCGGGCGTCGCCTGTCGCGATCTGCGCGAATGCCTGCTTTATCAGTTGCGCTACCATCTGGAACAGGTGCATTTGCACAGCAATGGCAGTGCCCTGACCGAGCAAGTGGTGAGAGACGCGATTGCCGTCGTCGATCAACATTTGAAAGCGGTGACGCTGAAGCAGTTTAAGGAAATTGCGCGCGCGATCGGGCGTCCAGTCGAAGCGGTGCAGGCGGCGCTCGACTATGTCCGCACGCTGGATCCCCGGCCGGGCTTGCGCTACAACAAAGTTGCCGCCCGGCTGATTGAGCCCGATGTCGCCTTCGTGAAGCATGGCGACGAGTGGCTGGTCATCATGAACGACGATGACATGCCGCAGTTGCGCTTGAATCCCGCCTACAAGCGGCTGCTGACCCGCGACGGCAATGACCGCGACACGCGCAACTACGTCAAGGATCGCTACAAGTCCGCCATCCAACTCATCAAAAACATCGAACAACGCAAGCAGACGATCACCAAGGTTTGCTACTCGATCGTGGCGCGCCAGCAGGACTTTCTCGAGCGGGGAATCGATTTCCTGAAGCCGATGATGATCAAGGAAGTGGCCGAAGAGATCGGCGTGCATCCTTCCACAGTCAGCCGCGCGGTCGCCAATAAGTACGTCCACACGCAGCAGGGCGTGTTCGAATTGCGGTATTTTTTCTCAGAGAGCGTGCAGGGGCCCGAGGGCGGCGGCACTTCGCTCCTTATCTTGAAACGCCGCGTCAAGAAACTGATCGAAGAAGAAGATTCAAGCCGGCCGCTGACCGACGAACAGATCACCCGCATTCTGCAATCGCAAGGCATCCAGGTCACTCGCCGAACCGTCGCGAAATATAGGGAAGATATGAAGATTCCGAGCACGCATCAGAGAAGGGTGAAAAAATAACAGGTTTCAGAGTTTCAAGGTTTCAAGGATCTTGAAACTTTGCAACCTTGCAACCTTGAAACTTTTTTCAGGAGGCTGCCTGATGAACGTGGAATATACCGCGAGGAAATACGAAATTACTCCCACCATCCGCAGGGAAGTTGAAACCGGCCTCAACAAGATCCGCAAAATTCTAGGCGACCGATTCGAGACCAAGGTGATTCTGGGCGTCGAAAAGCGCCAGCACAAAGCCGAAATCACGATCAACCCGCCCAATGGTCCCATTGTGGGGCTGGCCCAGACCACCGACATGGTGTCGGCCGTCAATGAAGCTCTCGACCACCTGCAGAGGCAGGCGCTCAAATATAAAACGAAGTGGCTGAGCAAGAAGCGCAAGGCGGGCAAGAAGTTTGACGGCCAGTCGCTGGAAGACAATATGGAGGCGGCGCTCGGACTGGCGGAGAATGCCACCGTTTCCGTGCTCGTTCATAAATTTCCATCGGTGGCGCGGACCACCGAAGTGCACCTGGTGCATGCCAAGGACTCGGTTGCGCTTCGTCCGATGACGCTCGAAGAAGCGATCAAAGAGGCGCACTTCCGCGACAAAGATGTTTTCGTATTCCGCGATCCCACGGGCAAGTTAATAGTGCTGCACCGGACACGGGACGGCAAGATGGAGTTGATCGAAGCCCCGTAGAAAATCGGGTCATCGGATCATCTAAGTTCAAATACCTTTGACTTTCGATGACCCGATGGCCCGATGGTCAGATGACCCGATTCTCACGCGCCGCTGGTTGCTTCTTGTGCCCACTGCAGGGCTCGCCACCAGGTTGACGCGACTTCTTCATCGGGCAGGTTCAATTGTTTGGCGAGTGCGCTGGATTGCGACCACTCCCCCGATTCCGTGGCCAGCATGAGTTGGTAGAGGGGCTGGATGCTGCTATTTTGGCCGAGCAGAGTCGCCTTGGTTTCGCGGTCCACGGGCAGCTGTTCAAGAAGCACGTCCATGCTGACCTCAAGGATGGCGTCCATGATGGAGAGCAGCCCCATCAGAAACAAATCCGTGTTCGAGTGCAGCCGGTCGGGGAGCAGTTCGCAAAAACGGGCGCGGGCCAATCCCATCAGTACCAGTTCGCTGCACTTCTGCTCGGCCGCGCCCACGGTGACGACGAGCCGCACCCAACGCCGCATTTCCCGTTCTCCCAGAACGGCCATGGCATGGCGGATTGACTTGATTTCGAGGGCAAATCCAAAGAGCGGGGAATTCAGATACCGGAGCAAGCGGTAAGAAATCGAGGCTTCCTGTTTGAGCATGTTCTCGAGTTCCCGCATATCGATTTCCGAGTGGGAGACCATTTCGAGCAGCCGAATATAGTGCAAGCGGCTGGCTGGAACTTCATGCCCGATGACGATTTCGGGGCGGCAGAAAAAATATCCCTGGAAATAGACGAATCCCATGTCGCGGGCCTGTTGAAACTCGTGGGGCGTTTCGAGTTTTTCAGCCAGCATCTTGCACTTCGACCCAAACCGGTGCATCATGTCGGCCCGCTCCTCCGGCTGGGTTGCCCGGATGTCGACTTTTATGATGTCGGCAAATTCGCAAAGCGGTACGCGCGGATCGTTGGGCGCGAAGTCATCGAGGGCGATGAGATAGCCAAACGATTTCAGCCGCTTGCAGGCAGCGATGACGCGGTCTTCGGGCGCAACCGTCTCCAGAATCTCGGCCACGGTCTGGTTGGGGGGCAGCAACGTAATCAGATCCTTGAACAGGACATCACGGGTGCAATTCACGAAGGCGCGGCGGTTGTCGCAAAGGGTATTGATACCGTAAAGCAGGGAGCTGTCCAACATGGAGCGGGCCGCAAGCTCCGGATCGGCGTTGAAGTAGTCTTCGACACCGTTCCGGAAAAGAATTTCGTACCCGAACACATTCTGCGCGCGGTCAAGAATCGGCTGGCGGGCAACGAAACGCTGCCCTGGCGACGCAAGCGGATTCGATTCGGAGGCGTTCTCTTTTGCAGGACCGGGTTTCACCTCTATTATATCGGCGTTACCGCGGCGGAACTTCAGGCAGAACTGCGTGGCGGTCATCTCCCAGAAATAGCGGATTTGCCAACCTGTCCCGGATGTGGAAAACTTAAGGCTGTTCCCCCCTTGCGCAGTCGGCGGTTTCATGAGTAACATCAAGGTGTTCCCAATGGCCATGCCTCCAAGCTGGCCGTTCGCGCCAATAAAACTCCAGGCGCCAAGATAGTTTGAAACATCGTTCTCGAATAGCATCCAGCCGATGTGGGGTTTGGTCAGCCGGTAGCCGGTGTGCAGTGAGTGGTGTATTACGCCACACCTTAACGTGCCGGCCGCGAGGGAAGACGAAACAATCGGGCCTGTGATCCAGGCCAGGGATTAACTTCAAAGATTAACAAGAGAAAAATATGAATGCAGGATCCGGACATCCCTCCGCAGGAGGAGGGAAATACAAACGGCGCCGTGGACGGCGTCCGCCAAGACGAGGCGCAGGTGGCCCGATGGGCCGCGTGCGCCAGGAGCATCAGGGCATTTTTACCGCTCCCATGGATCACAGCTACCGCGCCAATATGGGCATGGATAATGGCAACGGCAACCGAGGACCGCGACGGCCCGGCTTTTCCGCGTCCTACCCGGTGGTTGATCCCGAGCCTTTGCCCGCTCCACGAGAGGATGCCGCTTCGCGCGTCTTCGCCTTTGTCGAAGACCTGTTCTTCCTGAGCAAGATTCAGGACACGGGCCGCAAGATGAACGTGAAGGTGGAATTCGTGAAGAACGAGAAGGAACTCACCGAACGGATGAACAGCAACGGCGAAGAAAAGCCTTCGCTGATCATCTTCGACTTGAACAATGCGAATGCCAAGCCTTTGACGCTCATCCCGAAACTGAAAAGCAAGCTGAAGAAGGGGACGTCGATCATCGGGTTTCTCTCGCACGTGCAGGGCGACTTGAAGCAGAAAGCGCACGAAGTGGGCTGTGACATGGTGTTGCCGCGCTCGGCGTTTTCTCAGAATCTGCCGCAGTTGCTGCGACGCCACGGAGCTATCGAAGATCCTGAGGGTGCCCCATCCTAACGTCGTGCTCTTAGACGTTAGGGTGGGGTAGTTGACGTTGGTAAATTGGCCGGGCGAAACGCAGGCGGCGTGCAAGTGGGCTGAGCCTGATACAATTTCGCCGTGTTCGCTCACAAGATTCTGATCATGACGACGGCCATGGCCATGGCCGCGTTGGCTTCCGCTCAGCAGCCTCCAGTAAAAGTTAACGTCCTCAATGTGTGCGCGCCTTCGGCCGACGAGCAGAAGGAATTGTCGTCGGCGCTGGCCAAGGTGCCGGGCAAGCCGGCGTTCGGCACGGACTACGAAGTGTCTCGCGGACGTTCGACACTCGACCCGAGCACTCCGATCCCCGGCATGCAACCCTTGCCGCCCGGCGCGGTCTCTGCTGCCGACTGGGTCCGGATTCGGCGCGAGTTCCCCGGCGCCACTCTGTTCAGCAATGTCCAATATTCGTTCAGCGTGGATTCGAAGAATATGGTGGAGACGCTCGTGCTGCGCGTGCGCGACCCAAAAGATCTGATGCAGGTGGTGATCGAGGACAGCGCTTCCACGGTCGTGTCCGCGGCTGCGATGTTGTCTTCCAGCACGCCGGTTTCGCGCGTCAGACTCGAGCGCTTTGGAAAATCCTCGGTGGCGCTGGCGCGGTGCGCGGGAGAAGAAGGAAGTCCGGTGACGGATCAGAGCGCGTACGAACCGATCTTCCACGCCGCCTCTTCGATTATGGAGCGCTATCGCGACGCTCTGGGCGCGCGCAAAATGGTGCCCGAGGAACTGGCTCACCTGGGCGCGCGTGCTTCGACCAAGGCGGACGCCGTCGGCAAGAAGAATCCGTAGTTTGTGCCGGCTTTGCGGTCGGAAGCGAAGTGTATTTTTCGGAATCTATCTACGAGCACGGTCTTACTAATATGGACATACGTAACGTTGTGATTATGGGCTCCGGATGCGCGGGTCACACCGCCGCCCTCTACACCGCCCGCGCCAACCTCAAGCCGCTCGTGATCGAAGGCCATGAGCCGGGCGGACAGTTATCGCTGACCACGCTGGTGGAAAACTTCCCCGGTTTTCCGGAAGGCATCCAGGGGCCGGAACTGGTCGAGAACATGCGCAAGCAGGCCGAGCGCTTCGGCGCCGATTATCGCATGGGGCACGTGGCCAAAGCCGATTTGAGCAAACGTCCTTTTGAGTTGAGCTTCGGCAAAGAGATCATTCAGACTCGCACGCTTATCATCGCCAGCGGAGCGTCCGCGCGCTGGCTTGGCCTGCGGAACGAGCAGGCGCTGATTGGCCACGGTGTTTCTTCCTGCGCTACCTGCGATGGCTTCTTTTTCTCGGGCAAGGAAATCGCGGTGATCGGCGGCGGCGACTCCGCCATGGAAGAAGCGACATTTCTGACGCGCTTCGCGAGCAAGGTGACGCTCATCCATCGTCGCGAGCAATTTCGCGCTTCGAAAATCATGCTCGATCGAACGCGTGCCAATCCCAAGATCGTGTTTCTCACCGATACCGTGGTGGAAGACGTTCTCGATGTCGGCAAGAAGGAAGTCACCGCCCTGCGGCTGCGCAATCTGAAGAGCGGCGAGAGCTGGGATTTCCCGGCGAGTGCGATGTTTCTTGGCATCGGCCACATCCCGAACGCGAAGATATTCGAAGGGCAGCTCGAAACCGATGCGGATGGCTACCTGGTCACGCAGAAGAATGTCTTTACGCGAGTGCCGGGCGTGTTCGCCTGCGGCGACGTGCAGGACCGCCGCTATCGCCAGGCCATCACCGCCGCTGGCTCCGGCTGCATGGCCGCGCTGGAAGTAGAGAAATTTCTGGAAGACCAAGGGCACTGACTGCGAAATGTGCATGGCTACCGTCGAAAAGCGCTACCACAGGGGACTCAGAGGTAAACAAGGGAAACCCGACAACATTTCTTTGGTGACCCCCTGTGTACCTCTGTGTCCTCTGTGTCCCCTGTGGTTAAGGCTTTGTTGGTTCGCGCAACACTTGTTTCCGCGTAGCGGCCGGCAGCGTCTCGCATGCGGTCCGCAGCACCAGCCGCGGCGCCCGCGCTCGGATCCTCATCAAGTACGGCACGGTGCGCTTCGGATCGGTCTTGGCTGTCTCGCGCAATAACCAGCCCAATCCCTTCTGGACCATGTCGTCTTTGTCATTCAGCAGTTGATTCGAAAGCCGAAAGATCTGTGCAAAGAACCGCCCCTTGCGCGCTCCGCGGATCAGTGCCACACACGCCGCGCGCCGCCGCCAGCGATTCGGCGACTTCACCCAGAGGAAAACATCACGGCAACGGGCAGGGTCGGCGGCCACCATCGGCGCCAGCAAATAATGCGCCAGCGCGTCGTGATCGGCCCAACTGGTTACGCGGTCGAGCCAGGAGGCGAAGAGCCGGAATTCATTGTCGCCAAAGTTCTTCGTCTGTTTTTCGAGCATGAGGACAGCAATCACCTTTTCTTCAAGCATTCGACCCGAGAAAAGTCTGTCGGCGACCTGCACCACGAAATCCATTCCCCGTTCGCGGGCGATGGCGTGCCGGAACCGCACCGCAAATTTTCTTAGTTCGGCCGTGTACCAGCCGCGCGATTGTATTTCTTCCTTGAAAAAGTGTTGCACCTCTTCCGAGTGCGGCGCCGATCCGCCATCCTTCAGCACGCGCCGGACGTGGTCTGTAATGTAGTCAGGAGTAATTTTGCCCATGGGCATGATCTTCTCTCATAGCGACGGGTGCCTCCGCCTGTCGGTTTGCGGAGAATTTGCTCATGATAAAAGGAGTGCCAAGTGAAATGCTGTGATGTGCACAACGATTTTTCTATTGCGCTGGTGCAGTGCTATCTTTCCCCACCGTTTTGTCGTAGATCCAAAGCACCGCCGCCGTGGCCATGCCGACGGCTGTGACGCTCCACCAGATGCGCGCCGGTTGATGAGTGACTTCTCCGAAGTGATGAACCAGCGTGCCGCCAAACCAGCCCCCGATCAGCGATCCAATTCCGATGGGCAGAAACGCGAAGCCCATGTAAGTGCCCTGCTGTTCGGGAGGCGCCAGTCGCGAAATATATTCGTAATAGCGCGGCGCCTGGATGATCTCACCGAGCGCCAGTACAAACAGCGAGAGCACCGCGCCCCAGATGGTCGGTCGAAAGGCGAGGATCAACCATGAAGCGGACGTGATCACCGTCCCCAAAATGACGGCTTGAAACGCCGGGATCTTGCGGGTCAGGAAATTGACCACGAGCGTGAGAGTAATCACGGTCAACCCGTCGGTCACCAGAACGATCTCGGCATCGGCGTTCGCGTTGATGTAGCCGTGGATATAGCCGGGCAGGCTGATGTATTGCTGCCAGAACACAATCCAATAGCCCGTGAAGAGCACGAGGAACCACATAAACCGGCTGATCCCTGCGAGCACGAGAACCAGGAGCCCGCACCAGACCCACCAAGGTACTGTGTATTTGGGATAGATCCACAACCCGACCCGCAGCAACAGGGCGATCAGCAATACTGGCAGAACCAGCCGGTAATTGCCCACCACGACGCAGAAGTTCCGCGCGACGGTCGCGATCGAAGGCGGAGGCGCGTCCCCAGCCTTGCGCGGTTCACGGAAAAAAAACAAGACCACAAAGAACATCGCGAAGACGCTGAGCGCCGCAACGCGATAGACATTCTCGACGCCCAGATGGCGATGGGCCCAGGATGCAAAATAAGGCCCCGCAGCACCGCCGATGTTGACCATCGTGTAATAAATCGAATAGCCGATGGAGCGGACGTTCTCTTTCGAAGCCCGCGCCGTCGTACCGACCACACAAGGCTTCACCAGCGACACGCCCAGGGCAGGCAGAATCAGAATGCAGCCGACAAACAACCCCAGCGGCACGGCGTTGCGCACCGGCGCCAACCAGGATGCGCCAATCGATCCGATCAGGAAATAGGCGGCGGCAAGAATCAGGTAGGCGATCGAAAGAGCGCGACGGAAGCCCAGCCGGTCGGCGGCGGCTCCTCCGAAGATGGCGAGAAACCATACCATGCCACCGAACAAGCCGGTCAGAGTTCCGGTCTGCTCGGTGGAGAAACTCAGCTTCTCCTGTAAGTACAGCGCAAGCGAAGCGAAGGCCCCGTAGTAGGAAAGACGTTCGAAGATCTCGCTGATGTTGGCGATCCAGAAGGGTTGTTCGAAACCGGTGCGGATCTCGTGGAAGCGTTCGGAAATGGTCAAGCATTACTCCTCATGCCGTGGCTCCCGATGGCGGTTTCAGATCTTGAAACGCCGCCGGACTTCTTGTGCGGACAAACCCTCGACGCGGATCACTTTATTCCGGCTGCTGTGGCCGGCTGCAATAGTAACGGAGGAACGCGGCACATTCAAAAGCTTTGCGAAAAATTCGATGCAGGCTTGGTTGGCTTTACCGTCCACGGGAGGGACGGTCAGGGCGAGTTTCAACGCGTCACCCACCTCACCGGTGATGGCGTTCTTCTTTGCACGCGGGTGGACTTTGACCGCGAAGGTGGCACTTGCGTCTGTGTCGCGAACTGGGATCATGTGCGTCGCATCAGTGGTGCGCCCTCCAGAGGCTCGCGAAAACCAAGAGCAGAACGATGCCGATCCCCACGGCAATGTAAATCAAGAAATCCCGGACGCGGTGGCCGCCGGAGGAAGCTGAGCCAAACCCAAAAGCTTGACCGACCATGACCAGGATGTAGTGATCCTCATGTTTCAGCGCGTCGAGCGCATCTTTCCAATCTTGTTCCCGGCTTGGGGACGATTGGCGATCACGGTCACGGGCGTTCTTCAGAAGTCCCGCAATCTTAGCTTCGTACTCGTCGCTGTCATAGTCGCGTTCGAACTCGGTATTGACTTCGTAAATGTCGGGAAGCGAAGGGTGCACCTCGGTGAAGTAGAGCATCTTCTTCTCGACTTCCGAGAGGCTCACCTGTTCAACCCCAGCCTCCTCGATGACCCTCGAAATAAGAAACTGCTTTGCAGCCGTAGGTTCCATTTTTCCCCTTTGCGTCCTCTGCGTTCAAGGTTTCCCTCTCTCCCCGAAGATCGCCGTGCCCACGCGCACACACGTTGCTCCCTCTTCAATCGCGACTTCGAAATCATGCGACATGCCCATCGAAAGAACTGACGTGCCGATTTGCGGCAAGTCACACGCGGCAATGAAGTCCCGAATCTGACGGAGTTGGCGGAAATAGGGGCGCGAGCCCTCCGGATCTTCGGTGTACGGCGGGACAGTCATCAGGCCTTGAATTTTCAGATTTGCCCATCGTGGCGCGCCTTGCAGAATCTGCTCCAGTTCGTCGGAGCCGGGTGCTATTCCGCTTTTTGCTTGCTCGCCACCGACGTTGATCTCGATCAGGACGGATAACGTTTTGCCCGCGCCTTCCGCGAACCCATTCAGTTTTTCCGCCATCCGAACGGAGTCGATGGAATCTACCGCGTCAAACAACTCCGCCGCTTTCGCGGCTTTATTGGTCTGCAGATGTCCGATCAGGTGCCATTGGGCGTCTGACAGATCGCGCAGGGCTGCTGCCTTGCCGGCGAACTCCTGCACACGGTTCTCGCCGAAAACGCGCAGTCCGGCCGCGTAGGCCTCGCGGATGCTTTCGGCGGGGAATGTTTTGCTTACAGCCATCAGCGTGATTTGGTCCGAATTGCGGCCCGCCCGCCGCGCCGCTGCCGCGATCCGGTTCCGCACTTGGGCGATATTTTCGGCTATCGACATCCCTGAGTCGCTTATATGAACGTGGTGGGGCCGAGCTGCGCTCGGCTTGGACGGGCGAGGACGCCCGTCCCTCCACGAGCGAATGAGATCCCTCGCTACGCTCGGGATGACGGCGCGCGGCTCCCGCTCCCCCACCCCGTCACGCGAAAACCGCGCGTGCCGGGGACCCCGGCTTCGCTCACGCCGCGCAAGCGCCGTCACATAATTGCGGTCGGCGGGGCCGGATCTTCGGGCCTGCCGGCGTTGGCCAGCGGAACGCGGATCATGACGATTGCGAGCACGGCGAGCGCGCCCAGCGCCAGTAGAAATGGCGGGGTCCATTTGAATAGGGTTACGTCGTGGCCAGAGCCTACCAGACCCGCGATGAGCAGGCCGCACAGCGCCTCGCCCGCGATCAGACCCGAGGCCGTCAGGACGCCGGCGTTTTCTACTCGTGCTTTCTGCGCATCGTTCAAGCCGCGACCGTCGCGCAATTTGTCGGTAATCCAGCGAATCACGCCTCCGATGAAAATGGCGAAAGTTGTTCCTAGCGGCAGATACATGCCGACCGCGAAGAGCATCACGCTCTTCACCTCGATCATGATCATCGCCAGCCCGAGCAGGATGCCGACGATCACGAGCGGCCACGCCATGTCTCCGCCTACAATTCCTTTGGAGAGCATGGCCATCAATCCCGCCTGCGGGGCCGGGAGCGCTGGGCTGCCGAAGGTGTAAGCCTTGGCAAGGATGGCGATCGGGAAAAACAGGACGAGCGATGCCACGACGATGCCGAGAAGATCTCCGATCTGCATCTTGGAGGGTGTGCCGCCGAGGATGTATCCGACCTTCAGGTCTTGTAACATCTCGCCGGCGACCGCCGACGAGACACAGACGACGGCTGCTACTCCGAGCACGGCCGCGACTCCGCCGGTGCCCGATACTCCGAGCGCAACCATGAGCAGTGCTGCAATCACTAGGGTGCACAGCGTGAGCCCTGAGACTGGATTGTTCGACGAGCCGATCATTCCGACAAGGTTGCCGGAAACGGCGGCAAAGAAAAATCCGACGACGAGCATGACGCCGGCTGCGACCAGAGAGCCAGATAGTATCCGAGAACTGGAGAGCGTGCCCGCTCCGCTGATGAAATAGTAGTAGAGCAGAATCATGGCCACGAATACGACGGCGATACCGGCAAACACGGCCTTGGCAGGCAAATCCCGCTCAGTGCGATTAGTGGCGGCTTGCACTGCCGTCGACTTTTTCAGATCGGAGACGGCGCGGCCCATGCCGAGTGCCAACTGTTTGCGCATCTTGAACAGCGTGTAGGTCGCGCCCACGAGCATCCCGCCGACCGCGATCGGCCGCACAATCGAAAAGTAGATGGCTTGCGCCAGCAGGGGCCAGGCGATGGTTTGTCCCTGCGGCATCGAGGCCTGGATGTAGGGACCGAGGGTGAAGGTTAGGAGCGGAACGAGCAGGCCCCATGCCAGCAAGCCTCCCGCGAAGTTCAGGGCGGCGAGTCTGGGGCCAATGATGTATCCCACGCCGAGATAGGCGGGACTAATGTCGGGTGCGGTTAGCAGTGTGGCGCCACCGGTAATCGTCGTAGCCACGTTTGGATTCGTGCTGGTGCGGAGCAGCAACTTCTTTCCGAGGTCGCTGATCTTGACGGGGAAAGTGTTGTTGGGATTGAAAACATTGATCGCTCCCAGCAGATACATGAACGCGCCGAAACCCATGTTGGCAAACAGAATCTTCGCGGCTTTGGCTCCCTGTTGTCCGGCCTTGTGAATCTCGGAGGCGGCCACGGATTCGGGAAACGGCAGGTCGGGGTCCTCCACCATCACGCGGCGCAGGAGGGTCACGAACAGAATGCCCAGCGTGCCCCCGATCACCATCAAGGCAACTGATTTCCAATATTCGGGTGTGCGGACACTTGGGGTAAGTGTCGGCCACAGGCCGGCCATCACAAAGGCAGGGATGGTGAATATGGCGCCAGCCGCTACCGACTCGCCGATCGAGCCAACGGTTCGCGCGATGTTTTCCTCGAGCAGCGAGCCCTTCATCAACCGCAGCAGCGCCATCGAGATGACGGCTGCCGGATAGGTCGCGGCAATCGTCATGCCCGCTTTGAGGCCGAGGTACGCGTTGGCGGAGCCCAGCAGGGCGGTCAGGAACAGCCCGATCAGTACGGCTCGGAAGGTGAACTCCTTCATTTCCATCGATTCTGGAACGTAGGGACGGTGCTTGCGGGGGGCTTCAATATTCGCCCCAAGAGTGCTCATAGGGTCCTCGTGGTCATTGGGGATATCATTGCCGATTCAGACTAGCAGCGACGGCGCACATTAACACGCGGAAAGGCAGCTTTACAAGTGCAGCGATCACTTAGGAAAGGTGGGGGAGCGGGAGTCCTCGCTTCTTACAAGCTGCGGGAAAAGTTGGTTTTCGATGCCCAGCCCCTACAGGGGCGTCTGATTTCGAAGAATTTCGGCATCGCTAAAGCTATACCCCGACCTGATCTGAATCCCGAGTTTTTCGGCTACTACCAGGAATTGAGACGATTGAAGGGCGCGCTTTTTCCCGAAACTTTTATCCGCAACTTCGCGTCTTAACAAGGGTTAGAATGGTTCTTTCCAGGGGGTATTCCGTGACGCCTCTTTCCAGGTCCTCTTGGAGCCGGTTTTTCGAGGAATACTACTGCCGGGGATGTGGCTTTCAAGAAGCATATTGCTCCCGCCCTCGCGGTTTCTTTGAAAAACATGTGCTCCCTTTCTTCTTGTTGCAAACGGTCCGCTGTGGGCGTTGCTTCCACAGGGGCTACGCTTTGAGCACGATACCAGCCTTGGAACGGATTCAGATAGAGCCCAAGCAGTCACAGGGTCAGCCGTTAGGCGGTTCGGAGTCCGGTAACCGCGTTGCATAGGGCGTGCGCCGCGATTATACTGACTTCGTGCAGCCCGGCGAAGCGTCATCGGTTTGCCGGGTGCGGGAGGCCGTCTTCAGCAGTACTGGGTTTCGAATACGGGCTGCCCAGGGCCAAGCGGCGGACCATAGGTTCGCCGGCTGGGCCAAGCGCGCGGCTGCGACTTTATTCTTCACCTTTTTCCCTGCCGATTGCCGTATCTGTGGTTTCCCACTGTTTAGAGTTTCCCGGCTTCCCGTTTGTGAAAACTGTTTGATTGCGCTTCGACCGCTGAAGGGGTCTTACTGCGCCGTTTGCGGAGAAGCCTTACACATCCCAGTCTGCATTGATTGCGGAAAGGCGGATTGCGAAGAGGCGGTTCACGGGGAGACGCGGTGCCTGCTCTGTCAGCGCGTGGATCCTCCATACGAACGGGCGGTTGCGTACGGTAGCTATGACGCTGGATTGCGCGACCTGATTCATTTGCTCAAGTTCCAGCAGGTTCGTCCCGCAGCGGCAGTTCTGGGGCGCCTGCTGGCAGAGACGATTGCCAACCTGGAACAGGCGATGCCCGTTGGAACGATCGCGGTGGTTCCAGTTCCGCTGCACACGCGCAAGCAAGCCCAGCGCGGATTCAATCAGGCGGAAATGATCGCGCAGAGCGCGCTGAAGCAACTGTCGCGTCCGAAAAGGCTTGATCTGTGTACGGGAGTCTTGGCGCGCCGTCGCGACACCGGAAGTCAAATTGGCCTAACTAATCATCAACGGCGCGAGAACCTGCGTGGCGCTTTTGCGGTGAGCGATCCAACGCGAATCCTGGAACGCGACATATTATTAATCGATGACGTCTACACCACGGGGACGACGGCTTCCGAGTGCGCTCGGGTTCTTCTTCGCGCGGGAGCGGCGCGGGTGTGGGTGGCGACAGTGGCGCGGACATTGAAGGTGAAAATTTCCGATGTCATCTCGTTGCCGGAGGGTCTGCCGGAGGAGGGGAGTGAAGATCGCGTGGGCATGGCGGCTCACGGGTAGAAATCATGTCGTTGCGATTACACAACTTCGGTGGCAGCATGCGGTCGCACCTTCCGGCCTCGATGCTCGCTTCGGGCGTGCACTCCGAAGGGGATGGCCACGCTCTGCATCAGCCGGTGTTGGTGCTGAACGCCTCTTACGAGCCGATCAACGTTTGTGCCGCGCGCCGCGCGATCGTGCTGGTGCTAAAGGGCGTCGCCATGACCGAAGAAGAAAACGGACACTTCCTGCACGCCGCGTGCGTCGCCATTCGCGTGCCCTCGGTGATTCGTCTGCTGGAGTATCGCCGGATTCCGCATCAGTCGCGGGCGCTGTCGCGGAAAAACATCCTGCTGCGCGACCGCAACACCTGCCAGTATTGCAGCACCATGCTTCCCTCCGGCGAACTTACGCTGGACCACGTGATTCCGCGCTCGCGCGGCGGCCTCTCCACCTGGGAGAACCTCGTCGCCTGCTGCCATCCCTGCAACCGCCGCAAAGGCAACCAGCTTCCTCACGAAGCCGGTATGAAGCCCGCCCGCGAACCGCGCTCCTTCAATCTCCACACCAGTCGCCACATCATGCGCTTGATGGGGCACTCGGACGATAAGTGGAGGAAGTATCTGTTCTATTGAAGGTCTACAGTCACGGTTGGGCCTGTAACTTCCACGACTCGCGGCGTGCCATCGGAGGTCGTTCTGAATGAGGAGGACGGCCGGGTGCGCCACGTCTCGCGGTTTTCGAGACGTGGCATGCGGCGAGCGTTCCCACTTTCCGCAATCTGACCCCTGACTTTTTTTCATCACATCCGCGCTGTGTCCACCATCACTGACTCCACTCCTACGCCATGCGAGAATCATTCCCAAATCGTGGCAGCGAAGCGTGTGCCCGCCTCCAGAGGCGGCCAAACGCTTCCGAACAGCCCTTTCAAATCTGTGTTGAAAACAAACGTTCTTTGACATTTTCGATTCCCCCGAGCGGGGGCTTGACAAACTGATCGGGACGAAATGGGGTCCAACAACAAGAAACAGGTCGTAAACCCGTAAGTCCTTATTTCGGAATACTTTGATATAAGTCCTTATTTTTCAAAGACCGAGTTCGAAAATCGCTTGTAACCTCATGATTCCTATAGACCGGGGGGGGGAGGGGGGTACCGGTACCAACCAGTAAACATCTAGGCATTTGCCGGGTGCGCCACGTCTCGCGGCCCGTCCCCCCCTCTCGCACCGGTGAAAAGCAGGCCCTTCCCCTTCGGCAAGCTTAGGGTCAAGATGACAATTCTTTAGTTGTCCCCAAAGAGGCTTTGGTCGAAGGTCTTATACCCTGAAACTCTGAAACCTGGCCTCACTGCGGCTTCGGCGGCTCGGCTGGCTTCTGATTCGGCTCCGCTTTCTGCACTTCCTTGCCTTCGTAGAGGATCTTCGATTTCGATCCGAAGCGTCTGTAGTTCGTGTACTTGATGATCTCGCGGATCTTGATGTCCCCCATGGAGAACTTGAGCGTGTCCTCGGCGCGGGTGTAGGTGGGAAACCAGTACTGGCCGTCAATCTGTTCGCGCCAGGTGGTGAACTTGGGAAACAGGTTCTCGTTGCCTTTCTTCTTCCGGATGTCGGGTACCGTCTTGCCGTAAGTTTCAACGATCTGAAAGTCGCGGTTGTCCACCCAGATGCGCCCCTGGAAATAGCGCTTCTTGCCGACGATCTGCTTGGGGGCGATATCGAAAACATAGGTGTTCAGCTCGTCCTGTTTTTGCTGGCCGACGTACAGGATGTCGTACTCCCCGATTTCATCCGAGGTCAGCACGAACGGGAGGCGATTCTCGATGTCGTCGAAATCCTCCTCCGTCATCATGAGGCGTTGCAGTGTGGGCTGCGGCGCAAAGACCACGTTCTTGATCTTGTGTCCCTTGTCGTCGAAGGTCACGTCGAACACTTGCTGGTAGTAGCCGTCCGGCGTGTCGCCGTCGAGCGTCATGACCTTGACGTCCTGCCGGTAGGTATATTGATCGCGCGCTTCCCGAAACTCCTTTTCCTTGGCGGCGAAGCGCTTGATGATTTCCTCGACCGTGATCCCCTTGGGCTCGGATTTGTCGAGGGGGCCTTCCTGCGCGCGTGCCGCCTGGGGAATCATGATGACGACCAGCATGATGATAGGCAGCAGGACGCTCAACAGTGCGGCCAGAGAAAGAAGCAAGGGGAACGTCAACCGCGCAGGTCGGGAACGGAATCTCATAAACCCTATTCTAACGAAAAGGGAGCGCACAAAAGTTAACGGCAGCCTCCACCCCCAGAGCTGCCGTGCAATCGGCCTTTCGGAGGGGGGTGGAAGACTGCAGTTCTGCCTGCTTCATTCGATGCGGCAGGCGTCGGAAGGTCTGCAGGATTTACTTTTCTTTACTTCTTTACTTCACTTCTTTATCAAGTTCTCAGTTCTCAGAAAAACCCAATAACCGTCCGGTTCCCACTGAGAACTGAGAACTCAGAACTTCTTACCATCAGCGAGTTAGCGCATAGCGTAAAATTGTTTGCATTGGAGGCGGCGTGAATTCGCTGTTGCCCATCTTCCCGCTCGAACTGGTGCTGCTGCCGGGCGTTCCGCTGCCGCTGCACATCTTCGAGCCGCGGTACAAGGAGATGATCGCGGAATGCCTGGAACAGAAAAAGCCGTTCGGGGTGGTACGTGCATCTTCCGCTGGAGTTGCCGACATCGGCTGCACGGCCGAGATCATGTCAGTCACCAAGAAATATGATGATGGGCGCATGGACATCCTGACGCGTGGGGTCGAGCGGTTTGAGGTAATCCACGTCAACGAAGATCGATCGTTTTTGCAGGCCGAGATTTCGGTGGTGCAGGACGAAGATGAAGCCGGCAAGCCCGCCGCCCAGATGGTGACGCAGGCAGTGCGGTTGCACGCGGAGATCGCGAAACTCGCCGGGGCAGAGCTCTCTGGGCCCGACCAACATGCCGGCAATCTCTCGTTCTTGCTCGCGGGATCGCTTCCGCTCGATCTCGACTTCAAACAGAGCCTCCTCTCGACGCTGTCGGAGGCAAAACGTCTGGAGGCTGTGGTCGGCTATCTCGAGGCGATTCTGCCCGGTCTGCGGCGGGCGGCGAAGGCGCGGTGGAACTGAACAGAGTTGTCAGCTATCAGCTGTCAGCTTCCAGTCAAACCAGCTTTTCCTGAGGGATTGCATGTCGCGGAAGACGAAGGCGATCCAGTAGTCTATATTTGTTTTGGCGGAAGGAAAACCGCAGGAAGGAAAACCGGGGAGTGCCCCACTCATTCGCGTTCTTCGCGAATGAGTGGGCGGGCTTCCCACCCGCCAGAGACAGGATTACAGAAGTAACACCGGATATGCCAGCCCGGCGCAGCTTCGGTGTAAGATCGCTGCAGGATCTTCCGTTCGGAGACGTTATGAAACGCATTGCCGCTTTTATGCTGCTGGTTGCCTTGACTTTGGCGGGGGCGATACCGGTTCAAGCTCAACGCATCAGTCCTCAAGAAAATGCGCGCCGGTCCCAGAAGGCGGCCAAGAAGCAGCAAAAGATGTTGAAGAAGGCAAACAAGAAACAGCGGAAAGCAATGAGGAAATACGAGAAGGCGCAACGGAAGGCGACCAAGAAGGCGAACCGTCGCTATAAGAAGTAGCATTTCGCGTTGCTGCCGGCCTCGGATTTTGGGTTGGCGCAGTTTGTCCAGAAGGTAATGTAGAGGTGCCGAGGCAAGACGTACTTCGCGACGCCCGATGTGCTTAGCCAGTATCTGCCGATGGGATTACATGTAATAGCTCAGACTTGTTCTGACAGTGTGGTTAGATCAAGTCTGAGCTACTACACGCGAGTGCTACGGCCTGTTTGCAGCAACAATCCATTTTTTACCCAATTTACTTTTCGTGTCGGTGGACTGCAGCACAAAAAGGACGGCGACTTCCGCTCGAACCTCGCAGGACAAAACTCGCATACGACGCACCCTACGGCGCTACTCCGAGCTGCCAGAACAGAAAGCTCAACTCATCCACCGAGTCGCCGATGTCCTGCGTCAATGACCTGCCGCCCGAGTGTCCCGCGTTCAGTTCGTAGCGCAGCAGGATCGGCCGATCCGACCCGGTGTCGGCCTGCAGCAGTGCCGCCATCTTTCGCGCGTGCAGTGGCGCCACCCGTGTATCGCCGTCCCCGGTCATGAACAGCACGGCCGGGTACTTCACACCCTTCTTCACGTGCTGGTAGGGTGAATACGCGTACAGCCACCTGAATTGTTCGGGATCCTTGGCCGCTCCATACTCCGCGACCCAGAACTGCGCCTCCATGAACTGGTCATAACGCAGCATGTCCAGCAACGGATGCCAGCAAATTACCGCACGGTACAGTTCTGGACGCTGCGTCAGCACGGCCCCAACCAGCAGCCCGCCGTTGCTCCCACCAAGAATCGCCAGCTTCAAAGGATTTGTATACCGGTTCTGGATCAGCCACTCAGCCGCGCCAACGAAATCATCGAATACGTTCTGCTTCTTGTCGAGCATCCCCGCCTTATGCCAGGCTTCGCCAAATTCGCCCCCACCTCGCAGGTTGGCCAGCGCGTAGACGCCGCCTCGCTCCGCCCACACGATTGCATCCGAGTTGAAAAACGGCGTGTTGTTGACTGCGAATCCGCCGTATCCTTCCAGCAGCACCGGATTCGCCCCATCCAGTTTGATTCCGCTGGCGTGCAGCAGAAACATCGGGACCTTCGTCCCGTCCTTCGACGTGTACCAAACCTGCTTTACCTCGAACTTCGAGCCATCGACCGGAACCTTTACCTGTGCCCACACGGACTGCTTCCCGGTGCTCATCTCGTAGCGATAGACCGTGGCCGGAATCGCGTACGACGCATACGTAAAATAGGTCGCCGGGTTCTCCCACTTTCCCTGTACGTCGTAGATGGACCCCAGCGCCGGCAGGCTCAGCTCGAACGCCAGCTTCCCATCCGGCTGAAACACTTTCACCATCGAGGTCGCATTCTCTACGTAGCCCACCCAGATCTTGCCCCCGGCTAGCGTGACGCCGTCGATCGCGTTCTCGGCTTCAGGAACCACTTCCCGCCAGTTCTCTGGTGAGGGCTTCGCCAGGTCCAGTACCATCACCCTGCCCTTCGGCGCCTTGTAGTTTGTCTGCAGGAACATCTCGCCGCCTATCGCAAAGCCAAAGAACCGAGCGTCCATATCCTTTATCACCGGCTCGATCGGTCCATTTGTTTTCAGATCCTGAACCCAGATTTCAACCTTGTCTGCCGCCGCGCCATGGAGAACATGAATGACCAGGTGACGGCCGTCCTCCGACGGATCGCCGATGACGATTGCTTCTTTCGCGTACCCCTTCCCGAACACATCCGTGTCCGCTTCCACTTTTGTTCCTAGCTTGTGGAACCGCACCCGCGGCCCGTCGTCGAGCATAGTCGCGTAGTAGAACCCGCTCTTGTCCGGCAAGAACGAAAGATCAAAGTAAACCCTCGCCGGCAGCACGTCCGCCAGGTCGTGCTTCGCAGCCACGTCGAGTACGTGCACCTCCGTCTCATCCTTGCCGCCGATGCGTACAGCGTACGCCAGCAGCTTTCCATCCTTCGACGCATCCATGATGTCGACGTTGGTCGAGTGGTCCGCGCTCATCGGATTCGGATCGATCAAAACTTCCTCCTTCTCCGCATCGCCCTGCCGGGTGTAGATGACGTACTGTTCCTGGTCCGCGGCGCGCTTGCGGTAAAAGAGCCGCCCGCTGCGCTCGATCGGCGAGCTAATGGACTCTACTTTCTTCAACTCGGCCAGCCGCTTTTCCAGCCGCTCCCGCCCCGGCCAGCTGTCCAGGCGCTTGTGCGTGTACTCGTTCTGTTGGTTGATCCACGCCCGCGTCTCGGCTGACTCTTGATCTTCCAGCCAGCGGTAGGGATCCGGCACGGTCACCCCATGCAGAGTTTCTTGCACATCGCCCTCGCGGGTGGCGGGGGGCGCGGCTGTGGCTGCGTCGGCACTTTGTGCCAATGCAAAGGTGGGGCACAAGACAGCAAATGACAGAAGGCCCAAGATTCTGCGTTTCATGATCTCCTCCGACCCTGGCATTCTGCCGTCCACACCACTCGATGTCAAACAGGTGTACTCCTCGAGTAGATCAGAGGCGCTGTTCAGCCCTTTCTTTGAGAGGAACCCGCAACAGGAACTACTTCGGGAGTAAGTTGCCAACTGAATGACTAAACCAAAAGCTACGGCTTAGATCCGCGTCTTATCCACGCTCGCCCGTCGGAACGGAGAATGATCAAGGAGTGAACTGCCAGGCTGCCGGAACAAATAGTCGCGATTGCTGTCGAAGAATCGCCGTTGCACCACCAACCCGGTCACTAGCGTAAATGCCTGTGGCTGTTGAAAAAGGAACCAAAGCAGTAATTTCAGTGAATTTCAGCGCCCACGGCGAACGAACATTCAATAACTTGCGAACGAATTTCGTTGGTGAAATTCCCTGAAAAGAGTTTTTCAACAGCCACTCGCGATTGCGCTCATTGACTGGGTTGTGAGCGCTATCGCTTGAGGGCGTCAACTATAATAAAAGGCTGATGTACTACACACCGAAGCTTGGCCGCGAAGTGTTCTACGCGGCAATTTCAGGTGTCGCTCCGCTATCAGCATGCGCTCAAGGAGGCGGTGCAGACGATTCGAAGAACAGCTTAACTTCCGTTGCACATGGTGGCGTGAGAGGGTGTCCGCTGGACTAGAGCTTCGGCGACGATGTTCGAGAGTTCGGCGTGGGCAAAATCGATAGATTTCATGGTGTCTCAACGGTCGACTCCGGGATACGAAGAAAATGGCACGACGGGACCGATGGCAATGGCACCAAAGTGTCAAGAACCATAGTCAATCGCGGGATGGTCTGTTCACCCGGAGGCCGTCCGCAAGTTTCGGCGATTCATCACAAAATCACAGTGACCGCCCGCACATCTGCCTGATCCCTATCGCGCTACGCTGATTCCACTCCCAGGACCACTCCCGGTCCCATTTCCTCCAGAAAGAGACTCGCTATGGGTGCGTCAAGACACGTGTTGGTCGTTGCACTCGCCTTTCTGTCGAGCTTTGCGGCCGCGCAGCAATCGGATCAAGTCGTCGCTGAGCGCGTTCTCGGCCCGCAATGGAAGCAGCTTTCGCGCCGGGCCGGGATGATATTCGCCGGCACGGTGCTCGCCGCGCCGGCCCAAACTGTGACCGCCCAGACTGCGGCAGCCGATCGGGCGGTTCCGGGGACGACTCCAGCGGTCCAGTTGCGTTTTCGCGTAGACCGGGCGATTGTCGGGGTCGAGCAAGGACAAATTCTCACCATTCATGAATGGGCGGGGGCGTGGTCCATGCATCGCCCGATGTGCAGCGGCCAGCACATTTTGATCTTCTTATATCCGCCGAGTCGTTTGGGCCTCACCAGCCCGGTGGGCGGATCGCTCGGCCAGGTGGCTCTCGACCCGAGTGGAAAGAGCGTCGTCGAGCAGAAGCCTGTCGCGGCCATTGGCTTGCGAAACGCATCGTCTACGCGGTCACGCGCGCCCGTCTTTACCCGCAGCGTCAACGTCGTTCAACTGGAACGGGCCATCCGTAGCGCCCGAGAGGAGTGAACTATGTCTTGGCAAATCATGTCCTGGCAAATCATGCGCTGGCGAATTCTGTCGGTCGGCGTTTTTCTGATTTGCAGTGCCGTTGCCAGCCGCGCCGGAGGCCCGGCCTTTGTCGCGGGCTCCGGCTACAATGCCGGAGTCGAAGGCCAAGCTCTGATCTGGGCGAATGGCTCGGTGCAGTACTTCACCGACCCGGGGGCCCTGAGCCCGATCTTGACCGAAGCCCAGGCCGATGCTCTTGTCGCCAGCGCCTTCAGCACCTGGACCAGCATTTCAGGTGTTGCCCTTACCGCATCGCAGGGCGGGCATCTTGCCGAAGACGTGAACGGCAGCAACATTGTAGTGACCGGTGGAGTGGTCACCGCACCCGCCGACATTACACCTTCAGCCACGGCCACTCCCGTCGGAATTGTGTACGACTACGACGGAACGGTCACCGATGCGATGCTGGGCCAGGGCGCCGGAGGCTTGGCCGATTGCTTCACCAACGCCGTCTATGGCGGGCCCGACAACTTTTCCGCGGGCGGAAACATCGCCCACGCTTTGGTCGTGATCAACGGAATCTGCGCTGCCACCGCCGCGCAACTGCCTGACGTTCAATACCGGTTGGTGCGCGTGTTGGGGCGCACGATTGGCTTAGGATGGTCGCAGGCAAATGCAAACGTGTTGACGCGGACACCTGCTCCAACCAGCGCCGATTTTGCGGGATTTCCGGTGATGCACTTTGCCGATCCGATTAACTGCGTGCCCATCAGCGTCTGCTATCCCAACGCGGCCGTCCCGACGATGGATGACATGGACGCGTTGGCGCGGCTTTATCCAGGCAGTCCGCAACCGGCGGGCAGAATCTACGGCAGCGTGTATTTCACCGATGCCTCGGGGAATCAGGCGCAGCCGATGCAGGGCGTCAACGTGGTGGCCCGGTTGATCGTCTCGGGCCAGCCCTCGCGGCAGTACGTTGCCACTTCCGTTTCCGGATTCTTGTTTTGCGGCAACGTCGGCAACATCGTCGATGGATATCTGGACGCAACCGGACTTCCCTATAATCGCTGGGGTTCCAACAATCCCGCCCTCGAAGGTTTTTACGATCTCGGCCAACTGACGATCCCGACTGGGCAAACCACCGCCCAGTACCAGTTAAGCGTGGAAGCGCTGGACCCGAACTGGTCGATGGGTGTCGAATCGTACGCTCCCACACAGGTAACGCCCTCGGGATCGTTCGCTCCGGTTGTGGTCACGGTGACAAACGGCTCGAATGTGGAGCAGAACATCCTGATGTTGCAGGATGAAGTCGTGCAAACGCATCCCGGCAGCGGATCGACGTACGCGAATCCGGTGGCGCTCCCGCAGGGCGGAGGCTGGGGATCGTGGATCTCCGGTTACGGCAGCACCGATTGGTTCGAGTTCACAGCGCAGGCGAACCGGACGGCCTCGGTCGCGGTGACCGCGCTCGACGAAACCGGCCAGCCGACCGAAACGAAACTGCTGCCCGTAATTGGAATTTGGCAATTGAGCGACCAGAGCGGCGATCCCGCGCCGGCGTCCACACCCTCGGCGTTCAATTCAACGACTTTTGGAATGACGCGACTGGATGCGCAGTTCAACGCGACCGATACGTATCGAGTCGGGATAGCCGACTTCCGTGGCGACGGGCGTCCAGATTACTTCTACCAAGCCAGCCTGCTTTATTCGGATACGGTAACGCCGGCTCGCCTCAGTCTTGCTGGCGGCTTGACCACTCTCAATGGCACCGGATTCAGTCCGGGACTGCAGGTGAGCGTTGCTGGCAACAACGGCAACACACTTTCTGCGTCGGCAAGCCAGATCCAGGTGGCAATGCCTGCCGGCACGCTGGACGGAACTGCCACGATCCAGGTCACAGATCCGGCGAGCGGTGCTTTTTCCCAAATGATTGGCGCGCTGACCTATGGCGCTTCGGCCACGGATCTCTTGCTGCTGTTGCAAGGTGCGGAGCCGACAACTCCAGTGGGGTCTCAAGCAGCCAACGCCATCCGCGTGCGCGCGGTTGCCGCCGACGGAGTTACTCCGGTAAGCGGGGCCACGATTGCATGGAGCGCAACTCCGGTCAACGGCTTGCAGTTCTCGGCGTGCGGCGCAGCTTCTTCCTGCTCGGTGCTGAGCGATGAAGCGGGAGAATCTTCCATCTGGGTCACTCCCACCGCGACCGGACAGAGCACGATCACAATCGCTCTGGCGCCAACGTCGTACTCGCCGCCACAGTCGCGACAGGCGACGGTGCTGGGCACCTCAACCACGCTCGACCTGGCTGCGGTGACGCCGACGCGCTGGGTTGGGCAAGGCGCGACGATTGCGGTCCCGCTTACCGTCGAAGCGCTGGACTTGGGCGTGCCTAAGGCGAACGTCGCGATCAATTTTGCAATCACCAAGGGCACAGCTTCGCTTTCGGCGGCCAGTGCGACCACCAGCAGCTCGGGGTTGGCCACCATCACGGCGCAGCTCACGAATCAGAACGCCAATGTGCAGGTGAGCGCTTGCGTCGCTCCGACCAATACGCTGTGCCAGACTTTCACTTTGTTCTCCACGCCGCCTTCGCTGTGGACACTGGAGACGGTGAGCGGATCGTCGCAGGTTGTGTTGCCGGGGCAGGCTTTTCAACCACTTGTGATGCGGGTGACCGACGGATCGAGCGCCGATAATCCTGTGATGGGAGTGAACGTCACCTTTGCGACCACGCTCGCACGGATCGGTCCAGACAGCGGAGGCCAGCAGGATGGCGACTCCAATGTCGGAGGAGATGAAACGCCGGTTCTGCTCGGATCGTCGCAGGCGCAGGTCGTGTCCGCACAGAACGGCCTTGCTTCCATCGTGCCCTCCGCCGGCAACGTGGGGCCTTGCGATGTGTTTATCGCGGTGAGTGCGGGCGCTTCGACCGCGCAGCTTCAAATGGAGAGCGTGGCAGCGATAATTCCGGCGCAGCCGGACAACAGGCGCGCCCAGGCTCCCACTGCGCAGCGCGGGCCGCAGTTTGGCGCGCCAATGCCCCCGCCACAAAGCGCGCCGGAGGTGCTATTCACGGTGCCGCAAGGCGCTCCGCTGGATGAACCGATTGCGAGCCAGAGCCCCTGTTTCGACGCGCGTCAGGATACTGCGTCCAGCACCGCCTCAAGTTCGAACGCGACTGGAACTCCGGGAGCTGGCAATGGGGCTGCTTGTGAGCCGGCTTCCGAGTTGCCGAAGGTCGATGTCGAAGTCCCTCGGCCTCCGGCTGAGCCGTCCACTAAGTCACCAGCTATGCCGCCAGCGAACTCGACGGAACGCGACCATGGTGGCGGCGCCGCGCGGCAGCCGGCTGAGACTCCTCCGGCGAACGCTCCTTCGGCGAATAATTCCTCAGCGGATCATTCCTCAGCGGATCATCCCTCAGCGAACGATCCTTCAGTTGGCAATCCTGCCGTGAGCAGGCTGCTTGAAGACAAAAGAAGCTGCCGCTTTGCGCTGAGTGGTGACGGAATTTTTTTCGGAAGTATGCCTGGGGATCTGCCGTAAGGAATCCGCCGCTGGGCGGGGGCTTTCCCGGCTTATGGCGCTTAAGTGTGAGCAATCACTCAGAGCGTGCAAGGAGAGCTATGGCGAGGGTCACGCCGGGTTAAGGCAGTTGGCCGGTTATGCCGATGACTTGATCGGGGCATCTCTGGCCTCGTGATCCCGGAATTGACCATGGCGCAAAAACGCTCTTCCGACTCGGAGGAAACCAAGAACGGCGCAACGCCGGTGAATGGCTCCGCCCGCACAATGCTGAGGCTGGGCAAAGACTGTGCCTACGACGATGAGTTGCGGCGGCTGCAAATTGAGTTGGTCAAACTGCAGGAGTGGATCCGGCAGAAGGGCCTGAAACTGGTGGCCATTTTCGAGGGGCGGGATGCAGCTGGGAAAGGCGGCGCTATCAAGAGGATCACTGAGAGCCTGAATCCGCGCGTCTGCCGCGTGGTGGCGTTGGGCACCCCCACCGAGCGGGAAAAGACGCAGTGGTACTTCCAGCGGTATGTGACTCATTTGCCGGCTGCCGGTGAGATGGTTCTGTTCGACCGCAGTTGGTACAACCGGGCTGGCGTCGAGCGCGTGATGGGTTTTTGCAGCGAGAGCGAGTATCTCGAATTCCTGCACGGCTGCCCGGAGTTCGAGCGGATGCTGGTGCGTTCGGGCCTCATCCTGCTCAAGTATTGGTTTTCGGTGAGCGATGAAGAGCAGGAGCGCCGCTTTCAAGACCGGATGCGAGACGCCACCAAACGCTGGAAACTGAGCCCGATGGATCTCGAATCCAGAAGACACTGGGTGGAGTACTCGCGCGCCAAGGACGAGATGTTCGCGCACACGGATATCAAACAGGCGCCGTGGTACGTGGTGAACGCAGACAACAAGAAATGTGCGCGGCTGAACGTGATTAGCCACCTGTTGTCGCAGATTCCTTACGAAGACCTGACGCCGAAACCGCTGAAGCTTCCGCCGCTCGATGCGGAAAAGTACCTCCGGCCACCCATCCACGAGCAGAACTTCGTGCCGGAAGTGTACAAGTAGAGCTATTGAATCATTGAATCATTGAGGTATTGAATCATTGAGTTAATGACTCAATGATTCTGCCTCGTCCACCGATCCACCCAGTCGTTGACCGTCTTGTACCAAAGCTGCGAATTCTGCGGCTTCAGCACCCAGTGGCCTTCGTCGGGGAAGTAGAGCATCTTCGACGGCACGCCCAGCCGCTGCAGTGTCGTAAAGAGCTGGAACCCTTCGCTCACGTCGAGGCGGTAGTCGAGCTGTCCGTGGATGACGAGCGTGGGGGTCTTGAAATTCGTCGCAAACAAATGCGGAGACCACTTCCGATACAACTCGCGGTTCGTGTAGGGCGTGCCGTGAAATTCCCATTCGTTAAACCACAGCTCTTCAGTCGTTCCCCAGTCTGACTCATTGTTGAACGTGCCATCGTGCGACACGATGCACTTGAAGCGGTCAGTGTGGCCGAGCACCCAGTTGGCCATGTATCCGCCAAAGCTCGCGCCCAGCGCGCACTCCCGGTCTTTATCTATAAACCCGTAATGCGCCTCGGCGTAGTCGAGGCCCTTCATCAGGTCTTCAAACGGAGCGCCGCCCCAGTCGCCGTTGATGGCGTCAATGAACTTCTGTCCGTATCCGGTCGAGCCGTGGAAGTTGATCATGATGACCACGTATCCGTTGGCGGCAAAGAGTTCGGGATTCCAGCGATACGACCAGTCGTCTCCCCAGGCCCCCTGTGGGCCGCCGTGGATGAGGAACTTCACGGGATATTTCTTGGAAGCATCGAAGTTCGGCGGCTTGACGAGAAAGCCTTCAACTTTGTCGCCATGTGCGCCGGTGAACCAGAAGGGTTCGAGCGGGGACATGGCAATTTGGGAGAGGACGGCATCGTTGAGGTGAGTGAGTTTGAAATTCGGATCTTGACTGCTACAGATGTCGCCTCCGGTTTCGCCACAGTGAGGGGTATTAACGAGGACCCATGGACTCTTATAAATTTCAGTTGGCGCGGAAATCGACATCTTGCTGAACAACAAAAACGTAATATTGTTGTTCTGAACAAACGTCAGATCGTCATCGTATCCTTGCAAGGCGGTCTTAACGACGGACGGCTTAACGAAGTCGAGGGACGTGTAGTAAATTCGTGCACTCCCGGCCTCTTCAGCAGTAAAGAAAAGAAATCTTGACGCTCCCCACGTAAACGTTCCTACCCAGCCGTCAAAACCTTCCGTTAGATTCTTTCTCTCGCCCGTCTTCCGGTCGTACAGCATCAGCCGGAAGCGGTCGCTCTCGTATCCCGGACGCTGCTGGGCGCGGTAGGCGATGTACTTGCCATCGGGCGAATAGAGCGGAGTCGAGTCGCTGGCGGGATTGTCGGCGGTGATGTTCTTCGTCTTGGCCAGCACTTCGGCAGGCGTGGCGTTCGCGGGCCAATTCACCGGGACGATCCAGAGATCGTTGTTGGTGGACGTGGCTTCGACCTTGTCGTGGTTCGAGGTGTAGCAAATCTCCTGCCCGTCGGGCGAGAAGGCGTAGTCGTCCTGCCCGCCAAGCGAGAACTCGGGCGAGTCGTAATCGCCGGGAGTGATGTCCCGCGCGGATTGAACTGGGGTGCCCCACCCTTCCCCGGAGGGGAGGGTGGGTGCTGCGACCACGAAGATGTGACTGCGCTTGCCCGCTTTGTAAGCATTCCAATGGCGATAGAGTAAGCGGTCGAAAATGAGCGCCTTGACCTTCGAATCTGCGGCGTCCTTCACTTTTTTCGCATTGCAGGCGGCCTCGACGGCGGGCGCACCGTCGCACTCGGGATATACATCCGAGGTGAAAAGAATGTGCTTGCCATCCGGCGACCAGAGTTCGCCGCCAGCTTCCGTAGCAATCGAGGTTAGTTTATGCACGCTGGTGACAGTGCCAGCGGTCCCGTCGAAATCCGCAATCCAAACCTGCGATTCGCCTTCTTTGGTCGAGAGAAAAGCGAACCGCTTGCCATCCGGCGCCCAGCGCGGACGGTCGCCGTCTTGATCCGGTATGAGTACGCGTTCCGTGCCGCCCACCCTCCCCTCCGGGGAAGGGTGGGGCACCCCCTTTTCGTTGGAGTCGGCGTTCAGCGGGACGATCCAGATGTGCGGAGTCTTTGTATTGGCGGCGAGATCGACATCGACCGCGCTGAAGAGCACCCATTTGCCGTCGGGCGAAGGCACAGGCTCGCCGACACGCTTCAACTTCATCATGTCTTCGAAAGTGAAGGGATGCTTGGCTTGAGAGAATGCGGGAAGAGAGAAAAGCAGAGCGAGAAGAAAAGCAAGACGGCGCATGTGTTGCCTCCAGCGAACAGGAGAGTGTAGCAAAGAGCAGGTTTCAATGTTGCAAAGTCTCGAGGTTTCAAAGTCCCAAGGATGATGACATCCGAACGATGAGCCCCGCAACCTTGAAACTCTGAAACCTTGAAACCTCCTTCATTCCAGCTCTTCCAGCATTGTCGTCATCTCCGATTGGGCGTGAGCGTTGCCGGTGCGGCGGGCGCAGGAGATGCCACCCACCAGCATGCGCTTGGCCTCATCGATGCGGCTGGCGCTGGCCAGCATTTGCGCAGCCATGAAATATGCGGGCGTGTAGTCCGGATTTTTCCCGATCAGCGTTTTAAATTCCTGAAACGCCTGCTCGATTTGTCCGGCCTTCGAGTACTCCATGGCCAGCCCATAGCGGGCAAACGAATCTTCGGGATTCGCGGCCAGAATTTCGGTCAACACGGCAATGCGATCCATAGAGAAGTTCTCAGTTCCCTGTTCTCAGTTCTCAGCCAAAAGCCAGAAGCCAGAAGCCAGAAGCCAGAAGCTGAACTATCCTCCCATTCATATCACGGGCCGCGTTACAATGGCTCTCCGGGGGACCAACTTGGCTTGCCCCTTTTTTGTACCGCGGGAAATCTTGAACGACGGTTCCTGGCCGCATCCTTCGCGTCTGCCGCTGGGCGCGGGATGGACGGGCAACTGCCGCGCCTCGGGGCAGGAACTGGCGGCATCCGATGCCCACATACGGAAATTTTGTAACCTTGGTTATGCGACCCTCTGTCCGCAGCTTCCCCGGCGCCATGACTGGGATGCAGTTCGTTTTTCGGTCGTGCGCGCTAGCCGGGAGCAGGTTACGATCTGCTTTGTCTGCGAGTTGGACCACGCTCCGGTCGAGCATGGGGAATTGACTTTCGACCTGGCGAGCGATGTTTGGTTGAATCCACATGCGGATGCGCGAGTCCACAGGCTGGCGATCTGCTATCTCGAGACGTACCGGGCTCGAACTGCGAAAGAAGTCAGAACGCAGACCTCAGGGGCCAAAGCCCACGATGAAGAACGGTTTACCCGCGCGGCTGAAGCTGCGTTCGTTCAAGGCGATTGAGATTCCGCAGTCTTTGAGCGTCGCTAGCGACTTATGAATGACGATGAGAAAACGAAGTTAATGCTTCCCCGGCCGGTGCGTGAATCGATCTCGGAAATGACCGAGATCGTTTTGCCTAACGATGCCAATCCGCTGAACGCGCTGCTGGGCGGGCGCCTCATGCACTGGATCGACCTGGCCGGCGCCATGGCCGCCCATCGCCACTCGCGCGCCTACGTGGTGACGGCGTCCATTGACCATATGGACTTCCTGGTGCCCGTTCGGGTCGGAGATTTCGTAATCCTGCGCTCGTCGGTCAATCGCGCCTTCCACACCTCGATGGAGGTGGGCGTGAAGGCCTGGGTGGAGTATTATCGCACGGAAGAGAACCGTCACATCAGCTCCGCCTATCTGACCTTTGTCGCCGTAGATGCTGACGGCAATCATGTGGCGGTTCCCCCCGTGGTCCCCGAGACCGAAGATGAAAAGCGCCGCTACGAAGATGCTGCGCACCGCCGGGAGATGCGCCGCAAGGAATCGGCGCGCAGAAACGAGGGTCGGAGTTAGGTATTGTTGCTTTTGAGCTATCCAGTACTTATGCTGTAGTGCAGCGAAAGCTCGACCGCTCAAAGCTGAGACCTGGCAACTGAGACCTGGGACCTTACTTATGGACAGCGCACTTTTCGTTCACCGTCTGCACTTCGCCTTCACGGCGACGTTTCACTATCTCTTCCCGCAGCTCACCATGGGGCTCGCGCTGCTGATCGTCGTGCTCAAGACGATCGGTTTGCGGCGCAACGATCCCGTGTACCACGAGGCGGCCCGCTTCTGGGGAAAGATTTTTGGCATCAATTTCGTATTGGGCGTTGTGACCGGCATTCCGATGGAATTCCAGTTCGGCACCAATTGGTCGCACTTTTCGCGATTCGCGGGCGGCGTCATTGGTCAGACACTGGGCATGGAAGGCATGTTTGCCTTCTTCCTCGAATCGGCGTTTCTCGGATTATTTCTTTACGGAGAGAAGCGGTTGAGCCCGAAAGCACACTGGCTGTCGGCCGTCGCGGTCTTTGTGGGTTCGTGGTTGTCGGGTTATTTCATCATCGCCACGGACGCTTTCATGCAGCATCCCGTCGGTTATTTCACGGCCCCAGACGGGAGCCTGCAGCTGACGAGCTTTTGGGCCTTAGTGCTTAATCCCTGGGCGGGATGGCAGTATGCGCACAACATGAGCGGGGCGGTGATTACGGGCGCGTTCATCATGGCGTCGGTGGGCGCGTTCTATCTGCTCTCAGGTAAGTGGACCGAGCACGCCCGCATTTTCGTCAAGGCCGGAGTGATCGCCGGTTGCCTGTTCAGCGTTCTGCAAATTTTTCCGACTGGCGACAGGCAAGGCAAAATGGTCACCGACCTGCAACCCGTGACTCTGGCGGCGATGGAGGGATTGTTTCAGGGCCAGTCCGGCGCGCCATTAGTCATTGTAGGTCAGCCTAACGAGCAGCAAGGCAAGATCGATAACCCGCTCGAAGTTCCGAAAATGTTGAGCATGCTGACTTACAAACGCTGGAACGCCAACGTTCGCGGACTCGACGCTTTCCCCAAACAAGACTGGCCGGGTAACATCCCATTACTCTATTACAGCTACCACATAATGGTTGGCCTCGGGACGTTCTTCATCGCCGTCATGGTCGTGGCATCGTTCCTGCTGTGGCGCGGCAAACTCTTTAACTCCCGGTGGATGCTCTGGATACTAATGCTGGCAGCGCCTTTTCCTTATATCGCCAATACCGCCGGATGGATGACCGCCGAGCTCGGCCGCCAGCCCTGGCTGGTCTATGGGCTGATGCGTACCGAAAACGGCTACTCCAAGGCCGTTTCGGCCGGTAACGGCATGTTTACTCTTTTGGGATTCATGGGCATTTACACTGTGCTGGGCATTTTGTTCCTGTTCCTGATCCGGCGTGAAATTGAGCACGGCCCTGTGGCTGGGCACGAATCGGTGTCCAATCTTCCTCCGGCGACGGAGGCCAGGTGACGGAGGCAAGGTAACTATGGCGAGCCTATGGTTCTGGATTGTCGCGGCGATGATCGCGACTTATGTCGTGCTCGACGGATTCGATCTTGGCGCTGGCGCGATTTATCTGGTTGCGGCCAAGACCAACGAAGAGCGGCGACGGGTGCTGCGCGCCATCGGCCCGGTCTGGGACGGCAACGAAGTCTGGTTGCTCGCCGCCGGGGGCACGCTCTACTTTGCGTTTCCTCAACTCTATGCGTCGAGCTTCAGCGGGTTCTACCTTCCGCTGATGATTGTCCTGTGGCTGCTCATGTTGCGCGCCATCGGCATTGAATTCCGCGCTCACATCGAAAACCGGGTCTGGCAGGATTTCTTTGACGTGGTCTTCAGCGTCTCCAGCATTTTGCTGGCTGTGTTTTTCGGTGCGGCACTGGGCAACGTAGTGCGCGGAGTTCCGCTGGATGCAACCGGCTATTTTTTTGAGCCGCTCTGGACCAACTTCAAACTCGGCCCGCATACGGGCATCCTGGATTGGTACACGGTACTCACCGGCGTTGTGGCGCTGGTGACCCTGACCGCACATGGTTCTTACTATGTCGCCCTTAAAACCGACGAGGACCTTGGCCGCCGCGCCCGCGGTTTCGCCTTGCTCTGCTGGCCCCTGCAGTTTTTTCTGACCTTTAGCACCCTGGTTGCGACTTACTTCATCCGGCCCGATATCATGGTGAACTACGGGAAGCACCCGGCCGGGATACTGGTTCCGATCGTCGTTGTCGCTAGCCTCGGAGTAATGCTCTGGGCCAATCCCAAGGGCAAAGAGAAACTCGCGTTCGTTGCTTCCAGTCTGTATATCACTGCAATGCTGGTGGGCGCGGCGTTTGCGCTCTATCCCGTGGTACTGCCTGCTCGCGACCGTCAACACGACCTTACCATCTACAACACGGCCGCTGGCAGTCACGGACTGAGCGTCGGCTTGGTTTGGTGGACGCTCGGCGCGGCGCTCGCGGTGACCTACTTTGCGTTCGTCTACCGCAAGTTTCGCGGCAAGGTGCAACTGGGAGAAGGGCACTACTGAGCGGTCAGCATTCAGCAATTAGCGCCTAGCAGTTAGCACTCAGCCTGCCCGGTTTTGCTAAATGCGAATTGCTAAGTGCTAAATGCTGAGTGCTCGCTTTTCCCTCCCGTATAATCAGAGGATGAGCGCACATTCCCATCATCCTGGCGAGCAACAGCCCACGCCGCAACCGTTATCTGGCGTCAACGCCATCATCGCCGTCGGTTCCGGCAAGGGCGGAGTCGGCAAGACCACGCTCGCGGTAAATCTGGCAATCGCCCTCAGTACGATGGGCTACAAAGTAGGATTGCTCGACGGCGACGTCTACGGGCCGAACGTCCCGCTCATGCTCGGCGCCAATGAGCAACCGAAAGTGACGGGCGAAAAGATCGCGCCCATCAACTCGCATGGGCTTAAGGTTATCTCGGTCGGCTTCCTCAATCCTGGAGACAAGCCGCTCATTTGGCGCGGTCCCATGCTGCATTCGATCATCCGGCAGTTCCTGGGATCGGTGGAGTGGGGACTGCTTGATTATCTTGTCATTGACCTTCCTCCGGGAACCGGCGACGTTGCGCTCTCGCTCATTCAGACTGTGCCACTGACCGGCGCTATCGTGGTTTCTACACCCTCCGACGTTGCGCTGCAGGATGCGCGCAAGGCCATCGAGATGTTCCGCCAGATGAAGGTGGACATCGTTGGCATGGTCGAAAACATGAGTTACTTCGTCTGTCCGCACTGCCAGCACGAAGTCGACATCTTCTCGCGCGGCGGCGCGGAAAAGACGGCAAAGCAGTTTGACATTGCCTTTCTCGGAAGCGTCGAGCTCGATCCGGAGATTCGCAAATCGGGCGACAGTGGCGTTCCGTCCGTGCTCCAGGGAGAAGACTCGCCTCACGCGAAGTCGCTGTTCGCGTTTGCCCGCAATGTGGTGGCGCGAGTGGAGGAAATCAAAGCCGGGAGTTCGGAAGGCGTGATTCAGATTCAGTAGGGGCGGTTTCGGTAGCATCAGAGATTCCGAATTCTTGCCATTACTCAGAGCCTGATAACTACTTAGTTACGAGTACCCCCCTCCCCCCGGTCTATTGAAATCATGGGGTTAGGAGCGAAAACTCCGTCCAGTCTTTGATTCTAAAGGACTTACAGATAGAGTCTTTGAAAATAAACGACTTAGCTTGTCAAAGAGCGCTGAAAATGGGTTTGGGGCAGCTTCGAGGGCCGTCTTGATGGACGGCATACCTCGAAGCTGCCCCAATCAGACTTCTATTATCATGCACGACAAGTTTGGAGTCAAGATTGAAGTCTGTGATGGTGGACACGGTTGGTTATGAGGAAAAATTCCAGTGGCTCAGTACCCAGTCAAACAAAATTCCAAGCTTGGCGCGACTGTGGAATCCCAGGTCTCGAAAAGCGCGAGACTTGGGGCACGCCTGGATTTTTCCATGTCGATATTTAAGGACAACTCGCATTAGACTCGCGCCGGAGATGTGGGCCATCCGCCTACTTGGCAGAATACGACCAACTGTTGCAACGTGTTATTGCGCTGATGTGACGAAGCATGCAGTTCTAAATTTCGCGGTTGACGCGGCCTGACCGCTGGGGCATAATCCTGCAATTGTTCTCCACATGCAAACTTTGGTGGGTTCCCAGCGATGAAGGGCGGAGCTTTTGACTCAAAACCTCAGCCCCGTCTTTCTCCGCGCTGCCGACCGGGAGCCCAGCTTGTGAAAAAACGAACCAACAGACCATTTCTAGAGCGTTTTCTGAAATGGTGTAGAGTGAATGAGGCGAGACTCTGCGGCGAAGCATAGATGGCGAGAGCCTACGATGACGATTTGCGCCGGAAATTATTGGCGGCCTACGACCGGGGCGGAGC
>Ga0224534_1000139_pt1 | contig 47924 bp, 61 predicted proteins | sample 714E12024metaG_FD_172012 | JGI IMG/M metagenome (GOLD analysis project Ga0224534, IMG submission 172012) | Peat soil microbial communities from Stordalen Mire, Sweden - 717 E1 20-24 | ecosystem: Environmental > Terrestrial > Soil > Wetlands > Peat | place: Sweden: Norrbotten County, Stordalen... | reverse complement strand
GCTAGACCACGACCTCGAACTAGACCACGACCTCGACCTAGACCACGACCACAATCTCGAACTAGAGGCCGACCACGACCTCGAACTAGGCCCCGAGGCCGACCACGACCTCGAACTAGACCACGACCTCGAACTAGACCCCGACCTCGACCTAGACCACGACCACAATCTCGAACTAGAGGCCGACCACGACCTCGAACTAGGCCCCGACCTTGACCACGACTTCGACCACAACCCCGACCCTCTAAGGCCGGTCCCTAAAAGTGTCGCATTCATTTCTCCTCCGTTTCGCCCAGGCTCAATTACCGCGACCTCGACCCCGAGGTCAACCTCGATCTAGACCACGCCTTCGACCCCGAGGCCGACCACAAGGCCGACCACGACCTCGACCACGACCTCGACTCCGACCTCGACCGAGACCTCGACCACGACCACGAGGCCGACCACGACCTCGAACTAGGCCCCGACCTTGACCACGACTTCGACCACAACCCCGACCTATCAAAGCCAGCTCTTAGAAGCGTCGCATTCATTTCTCCTCCGTTGAAGGCAGCTGCCTCACCCATCTGACCTGGGTGTTCTTGTACATCGCCACACAGTGAGCGCCGTTGGGCATCTTGTTCGAGAACACAATGTTGTCTCCGAGCAGGGTGCATTCTTGTGCGGTGATGCGGTTGGACTTCTGAGTCTCGTCGAAGAGACGGACTTCATACTGAATCGGACTATTTGTCATCTGAGGTTCCTTTCTTTTGTAATTATTTATTGAATTATCCCAATACCGGGATCGACTAATTCACAAAACGATGAGTCGTTTTCATTCTGCATTCATCAAACTGTAATCCTCCATCTCAAACTTCATCTCCTCGTTGGTCAGGACCTCTCCCACCAACTCCTCGTAGGAGAATACATCGAGCTTTGGCCTGTCCTGAACATAGACAGGTATCCCGCTCATGCGAGTGAACAGAACTCGTTTGCCTAAGAGGCACTTATGATCGTCATCCCCCACAGCTCTGACATGCCCAATGGTTGGGAGCTGGCGAGTTGTTTTGGGCAGAATCAGAGCGCCTGTGTACTTGAACTCCTCACGCTCCACCACGCAGCGTCCAGAGAATGGCTTGATAAAGCAGACGCTCCTTCGGTGCTCTGCCCCAGAGTCCTCTTGAAGTATGTCTTGATCTTGGTATGCCGCCGGCAGCTTGTTTGTCTCAGATGATTCCATAGCTTGGTTGTCCTCCCGCGCCCATAGCGCTTGATTTGGCTTTCGTTCTTCGTCTCACTGCGGAGGGACTGGCAACCTTGCAGACGTAGACCTCTCGTCCCCCCACCGTCTTAGATTCCACAACTCCCCCATCTCTCAACGTGGTCATAATCACATCAAGCTCTGGGCTAGTGCAGTCTCTCCACACCACACTTTGTATTTGTTTTATTGTTGCGGCCCCCTTTACTTCGATAAATTGGATTACTTTGTCCATGGTGTTGACCATCTCACTTTCGCCTACAGAGCGAAAGACAATTTTCAAGTCTGCTCGTACATCTGAGGTCATGTCATCAGCTTCCTCAAGCATCTCCTTCGTAATCACGAGATCGTCGGAGCGCGAAGCAGCTATTGACATAGCGAGCTTGGAGGCGTTGGCCCATCGTGAGATGCTGTAGTGAGTTGTCGCCTCATCTGCATCTGCATCTATAATGAATCGCTCATTCCAAAGTTTCTCAAACATTGGCCTGGCGAGGTTGTCAAACTTGTACTCACCGCGAAGCTGCGCGATGCGTCTGAGATCGTCTATGAAGGGCTCAATAACTTTATCCCAGTCAATCGGATCAGGCCAGGCGTTGGACTGTTTACTTTCCCGAGCAAACACAAAATTGACCCGTCTGGTAAATCCACCTCCAATTGCACTTGGGGGTACGGCTGCCTTGAGCCACTCTGGGGCACATCCCGAAAGGATGCACGGACAGGGATCCGTAATTGTGACAAGTCCTTTACCCCTGGTCGCATACATATTGGGTCCGACGTTGGCATCCCACAAATCTGCAAGGTCAGGTAGTTCATCTTCTGGAAATCTCAAAAATACACTTAGCTCAGGCGCAATGATAATGCACGCTGAGTCTGTGCCCACAGCGATGCCGCCGGAGGCGGTTGTGTTGGTGGTGGGGAAGCCTTTGGCCATGGTGTCTTTGATCCACTCAATCGTCAAGCGATCAGAAAGCACATTGGCTGTGTTGGCTTTGCGAAGCGCCCTGCTCACTGGAAAGATTGCCTCACCTTTGCCAATCCCAGGTCTCCCCACCAAAGTAACAAAAATGTTTGGCATCAAACGCCATGTGCCACGGCTTATGAACACGTGGCGTTTTAGCGTGGCTGCTACGCATGTTGCGGCTGCCCAATAGTTGTACTGCTCTGGGGCCGCAACATATCGAGCAACTGTTGCCGCGTATTCTGTGATCCAATTCTTGTGATGTCGTGGCATTCTTTAAGATTCCCTAAATTATAGCCCATCATAAATTCGAGAGGAATGTTGATCTTGGTGCCATGTGGGAATATGATTGTTCTGTTGAACGCAGCTTTGAGTGCCGCGAAGCCCTCAGAGATGTGCTCAGGGTCATCAAGGACTTCAATCTTGATTGCGTCGTGGTCGTCTGAGAGAACTGCGAAGCCTCGCCTCTCAATCTCCACAAACGCCATGCCTGTGTTGTCACCTACGGTGCTTTGTGGAATCTGAGCGTAGGCGCTCTTGATGACATCATAGTTTGAGGAGTTAGGGCGAAGCCCGGAGAAGTATCTTTCACGGCCGAAGGGGGTGACAAGAGTACGAGTCTTTCGTATGGTATCCTCCACGTACTTGTGAAACACACCCTTGATGTCAGGCTCAAACTCATGGAACTTCTGGAGAAGGAAGGTGGTGTGCGAGACAAGCATCTGAATCCCCGTTTCAACAAGCATCACCTCGCTCATGCGAAAGGCTTCCATCCCATAGTTGCCTGCATGACGAGTCTTTTTGCCTGCGTAGTAGTACATCCCCGCTTTGTCAATGTCGCTCTCAGGTTTGGCGAAGAGATATGCAGCGAGACGTTTGTGACGATTTATGCCTGCACGAAGCTCCTCAAGCCCCACATCGGAACCCCCGTTGTCTACAATGAGGGCCTGCACCACCCAATCCTCTGCGCCCTTCTGATCTGCCTCCAAAATTATACACCCAGGACGTGCAACATAACACTCACGTAGTCGTAATCCGAGATCGGAGTGTTTGGGGATATTTTGGAGGTTTGTGCCAAAGCCGAATACATTCTCAGCCGAGCTAAGTCGTCCTGTGATTGTGCCAGCGGCGTTGTAGGAACTGAAAAGGATGTTGTTGTGAAGGTTGGCATCTATGTTGGTCCCCTTGATCTTGTTGAGTTCTCGAATGTCCAAGACTAGCTTGGGGAGCTTGTCTTGTGGGTGATCTATGGCTATTTTGAGGAGCGCCGTTTCGTCAACGGTCGGGGTGCCACGCCCTCTCTTGATCGGGACTTTGATGCCACGAGCTTGGAGGACTTCAATAAGTTGCTTGGAAGAAGCAATGTTAACAACTTCACCAACTTTGCAGTTTGCCCCAACAGCAACTTTTTTAACCGTGAGTTCGCTGGAGTCCCCCTTTTTGCAGGAAGCAACTGGCTTGCCAACAAGAGCTTCTGCCTCTTTGCATTTTGTCTCAATATCTGAGATAACACTTTTGTGAAGGGCGAGGATTTTGGCAGGGTCAGTAGCATAGCCTCGTAACTCTGCGGAAAGTAATGCACGATTTCTTTGGATTTCATACTCGTAGAAGTCCCAGAGTTTTCTTTCATGCAGCTCCTTCTCTATAGCAAGCCACACTTCATGTGTGATTGCGGCGTCTTTGGCGTTGTAGCGGGCCTTTGAACTCGGATTCTCTTTGGCGCTCCACAGTTTGCCTTCATCTTTGAAGTAGGGCTCACGAGTGTATTGCATGGCGGTGAATTGGAGTTTGTGCTCCAGCTCAACCCAAAGGACGTGATGCGCGATTAGGGTGTCATTGAAGTTCTGGCGCTGTGGACGGAAGCCCAACTCCATTGCCCAATGCCAATCAAAGCTCAGAGCATTCTGGCCGATGATTGGCTTGGTGCGAAGAATTTGGTCAACGAGCCGCCATATTTTCACAAGACTCACCTCGTCATACTCGAAGAGCATAAATGACATTGCATCCCAAGGTGATTTCGTGAATGCCATCATATCCGGGGCGATGTAGTGGGTCTTGTTTTTCACACGCCGCCCAGTCAACTCAATGTCCCAACTCGTCGGTCCCTTTTGTAGCAGCACTTCTCTGAGATAGTCTATTGTGTCATGAGGCGAAGCCCCAGTTAGAAGTTGACGAGACGGCAATGCCTGGAGTTTCCCGTAGGATACAAAATAATCCAGCTCTTCTTTGGCTTTGGCAAGGCAGAGCACAGCAACTTGCCTGTCACTCCACTCTCTGAGGATATGGGCTGGGTGCTGTACAGGCACCACGTAGTGAGGCCAGGTGAGCTTGGGACTCTGTAACAACGAGCCTCGCCATTTTGTAATTTTTGTCTCATTGTCCCGTCTGTCCAGCGTGTGAGGACAGAGGAAAGCGGTAGGCGTTGCACCAAGGGTGCAGATAATGACGGGCTTATGTTCATAGAGTTGTTCAAGGAGGCAATCCTCATGAGTCTGCTTCGCAATACCAAGCTCCTCAATTCGTGCTTCGTCGTTGTCGGGAGGACGGAGGAAGAATGTGTTGGTCATCCAACATCCTGAGGATGTATTGATGCCTGCATCGTGAGCCATTCGATCAAGCTCCTTGCCTGAGGAGCCAACGAATGGCTTGCCCTCACGATCCTCGTCCACGCCTGGCGCCTCTCCGATTAGACAGAGTGGCGCGGAGACGTTGCCTCGCGTAGCGCAGAAGTTCTTGCTTGATTGAATGGCGAGATTTCGAAGATACATCTCTGCTGGACCCATCTCAATGCACCTCCGTCCTTGCCTCAGGATGTTTGTACCAAATCTCTTTGCCGTTCGCCCGCGCGAACTCAAGCTCCGCCATCACACCTTTGGATTCTCGCCAACCCTCAAGGAGCAGAACAATGATGCCATCGCAGCGCAGGATTAGTTCTTGGTCAAATTCCTTCCAGTACTCAAATGCAAACTCCCTGTTGCCAAGCGCCAAACACACTGGATGTGAATGCACAATAGGGGAAAGGCACATAACACCTTCTGTAAACAGGACTGCAACCTCTCTTACAGCAGCATCATACCGTGCTTGTCTCACTGATGTATCTGGGTGGCTGTAGGGGGATGCCAAGTACCACAACTTCTCTGCGTCTGATTTGGACATAGTTTATTTCCCCACAAGATCATGAGCTTGATGTAAATCCATTTGTTCGCCGCAATACTCAAAGACGGCACAACGTGAGCCTCCAAACCCTCTCACTGTGCTCGTCTGCCATAGCCTCGGTGAGAACGTCCCACTCCCCTTGGCCTGCTTCCAATCCGGACTCTTCTGATAGGAGCGGATCCAGGTGGGATGATTCGGATAGCTACGAAGACGGAACCCAAGCGCACTGTAGGCAGAGCCTACGATACTTGCGAGACGAAGGGCGATGCCCATGCCTTGCCAGTCGGGGAGGCACACCATTCGTGTGAACCCCATGATGTTGGTTACTTTGGGATGCGGACGGTAGAGTATCCCACACATCGCAGCGATACGATTCCCGACGAAGAGGCCAAAACATCTTGCAGCTCGATTCAGCTCCACACTCATATAATGGTAGGGTGCGAATAGCTTCCAGCTCGCATATTGGATCCGAGTAACCTCGCAGTCCAATTTTGGGCGTCCTCGAAGTAACCTCCAGAAGAACGAGGATGAGGCAGGCTCGAAGACCCAATCTGGTTCGAGCCAGTCGATGATGTCGTAGTGACAGGAGGCACAGACCATCTTACGGGAGTTTGCACGGGCGTATTTGGCCACAGCGAAGGCACCGATCTTCGCGACCTGTCGATCCACAACTGAGGTGAATTCGTCGATGGTGACGACGGGACGCTGATCTTCTAACATGCGTCGGGCAAGCTCGCACCTGAATTGCTCTCCGTTGGACAACGTGCTGAACGGCCGCATCCACGCAGGGATGGTGTTGAACCCCACGCTCTTGAAGGCGTTGACAATCTCGGAGATGCTTAGGTCTTGAGAGATGGCATCGACAACAGGGAGACTGGGCCAACTCATGGAGAGCGGCGCTCCGAAGAGCTTGTTCAACGAGAGGGTTTTGCCACTTCCGCTCGGGCCAACAATCAGCCCGATGTTCCATTCCTTTGATTCGATGGGAAGATCAGCGTTCAGGTGGACTGAGAGCTTTTCGGTGGTTGGAACTTCAAATAGACTTTCGAGCTGTTGCACTCGAATGGTGTGTTCAATCTCGGTCGTAAGTTCAAGTTCAAGTTTCACACGGGCTCCTTACACAATAACGGCTTGGGTTTTGTAATTGCGCTTCTGGAACTCTTGCAGAAGCGCGATCTGGTCCTTCTCGTCCTTGCAGAAGATAAGGACGCGGTAGTCAAGGGCCTTCTGCGCAGCCATTTTAGCGTCATCCTGTGTAATGATCTTGCTTCTGATGGCTGCGGCCACAACCACCGCAAGACTCTGCGCCTGAGCTGCTGTTTTGGACTGATGGTTCTTAAGCTGAGGCGCGATTTTTACCATCTCTGCAAGACGAAGGTCTTGTGAGACTGTGGATGGGGCCTCACCGAGCATTGCAGCAAGTCGGCGGACGCCAAACCCCTTGATCTCCCCTGTGCGGCGCTCCTCTCGTGTCAGCCCACCTTGAGTCACATGGCCATGAATCTTAGTCATGATTTCGAGGAGCTTTGCCTTGGCAGCAATGACCTCAGGCCAGTCCATCTGCTTGCGTTTGAGATTCTCTTCGAGTTCGATTGCACTCAAGCGTAGCTTGCCTTCATCTGTGGTGAAGGTCTCCTCACGAAGGAGCCAATCCCTACCATGCAGCAGCTCTTTCCACTTGAGGAACTTGATTGCTTTGAGGCGACGACCTCCAGCAACTAGGCGAAACACAGGGGCTTTGCCCTCGACACTTTGTTCCTGAGCAAGAATGATTGGCTGAATGAGCCCGTACTCCTTGATCGAGGCGACAAGCTCATTGATGTCACCGTAGTCCTTACGAAAGCGGTCTCCAGCCTCGATGTCGTCAGGGGATATTGTTTGAGGTATTACAAGCTGCTCATGGGTCATTTCTCACGCTCCGTAATCACCGGCACCGGCGGTACTGGCGCCCCAAATCCATCGGGTGTGAACTCGTCGTCGAAAGCGGAGGCAGGTGTTACTACGCCACTCGTAGCAACTGGGATCAATCTTACCGGCTTGTGATGGCAGCCGGACAGCATCAGCGTGAGGCCCAGCAGTAAGGTTTTCATTTCGTTGACTCCTTGGCTTCGGGGATGCGGAGCATGGGACGAATGATCACCGCAAGTTCTTTAAGGGCTATCGCTCGGGCAGCATAAGCGTCAGCTGCGGCAGCATAGTAGACATCAGCGGCATCAGCAATGTACATAGCAGCTGCAACAGCATCATTGGGATAAGAAGCCGAGTAGGCAGCAGCCGCAGCAGCATAAGCATGAGCAATATACGCATCATCCGCCGCAGCATTTACTGCGGCAATAGTCGCTTCGCCATTAGCCCATTTCCGCGCAGTCTCAATCGCCCGTCGCGCAGCCTCAATCTGCAGCGTGTGAATTTCGGGCTTACGCACGTACTTGGGCGCAGTCTCCGCACAGGCGCAGGCGGCTAGAACAAGTTCCTGCCGTGTAGGCCAGCCATCCTTGCCACACATGAGGCAGCAAAGCCAGAACATCCAGTCGCCTCTGATGCAATCATTCCACGCTTTCGTTAGTGTCTTATAGTTTAGTGCCCAAGTTACAATTTCATCGCGTTCATCTACCCAATGTTTTTTCATTTTGTTGGCTCCTTGTCCTTCAGCTCAGCAAGCGTGGATTCGTCCGCGTCATCGACTACCGTGATAGTACCCCACGTCGACAATACCCATTTCAATCTCGGAGGCAATCTTCTGATTTGAATGTCTACGATGTGATCTTTAGTGTCCATGAGGATGCCACCGATTTGATTGTGCCTTAGCCAGTCAGCGAGTTCGGCCCGTAGGCGCTCGCCTTCTGGCTCTGTCTCTTTGTTCTTCTCGATAACGTCAGTCGACGGCGCAATGTGTGGCCACCTCGACCACGGCCCGGAAATCTTGGCTAATTTCAGTTGATGAACTTCCTGCGCCTTGCGGGTGACGGCAAGCTCGGCTTCGGCAAGCTCGGCTTCGGCAGCCTCGGCACGCTCAATAAGCCTCCTATTCTGTTTCAGTAGAGCCTCCAGTTGCGCTCGCAGTGGAGCGGGATGCCAGCTAAACAACTTCCGCCCTAACTCTAGGGTGATGTCAAGCATTGCTGTCGGTGTTGGCTTTGGGATAGGTGTAGGGCACCCACAGATACGCAACGTTGTAAATCCTTCTGGAGAATGTACGTAGATTACCCCACGAAAAGAATCTATTTCTAGTGTGCAATTTTCTATTTCGATTTGTGTTGACTGCTCCCCGCCCGGCTCGGCCCGGGGCTTGGCGAGCTGCTCACGCGAGCCCATTGCAAGATCACACCGCCAGCATGAATGCTCTTTATCGTGCTCACACTTGTTGCTCATTCTCATTCCTCCTCGAGGGGCGCCTGGTCTGGTTTTGGCGCTATGTTGGAATGTTCTCCTGAATGCCCTTGATTCAGCATACAGTAGGTCTCGGCACGCCCCTCCGAAATTGTTATTCGGGCATGGCAGAGCATGTGGCCTGCGGGGAATGTGAGTGCGGCATTGGTTCCAGGGAGCTTGATTGTTCTCATTTGGATTCCTTGGGGACTTATATACATGACTCTCTAACTGGTAAAGAATGAACATATTAACCCCATTGCGAAGCCATAGCATCAGCCGGACCCCGAAGTGTTCGGCTGCGCTCTTTCCAGCGATCCGGTCCCGGCGAGGCGTAATGAACTCTAGGCGTTCTACCTCCAACGATATTCGTCGGGGTGAGGGGCGGCAAACCCTTGAGCCACAAACAGGTAGCCTTTACTTCGCCGTGACCGAATTGCCAAGGCTGAAAAACCTGACTTTGCCCAACACCGATCAGCGTCTTTCCGTAACCGTGCATAATCGGATTCTCGATACATATCTTCGGGATAGGCTGAATCCACAGGTAATGGAAGAACTCGGCAGCTTCCTTCATAAGCTCCCATCGGGTATGATCTATGCCGTTGGTAGCCTTACCGCCCGTGTAGAGCCACTTGACCCCGCTGTTAGAAAGAAACGTACAGGGAGGATGGGCAACCATCAAATCCCAAGACTGCTTTGCCATCAAGACTTCCCGAACGTCACGCTGGTAATGCGGTCCAGGTCTCTCAGTGGGGAGCAGGTCACAGCTCCAAGCGTCATGACCACGAGCGAGGAATGCGTCTCGAACAATCCCCGAATATTCACATGCTACGAGTACGCGCACGCTTTGCCTTCTTTCTCTTTTTGGGTTTGGGCTGCTTTGACTTCGGAGTCAGCAAATTGTTGTGAAGAAGGCAGCAACGGCTCTGCCTTCCTCGACCAAGAGAGCATACATGGTGCCCGCCATGTGCCGTTGTTTCGGCCCCCCAAACTATGATGCACGACTGTTCATAGCTCAGAGCTTGTTACAGGAGGGAGTCGCGATGAGGCATCGTGCAGTTCGGCACCGCACAGATGTACTTCTTCACCGCGGAGCTTGTCTTGCCCTGATACTCGCGCTCGCCCAGCTCCACCTTCCCAATACGCCCAATAAGCGGGCCATTGTAGGTCCACTGAGATGGGTCGTCGGTGGGGCCGCCCTCCTCGGGCGTACCGTCCTTCGGACCTATGAACTGCCCAGGTAGTTTAGGATTATCTGAGCCCTCGTCATCATACGGAAGTCCAAGGGCATGACACATATCAAACAGCTCCACACCAAACCCGGTGTTGCCTTGGGTGAAGATGGGGCTGTCATTGAGGGTGGGGTGGTTGATTATGACAAGCTGTGGGCGGAGGTTTGCTGTTCGCGGCTTCCCAGGCTTCTCATTTGCCCACTTGGGCTTGAATCCGTCCAGACGAAACTCGTAGATGCCCAGAGGCGGGTTCTTTAGACCTTCAAGGGATTCTTTGGGGACTGTGAATTTTGGCATAGCTTTGTGTTGTCCTTTCGTGTACGCGTTGACATGTTTTGAGTATGCGTTTGCGTTTGGTTGTTGATGCGTTGGGGTTGTGGGTGTTCAACAAATGAACACCCATGACAAAAATCAAGTTTTGATTACTGAACCTTCCCCGCCCCCAACTCAATCATTCTCTTGATGTTGGGGACGAACTTGTCGGGTGTCACCTTGCTGAAGTCCAAGGTGGTGGAGGCGCTGAATCTTTGATCTGGGAGCACCTGCACCGTTGGCACGATCTTCTCCCGAGTGATCCGCCAAACTTCGTTAAAATTTAGGAGCAAGTTCCGGTAGCGCCCAGGATACACGTCAATCCTCCCTGTCAGGATTTTGCGATCCTCGGTGGAGTTTGGTGCCTCCTCAGGCTGCTCATGGTAGATCACAATGAGGTCAAGGTCCTTGATGGCGAGCTGGCGGAAGATCAGATTCTCCACTGCCGGGATCTCGAAGTTCCAAAAGTCCCGGCTCCCTCTTATCTGAAGTTTGCCTCCCACCACCACCATCTCCCGTCGAATGTCTTTGTTGGTGTAGAGGATGTAGTTGGAAGCGCAGCGTGCGATGCTAAAGAGGCTGTCGTCCACGAGAGTGCGAGGACGAACGTCCGGCCATCCCTGCGCACCGTAAATCTCACCTATTGTCTTGAGGGTTTTGCCCTGTTCGATATGGGTGGCGAGGGTGAGCATGTCGTTGTAGGCGGTGGGTTGTCGCCCACTTTCAAGAGAGTCCATTATGGTGAGGGCGTAGACGCCCTTGATGCCAGCGAGGCTCTCTCTCCTGTTGTCAGCGTCGATGAATAGGACAGGCTCACGAGCTGTGGCAGCAAGTCGGCTCTTCCCACTCTTCCCAGGGCCCACAAGAGCCATGTGAATGCGGTCTACGGCTGTGGCCTGTTCCATTGATGCTGCTTCGATTGGCATAGTTTATGGTTCCTTTAGTGTTGTGTTGAGCTGTTGAGCTGTTGTGTTGAGCTGTGATGTTGTGATGTTGTGTATTGTGTTGGAAAGAGTCCGCATAAGAAATTTAGAGGAACAGTCCAGCCCGCACAGATGATGCGCTTTTGAGTTGTTTGGGTTTGAAGCATCCCAAGGAACTACAGACGCGCCGCCATTAGGAAGGACCTTCCCAATAAACCAGTTGTTGGACTCCTTTCTGGTTTCGGGGCAAATCTCACATCTAAACCCATTGAATTTTGCCATCCTACTCCTCCTCATCAAACGGACTCCACGGATCAGTCACAATGTAATCACTCTGGGAGATCAAGGGCCTCACTCCTGCGGGGCGGCTGCACAGAGGTCTGAAGTCGCACCCGCTCCATTGATGGCAGGCGAACTCATTGCGGGTCCAGCGACCCCTCTCCATCGAGCGGCGTAGGTCCTCTGCCTTCGTGAGGATGCCTTGACGCCACTCCTCAATCTCCTCAACGCTGAACTGTGGGCGCACACGAGCGAAACGAGGCTTCTCCAGCTTCGTCACTCTGTCAGTGGCGGCAGGCAGTCTCCCACACACACTCACGATGCAGCGATCTGGGGTTTGGGTGAAGCCCAAGTCCCGCGCAATCTGCGCCAATGCAAAGACGTAGCCTGTGAGTTGGCAGTGCGGCTTCCAAATCTCGTTGACATCTTTGGTGATGCAGTCTTTGGTCTTTTGGTCCAAGGGGGCAAGGACTCCTGTAGCATTCTCGTAGACCACGAGATCAGGCTTGCCCTGCCAATAGACGATGACTTCGCTGGTCTCCCCGACGCACACATCCCCGTGGCGACCGAAGGGAGCTTCTGCGGAGATGATCTTGAAGTCTCGGAAGTCCTGCTGCGCAAACCTGTCGTAGTATTGAGCTGCCATGAGAAGGGGACCAACAGGCAAGGCGGTCTGGGCCTCCACCTTTCGGGCCTCGTCGTGCTCCCCTGCCTCGCGCAGTCTTGCGGCTTTATCCTTGTACATTTGCAAGAATGTCTCTGCAACTTGCCCCTGAGGGAAGTACTTTGTGAACTGCCCCGCGGAGATTGGGAGTGCAAACTTCTCGTACTTCTCCACTGCTTTGGGCGAGCCTTGGCTCATGGAATCCATGTCGAACTCGACCCAGGCATTCCCAGCAATCACGAGGATGTCCATCATGGTTGGACACAAGTTCGTACCACTTCCGATTGTGTCAGACTGCCTTGCTGCCATGTGTTTGTAGAAATTCTCACTCACACGACTCCACCAACTTCCAATACTCATCGCTGCGCTCAAGGGGCCCTTGTGCTTGAGCACCTGCGGTGCATTGGAGATATATCTGTTGAAGAACTTAGTCGGGCATTCTGAGAACGGAGCCAAGGTATGGGCGTCGAAGTAGAAGGCCCACCGCCCATCCTTCAAGATTCGGTATATCTGGCCAAGAGGCAAGGTTCTGCCAAGGGCAGGCTCATTGTTGGTCATTTTATTTGCTCTCCCTGATTTGCTTCAGCATTTGGGCAAACTTAATCAGCTTCTCCGCGGAGTCTATTCTGATCCCCAGCCCGCTTGCAATCCCCTTGAGGTCGTCTGCTGTTTTTTTGGCTTTGCGTGCAGCCTTCTCCGCAGCGCTCAAGGCCCCGGAAGAGCCATTTGTGATAATCTTGGCACCCGAGGCGAGCATATCTATACCCTGCTGACGCAGGCGCTTTTGCCTCCCAATGCGTCTCTCCTCCAGTTCACACTCAGAGGAGGCTATCTCAATTCTCTTCACATCGAGGGTGTGGATGAGGGAGACAATTTGGAGCTTGAGATCGATGATGTGAGATCGGAGTTTGTCATCATCCATCTCCACAATAGCTTGGAGTTTGGTCTTGAATGCGAAGCCGATGGGCTTTAGGATTTGGCCCTTGTGTCTCACATCCTCATCATCTATGAGCGGAGCTAGCTTGATGGCTGTTTCTGGGTCTGTGCAACGAGCACATACCTTCTCATTGATGGGATTCCTGTGCTCCTCGCAGAATGGACTATGACACACAATGCAGAGCCTTGTCGCATCTGCTAAGCCTTCTAGTTCGTGCATAAATCTGCATGGTTGGGCTGAATTGGGCATAGTTGCTCTCTAGCGCGCCTTCGGCGCCTCTTTCTTGCTGCGCGCGGCAGCAGCCTTCTAACTTCGATGTTACATCTTACGTCCTGGGACTTGAACTGTGACTTGCCCGTCCAAGAACATCTCCACAAGACGACGGATGAGGATGGCGCGATCTCCCTGACGCGGGAGGCGTCGCGCCAACCTCTCCCAATTCTGCTTGGGGATTCGGACTGTGGTGATGTGGAGAGGCGAGGCTGCCTGGGCTGAAGACAAAAGTTGTTCTCCTTGACTGAGACAAGTGTATTCTCTCTGTATGTCTTTGTCAACAAGAATAAGTGCTTTGTTCTCAGCAACTTGCAGCACATCGTGATCTACGTCACAATTCTGACTCTTCCTCAGCACTCAACAGTGGCTCACACTCCCACACCGCATCCACCGCAGGGGCCACAAGAGTACAGACTAGATTTCGTGGCACGCTCATCCTGATACTGATGCCAGAGGTCTTGTAGTCCAGATTAAGATCTGAGGAGGAGTAATACTTCGAGATTGGCCGAGGCATCAAAGCTGCCGCTCTCAGGAAAGTGTTTTTATCGTCGTACCACATCAAGATAAAGGGCCGATCCACATCCGCCTCAGGGTCCTTGTCAAGACAGGCTGCAAACTTACGAAGCTCCGCTGCTACTTCACTTGCTTTGGGCACAGGGTGCTCTCTTTCTCCTCGTCTTGCGAGGTCTTGTCCAGTTTTAGTTTCACTGGAGTTGTCTGTTCTGCGGCGCAGTCACTGGCTGCGTCTCATGGAACTTCGCCATCATCACCGCGGCCTGCACATCCTCCTGCGTAGCAAGCCCGCTGTGAAGACGGAGAAGTCCCCCTTGGAAGTTCGGTGTTTTGTAGAGCATATCGCCTCGCTCCATGAGATACTGTGCCCCGCCCTCGTCGAGAACAACACGAGAGTCTATCTCTGTGGGCATCCTAAAGCTGAGGCGCGCAAGGAAGTTGGACTTGATATCCCCAGCCACAACCGCGATGCTTGGGCGCTGTGTCGCAGCGATGACGTGGATGCCAGCAGCTCGCGCCTTGCGAGAGAGATAGTCCACCTTCTCAATCCCCAAGGTCACTTTCTTGCCCTTGGCATCCTTGAGACTCACTATATCTGCAAGCTCATCAATCACGAGGACAATGTAGGGGAGAGAGTCGTAGCCTCGCGAGGGCGCCTGGGCGTTGTACTCTTGGATGTTCTTAGCGCCACACTTTGAGAGGACCTGAAGTCGTTGGTCTGTCTCTTCGCATAGGTTCTCCAAATACTCGATGGTGCGCAAGGGGTTGGTGGCTCTCTCCCACATGAGATGTGGGCAACCGACAAAATCGGTAAACTCGACTGCTTTTGTGTCGCTGAGTACCAGCTTGACCTCGCTTGCGCGCCTGCTGTACAGGAGCCCCGCACACATGCTTCGAAGGAGAACTGATTTGCCGCCCCCGGTGGAGCCTGCGATGAGGAGATGTGGGAGTGTTGTGAGATCGTCAATGTAGACCTTGCCGAGCCAGTCAGTCCCCAAGTACAGAGGGATGTGCTGCTTCGTGGCATGGCCTTCTCCTTCGGAGAGGTCGGAGAGGTCTGCGACACGGGCGTTGCTGGGGGAACCCACGAGATTTCTCCACAGAACTGTGGTTTGCTCCTTGTTGGGCACATAAATTCCCATCACACCCTCCCCCGCAAGAGGCTTGACTACGATGTGAGGCGTGCAGAGGGCAAGGGCCAAGTCTGGGGCTAGTGCCTCCACTGCAATGGTCTTGGTGCGTCCCTGCGGAGCGAGCCTGTAGAGTGTGACTCTATTCCCATGGGTCACCGTTGATATAGGACGAACGTCGAGTCCGAGGGCAAGGGCCCTCGTCAGAATCACCCCCAGAGTGCTCTGCTGTTGAGGGGACAGGGCTTCGCCCTTGGGCGACATGGGCGTTGCTGGAGAAGTCGAACTTTTGGGTTCCATTCTGGGTGAGTTCCTTTTTCTTGCGAGATGATTTCTCTGCGGCAGGCTTGGGAGTACCTACGATATCGTAGCCATGCTCTACCGGATTTTGGGTGCTGCGGTATTGACAGACATCCTCATCAAGGAGTGTGATCTTGTAGTGCAAGTTTGTGAGAATCTTCACTCCACTTTGGGAGTAGAAGAGCAATGTGCCTGGGCGCACCACTGCGCTTTGGCACCACTCATAGTTGCCCAAGGGTCGCGTGTCTGCGCTGCCTTCGGCAGAGGGGTAGAGTTTGATGTTCATGATCTAATCCTTTCGCTGAGTTTGATCCGCTCAGTCTCACCGAGGATGAATTCAACGTCTATGACATCGCCAGAGCGCAGGAAATCCCAGTTATCTGCGATGTATTTGTGGGCCACATGCCATGTGCGATCACCCCAATCGTAGGGATCGTAGCATGATTTGCCGCCATCGAGACGAGTCAGCAAAACTAGAGGCTCATCTCCGTAACCAGCCCTGCTTATAAGCAGGGCTTCCTTGTCGTTGGCCTCAAGGCAACGATCAATTCGAATGGCTATTGCCGGGATAAATGTACCTGAGTCTCGAATCTCGAATGTTTTGATAATCATCTAGATTCCTTTCAAGTTCCACGCTTTTGTATATTTGAACACCTCCGAACTACGCAGGTGGTGTAGTCCGGAGGTGCAGCACCCCTCTCCTGGAAGCGAGGAGCAAAACAGGAGAAGGTGCAAGCCTTCGGCTCACAAAGAGCCGCTGAGCCGCTAGAATTTGACTTCGTTGGCACCAAGCTCCTTCGCCCCAACTTCCCCACTCGTCAGCATTGCGCGGTAGCGTGGGGTGAGGTAATGCAATGCTCTGGCAAACGCCTCAGCATCTGTGAACTTGATGTAGATGCCTCCTGTGATCTCTGCGATGTCCTGAAGGAGCTTCTCACCTGAGGTGTCTGTGCCGATGTGACAACAGTCCACAGAGACGCCTGCGCTCTTGTACTGCTGGGCGAGGTCAAGACATGCCTGAGGTGAGTTTGCGCACCCATCTGAGATCAAGACCCCACGTGTGATGGAGTAGGACATGAGCACCCTCTCCATTGCCCTACTCATGGGGGTGGAACCCCCTGCGTTGAACCGCAGCCCAAGCATCAGGGCGAGCTGGTTTGTGGGCGGGATGCTGAGATGCGCAGTATGAGGAAATGTCTCTGTGCAGAGAGTGGAATCTGAGAAATCAAGACTTGTTATAAAGTTGTCGTAGGCACGAGCCAAAAGTTCAATTTTGGAATGACTCGGCAGCGATGTGCCTGCGGCCGAAGCCATACTTCCTGAGCAATCCAAGAGAATTGCGAGGCGGTTTGGCATGGAGGCCAAGTCAACTTGATTCTGCTGCTCTTGTTTTTGGGCTGCTTGTGCTCGCGCAAGAAGGGGAGGCAGGCCAACCTTGCCTCCTGGCTTCTTGGCGAGCCCACCTCCTGCGGAGCTTGAGGCTCCGTTTTGTGGAGACTTGGTGAGTTTATCGTTCATTATGGGCTTGTTCATTTGGGTTCCTCGCTTCCTCGCGCCTTGCGCGAGTTTGTTGTGAAATGGGTGTTCACACTCTGAACACCTTAGATTAGATGCTTGCATTCCCTGCCCCTCTTGTATAGAGGTCCTTCTCAAGCCTTTGCCATGCAGCATTGAGCTTGCTCATTGAGGTCATGTCTCCCCCATGATCTGGATGCAGCACCGTAGCTGCATGACGGTAGGCTCGTTGCGCCGCCTCGAATGGGAGAAGTCTGAAGAACTCCACAATCACGCTGTCCAACGGAGAGGACATCACAGATTTTGGCTGCGAAGCAGTTTGAGCCTGCTCCTTTGTGATGACCGTGGGGGGCTGCCTGAACAGCTTTGTGACAAGCTCGCGCACGCCTGGGAGGCACCTCTCCGTGATTGTCCACATCTTGGCTGCGGGATCCCAAAGCCGATCCGAGGCTGGAATGGTTGTCTTGAGGAGATCCACAAAGACTGCGTTGTATGGGGTGACCATACGATATGCGCCAACGTTGGAGTCCCAGAAGATTTTGGAGGTGCCTCCACTGCTGCCTGAGGGGGTCATGGCTTCCACCCACAAATCAGCATCCCCACACTCACCCAGAGCACCACAGCCCAGAACACCACAGTCCAGAGCGCCACAGCCCAGAGCAACACAGGCATGATTAGTTCCGAAAACACAAGGGACCAGAAGTCGTATCTTGGGCTTTCCTTTGGCTCGGGCAGCTCATAGGAATCCTGCCCTCCCATATAGTAGAAGAGTTTTATTGGCTTGGGCTTGTTCATTTTTGTTCTCCTCACTGCTCCGAGAGCAGCTTCGACTGTTTTGTTATGGACTCTTTACTCAACCAACACGGCCTCGACGTACCTGATTGACGGACTCGACGTACCTGATTGACGGACGCGCGCCGAAGGCGTGGCGTGCTTGCGTTGGCTCAATAAAAAGCCCACCCTGTCTGCGGCAGGTTCTCCGCAGAGAAGGTGGGAACACAACTTCGTAATTCTCCGAAGGAGCGAAGCTCCTAGATTGCTTCCGACTTGAACGCTGCGACGAGGCGATCCAGGTCGGCTGGGGTGAGAGCCACGCCAAACTGCTCCGAGAGCAGCTTCGCTGCTTTGGCGAGCGGGTCTGCCTTTCGACGCCCTTCTCCAGGCTTCGAGGCTTCTGCCATCACATCGTACAGCCCTTCCACGGCAGGCTGATCCGAGTCGTTCATGAACTCCCGCATCCCCTTGTGCTGTTGCGCGAGAATCAGGCCCCTGTTCACTATGTCCGTAGCTACTTTCTCCGCGATTGTGGCGTCGGGCTGATACAGCCCGATCAGGTCGAACAGCTCTTTCCAGGAATCCACCTCGGTAACTTGGAAGCTCTGGAGCTTTGTGGTAATGTCCATCTCTGTGAGGCCATTCGCGCTTGCCTCTGCCACGATCTCCCTGTAAGACTTCGTTGAGGTGTCGATGTTGTTCTTGATTTCGATGAGCTGCTCCTCGCCTTTGTCGTCCATCTTGGGGGACTTGTCCGCGTTGAATTGCGGAATGCTGAGGTTTGCTCGGGTTTCGTTGTTGGTGTGCATATTGTGGTTCTTCTTTCTTCCAGGCGCCGAAGGCTCGCTGGATGTTGTGCTCCGTCGGTGCTCCGTCGGAGCTTGGTTGGTGCTGCTTTGTGCCAGCTTCGCAGCTTCGCTGCGTCGAAGGCTCGCTGGATGATGCACTTACAGAACTAGCATGACTAGCGTAAGTGTACATGAGACATGAAGCGTCTGTCAAGCTGAGGAGCGGGCACAAGCGCACAAGCACGCACAAGCGCGTGTAAGTGCTCTGCTTTGAAGCACTTGTGAAGCACTTGTGATGCAACGAATTTTGTTGCACTTGACTCAGCGCTTCGCGCGCTCTTCGCTCTTCGCAGGAGTGGGCTCCGTAGGAGCGGAGGTGTCCAATGAGGTGCCTTCCAGGAGCCAGTCCTGTTTCTGCGGACCTCTCTTGAGAATCTGCTTCTTAATTATATCCAGGGCTTCTTGCGCCTTGAGCTGAACAAGCCGTAACTTGGTTGGGCTCATTTTCTTCTGGGCCTCACCCAAAGACTCAGGATCTTTCTTCTTCGGAGGAGGCGCCCCACACACCCAGTCCTTCTGGAACTTCTGTGAGCAGAGCCGACACACAAACCCAGGCACTATGATTATGGTGCCGTTCTTGAGCTTCTCTGTCTTGGCGAGCTTCTCTCGCGAGAGCACAGAGGCGGAGCCGCAATTCGGGCAGTGTGGTCTTGGGGTCTTGACTCTGCCACATCGACAGAGTGAGTCTGAGCGCTCTTCGTGCTCCTCTGAGCGCTCTTCGTGCTCCTCTGAGCGCTCCGTGCGCACGCTGGCCTCACCGCTGGCCTCCAGCGCAGGATCGCGCTCCGCGCGCGCTTCGTGTGCATCTCCACGCGCTTCGTGTGGGCGATCAGCATTTGCCATTTTGTTTCTCCTTGCTCTGCGCTCTGCGCTGCAACTTTTACGGCAGAGGTTCACCCGCTCATTCGGACGCCCGAAGGCGTTTCGATCTTAGGTGCCGCAGGCGGCATACTGCAAGTGCCAGCGCTGCCAGAGTCTCGTTGACGGCTCAGGTACGGTAATATTCAAGTGAGCGGGGGAACTGGTGATACCAATAGAATGCCAGCGCCCGTTAAGACAAACGGCGAACCCAATAACGTAGGCTCCGTAAATGTTCCTTGCAGCGTATGTGGAAGTTTTCACTATCGTGTGTCCTTTCCACTGCATGATTAGAGTCTAATCTAATCGTTTAGGATGTCAAGAACAAAATAAAATTCTATTTGCTTTGTAATCAATAGCTTACCAGCCTGTGCAAATCTTTTTAGATTTCCGTTTAACGGAAATCCGCTTGCGGCGGAGGCCACACGGCGGAGATTATACGATTGCCTCGCCGCCGAAAGGGCCGCCGATCAACATGATGGAGCAGTTTTTAAACTCAGGAGAGCTTGGAAGCTCTCCCGTGCAGCTATCGCGCCACATCTCTCCATCTTCAGATACCCATCTCATGGCGCCGTAGCGGGCAATATATTTCTCGCCGTCCCAGTTTGCTGTGACTATTTCCTTCTCCGTCGACCAGCCACAAGATGCGTCCAGTGAGAGAACTATGTCAAACTCATTCTCCTGGGCCTCACCCAGGAGGTGTCCGAGGCCGAAGTTCTCAGCTTCGTTGGCCTGCCGCGGTGATTTGCCGAAGGCATTTTTCATGATCTTCTCCCTCCTATTTGGTACATGTTGGTGGAGCGACTCAACTCTGCTCCTTTGAGTGCAAATATATTATAGCATATATTTGTGCTGTTGTGTGTGTTTTTTGTCAAGTCTTGTCAAGTCTTGACAAGTCTTGACAAGTCTCTATGTGCTTTAGAATGAGTGCTTTAGAGTGCTTTAGAGTGCTTTAGAGTGCTTTAGAAAAAAACAAACATTTTATAAATTTATCTCGCAGAACACACTGTCTCTGCGCAATCTTGCAACTACGACTTTAGTGCTATGTCGCTTTGGTGCGCAACGAGGCACCGTTTCTTTTATTTTACCCCCCTATCTTAATATATTATTTTTTTTATATAAAAAAAAAAAAATGCCACGTCAAACGGAGCGAGTTCCACAGCGAAGCTGAGACGCGCTTCGCGCGAAGCTCCGTAGGAGCGCGAAGCTCCGTAGGAGCGCCGAAGGCGCGGTACGCGGTCATGGCAAACAATGTAGTATTTACACTGTTGCAAGACTGCACAAAAACAGCGCTCAAAACAAATAATTTTGCAATGTATGTGTTCATTTGTAAGTGCTTTGTCTTGAGCAAGATGCGTATCTTGAACACACAACTTAAAATGCACACAAAGTGAACACCCATAAAGTGAACACCCATGGCACCTCCCCGCTACGCGGGCTTGCGCTTAGCTCTCCGAAGGAGCGCCGAAGGTGTGCCAGAACTGAGCTGCCTCCAGAAGATTTCGCCCGCACGCATTGCATGGCAGGAAGCGGGCCTTATCATGATAGCAGAACACTTTGTAGTAGTCTGCTGGGAGCCACTGCACGACAAGACCACCACTCGCCTCTCGAACCATACCATTGATCCGCTGCAAGCGCAGCGTCACTTCACGTGCACTTGGCGCGGGTGGGATGAGGTCCAAGTACTTGCCTGGCTCACGTAGATTGAAGTTGCTTCCACACTCGTTCGGAGATGTGTGGTGACGCGGAGCGAGAAGTGCAACGAAAGTGCGGGCATCTTGCACGCGCTTCGCTTGACCACGAGCGGTGGGCTGTGCGCTTCGCAAGCGCTTCGCGCGCTCCGCGCGCTGGCACAGTTCGATGGATATGGGATTTCCGAGCGAGTCACACTTGATATGGATCATGAGTTCTCCAGCTTGCGGGCGCTTGTGCACTGCGCTTGCGCACTGCTCTTGCGCAGTGCACTTGCGCGGGCGCAAGAAAATCCCCATCGCACAGAGCGCATTGTGCGATGGGGCAATATGGTTGATCGTAGCTGAGACTATGCAACAGCGCTCTTGGTCTTAAGACTTTGCTTTGCCACTTCCAGCGCTAGCGCTGTGAGCAGTTTCACAGAATCAGTGAACAAAGCAGCATCTTCCATTTGGAGTGTGCAGACAACTTGCGCTAGCGCTGGATTGATTCGCAAGAAGCTAGCGATCTTCTCTTTGGCAAGCTGCTGCTCTTCTGCGGACTTGCGCTTCAAAGTTGCTTTGATACTGTTCTCGCGTGCTCCCAGTCCAAGCTGAAAGAGATGATACGTGGTTGCGTCCCACTTAGTTCCATCGCTCTCTTGCACGTCAAGCAATCGAGTGAGTTCTTCATCTGTGATTATTATTTGAATAGTGTTGGATGTATCAGAGTCGTTGCTCTGTGTGTTGCTCTGCTGTGTCATTGTGTTTTCTCCTCGTTTAATTTGCGCATGTTGCGCATGTTGCGCGTGTTGAATCTTAGCTTCTCATCTATTACGTTCGCGTTCGCGTCCTGGCAGCAGCGCAGCGCCACAGCAGCGCAGCGCCCCAAGAGGGGGTGGAGGCTCAAAATCTCGCTTGAGCTTCGATGCTTATACCTTTGAAAATAATTTTTTCCCAAATCAGCGTTCTAGCTCCTACGGTCATGTCATTCCTACGGTCATGTCATTCGCACAGTCGCACAGCGAGATGAGCGTCGCACAGCGAGATGAGCGTCGGTCATTCTATGGAGTGTGTGACAGATGCGCAGGTGTTCAAGGCATGAACACCCATGCACGGCGAGAGGGCCCAAGCAACGCTCAGGGCTGCCTGCGGCAGTGGCGTGGTGCAGGTGCGGTGGCTGGGTTGTGCGGGCTGTGTGTGGCAGCGCCGCGAGGCTGTGACAAACACACAAGAATACTGAGAGAATACACTGCGATGTCCCGCTTCGCGCAACCTACGCTTCGCGCACGACTTACAAAGGTGAGAAAGAGATGAGAATTGTGTTGCGTTGCTGTACGAGCTGTGCTAGACTCAATGCAGCTCTAAGTGTACACCTTCGATGTAGGTAAGCGAAGATGCCTCCTCTCCCACCCAACTCGTTAGGCACCTCCTTAGGAGGTGGCTCAGGCCAAGGGCCTAGCAGCAAGCTCCTGATTCGCATCCAACAGATCGCACGCTACCGCGTCACAGGGCGATTCTCTGACACGCGGATTGCGGAGATGGTGGGGCTCAGTGCAGCCCAGCTACGCACGGTTCTTCAGACGTCTCAGTACATCGAAATTGAGGAGAGCCTCCTCGAAGGGCGTCTCTCCAAGATTGACGAGGAGCTGGAGGATCAAGACGACAGGCTTCAGGAGAAGGCGGAGCTGATGGTGCCTGCGGCACTGAACGCTCTCCTCGAAGCGGTCTTACAGAGGCGTGATCTCAGGGCTTCGCTGGTGGCGGCCAAAGAAATCTTGGACCGGGACCCCAAGGCACGCTTCCTCGCCAACAAGGGCACCACAGGCTCAGAGAGAGACAAGGCAGATAAGCCCACACTTCCCGCAGACATCGTGGCGAGCTTGGCTGTGGAGGGGAACAAGGTGGTGGCGGAGATTAAGCTGCCTGCGAAGCAGGGCGGGGCAAGCGCAAGGGTGGAGACACAGATGCAGGCACAGGAGAAGAAGCCTGTGCTCGACAGCAAGACGGTTGTGATGCAAGAGACAGGGGAGGCATAAGATGGGAGCTTTGGGAGCTGCGGGAGCTGGAGCTTTAGGTGTGCTAGGTACCATAGATAAGGTACGTAAGATTGCGGGAGCAGGCGGGAGCGGTAAGGGTGCCCCCGCACTCCCTGCGAGAAAATCTGTTGCTGCCTCGCCTGGAGTGAGCATCACATCTGGGGTGGGGTCCTCGATGGGGTCCATGGGAACGAAGAAGGCGTATGCCCCCAAGATGCAGTGGGGGCAGTAGCGCAGCTACGCAACCAAGACAAGAACAGGAATGCACCTTTTTGATCCCATCCCGATCCCGCAAGACGCAGACCCCACGAGACAGCTGCGTCTCCACAGGCTGAACTGTCTGGGCTCCTTGCACTACTTCATCAAAGTGGCGCTGATGCGCAAGCGCCTGACCAGGCACTTCCACCTCAAAATCTGCAAATCTCTTGAAAGTGAGCGAATCAAGCTCCTTATGGAGATTCCGAGAGACTTCTTCAAATCTACGATTGCCTCAGAGGGGCTGCCAATGTGGCGCGCCCTCCCAATTTCGCAAAGAGATGTGGAGGAGTTTACAGCCTTGGGGTATCCTCAAGAGTTCCTCCGCTACATGCTCATAATTCATGATTGCACCAAACGCAATCTCCTTGTCTCGGAGACCGTGACGAATGCAGCCAAACTAGGGACCAAGATTCGCAAACACTACGAGAGTAACGCAATCTACAGGACTCTGTTCCCCGAAACTCTGCCTACAGCGCAGAATCGGTGGACAGATTTCAGTCTTGAGGTTAACCAACCCGCCAGCGCTGCTCCACACGGCGAGGGCACCTTCGACTTCCTCGGTGTGGGCGGTGCTGCACAGTCTCGTCACTATAATGGGCTCATCATTCAGGATGATTTGCCTGGGCGCAAAGCCATAGAGTCGCCCTCAGTCATGGATAAGGCTATTGACTATCATCAGCTTGTCATGTCATTGTATGACAAGGATGACGCTTCGCATAGCGGTGATGAGCTTGTGATTGGGAATAGATGGGGCTACCACGACCTCAACTCTCACATCAGGGAGAAGGAGCCGTGGTTCACAGTTGAGAATCACTCCGCCTTGGGCGGCTGCTGTGATGAGCACCCATTCGGCGTTCCTATATTCCCAGAGGAATGGGACCTCGACAAGCTCAATGAGGCGAAGGCTCGCTACGGTGCCTACAAGTTCTCCTGTCAATACCTCAACTCTCCCGTAGCCCCAGAGGATGCTGACTTTAAGGATGAGTACCTAAACTACTTCACTCTTGAGCAGGATCACAGTGATGCCTCGGTGATTGTGGTGCATGAATCTGCAAATGGCCTCATTAGGAAGGACATCCCCTACAGGAGGCTCAGTGTCGCCATGGCGTGTGATCCCACTCACACGGCCGGAGGCCGGTGTCGCCATGCCATCGTAGTGCTGGGGATCAGTCCTGAGGGCAACTACTACCTTCTTGACACATGGGCACAGTCCTCCAGTCACGAGATTTTCTTCAACAAAATCTACGCGATGGCGGAGAAGTGGCGCTGCAAGAAAGTGGGCTTCGAGACATGCGCGGGGCAGAGCCTCGCCCTCCCTCATATCAAATACTTGAACACAGTGCGCCCCTGGCGCATCAACATCACAGAACTCAAAGGGGAGGTTGAGGGCCCAGATGGGGAGATCACCACGAAGAAGGAGTGGCGCATACGCAACATCCTCGGCCCAATCTTTGAGTTTGGTCGCTTCTTCATGCAGCGCAAGCAACAGGACTTTCTTGGGGAGTACACCACGTTTCCTCGTGGACGATATTGCGATCAGCTTGACGCGCTTGCGTATGCGCCTCAGCTCCTCCGCACTCCAATGAACGCTCAAGTTGCAGATGCGATGTTGCGGCAGAACAAGCAGATGTCTCGGCAGATCGCGCAGCCCTACAGCGTCCATACGGCTGCGCACAGCTACGGAGGTTATTTGAGCGGCGGGTATGGTGGTCTAATTGGCGACGCCCTAAAAGGAGGTCGCGCATGAATAATGTAGCCAGCAGTTGGAAAACAACAGTAGTGGGTCTGGCCAGTGCTGGGCTCTACGCTTGGGCCAATGCAGGCAATATGGATGCCAAGCACATAGCGGTTGCAGTCCTGATGGCCGTGATTGGCGCAGCGATGCACGATAGCTCGCTGTTTGGTCCAACAGCAGCAGAGATTCAACCTGCTGCGCAGCGCGACCAAGGAGCCTCGGCAGGAAAATAAGATATGCCCAATCCTTTCGACGCGCTAGCGACCTACTTTCTCGGCAAGATTCAGCAGAAGGTCTATCAGACATGGATGCGCCTGCTGTTTCAGCTCGCGGTTTCGATGGCGGGTTCATTCCTGTTTATCGCGGGGACAACAATGGTCGCAAGCATCACCAAGATGCCAGCGAGCGATGCGCTAGTCCTCGGGCTCGGGTCAGGAATGGTCGCAGCGGCCTGCGTACTGGTTTACTTCATCAGGCGCGATCCGAACCTGAAGGGCATGATGTTTGTGTTTCCCCAGGCCGAAGCCGAGAAGGAATTAAATTCCGATATGCAGGTCATCACCAAATCAGACAAATAACGGAGGAATCATGGCAAACAAGTTCGTTGCGTTTCTGGATAAGGTTGCATCCGGTGCTAAGGGCGTCGGAAAATTCATCGCGGAGAAAGCCCTTCCGCTGGCAGTCGAAGGTGCCGAATTGGTCGAGCCGGTAGTGGATTTAGCCTTCCCCGCGATTGGCCCGGAGTTCAATATCGTCGTGTCGGCCGTCGCCCAGACTGAGGCCTCATGGGCCGTGGTCGGCCAGGAAACTGGCACCGGTGCACAGAAGATGGCTGATGTCATCTCAATGGTCGAATCGAAGCTGTTACCCACTCTGACCGCTCAGGGACTGGAGACGGCAGCAGCTCAGGCCAAGATTGCCACCTACGCTCAGGCCGTGGTGACTATCCTCAACACGTTTCCAGTAGTCACGCAGCCCGTCGTCACGCAGACAGCTTAAGTCGGACAGGAGCACTTTGCTTGAGCAGATCAAAATCCCGTTGAGTGGTGAGGCTGAGGAGAGGCTGTGTCGTTACTTGGGCCAACGTATTCGTGGGCTCAAGAGCGGCCTCTCCGACCTTCACGAGAACAGGATTGTGCAGTGGCGCAAGGCTTACGAGGCTACGCCTGCTGAGTCCACACGGGAGTTCCCATGGCATGGCGCCTCCAACCTCGTTGTCCCGGTCACCGCCATTCATTGTGACACACTGCTCGCTCGGGTGATGAACGCCATCATCAAGACAAGCCCACTGTGGACAGCTCGACTCATAGGCAAGTACCCCAAGAAGGCCATTGAGTTCAAGAATGCCTTTGAGGAGTTCATGCAGTACGTTGGGTTGGAGCCCACAGAACTCGATCTCTATCGAGTGTATCATGAATGGTTTGGGGAAGCCATTCGCTATGGCACCTCTGTCTTGAAGTGCCCGTGGATCACGGAGATTGAGGACAAGATTGCTCCAGCAGGTGACGGGACTGGGAAGCCCTACGCAGACATCACCTACGAGGGGCCGCGACCTGAGAAACTCCCATTCAATGACTTCTTGATGTCCCCAGTTCACAAGACTATTGAGTCTGCGGATTTCAAGGCCCACAGAATCAGATTGAGCCGCTTTGCGCTTGAGGAGCGGGCGTGGAGGGGCATCTACGACAAGGCCAAAGTTAAGGAGATTCTTGGGAAGCCTGACCTCACCTCGCCTGATGCAGTGGCTCAGATGCAGCAGACTGACGCAGGGGCACAGGTCAGCGCAACCTACGGCTTCGAAGAATACCACATCTACGAATGCCATTTCAAGTACCGCGTCAATCGTGGGCGCTTTGTTCGATGTATGGCATGGTACAACGAGAAGAACAACAAACTCCTCCGCGCATACTATCAGTACTACCCTGACGAGGTGTTTTTGGCTGCGCGCCTCTTCTACAGAGATGATTACTTCTACGGCTACGGGTTCTGTGAGACCCTTGGGATGTTTCAAGAAGAAATCTCGCAGATTCACAATCAGCGTCGTGACAACTCCACTGTTGCCAACACGATGACATGGCGGGTGGACCCGGATGCAATTCTCGACAAGGGCTACAGAGTGTTCCCGGGTGCCACTCTCCCAGGAAAGAAAGGCGACATCGAGGGCCTCTCGCCTGGGCAGGTCTCCCCCATGATGATTGATGAGGAGAGGATGTCACTGGAGCTGGCCGAGAAGCGTAGTGGCGTCTCAGCCCCCATACAAGGCATGGGCTCAGGGGTGATGTCCAAACGTGGAGTTTACAGCGCGATGGGCACGCTCTCTCTCCTTCAGGAAGGCAACACACGCACTGACCTCAACATCACGGATATAAGATATGCACATACCAAATTGGGCCGTTTGCTCTCAAAGCAGTATGCGGAGTTTGGGCTTGGCACACGTCCAAGACAATTTGGACTTGACGGACCAGCTATTCAGGCTGCGTTCGAGGGAATACGTGACAAGGCGATATGCCTCCCAGTCTCTGCGTCCACAGCCTCAGTCAACAGAGAAGTTGAAAAGCAAGCTGACATCATGCTCTCGGGGTTGATGCAGAAGCACTACCAGATGATTGGGCAGATGCTTCAAGCAGCATCCAACCAATTCACTCCACCTGAGATGAAACAGTACCTCAACGACTCCATCGAAGCCGCAAATACCTTGATGAAGTCGGTGTTTAGACATTTCGGCTACGACGAAGTGGAGAGATATGTTCCTGAAGTACAGGCTGCCGCAGCGCCCCAAGCCCCACAAAGGGCATTGCCTGGTGGAATGTCTGCCGCGCCTGGAGGAGGAGGGGCTCCTAAGCCACCTGGTCCAGCAGGGACTCCTCAGGGGGCTCCTCCTCCAAACAACGGTGCTGCACCTCCCAGCGGAGCTGCTGGTGGAGGGGGGGTCATATGACCAATCTTGACATAATTCTTGACAAGGCCCCCTCGATGAGGGCATGGTTCCAAGACCCCCGCACCAAAACATTCTTCGAGTGGCTCTTGGCGGAGCGCCAAAGTCCTGACAGGCAGCTCAAAGAAGCCTCAGATGTGCATGTGATGTATCGGGCGCAGGGAGAGATAGCAAGGCTTGATCGGATTTTGGGCCTCGAAGCACTTGTTGTGCAGCATCTAAAGAAGCAGACCAAATAAATCGACGGGAGGCGGCTTATGCCATGGTGGGGAAACAAGAGGGAAGAAGAGGTGCCTGAGGCGCTTCGCAATTTGACACCTGAGCAAATTGTTGAGGCTGTGCAGGGCCACGCAACTCTAAAATCAGAGCTTGAGGCTACGAAGGGTCAGCTCTCTGAATTTGAAGAGACGAAGAGACGACTTTCAGAGCTGGAGGCAAGAGTGCCTCTTGCGGAGCCCAAGCGCAATGAGGGGCGAGCTGCCCCAATCTCCTTCCTCGAAGATGAGGATGCAGCGTTCAATCAGCGCGCCGCCCCCATGTATGGGGCTATGCTTGCAATGGGCGCAGCCCAGAGCGAGATGATTTTCACCAATGGAGTCACAGACCCAGTGGAGAAGGCTCTGTTCAAAAAGTACGGTCCTGAGTTGAGGGAGATTATGAAGAAGGAGCCTCCTCAGAATCAAGCCTCTCCACTTGCGTGGAGTACTGCCTTCGACGTGGTGAAGGGGAGGCACATGGCAGACATTGCCAAGGCAGCTCAAGACAGGACTGACTTCTTCGCAGAGGCATCTGAGGGCTCAGAGGACGCTGGGCCTGGTCGTACAGCGCCTCCATCTGACAGACTCACAGACGACGAGGCAAGGCTTGCGGCCAAGTATGGCTTGAAGCCTGAAGAGGCTCTTGCCTCTCGGAAAGAGATGGTGATTTATCATGGCTGATACAACGGCAGGCCCCGCACTCACAAGTGCAAATGTGGCGAAGCCTTTGATCGACACAGCAGCGGTTAAGCTGGCTGCTGCAACATTGGCAGCAACAGCCCAGAAGATTGCTGCGAAGCAGAGCGGCGGAGCGGTTGCTGTGGAAGATGAGCAGATCATCGCAAAACCTCTTGTCACAGCAGATTTCATGAATGTGAGGCTCAAGAACCCTATGTTGCAGCCTCGTTGGGTCCTTCACACTCTCTACAAGAACAACGGGGAGCAGAGTGGCTTGCGCTACGAACAGGCCAAGGTTCAAGGCTACGCTCCCGTGGTTGAGGCTGATCTAGCGGAGCCTGAGAAACTGGGGTTGTATTCCCGTGACGGCGGGACAAAGTACATCAACGGTGATGTAATCTTGATGAAGATAAACAAGGCTGCCTATCAGGGCGCCTTGCTACACGCAGCTCAGAAGGCTCGGGCTGCTGTTACCGTCAATGCGGCGGACAAGAGAAATCGTCAAGAGCTTCGTCAAGCGATAAGCGAAGTTCCAAGCGGTCAACGTAGTCAGGCGTCCAAAATCTCAGCTATAACGCCGACCCGAGAAGAGCTGAAGGCTTTTGGAATGACTGATGAAGAACTTGATGAGCAAGTGGCACAGAGTGCAAAATTCTGACGAAGCCCCATGTCTAGGTTCATCAGGGAAGGCCTCCGCTTTGCGGAGGGGGAAGGGGTGACTAGGTGGCTACAGCGGCAGCATATGCTTCAAGGTCCACCATCGGGGCACAGCCGGCTATGCGGCGATTCCTCGAAGGGTCAGGTCTCACCAACGGTCCTAAGGGTACTCCGGTGACGCTCACAAGTGGCTTCTTAGCCATTTGGAACGGCAGCTCGTATACTGGGGCTATTGCGGGGATTCTGGCCGAACCAGTAACCGGCCGAACGACAAGTGGGGTGGCACAGATCATCAGCCCACTTGCTGAGGTCATTGAGAATCAGCCCTATGCTGTGAACATTGCGCTGCCAAAGTGGGATGACGGCAAGCTCAGTGCTTACACGCTGGCTGATGGGGCGACCATTTTTTGGGGGCAGGTGGGCCCAACCCAGGGCGGCGCCAATCTGACCCAGGCAAACGTGGGAGTTGCCTATGGTCTGACTGCTGACACTGATTATCATTGGTATGTGGACACAAGCAAGACCACGACCAGCGGGGGCGGCAGCTCAAATCAGGCTGTTCTCGTCATCGAATCACTTGATCCCAACGACAATCGTGGGGTCTTTTTCAAGTTCTTGCCTGCGGCAGCGCAGCTGGGCGTTGGTTAGGGAGGCTGGCAATGTTAGTTCGTGGACAATGGAGTCAGTTGCAAGCTCCCCATCTCCATGGCGTCTTTGCCCAGTGGCTCAAGCTAAAGCAGAGAGAAGAAGAGTTCTCTCATGTCTTTAACATGGATACCACTGACAAAGCCTTCATCGACATGGCGGAGTTCGTGGGGGTTGGCCCGATGGTTGAGAAGCCAGAGGGTGAGCCTTCGACCTATAGGGATGCAGCTCAAGGCGGCACCAAGCGCATTGAGATGTATACCTATGCGCTGGGCGTTCGCAGCTCCTATGAGCTGTATGAGGACGATCAGTACGGACTTATCAAGCAGATTCCCAAGGCCATCGCCCGCTCGCACCATTTCCTGCGCGAGATGTCTACGTGGAATCTCATCAACTTGGGGTTCATCTCATCGAACTCCATTCTCAATCCCGTCGTCACGGTTGACGGCGTCAACTTGTTCAGCACAGCGCACTACCTCCCAGGTGGGGCGTCTGCGACGAACATCGCACCTGGCGTGAGTTCCTACATCAGCGCCGCGGGTACTTGGCCCAACAGACCCTCTGTGGATGTTGACCTCAGCATGACCGCACTTCAGGCTGCGATCAACAACTTCGAGAGGATGCCGGATGGCGTGGGCATGCCAATGCAGGTTAAGCCGAGACTTCTTGTGATCGCTCCTGAGAACAAGTGGGTCGCTCGCGAAATCCTGGGTTCGGCGCACAAGCCCGACACCGCTGACAACAACATCAACTCAATCCTCAACGAGGACTTGCACTACTTCATCTGCCACTATTTCACCTCCGTCGGCCGGTGGTGTCTCTTGTCAGACAAGAGCGAGCACTCGTTGTATCATATTACGAGGAAGCCACTGGACGACATGTACAGCGACGACTTCGACACCTACTCCATCAAGATGCTCTCGATGAGCAGATTTGGGGTTGGTGCCTTCCATTGGATTGGGACTTACGGCAGCGATGGGCCATAGCTTGTAGAGTGTGGCCCTTCGGGGCTTCTCGCTTTGCGAGATTGCTGAGTGAGATGGGTGTTCAGAACATGAACACCCACAACATCAATTTGCATCTAACGAAAGGATAAAGTCATGGGCTATACACATCACGACGGCGTTGCCGTCAACAGCCTGGCTGTGGGGGCTCCCCTCGCGGCTGTGACTCCTGTCACTGCGTCAACCTCGGCAATGACTGCAAATGCAATAATTGCAAGTGCAGTAGTTACATTGACCTCCGCGCAGATCAAGGCGCTTCAAACAACTGCTCAAACATTGATCGCGGCTCCTCCCGCCGGCTTTGCAATTGATCTCCTCAGTTTTGTGGCAGAGCTGCTTTATGGCAGTGTAACTTACACTGACGCTGGAGGCGCTGTTAATGTCATTGAGGGAAGTGGCAATGCTCTTGTGACAGGCACGGAGTTGGCAAGCGTAATTACAAACGGCTCCTCTCTTGTCAAGTCTCTGCTGCCCACTGACAACGTGACTTTGACGAGTGCCACAGCAGTAACGTTGACCAAGGCAACGAATAACTACGCTGCCGGCAACGGCACCCTGAAGCTGACGCTGCTTTACGCCATAATCGCAGTTTAGTCAGCCTGCGGCTGAGACTGAGGAGGCTGGGATGGCAAGAGGCTACAACGCGCACAGCTCAATCATGGGAGACCCGTGGCATCGCTGTCAGAGATGCGACTGCGAAACACGGGTGTCCCAGCTTGTGTGGCAAAATGGCCTCCTTCTCTGCACCTCCTGTTATGACAATCCAGACGCCTGGACACGAGATGCTGTGATTCAGGAGGTGCTTGCTGAGGGGTCACCTGAGGAAGCGCAGGTGGCCGAAATCCTGAAGGGAGAGAGCAATGAACCTGAACCTCCCCAGCCCTAACGGGACGAGCCATGAGGCTCGCGCAGCGAGTTGGCCACATCACAACACAGCTCACTTATTGAGTTGTGCGGGAGAGTATGGTCTTGAGGGCCCCGTCGACCCTCCTGCTCGGGTTCCCCGTCCCGTTGCCACCATTGCAGAATCGGGTCCGCCGAAGGCGGTAGTGGTGTGGCCTTTTGGAGTTTTGTTTACGTATTTTACAGGCATGATCATGGAGAATGTATGGTCCAGTTTGAATGGTCAATCTCGATAGGTCAAATTCTTACTATGCTCACGATTGTCGGCACAGGTTTGCATCTTCACAAGAAGCTGGTTGTTTTTGATGCCCAATTGGCAATGATTTGGGCTGATTATGTCAAACGACATGGGCTGGACGGAAGTCCTCCGCAGACATGCGCGGCGCATTATCACTATCGGGCTGGAGATGCGCCAAGCGAAAAGAAGAAGATCAGAATCGAGCGCGCAGAGCATAGCCTCGATGATAACGAGGAAAGATAGGAGACTAAAATGCTCGACATTGATCTCAAGACGATTTCTCGCTCGAAGCAACGCTACCCCACTGTGGGGGACTACTTCACCAAGCCGAATGGGCGTGAGCATACCTCTGTGCGGGTGAGCGAGATGGGGAATTGGCGATACGAGTTCCTCGTAGGGGTGCATGAGCTTGTGGAGTGGGCGCTCATTCGATACCACGGAGTCTCTGAACAAGAAGTGGACGCGTGGGACCTCAAGTATGAGGCTGAACGTAAAGCTGGAGACTTGAGCGAGTCAGGAGACGCAGTGGGCTGCCCCTATGCTCGCGAGCACACCTTTGCCACTTGCGTGGAACGCCTTGTCGCAATCGCGTTGGATGTGAATTGGAAAGAGTACAACAAGTTTATAGAGGAACTTTAGCCCGCTTTGCGGGGAGGAGCTCTGTGATGGCAAACGATTTCACCACAAACCCATGGATTTTGGACACTGCTGGCTTAGCGAATGGCTACGAAGGCGGGAATGTGTTTGTGGATCACATGGAGATGACTGGCTACACCCAGGACACTGACACCTGCCTTGTTGTGAACTTGACTGGGAGAGAGGTGTGGGCGGGGAATGGGGCCTCTGATCTCGAAGAGGTGAGGAGTGGGAAGATTGGGGTGGTTAACAATGGCCTTTATCTGAGCCAGATCAGTTCTGGCAAGGTTCGTGTGTATATTCGCTGAGATGATAGCTGAGTGGTGGGAGGATGGTCTAATATGAGACGAGCAATTCTTTGTGCATCTTGTGTGTTGGCATTTTTGTTGCTTTCATTTATGCCAAGCGAGGGGCAGCAATACTCCGGACTTCAGAGCACCACATTCACAGTGAGTGGCTCGGCTGCCGTCCTCTCATTCTCCGGTAGTGGGACTGCGTTTCATCAGCTCACGTGGACCACGACAGGCTCCCCCATCTGCGCAGTTACATTTGACTCCTCGCCTGATAGTTCTGTGTGGACCACAGGAGGAGTGATTGCAAGTCAGAACTGCGGTACTACGGGGCAGTCTGTTGTAACTGCGGGCACTGTGAACTACGGTCGTGTCACAGTCACACTAAGTGGGAGTGGGACTGTGACAGTGATGTGGACTGGCTACAGAACTGTAACCAGCGTGGGGATCAGCAATCCCAGCGTGGGGATCAGCAATCCCGGCGATGTGCTTTACACGGTGAGTAATTCTCCTGTGACCGGCTCTGGCACTCTGACTCTTACGCCAAACACTCAGCTTGCGAATACGGTGTTCGGTAATTTCACTGGGTCGGCGGCGGTTCCTACATTCTCTTCTGCCCCCACTTTCTCGGCGATCAATCTAACGAATTTCCCCACGCTCAATCAAAGCACTTCGGGCACTGCGGCGACGGCAACCAATGCGCTTTCATTGGGCGGAAGCCTTGCCAATACTTATGCACCGCTGGCTAATCCGACTTTTACAGGTGCAGTAAGTGCTTCGGGACTGATTTCAGCGAATGGTGGTTTATCGGTGACCCCTCTAACCTCATCGGCAAATGCTGCATATATGATACCTTGGCAAGGCGCAACAGCCCAAGGTACTAGTGGTCAAATATATACAACAACAGGTTTTACATTTAATCCGGTCACTGGGTCTATGTCTTTGCCCGGTGGGTTAGTTACAACGGGAACCGTCACCAGCGGCAATGTGGCGACGAATGAGATTGCGGTGACGACCCTGATTACTCCGGCCACGCTAACCAGTTCGACCCTTACGATAGGAGGTACACTTGCACCTGGCACCTACTACTATCGTCATTGGGATATTGATTCAGCGGCGGGCGGGAGTTGCGCTGGCACGGTAGGGAGCACTCTGCCTTCGACTCAGACCTCGCAGGTGGTGCCAGCAGGCACGAGTACGAACACGGTCACCCTGACTTTGACCGCCACCAATTCAACCGCTACCGGACACTGCGTGGCGGGGCGCACAACCGGAGCCGAGCTGTTGATGACCCCAACGCCGCTGGCCGCGAACGTGTTGACCTTTACCGATAACGGCAGCGTGACCCCGAGCGGGGCGTTACCGACTGCGAATACGACGGGAATTATTCAGGCCGCTAGCTTAACTGGAGGCTTAACTGGAGGCGCGTCTGGGTTGACGATAAACTCCAGCAACACTGCCGGTCAGAGCATCAACTTTCAGATTGGTGGAGTTACTAAGATGACCATGGATTCCGCTGCGGGAAATTTGTTCCCAGCCACCGCAAACAACATCAACCTCGGGAAACCCAGCTTCGATTATGCGAATGTCTACACTCGCGTCCTCACGTCAAGTGCGCTTAGTAACGTAAACATCTTTCCGTCCAACGGCTCTGTTGGCTGGACTTTTTTGGGCAATATTTCCTCAGCGGGATTCCACTTAGTTCCGACAGCAGCCAGTACAATGAACCTCGGCAGTGTTGCGTTACCTGTATGGACAGTGTTTTCCGGTACTGCTGGCGGAAATGTTGGCTATGATGACCTCTCCGCAGGCATGACAACCTCCGCCATGTCAGCGCAATCCTCTGCTACCTGTACCAATATCACCGGCATGACTTGGACCATCGCTGCCAACAAGAACTATCTGCTCAAGTGCGATATTCCGATGACTTGGGCTGCTACCGCAACGGCGGCATTCTGTCTTTACGGTCCGGGCACGGCGTCTGGATATTCTCTTAGCGCCGAGGGTCCGCTCGGAGCGGCAGGGGTCTACGCCCAGATTAGTACCTTGGCACAGACTACATGGGACGGATCAATTAAAACCACGGCTTCTGGAGCTGTAGCAGGAAGTGGAATTGCTCACGTCTGGGCGGGTATTCGCAATGGCACCACTCCCTCGGGCACGGCGTTGACTTTAGGAACTGCGGCTAACGGAGCACAGAACATTACGGTCGGTGCAAACGCAATCTGCACGCTGACACAGACAAACTAAGGAGATAAAGGTGAAACGACTTCTAGAGATTCTCGTAACTTTGTTTTTGGTGATGGCACCGGCACTGGCCCAAGCGACCACGGTTTCCTCTATAACCTGTGCCGGTCAGACAGCTACGGTCAATTCGACAGCTCACGGGCTTATAGCTTCGCAGGGCTTTAGCCTCAGCGGAACTTCCGCGACATTCAATTCCTCGGCCTCAACCGTGACAGCCAACAGCTTTACGTTTGTGCTTCCTTCGGCTAATCCTTGCTCTGGATTCACCAGCGGGTACACGGCGGTCGCACCGGCAAAGCAGATCATTGAACTTAGTAGCGTCGCCAATCCGATGCCCGCGACCGTGACGATGAACTACCTATTCTGGTTCTCGACGGCATACCCGAATCCTCTTCCGCCCAGCACCGTAAGTGCATGGTCCGGCGCCAGCGCAGCAGAGAACGCGGCTCTCGTGGCGGGTACGACTGTTGAAACCCAAGGGCAGTTGACGGTCGGCGCTTCCATGCTGGCAAGCGCGGTGACGGCGCAGATAATCTCACAGTACAACGCTATGCAGGCGGGATTCGCGGGCTATCTCCTGGCAGGTGGGTATTACTGGAACGGACTGGCGTGGACCTATCAGTAACCATTTTCAGAAACTTGGTGAGGTGTGGATAATTGATCACCGACCTTAAATCTCAGCTCACTCGTGATGAAGGCAGACGCCTGCACGCCTACCAAGACACTGAAGGCTTCTGGACCATTGGGATTGGTCATCGTATCTATGGGCTCACAGATGAACAGTGTGCTGTGCTTGAGTGGACAGATGCAGACTGTGATGCTCAATACGAGAAGGACGCCCATCACTCCTACACCCACATGCTCTCGCTCGCGCCATGGGCTGTGCTCCTTGATGACGTTCGACGAGCCGCTTTGCAGAACATGTGGTTCAACATGGGGGATAAGGTGCTTGAGTTCTACAACATGATTGACTGCCTGCGTAAGCAGGATTGGAGCGGTGCCGCAGCGCAGATGTTGAACTCGAAGTGGGCAGGTCAGGTGGGGGCTCGCGCTTCGCGCCTCGCAGAGCAGATTCGTGTGGGGACTTGGCAATAGGCCAGAAATACAGGAAGCCAGGAAGATGAAATTCATCGTGTTCAGTGAGTTCGGAGAAATACTTGACCTCGCCTCCTACCTCTCCCATGTCGAGGGGCACGAGGTCCTGTTTCACGTGCATGACAAGCACAGCGAGACAATCGGCAGGGGAGTTGTTCCGCATCTCAAAAATTGGTTCAATGAGATTGGGAAGGGCTACACTTGGATTTTCGACTCCTGCTCCTTCGGAGCACTTCAAGACTGGCTGCGAAGCAGAGGCGAGGCTGTGTTTGGGGGCTGTGAACGAGGAGATGAACTTGAGAACAGTCGGCAGCTCAACCAAGTCTGGTTCAAGGAAGCAGGATTTGACCAAGTCTTTTCCAAGAACTTCACCTCTTTGGACTCTGCGCAACGCTTTATCGAAAAGCACGTCTCTGGCGGTAAGCGATACATTCTTAAGCAGAACGGTGATGCTCCGAAAGGGCTGAGTCACCTTGGGAAGTTTGAGCATGGCGAGGACATGCTGTGGCACCTCAACGAACTCCAAAGGAGCTGGAATGAGGCGGAGTACGGGAAGTTCGACTGTGATATTATGGAAGTGGTGGAGGGCCTTGAAGTCGCAGCATCGGTCCTGTTCAATGGGCAGGACTACTGCCGCAATTCTGAGGGCAAGATTATGGGGTATCTCAACTTTGAGGAGAAGAAAGAGGCGGATGGTGGGCTTGGGGAGACGTGCGGGGAGATGGGGACGACGTTCCTCTCGGTGACAGAGGAGCATCCACTCTTCAAGAAGATTCTGGTGCGAGAGGCCCTTGTGGCGAAGTTGCGTGAGATCGGCTTCCGCGGTATGTTTGATGTGAATTGCATTGTGACGGAGAAGGGGAAGATTGTGGGGTTGGAGCCGACGATGCGCCTTGGCGTCCCAGCGACCTCGTATGAGTTGCTTGAGGGGATGGCTTCGCCAGCGGGCGAGGTGCTGGACTCTGTTGCAAGAGGGGCGTCAAGTCCTGTTGAGCTGCATGAGGGCTTGGGGATGGTCATGTGCGTTGTTGCAAAGCCGTTTCCTCTTGAGGCCGATGTGGAGACCAACGCGACCTCGGTTGGGCAGAGGCTCTGGATTCTTGACAAGAAGGGTGAGCCACAGGCTGAGTTCTCTGAGGAGCAGCGTAAACATATTCATCTGTACAACTTTGAACTTGCCCAGCCTGCGGCTGAGGAGCAGAGTGAGCACAGCGAAGGCAGCGAAGCTGTGTACAAAGTGGCCACAAAGAATGGCTACATGCTCACCGCGACGGGGCATGGTCAAGGTTCAATTCGAGTCGTGCGCAAGCATCTCATTGAGTACATCAAATCCAATTTGTACTTGAGTGGGATGAAATTCAGATCAGACATCGGCCAGAGAGTGGAAGAGCACGAACAAGACCTTTTGGACACGTAATTGCGGAGCGAAGGAGCACTTGAGATGGCATCATTCACCAACAACTTTGATGTGACGCAGCCCCCTGACACGCAGGCTGCGAATCAGCTTGGGCTTGACGTTAGGAATGCGAAGCTGGACTTGCAGCAGAGGATGGCTGCGATTAGTGGGCTGGACGCAAATAAACCGACGTTGGGAAGTGACATACAGCCGACAAATTGGACAGGACTGCTGTATTTCGCCACTGATACCAGCAAGGTCTATCAGTGGAGTGGCAGTGCATGGGTTGATATAACAACCGCTGTGTTCTCGGCGGTTACCTCTGCTCTTGTAACTGCGAGTCTTGGTTTTACCCCAGTGCAGCAGGGTACAGGGGTCAATCAAAATGCCGCTACGATCAAGCTCGGATGGAACGCTCTGGGAACTGCCCATTTAAGGCTTACCCTAAATAGCATAGACGAGGGCGATCTCGCTTATGTTACAGATATAGCCGCGGGGTATAGCTCGTCTGTGACTAATGCGGTGGGTTATATAAGACTGCCTAGCTTGTTAGGCGGCATCTTGGTGCAGTGGGGAGAGGCACCAGGTGTCGTCTCCGGTTCTGTAACCTTTCCACAAAGCTATAGCCTCACTCCCGGGCTTGTAATTTCCGGCACATACGCATATACTGGTCTGATCACTGTAACAACTACTGGATTTACTTACGCCACCAGCGACAGCGGTGGTTTTATAAATTGGCTTGCGATTGGAGTGTAGCGATGCCGGTCCAAAGACAAAACCCGAGCACTGAGCTACCTGAGTTCCCCATCCGTGGCCCCTTTGGTGGGATTCAGAGTGAGCTTCCAATCGAAGCCATCGAACAGTATGGCTTCGCAGACTCCCTAAACATGCTCTACCGCAAGGGGTCTTGTCGTGTGAGGCCAGCGTTCAACCCCCTGCCTGCGCTCTCAGCGCAGCCTGTGGGCTTTGCAGACTTCTTCAACTCCAATGGCCTACGGCTTCAAGTTGCAGCAATTCCCACAAAGCTGTATCAGTACAGCGGGGGTGCTTGGGTTCAAGTCACAGGTGCTCTGACTGGAGCTGCTGCCAACAGGATGAGCTTTGCTGTGGTTGGACAGAAACTCTGCTTCACGCAGGGTGTTGATGCTGTGCAGATGTGGGACGGGATCACGGCAGGCTTCAGCGTCACAAGTGCGAGCGCAGTGCCAGCGAGCTTCCTCTTTGAGCTTGTGAATCACTTAATGATACTTCGCACAGTCGAAACTGGAGGTGTTGCGTATCAGCGTGTTCGCTGGACTGGCGCAGGCGATCCCACAGACTGGACCTCCGCCGACAGCGGTGTGACTGACTTGTTCAATGATCTTGGGCCGATAAATGGAGGGCTAAAGCTCTTTCAGTGTGGGTACATTTGGCAGCAAAATGGCATTATACAGGTGGTGCCGACTGGAGTTGGGACAGCGCCATTCTACTTCCTCCCTCTATCAGCAAAATCTAAGGGGCTCACCTGCCCTTATTCTCTTTGCGCAAATGGTGAGGCCATCGCCTCCTACATCGGTAAGGACAACGTCTACAACTTTGACGGAACCACATCAACTCCTATTGGAGATCAGCCACTTCAGGGGCGCTCAAGACTTGGAGCACGCAGTCGCATCTTCGGGGACTTGCTCCTGTCCAGCCCGAGCTCTGTGTTTGGCTTCGTCACGACCTCAATAAACAGCATCCCGTTCAACGCATACTGGTTTGTCATCCCCAATGTGGCGATTTGGATTTACAACTACGAGGAGATGAATTGGACTAGATGGACTGTTGCGGGGACGATGGCTGCGATTGGGGGGTTCAACGCGGCCTCAGCAGTCAGGATTTGTGATCTTGTAGGCACTATCGCGCAGCAGCTTTGGACCCCCGCTACTCTGACCAATAACAATCCCTTCGATTCGGTGGTGCTTGGGTTCTCAGATGGCAGCGTGAAGCAGTTCGACTTCACGGGGTGGAGTGAGCAGCCCTGGTCTGTGACCTCCGGTCAATTGGCGTATGGGGACTACAGGCACGAAAAAACAACGACCAAGACACGGTTGATCTACAAGGACAATGGGCCTGCTACAATCCAGTTCTCCCTGACAAGCGACTCTGGGCAGAGTGTCGTGAACACTCAGGCTGAGCCGAGCGGGCTGGCTATTGGAGGGGTGAATCCTGGCGCATCTATCACCGAGGTGATTGCACACGATCAAATCAGTGGTAAGTATGAGACGCTCCAAATCAGTGGGGCCGCAGAGCAGCCCTTCGAGTTCACCGAGGTGACACCTGTGTACAATCCTGGAGGTGAGGTGAGATGAGTATAGTCCCGCAACAGCTTCAATATACCCCTCCGACAGATGATGGGAATGGCGGGGTTAGCGTAGACTGGGTGCAGAGCTTTCTTAGTATGCTCCAGAAGACTTGGGGCTTGCTCGTTCAGACACTCAGAACGCTGGTGAGTGGGCCGACTTCGTCGGTAGCGGGTAACTTAGCTAGCTTCGCGGATTCGACTGGGCTGGTGCTCCAGGACAGCGGGGTTTCATCGATGCCGCAGGCGTGGCAAACGCCCACGCTGTTGAACTCATGGGTTAACGTCGGGCCTGGATATTCAGAGGCTGGGTATTACAAGGACCCATTTGGTCGAATTTGGCTTAGAGGGCTTTTGAGGGTGGGCGCCTCTGGGACTGTTATATTTACTTTGCCTTCTGGGTATAGGCCTGCAGCTGAAGCAGTGTTTGGTATTGATTGCCTTACCTCAGCTTACACACCAGGTGAGCTTGATGTGCGCATCAATGGTGATGTGATTCCTACTTTTGCGGGGGTCCTTATCAATTTTTCCCTCAATGGGCTTTCATTTGACACAAGAGCCTGAGTGACTTAGTATTTTGGGTGTTCAAGAGGTGAACACTTATGTCAACAATCGCTGATGTGGCACAAGAGGTTGTGAACAGGCTTGAGAACAGGCAATCTTCGATTGCACGAGCCTATGTGTGGGTGAAGGACGCCCTGCTTGAACTTACAGGGGACAGGGAGCTGAGAGACGAGTTTGATGAGCTGGAGGTGTGGGGAGCTCCCTACACCATGCCTCTGACTACCCCGCCAACTGTGGAGTTCCCATTCTCGAACTTGCTCCCAGCAGTCCCGTCTGGAGGCGAGGTTGCATACAATCAGGCCACCTTGGATGTGATGTTGTGGGTTGATCCGCCAAACAACACAGTCAGAATTAAGCTCAACCCAACTCACTACCAAGACGCTGATCGCGTGACCACGCCGACTGGAAGTCAACCTGCTGAGTGGTACAGATTTGGGGACAGCATCGGGTTCAACCCAGCCCCATCTCAGGCGTATCAAGTGCAAGCGCGCATTCTTCAGATGCACCCTCTGGCCTCGCCACTTGAGAGCACTACGCTGCTCTTGAGTGTGGAGTGGGAAGCTGTGCTCACATGGATGGCGGTGGAGGTGGGCTACATCGAGCTTGGGGAGTTTGAGAAAGCCACGATGGTCCACACTCTGCTGCATGGGGATCCAAAGTACCCTACACAGGTGGGCCTAGTTGGTGCAAAGCACACTCGCAGGAAGAAAGAGAATTTTAGGCAGTCCTTCGGACTTCGTCCGATCATACGTCGAATTTCGTATGGGGGGAGATGAGTATGGCTTCATCAGGTTCTCAGTTGTTTAACTTTGCAAATAACTCAAACACGAGTTCTCCATCAAGCAATCAGTACTTCAGCTCGATGCCGTCGCTGCCCAACAGTGGGTCGAGTGGGCAGACTACTCCCGGGATTGTGCCGCAGCAAGGGAGCAGCAGCGGTGACTACAACTATCTATCTGGCACAGGAGCAGATCCCAACCTTTCCTCTGGCAACACCCCCATTACGTACAATCGAGGCAACACCTCGATCACGAGCACACAGGACCCCGCACTTACAAATGCACTTGGTGACTACTTGCAGAGTCAAGTTGGTCAGGGGCTCACGCCATTCGATCTATCAGCACTTCTTCCATCGAGTGGTCAGGCTACCACTCCTGGGACTTTGACCGCTCCCGAAGATCAGATGCTCTCACAGCTTCAACAAGCCTATCAGACAGGGAACTTCAGCTCAATTCCTGGGATGAACACTCTGGCTCAGATAAGTGCGACAGGAGACCCCATTGATCAGACTCCTGCATGGCAAGCAATGGTTCAATCCATGGGAACGAACATTGCCCAGAATCAGGCCAATCTGAAAGAACAGATGAATGTTGGGGGGAATCTTGTGGGCTCGCCCAATGCCGTGGCTCAATCCAACTATTTAGCCCAGACCACAACATCCGAGAACGCGCAACTCGTTTCGGCGCAGACAGCGGCGTTACAGCAGGCTGTTCAGAATCAGCTCACAGCAGGCACGTCGATGGAGCAGATTGGCAATCAACTTTCCACCTATCTTCAGTCGCTCGATCAGACCTCGGTCACCAATTTGTACAATGAGTTCCTGCGTACACAGCCTCAGGCCAATCCTCTGCTTAGTGCAGAGACAGCGGTTGCGACAACGTACCCGCCAACAGGAGGCAAGGTGCCCTCGACTGTGGGTGCAATTCTTGGCGGCTTCGCGTCGGGTGGATTGCTGGGTGCTGCTACGGGCGGCTTCGACGCATCCGCAGCGCAATAATGAGTCGAGTATTCGAAGGAGGGGATTATGGCATTGCCTGGGATTCAAAGTGATGATTCGTCTGGGGCGGCAGGGGGCATAAGCCCAGATCAGGCTGGACAGTTGGATCAGCCGACAAACCCAAGAGGCGAGCAAGGGCTCACTGTGCAGCAGAAGATTGCCCAGATGGTCAAGGCAATGACTCAGGGCAACAGAGCGTCGGGGATGACCCAAGCTCCAGGCGCTCAGGGGCAACAGCAGCAGCAGAGACAAGGCAACCCTGCTGTGATTGGGACTGCCCCTGCACCTATGTTGCCTCAAAATGGGATGCCTGGTCAGGCTGGGCAGCAGCCTCAACCTCAGCAGCGGCAGGCCCCCCCTCAAGGAGGACGCCCTCAGTCTCAAGGTGGACAGGTCCAGGCTCAGGGCGGGAGCCAACTCCCAAGCACCCCAAGCAACTCCGGCACAAATCCTGGAGGGATGCCGCAGGCTGGGCCCACAAGTGGTCGCGGGCAGACTGTGGCTGATTTGATCTCACCAAGGATTGGGGCTCTTGTTCAGCAGGTGAAGCAGCAGAAGTTTGCCAAGGAGGGGGAGCAGGCCAAAGTCCTTGCATTGGCGCAGCTCTACGATGGCAAAAAACAGCGAGGTGAGCAGCCGACGGAGCAGGAGATTAGGGCAAATCAGGTGGCACAAGATCCTAAGTTCAAGTCAAAGTCGGCTAAGATTGCGGAGCAGATGGTAACTGATCCAACAAGTGCTGCGTACCAAGCGGCAGCTGCGGTAGTTGATGGCGAGAATAAAAGGGTGGCGGCGCTGGAGGAGCAGCAGCTCAAGATGGAAAATATGAGGCAGCAGGCTTTCGAGCGTAAGCAGATAGCTGAGTGGTATGCCTCGCGGCCTGAAACAGATGCTGCAAAGGTGGCTGCAACAGCCGCAGCAGCGACAGACAAGTCGATGCAAAAAACTCAGACTATTATGGGAGCTGATAACAAACCCCATGTTATGGGCTGGAATCCCCAAACCAAGGCGTTTGATCGTGATCAGGGTGTTACTCAGTCCAAGAGCCCTATCAAGGATGTGCAATCGCAGATTCAAGAGGCTATGACATCTGGCGATACAGCCTCCGCTCAAAGGCTACAACAGACTCTTGGGGCTATGTATAAACAGAACACCAATGATAAAGTCGTTTCGATTCTAAGCAAATCAACGCCGATGACTGACGAGGACAAGAGGTTCCTCAAAGGTGTGCAAGGTATGACCCAGATGACAAAGACTGATCCTGCGGTACAGGCAGGTGTTGCGCGGGCTAACGCCTTTGCCGGGGCTCGACGACTGCCAGTAGTTGGCGATAATGGCGAAGTTACTTATATGAGGGCTGACGAGGCTGAAAAGGCAGGTATGCAAACCCCACAGAGCGTCAGCTTTGTGGCTATGAAAGATGCCGACATTTATTTTAAGTCAGGCAAAGGCGGGCAAATGCTCACCAACATCAAGACCGCCGATAGGCATATTGCCCAGCTTCGACGTATTGCGCAGGCGTTGAATAACAAAGACACAAGGTTGGTCAACGCGCTTGGTAATCAGTACGCCATCGAGACTGGCAGCAGCTCCGCCCCGCTTGATTTTCGAGGAGTCAGCGTCGCTGTCGATGCAGAACTCGCTAAGACTGCGACTGGCGGAATAGGCACCAAAGCTATGACTGACGCACTTGGCCAGGCTTATAGTGAGGCAAAATCGCCACAAGCAATTGACAGTGTGTTGAATAATTTCCACGAGTTGATGCAATCTAAGCGGGCTGAGCTAATGACTCAATGGAAAGAGGCAGGGCATGCCACCAACTTCAAGGATGATATGGCTAAGCCTGTGGCTGATCGCCCTACTAAGCCCTCGACAGCGTCTCCTACTAAGGTTGGTACCACTAAGCCGGCTCATGATAAGCCAAAATCTGATCCACTAGGATTATTCGAATGAGCAATCCTCAGATTACACCACAGCTCACTCCGGTTACACCACAGCTCACTCCGACTGAGTTCGCACAGATGGTAAAGACAAAGCATCCTGAGTATAAAGATGTGCCTGATGTTTTGCTTACTCAAAAGATGCTGACGAAGCACCCTGAGTACAAGAGTAGGATCAAGGCTGGCCCTGCAATCGGGCAGCATCCGAGCACCGCTCGGCTTGAGATTGCTCGTCAGACCACAAACACGCCGCAAGGCGGCGCTGGCTATCAATCGCCAGGTTACTGGCAGGAGCAAACAGCGAATGCTAACGCCGCCGCAAGTGCCCATTTTGATAAGGCACTATCATCAGACCCAAAGACTAGCGGCGAGATTATGCGCGGGGCAGGGCACATACTTGCAGGAGAGGCTAATTGGGCACTTGGCGGAGTTGGCAAGACTGTAGGTGGAGTTGAGTCGATCAAGGATGATCCAGGCGCCGGCGCAGCCATCGGACTTAGCCTTGCTACTGCCAATCCTCTACCCGTAGCTGCCTACTTCGGAGGCCAGGCATTGTCTGCAATTCCTGGTATAGCCGGCGATATAAAAGAGCATGGGCTTTCAGTAGGCAATACACAAGATGCGGTACTAACTGCGTTTCAGTTGGGTGGGAGCGCGGCTGGTGTTAGAGCTGGTGTGCCAGGTGCGGCGGCTGCTTTGAACAAGGCGCCGAAGCTGTCTGCTGAGATTATACGAAACTACACCGAGCATGTCGCAAACAGAAAGCTAGGCGTGGCAGCTGATCCTGATACCGGAATTTCTCCCGGTGGGGCCTTGTCAAGGGCGATGGATGAGACTACCAAGCTAAAGAATTTGCAGGCTAAGGGCAAGGAGATTGTAGCCAAGCAGCATGGCCAGCTTACAGCCGAGATTGATAAAGCAGAGACGGCCGGAGTTAAGATGGATGCCGAGACCCCGCTTGCTGAATGGCTACACCAACGCAGTATAAAAGAGCGTCGTGGCTACCCGCCTTCAACGGGTAAAACGCAGGTGCCAGGCATGACCGACAGAGAACAGCAGTTGGTGCCGTATTTGAAAACGTGGGGGATGGGTGGTAAGCTGAGCAATATAGGCCCGCGTGAAGGTCAGCTACTTCGTGATAGTTTAGATGGTGTGATCTATAACACAAAAGAAGTGCCGTCGTCTGTGCTAGATGCGGCCCAAAGACTTCGTACTATTATAGACCAAGGCTTTGATGAGAAGGTTACCAACTGGAAAACACTTAATCATAGTATGAGTGGTATCACAGAGGCAGTGGCAAAGGCCAAGGCGCGTTACGCTGACAATGCAATGGGCAAATTCAAAGAGCAGCTGCGGCTTTTGATTATACCCCAATCATATCCAGAGGCAGCTGTTATTCTACCTGCTACATATGTGGCCTACCAACTAGCTGAGATGTTAGGCGGGGGGATGTATGGACACATAGCAGTGACGGCAGGGTTGGTTGAGGCTATTCGTGGGGTGGCGAAAACTATGTCCTCCGCTACTATGCGAATGAAGTACCTCAACAGGTTTGCAGACCTTCTTCACAAGGAGGTGCCATCAGGACCAGTGAGTTATCCATCTCCTGGACCTCCTCGTCCCGGCTTGCCTCCTGGGCCAGCCGCCACTGGGCCTGGGGCTGGACCTGGCGGAAGCTCGCCCTTCAGGACTAATGTAGCAGGGCCCTCAACCGCTGGTATTCAGCCACAGGCTCAGCTACCTGCTCCGCAACAGCCGCTAGGACAGCAGATGCCTCCTTCAGGAGGCACACCTCCGGGCGGAATACCAAAGTCTGCAAGCTCGTTAACGCCGCAGCGGGTGATGGAGATTACAAAGCAGGCGTATGAGGAGGCTACGGCAGGTGTGTTGGAGAAGGGAGAGAGTGCGAGGCCGTTGGCTCAGAAGGCTCCTCCCAAGACAAAAGAGAAGCTCGCTGCGGCAGCGCGAGAGCGAATGCAGCGAAATCGTGCTTCGAAGAAGGCCGCAGGCTCCGCTCAGGCCGCAGAGGAGCTTGCTAAGATGGGAGGCTCCGCAGGAGCGCAGGGCAAGGGAGCTATGGAGACTGCCGCAGGTGGGGAGTCTGTTCGTGCACAAGTTGTTGCACATGGCTCAGTGCAGTACATGGAGGCTGTGGAGACTGGGCTCACAGCACTTGAGAAGGCTGTAGGGAAGGATGTGGCGGAGGCCTACAGAGAGACATTCGAGCATGAGAAGATGGGAGCGAAGCAGCAGTATGACACCTTGATGGAGGCAATTCACAACATGCAGGAGGCTGGGATTCTGGCGAAGCCAAAATAGCGTTGTTGTGGGTGTTCATCTCTCGAACACTCATATTACAGAGGTTGGAGGAACCTAAATGAACAAAGGAGGTCGTATGAAACCATCCGAAGTAATCTCAACCGTCAACTCACTTGAGGTGAGCCCCTCGAAGGGTGCCGCAAGTGGTGGACACACCCATCCCGACAAGAGCGTGGGAGGGGATGCCAAGACCCCAGGGAAGAAAACTGGAGAGTTGAAGAAGGGCAAGGCGAGCGACTAGGGCGAGGGGGTGATCGCAGTCGAAAAAAATGCCCTCACGGAGTACGGAGACTGTGCCGTGAGGGCACTTAATTAACCTCAAATTACCGCGACCTCGACCCCGAGGTCAACCTCGATCTAGACCACGCCTTCGACCACAACTCCGACCTCGAACTAGGCCCCGACCTCGACCTAGACCACGACCGCAATCTCGAACTAGACCTCGACCACAACCTCGATCTAGACCACGACCACGACCACAACCGCGCCTGATCGAAGCCGACTCTAGCTACCGTCGCGTTCATTTCTGGCTCCTCGGCAATCCTTTGATCTGCACGGCATCAATCAGTGATCCACGTCCGACGATGACTCGGCCTTCGGGGAATGGTTCGACTTCGTTGAAGTCGAGTGAGATCAGCGCATCAGCAAAACGACCCGTGTCGGCAATCCACGCCGCATCTTCGATCACAAGCTCTTGGGGTGTAATCGCTACAAGGCGCCCAGTGTCGATCATAGTGACAGTACGAATGAGATAGTTCTTGCCGATTTCCCATGCACTGTCATCCTTTGTTTTTGATGAGAACGTCGCGGCCAACTGTTTTGCTCTTTCAGCAGCTAATTTATCGATTTTCATTGTGTTCTCCTTTTCAAATGTTCACATCTTCACTCAGATTTAATTACCTCGACCTCGAGGTCGACCTCGAACTAGACCACGACCTCGACCTAGACCACGACCACAATCTCGAACTAGAGGCCGACCACGACCTCGAACTAGGCCCCGAGGCCGACCACGACCTCGAACTAGACCACGACCTCGAACT
>Ga0224534_1000135_pt1 | contig 48448 bp, 48 predicted proteins | sample 714E12024metaG_FD_172012 | JGI IMG/M metagenome (GOLD analysis project Ga0224534, IMG submission 172012) | Peat soil microbial communities from Stordalen Mire, Sweden - 717 E1 20-24 | ecosystem: Environmental > Terrestrial > Soil > Wetlands > Peat | place: Sweden: Norrbotten County, Stordalen... | reverse complement strand
TGGAAGTTCGACCGTGCTCGTACTAGAACTAAAGCTCGTCGATGCGGGGCTTACGGTACCGCCATCGGGATGGAAGTTCACCACGTAGTTGGTTTCAGTCCATTGTGCGTACAGTGACAGCGAAGTCGTCACCGTGAACATTCCTCCGGCGTCGTAGGAGATGCCCTCGCCTCCAGCAGCAGTGTTCCAGCCGGCAAAGGTGTAGCCGGGATAGGTGAGGCCTTCTCCAGTGGGCAAATTGAGCGAAATACCATCATCTTCGGTCACACTTGATTCCGATCCCGTGGCGCCATTGCCGACGAAAGTGACTGTGCTCGTCGGAATTGGCGCCCATTGAGCATAGAGTGCCAGCCCATTGTCGAAACTGTACAGGGCGCCGTCCCCGTACGTCTCACTGCCCACACTGTTGCCGGGCGTAGTACTCCAATCAACGAAGACGTATCCAGGATTCGCGAATCTCGGATTCAGATTGCTAAACAGCGTCAGCAAAGTTGGTGCGTCTTCCATTTGGGGTGCAACCACGTTGTCTAGAGGGTTGTCGTTCTCGCAGAAGGTGACAGAGACAAACGCTCGCGGTGAGGCAGCGATCGCGATGACCGGCACTGCAAGGCAAACGATCACTGATGTGAGAAGTACAGCACCGACCCTTCGCGCTATTGACCCGAGGTGATGGGCTGGGTGAATGGAGCCAGGTTGTGGCCTAGTGCGCATGAAGTGTCCTTCGATTGGCGGAATAGCGCGTCTGGACACACAGCCGTACTTAGTTCAACTCCAATGTCCACAGTTGGCGAGGCATGCCGCGGATACGAAGCCACGTCAACAAAGTGATCGATCATCAAAGTGTTGGCAACGTGGAACGAGAAACTTTCCAAGTCGATGGTAGAGACTCCTGGGTGGCTTTGCACGCCGATGCGCATGAAGAAAACGTCACGAAATTTATGTTGTCAAAGTCAACTAATTATCGACGGCTTCATTTGCGAAGCGCGCGCTGTCGGGCAACCTCGAAGGCGGCGATGGAGACCGCGACACCTGCATTGAGCGAACTGATCTTGCCGAGTTGAGGAATTGACACGACCGCCGAGCAGCGTTTGCGCGTGAGGGCGGAGAGCCCCTTCTCCTCCCCGCCGACTACCAGCGCCACCGGCACCGAACCTAGGTCGAGGTCATAGATCGAGTCCTTCGACTCGCCGGCGAGCCCGACAGTCAGCACACCGGCCTTATTGAGAAGGTCGATCGCCGCGGGGATTCCCCCGACGTCGCAGAACGTCAAGTACTCGATGGCGCCTGCGGCGGTCTTGGTAACGGAGGGCGAAATCCGCGCGGTCCGGTGACGAGGCACCACGACACCGGTCACTCCAGCGCCATCGGCACTGCGCAGCATTGCGCCGAGGTTGCGCGGGTCAGTGACGCCGTCGCACACGAGCAGGAAGGGATGCTTCTTCTGGAGCAGCGATTCGAGGCTCACGGTCTCGAGGCGCGCCGCGATGGCCATGACGCCCTGATGGCCCTCGGTTCTGGCTTCTCGGTCCAGTCGGGACATGGCGACGAACTGGACCGGTACGCGCTGACGCTGGGCCTCGAGCTCGATGGCGTCGAGCATCTCCGAGGGGTCTTGCTGATCGGCGACGAATATCTTCTGAACCTGGCGACGACGGGCCTTCAACAGTTCGAGCACCGCGTGGCGGCCCTCGACCTGCTCCCCGCCCAACCCCTCCTTGTCGCGACTCGACGCACCGCGCGCTCCGGCGTTCGGCGCGCCTCCGGCGGGTCGGCCTCCGGCGCGTGGTGCCCGGCCCTTCGGCATCGGTGCACCACGGCGCGGAGAGGGACGTGGACTCATTGGATCTCCTCTAACAGGACAACGGCGGTGGCGCCCACACCTTCGACGCGCCCAAGAGCGCCAAGCCCCTCGGTCGTGGTGGCCTTCACCGAGACAGTGGTTCCCACGACCAGGGTGAGTTCCTGGGACATCGCGGGCATGTAAGGCGCCAGCTTGGGCTGCTCGGCAATGATCGTGATGTCGGCCGACGTGACGCCGAAGCCGGCGCTGCGCACGAGCAGCAGCGTCTCTTCGAGCAGGCGACGCGACGAGACTCCGGCCAAGGATGGATCGTCGTCGGGGAAGTGGCGGCCGAGATCGCCGAGATTGGCTGCTCCGAGCAGCGCATCGCAGAGGGCGTGGGTCGCCGCGTCAGCGTCCGAGTGACCAACGAGGCCTGGGGCTCCGGGAATCTCCACGAGCGCGAGCCTCAGCACCCGCGAAGGATCATCGCTCACGCGATGCACGTCGATGCCGTGCCCGATCCTCACTGGAGGCTCCGTTCTAACGAGACGGCCCGCTCGACGTCGCCGGGCTCGGTGATCTTCAGATTCTCGAGCTCGCCGGGAACGACGACCACACGGGCCCCCATCGATTCGACCAGCCCCGAATCATCAGTCGCCTCTTGCTCGGTCTCGTGGGCGCGAACCAGCACTTCGCGACGGAAGGCTTGCGGCGTCTGGACGGTGACTAGATCTTCACGGGCCACGGTCTCGCGGATCACGCTCAAGGCACCTTCCCGGGCGACCCTCTTGACCGTATCGGTAATGACGAGGCCCGGGACCGCGGCGTCGGCGCCGGCGAGCACGGCCGCGACCACGCTGGCGAACAGTTCAGGCGTGGCCAATGGGCGCACGGCGTCGTGGACGACGACGATATCGGCGTCTACGCAGAGGGCGAGCCCGGCACGAACCGACGCCGCGCGTGACGCACCGCCGGTCACGACGGCGTCGGCGCCCTCGCCGACGCCGTCGTAGCCTTCAGGCACCACGAGAACGACGAACTTCGCCACCGAACGGGCGTTTTGGACGCTGCGCGCCGTGACGGTCGAGCCGGTCAGCCGGGCGAACTGCTTGGGTCCGCCGAAACGAACTCCTTGGCCGCCGGCCACAACGACGGCCGCGACCGACATCGCTACGGCAGGACCGAGGCGAGCTTTTCCTCAGCCGCTTCCGTGTCCACGTTCAGCGCGAAGGTCAACTCGGACACGAGGATCTGGCGGGCGCGGGTCAGCATGCGCTTCTCCCCGGCCGACAATCCCTTGTCCTTGTCGCGGATCGAGAGGTTTCGGACCACCTCGGCGACCTGGTAGATGTCGCCGGAGCGCAACTTCTCGGAGTGGTTCTTGAAGCGCCGCGACCAGTTCGTCGGCATGCGCGCCTCCTTCTTGCGAAGCACCGCGAAGACCTCCTCGACCTCTTCGTCGTTGATCACGTCGCGCAGGCCCACGGATTCGGCGTTGGCGACGGGCACCATCAGGACCAGGTCCGTGTAGGCCACCTTGAGCTTGAGATAGTCCTGCTTCACGTCAAAAGCCGTCATTTTCTCGATCTTTTCCACGGTGCACGCCCCGTGGTGGGGGTAGACGAGACGATCGCCTTTCTTATACTTGCGAACTGTCATAAACCAGATCTCCTCAGAGGGGTTCCGGCCAATCGGCCGTAGGGGGGATTGACTATTCTACCGCATTTTGGGCTAATACGTGTCGAACTGCGCTGCTTCGATCGCATCGGCCAGGGTTTGGCAGCGATGAACCGTCACACCGGCGACCTCGTCGAGCTCACCCTGGGCCGGAACAATGACCGTGGTCGCACCCAGCCGGTGGGCTTCGCGCACCCTTCGCGACAGGCCCGTGATCGCCCGTAGCTCGCCCGCGAGCCCCACTTCGCCCATCGCCGCCAGCGTGCGCGCGACGGCGAATCCCTTCGCGGCGGACGCCACCGCCAGGGCCAGGGCCACGTCGACCCCAGGCTCGTTGGCCGGTAGCCCTCCCGCGGTGGCCGCGAAGACGTCGCACGCGCTGGTGTCGACCGAGCATCGCGCCTCGAGGACCGCAAGCAGCAGCGACAGGCGCTGTGACGAGACCTGATGGGCGACGCGCCGCGGGGAGCCCGAGCTCGACGCGACCAGCGCCTGCATCTCGACGAGCAAGGAGCGCGACCCGTCGTTGGTGACCGTGAAGACCACCCCGGGAACGTCAAGCTGGGGGCCGCGCAGCACGGCCGCGTCGGGCAGGTCGCGCAGTCCCTCGCTCACCATCTCGAGCAGCCCCACCTCGCCGGTCGGCCCGAACCGATGCTTCATGGCGCGGATGAAGCGCAGCGAGCCGTGGCGGTCGCCCTCGATGCGCACCACCGTGTCGACCAGGTGCTCCAGCGTGCGCGGTCCCGCCAATTCGCCGTCCTTGGTGACGTGGCCCACGAGGATCAGCGCCGTGGCGCTGGACTTGGCGGCGCCGCAGAGCCGCTCGGCGGCGTGGCGCACCTGGGGCACCGACCCGGCCACGCTGGATAGCGAGTCGTCGCTCATGGCCGAGATCGAGTCGATCACGCAGAGCGCCGGGCGTCGTTCGCGAAGCAGCTGCTCGGCGGCCTGGACGTCGGTCGTCGCCGTGACCTCGAGCCCGGCCGGCACCTCGCCCAGCCGGCGGGCGCGTTGGGCGACCTGCGAGGTGGACTCCTCGGCCGCAATCAACAGGACGCGTTGGCCCGACCGCGCGAGGGCGCGAAGCGACATCAGGGCCAGGGTCGACTTGCCGACCCCGGGCTCGCCGAAGAGCAGCGTGGTCGAGCCGGCGACCAGCCCCCCTCCGAGCACGCGATCGAGTTCACCGACCCCGGTCGAGAGCATCTCGTCGCTCTCGTCGCCCAGGTCGCACAGCGAGGTGGTGGCGAGCGTCGTCGTCGCCCGGGGCTTCACGGCGATCCGCTCCTCGTCGAGCGTGTTCCACTGGCCACATCCCGCGCACCGGCCGGCCCAGCGCGCCGACGCGGTGCCGCATTCGCGGCAGACGTGGACGCTCCGGCTCTTCATACCCGAGACAGTAGAAGGATGCTGTGACGTCTACGCGTTGGGCGTGAGGTCCTCGAAGTCCACCGACGGAGGAAGTCCCTCGACGCCCTCGAAGGTCAACTCGAGACCGTCGGCACCCTCGGTGGCGTCCACGACGATCGTCTGGCCGGCGTGGAACTCCTTGAAGAGGATCTTCTCCGACAGAACATCTTCGACGTAGGTCTGGATCGCGCGTCGCAGGGGCCGCGCTCCCAGTTCGGGGTCGTAACCCTTGTCCGCCAGGTAGCCCTGGGCGGCGGCCGACAGTTCGAGGCCGAGGCCCTGCACGGCCAACTGGTCGCGCAGGCGGGTCACGAAGAGGTCAGCGATTGCCATGACCTCTTCCTTGGTCAGCTCGTGGAAGACGATCGTGTCGTCGATGCGGTTCAGGAACTCGGGGCGGAAGTGCGCCTTCAGGGCCTGGTGGACCTTCTCCTTCATCCGCTCGTGGGTCAACAGGTCCGACCCCTTGCCGAAGCCGATGGCGGCGCGGCGCAGGTCGGCCGTGCCGAGGTTCGAGGTCATGATCAGGATCGTGTTCTTGAAGTCCACGGCGCGGCCCTGCGCGTCGGTCAGGCGACCGTCTTCGAGGATCTGCAGAAGGGTGTTGAAGACGTCAGGGTGGGCCTTCTCGACTTCGTCGAAGAGCACCACCGAGAAGGGCTTGCGACGGACCGCTTCGGTCAGCTGCCCGCCCTCGTCGTAGCCGACGTAGCCCGGGGGCGAACCGACCAGGCGGCTCACCGAGTGCTTCTCCATGTACTCGCTCATGTCGAGCTGGATCAGCGCGTCCTCGTCGTCGAAGAGGAACTCGGCCAGGGTCTTGGCGAGTTCGGTCTTGCCCACGCCCGTGGGGCCCAGGAAGATAAACGAGCCGCCGGGTCGCTTGGGGTCCTTCAGGCCGGCGCGGGTGCGTCGGATCGCCCGGCTAAGGGCGATGATCGCCTCGTTCTGTCCGATAATGCGCTTGTGGAGCTCGTCTTCCATTCGCAGCAGCTTCGAGGTCTCCTCCTCGGTGAGGCGATAGACGGGGATGCCGGTCCATACCGCCAGCACTTCGGCGATGGTCTCCTCGTCGACGAGGTCGAAGGTCACGCCGCCCGACGCCTTCACCGTCGCGTCGAGTTCGTTCTTCTTGGCGATGAGTCCGCGCTCTTGCTCCTCGAGGGCCTTGGCCTGCTCGAGGGCGCCGCTCTCCATGGCCGACTCCTTGTCCGTGCGCACGCGCAGGATGTCCTCGTCGAACCTCTTGGCGGCCGGCGGGGTGTCCATGCGGCGAATGCGCAGACGACTGCCGGCCTCGTCGATGAGGTCGATCGCCTTGTCGGGCAGGAAGCGGTCCGAGATGTAGCGGTCCGCCAGGTTCGCGGCGGCGATGAGGGCCTGGTCGGTGATCTTGACGGCGTGGAACTCCTCGTAGACCTCGCGCAGGCCCTTCAGGATCTCGATCGTCATGGCGACCGACGGCTGCTCCACCTTGACGGGCTGGAAACGGCGCTCGAGCGCGGCGTCCTTCTCGATGTACTTGCGGTACTCGTCGATCGTCGTCGCGCCCACGGTCTGGAGCTCGCCGCGCGCCAGCATCGGCTTGAGGATCGAGGCGGCGTCGATGGCGCCTTCGGCGGCCCCGGCTCCTACCAGCGTGTGGATCTCGTCGATGAAGAGAATGATGTCGCCGCGCGTGCGGATCTCCTTGAGGACCTTCTTGAGCCGCTCCTCGAAATCACCGCGGTAGCGGCTGCCGGCGACAAGCGCGCCGAGGTCGAGGGTGTAGAGCTGCTTGTCGGCGAGCGTGACGGGGACCTCGTTCGCGACGATCATCTGGGCGAGGCCCTCGACGATTGCGGTCTTGCCGACTCCCGGCTCGCCGATCAGCACGGGGTTGTTCTTCGTGCGCCTCGACAGGATCTGCATCACCCGTTCGACTTCCTTCTCGCGCCCGACCAGCGGGTCGAGCTTTCCCTCGCGGGCGAGCTGGGTGAGGTTGCGGCCGAACTGGTCGAGGACCGCTGAACCGCCGGTGGCGTCGGGGTCGCTCTTCTGGCCGCTGGAGGCGCCCGCCACGCCGGACTCCTTACCGCTCTGTCCCGACATCATCTGAATCACCTGCGTGCGAACCCGGGCCATGTCGGCTCCGAGGTCGTTGAGCACCTGGGCGGCGACGCCGTCGCCCTCGCGAACGAGTCCAAGCAGCATGTGCTCGGTGCCGATGTAGGAGTGACCCAACTGGAGGGCCTCGCGAAGCGAGAGCTCCAGGACCTTCTTGGCGCGCGGGGTGAAGGGTGGCGAGCCCGGCGACGGGTTGGTGGTCGTGCCGATGGCCTCTTCGACCTTCTCGCGCACGACGTCGAAGGTGACCCCCAGGGCGTCCAGCGCCTTGGCGGCGACACCTTCGCCCTCGCGGATGAGGCCCAGCAGAATGTGCTCGGTGCCTATGAACGCGTGGTTGAGGTCACGTGCTTCTTCCTGAGCGAGTACAAGTACTCGACGGGCCCGGTCTGTGAATCGTTCGAACAATTGTCTTCCTTTAGGTACTAATAAGTGTAAGTGTACCGGTCGGGTGAAGCGCGTCATCCGTCACCCCCCGGACCACCCAGAACGGCCAATTAAGGTGGTGACGTGAATCCGCACGAGCGACTCCGACTGCCTTTGGTGGAGGCCGACCTCCTGCGGCTAGAGACGCTGCTGGCTGAATCGGTCATCTTCGGCGACGAGTACCTCGATTCGGTCACCACGCACCTCATCTACGCCGGCGGCAAGCGCCTGCGGCCCATGCTGGCGGTCGCGTCGGCGACCGGCGGCTCGCGCCCGGCCAGCCAGGATGACCTGCTGGGCGGGGTGGCCCTCGAGCTGATGCACCTCGCCTCGCTCTACCACGACGACGTCATGGACGAGGCGGACGTGCGCCGCAACGTCGACAGCGTGAACGCGCGCTACGGCAACCTGATCGCTATCGTGGCCGGCGACTATCTGATGGCGCGCTCCGCGGCGATTGCCGCCGACCTCGGCGCCGAGGCGGCCGGGCTGCTCGCTCGCACCCTCGCGTGGCTCACGCGCGGCCAGGTCTCCGAGATCCGCACGGCCTACTCGGTCGAGCGCACCGAGGCCAACTACTTCGAGGCGATAGAGGGCAAGACCGCGTCGCTGATGGCGTCGAGTTGCCACATGGGAGCCCTGACCGCCGGCCTCGCCCGCGTGGAGACCGAGGCGCTCACCGAGTTCGGCCGCTGCTTCGGGATGGTCTACCAGCTGCGCGACGACATCCTGGACGTCATCGCGGTCGACAACGAACTTGGCAAGCCCGCGGGCCAGGACCTGGCCGAAGGCATCTACAATCTGCCCACCCTCTTCGCGTTGCGCGACCCGTCCGGTGGCGATGAGCTTCGGGCCATCCTCGGCGAAGCGCTCAATGACGCCGAACGCGAACGCGCGCGCAAGCTGGTCGTCGCCACCGACGGCGTCGCCCAGACCATCGCCGCCGCGCAGAGTTTCCTCTCGCTCGCCCACGAGTCGCTCGCCGACGTCTCGAGTGAGCCGCTTCGCCAGGGCTTCGCCTCGCTGATCGAGCTGCTGCTCGAGGACCTGCCGAAGTACTAGTCGCGCAGGGGCTTGAGCGTCGGAAAGGCGATGACCTCACGGATGTTCGCCTCGCCGGCGATCAGCATGGCGAGCCGGTCGATGCCTACGCCCAGACCGGCGGTCGGCGGTAGCCCCCATTCGAGCGCCTTGATGTAGTCCTCGTCGATCAGCATCGCCTCGTCGTCGCCGGCGGCCGCCAGGCGAGCCTGCTCCTCGAAGCGGTTGCGCTGGTCCACGGGGTCGTTCAGTTCGCTGAAGCCGTTGGACAACTCGCGACCGGCCGCGTACGACTCGAATCGTTCAGTCAGCTCCGGGTCCTTCTGGTGGCGGCGCGCCAAGGGCGAGATTTCGACCGGGAAGTCCGTCACGAAGATCGGGTTCCACAGCGTCTCCTCGCAGGTCACCTCGAACAACTCGGCGAGGCAGCGTCCGGCGCCCCAGGACACGTGCACCTCCACCCCGCGCTCGCCGAGCAGCTGGGCGAGGTGCGCCAGGGGCGTGTGCACCGAGACGTCCTCGTCCACGGCCTGGCTGGCCAGCTCGGCCATCGTTCGCCGCGGCCACGGCGCGGCGAACGAGAAGTCGCGGTCCAGGTAGGAGATCTCGGTCGTGCCCAGGACGTCGAGCGCGACGCCGGCCACGAGCTCCTCGGTGAACGCCATCATGTCCTCGTAGTTCCAGTACGCGGCGTAGAGCTCGAGGATCGTGAACTCCGGATTATGGCGAGTGTCGACCCCCTCGTTTCGAAAGACGCGCCCCAGCTCGAAGACCCGCTCGTAGCCCCCGACCACCAGCCGCTTCAGCCAGAGCTCGGGCGCGATGCGCAGGAAGAACTCGCTGTTGAGCGCGTTGTGGAACGTCCGGAAGGGGCGTGCGGCGGCGCCGGTGGGGATCGCGTTCAGCATCGGCGTCTCGACCTCCATGAAGTTCGCGGCCCAGCAGCGCTCGCGCACCGATCGCAGCATCTCGCTGCGGCGCGTCAGCGACGTACGCGTCGACGCGTTGGCCCACAGGTCCGCCTCGCGGTGCCGGTAGCGCAGGTCGAAGTCCGAGATCCCGGCCCACTTGTCGCCGAAGTTGTGCAGGGCCTCGGCGAGGAGCTGCCACGACGCGACCTTGACCGAGAGCTCGCCGCGCTTCGTGCGCACGACCTCGCCGCTCACGCCGACCCAGTCACCCAGGTGCAGTTTCGCGAACTCCTCGAACCGCTGGGTGGTGGCCGCCAGGGCGAAGAGCTGGATCTCGCCGCTCGAGTCGCGCATCGTCGCGAAGGCCAGCTTGCCCTGGGTGCGCATCAGCATCAGCCGGCCGGCGACGTTGACCGCGACGCCCGACTCCTCGCCGTCGCTGAGGTGCGCGTACGTCGACCGCAGTGCGCCGGCGAAGGCGTTGTGGGCAAAGGTGTATGGCGTGGTCACGATGAGGCTCCTGAATGATTACGTTCATGAACGATACGCAATCCGTGCAGCGTAAGCCATGGCTCGAAGTACTCAACCTGCGTCGTGATCGGGGCGATGAGGCTCGCGAGGCCCCCGGTGGCGATGACGGTTGCGTCGCCGATCTCGGCCTTGATCCTTTCCACGATGCCGTCGACCTGGGCGGCGAAGCCGTAGAGGACGCCTGACTGGATCGACTCGACGGTCGATCGCCCGATGACCGAGCGGGGCTTCACGAGCTCCACCGAGCGCAGCGCCGAGGCCTGGAGGTACAGGGCCTCGAGCGAGATGGCCACCCCGGGCGCGATCGCCCCTCCCATGTACTCCCCCTTGGCGCTGATGACGTCAAAGACCGTGGCCGTGCCCAGGTCCACCACGATCGACGCGCCCGGATAGAGGTCGTAGGCGCCCACGGCGTCGGCGATGCGGTCGGCGCCCACCTCTCGCGGGTTGTCGTAGAGGATCGGCATGCCGGTCTTGGTCCCCGGTCCGATGACGGTCACGTCGAGGTTCGAGAACCATCGTTTGGCCATCCGGCGCAGCTGGGTCGTGACCGGGGGGGCGGAGGACGCGATGGCGATGGCGCTGATCGCCGTTCGCAGGTCGAGTCCCTCGAGGTCGAGCAGCTGGGTGAGGACCATGGCGTGCTCGTCCGGCGTGCGTTCGGCGACCGTGGAGATCCGCCAGTGGAAGGCGAGCCCGTGCTCGCCGCTCGCGCGCGCAAAGCCCATCGCGTCGGGGGCGTCGGGCATCTCTACGCCGAAGACCCCGATCACCGTCTCGGTGTTCCCTACGTCAATTGCTAAGAGCATGGCTCTCCTTCGTCACGAGTGTCACCGGCCCATTGTCGATCAAGCGCACGCCCTCGACCACCCCCGCGACCAGGGCCCGGCGCTCGCCTGCCTCGTCGTCGCCCGACGCGGCCAGGGTCAGCGGGTCGACGACCTCGGCGTAGGCGATCTCCACGCCCGCCGCGTCGAGCACCTCGAGCATGCGCCTCCGGTGTCCGCTCGCCGTGCCGGCACCGCTCACCGCGCCCAGGGCGCGCGAGAGCGCCAGCGCGCGGGTGCGCCCTTCGGCGCTGAGGCGCACGTTGCGACTGGCCAGCGCCAGCCCGTCCTCGTCGCGCACGATGGGACAGCCCCGCACGTCCACCGGCAGGGCCAGGTCGCGCACCATCTGACGCACCACGACCAGCTGCTGGAAATCCTTCTCCCCGAAGTAGGCACGGCAGGGTCCGGTGATCGCGAAGAGCTTGGCCACCACGCTGGCGACGCCGTCGAAATGCCCCGGTCGGTCCGCGCCCTCGAGAACCTCGCTGACGCCGCGCACCGACACCGTGGTCGAAGTCGGCCGGGGATAGTCCGGCCACATCTGGGCGAGGGTCGGCTCGACGAGGCAGTCCACCCCGCACGCCTCGGCCACGGCGTAGTCCGCCTCGGGCGTGCGGGGATACCCTCTCAGGTCGGCGGCGTCGTTGAACTGGCGGGGATTGACGAAGACGGTGGCGATCACCACGTCACCGGCCGCCTTGGCCTCGCCCAGCAGCGAGGCGTGACCCGCGTGCAGGGCGCCCATCGTGGGGACCAGGCCGACGCGACGGCCCTGGGCACGCTGGGCGTCGGCGTACGCGCGCCAGGCGTTGACGTCGTCCAGCCGCTCCATCCTCAGGCGGAGGTCTGCGAGCGGCGCTGTTCGGCGAGCTCGAAGGCCGCGTTGGCCATGGCGACGTAGGTGGAGCGCTCCGGCTCGGGGATGGCGGCGAGGTGGGCGTCGATGGTCGCCATGTCGCCGCGTGACGCCGGGCCGGTGAGGGCCGCGTGCGGGCCGACCTCGCCCACGTCGCGCAGCGCCTGGTGCGCGAGCGGCAGGAAGTCATCGAGGCACAGCCCCGCCGACTCGGCCAGGGCCGCCACGTGGCCCATCAGCGCCACGAGGTGGTTCGCCGCGACCGTCGCGGTCGCGTGGTAGGCCGTGCGCTGGGCGTCGCTCAGCGTGATGATCCGGCCCTCCAGGGAGCCGACCACGTCGAGCACTGCCGGGTCGCCGGCGACGCAGTACGTCGCCCCGACCAGGCGAACGGCGCCGAGCTCGCCCGACGGCAACGTGATCAGCGGGTGCAGCGAGGCGACGCGCGGATGGGGCGCCAGCACGTCGAGTGTGCGCGAGCCCGCCACGTGGGCCACCAGCCGGTCGCGGCTGGGCGCGACCTGCGAGGCCACCTCGGCGATCGCGTCGTCGGGCACCGCCAGCAGCAGCACCTCGCAGCTTCCGATCGAGCCGAGCTCGTCGTGGTGCAGGAGCCTCACGGCGTGACCCGCCCTTTCCAGGGCGAGTGTGAAAGACGAACCGGCACGTCCGGTGCCGACGATTGAGATCCTCATAACTGCTCCTGTCCGTTCCAGCCCCTCGCGGGTGCCGTTCGGTGTTAGCGCAACGTCTCGAGTGTACCGAGTGCGGCGACCCTCCCGACGCCAGCCTCCAGCTGGTCGCCACTGACGAGTTCGGGTGCCAGCTCGTGCAGAGGCACCAGGACGAACGCGCGCTCGTAGAGGCGAGGGTGGGGTACCAGTATTTCGGGGTCCTCGCTCGTCTCCTCGCCCACCAGCAGGACGTCGGCGTCCAGCGTCCTCGGCCCCCACCTGACGCTGCGGGAGCGCCCACGGGCGTTTTCGGCGGCCCGGCACCGTTCGAGCAGCTCGCGAGGAGTGGCGACGGAGCGCAGTTCCACGACCAGGTTCCAGAAGTCGTCCTGGGCGACGCCGCCGACCGGTTCGGTCTCGTAGACCTGCGAGACGCGGTAGGGATCGTTCGCGACGACGATGGCGAGTGCGGCCGCCAGGTGCTCGGCACGTTCGCCGACGTTGGACCCGAGCGAGAGGAAGCAGCGCCGCACTACGGGCGCTGGAGACTGCACCGCACCCCGACGCTCGCCACGTCCTCGGGGACCGGGGGGCGGACCTTGCGCACCGCGACCGTCACCGACGTGAGCGCGTCGTCAAGGGCCAGGACCTCGTTCGCCACGCGCCGCGCCAGCGTCTCGAGGAGCTTGAACCTGCCGTCCGTGGCCACCTGGACGACGAGCGCCAGCACCGAGGCGTAGTTCGTGGTCGCGCCGACGTCGTCGCGGGCCGCAGCCTCGTCGAATGAGCGCGCGAGATCGATGTCGAAGACCAGGGGCTGGGCCCGCTCTCGCTCTTCGGCCAGGACCCCGACCACCGCGCTGCAGCGAAGCTTGCGCAGCTCGATCAGGTCGCTCACGCGGGCACCTCGGGCAGATCGAAGAGCACCGAACGACCATCGGGCCCGATCGAGCGCTTGAAGACCCGCTCGACGAGGGCGATCGCCTGGGACGTCGTGGGGACTCGCTTGGACCAGACCAGGTAGCCCGCGATGACGCCCAGCAGACGGTCGGAGACCTCGTCGCTGTGCAGCAGCACCACCGTCTTGTTGCTCATCGAGTTCGCCAGGTCCTGAAAGCAGGCCTCGAGCACCTCGCGCTGCTGGGGCCCGCCGCGGAGCGCGTAGTGGCTGGCCGTGAGCCCGTTCTCGAAGTAGGCGCTCAGGTTCTGCATGTTGGGCAGGATCGAGATGACCCGGCCGAACCCCTGGTGCTTGAGCCACAGCAGCTCCTCGTCGCGGCGCACCCGGCGGTGTACGCTCGTGGACCCGCCCGGCCGCTCCGATACCGCCAGGATTCCCTTGTAGACCCACGTGAAGTTGCGCGGCTCGATGCCCGCTGCCCACTTGCCCCTCACGCAACTACCTCCTCGGCCGGTCGAACGAGCAGCTCACGTAGCTGCACGGCGGCCACGGCGTCATGTACTCGAACCATACTGACACCTTGGAGCATGGCCCATGCCTCGGTCGCGATCGATCCCTCCAATCGCTGCTCAACCCCGAGGAGCTCGCGGCCCGGCTGGGCGAGGAAGCTCTTGCGGCTGGTCCCGATCAGGACCCCGGCGTCGAACTGGCGCGCCAGTTCGACGAAGAAGTCGCAGTGCGCGAGCAGTTCCCAGTTGTGCTCGACCGTCTTGCCGAACCCGATGCCAGGGTCGAGCCAGAGCCGGGTGACGCCGGCCGCCCGGGCTCGCTCGGCGGCGACGCGCAGGAAGTCCCCCACCTCCGCGACGACGTTCTCGTAGACGGGACTGTTCTGCATGGTGGCGGAGTCGCCTCGGCGGTGCATGGCCACGTAGCCAACGCCCAGCTCTCCGGCGACCTCCACGAGCGTGCACGAGACGTCGTTGATGACGCTCGCCCCGGCCCCGACCGCCGCGCGGGCGACCGCCTCCTTCTGGGTGTCGACCGAGACCGGTCCTTCGCGCGCCAGGACCTCGATGACGCCGAGGACCCGCGCGATCTCCTCGTTAGCCGGCACCGGTGCCGCACCGGGACGCGTCGACTCCCCCCCCACGTCCACCATCTCGCAGCCCGCGCCGAAGAGCGCCCGGCCGCGCGCGACCGCCTCGTCGGTGGCGCCGGTGCGTGATGCGGGAAAGAACGAGTCCGGTGTCACGTTGACGATGCCCATGACCATGGGGCTCAGCGCCACGTAGACCTTCGCTGGTGGATGTACTGGAGCGCCTCGGCCCGGTAGGCCACGTCGTCGCGAAAGACCCCGCGCACCGCCGAGGTGACCGTGGTGAGCCCTTCCTTCTTGACGCCACGCATCGAGACGCAGAAGTGCTCGGCCTCGAGCACGACGATCGATCCCCTTGGCTTGAGCTCGCGCTCCATCGCCTCGACGATCTGGACCGTCATACGTTCTTGGACCTGAAGGCGGCGCGCGAAGCCCTCGACGAGCCGGGCCATCTTGGACAGGCCCGTGATCCGCCCGTCGGAACCGGGCAGGTAGGCCACGTGCGCCAGTCCCGTGAAGGGAACCAGGTGGTGCTCGCACAGCGACGTGAAGGGGATGTCGCGCACCATCACCATCTCGTCGTGGCCGGCCTCGAAGGTGACCCGCAGGTGCTCGCCGGGATCCGCCTCGAGGCCCTCGAACAGCTCGGCGTACATGTCGGCCACGCGACGGGGCGTATCGAGCAGGCCAGCGCGCTGGGGGTCCTCGCCGATGGCCTCCAGGAGCTCACGGATAAGGCCCTGCACCCTGGCGCGGTCGACCACGCTCAGGCCTGGCCCGTGAAGATGTAGATCGCGTCCAGGTTGCGGTAGCGCTCGTTGACGTCGAGGCCGTAGCCCACGACGAAGTCCGGCGGGATGGTGAAGCCCACGTACTTGAGGGACTGTTCGACGCGCTGCTCGCCCTCCTTGAGCAGCAGCGCGCAGACCTCAAGGCTGTGGGGGTCGCGCGCGCCCAGGTACTGGCGCAGGTAGTTGAGCGTGAGGCCCGAATCGACGACGTCCTCGACGATCAGCACGTCGCGCTGGGTGAGGTCCACGTCGAGGTCCTTCACGATCCGCACGACGCCGCTGGTCTTGGTAGCCGCGCCGTAGGACGACACGGCCATGAAGTCGACCTCGACGGGCAGCTCGATGGCGCGCATGAGGTCCGCCATGAAGTTGATGGCCCCCTTCAGGACGCACACCAGCAGCGGCGGGCTGTCGGCGTAGTCCCGGGTGATCTCGAGCCCGAGTTCGAGGACCCGATCGTGGACCTCCTTCGACGACACCACCACCTCTCCGAGATCGTGCTGCGCCCACTTTGCCGTGAAATCGTCCGAAGAATGACTGCCCATGCTTTGCCAGCGTAGTTGAGCGAGCTATTCGAGCGTCAGGCGTTGTCCCCTCCGAGAGAGTCGCCGACCGCCGCTGAGCTCGGTGGCGGTGACGGTGCCGCGCACCACGTTCATCGCGCGCTCGACCTCGTCGGCGGTCGGCGGATGGGTGCCGTCGCCCTGGTCGGCCCGTCGCAGCTGGACCCGCAGCCAGCGACGAAGCCGGGCCCTCGGCCACTCTCGCAGCTCGCGACAGTCGGCCCGGGCGAGACCGGTGGCGACGTCGTCGGCGCTGAGGGCGTCCAGCCAGACCCGTTCGTCGTACATCAGGCTCGCCTGGCGCGCCAGCAGCGGCACCATGTCACGTCCCGCCACGTCGTTCATGACCGCCAGCAGCTCGTGGCGCACGCGGTTGCGCCGGTACGCGGGATCCTCGTTGGTCTCGTCGTAGAGCGGCGCGAACGCCGTCGTCGCCACGAAGAGGTGCAGGTCGCGGCGTCGGACGTCGCGCAGGGGCTTGGTCGGATTGTCGACCATGGGCGACATACCGTCCAGTCCCGATCCGCGCAGCATGTTGAGCAGCACCGTCTCGACCAGGTCGTCCATCGTGTGGCCCGTCATGACCCCTTCGGGCATCGCGGCGCGGCGCGCGCTTCGGGCCCTCGCCTCGAAGTTGCCGCCGGGCTCCACCGTGACGTCGTGGCGCACGAAGGCGGCGCCCAGCGAGGCGCACAGAGCCTCGACGTGGCGGGCGTCGTCGCTGCTCGTCGGTCGGGCGTGGTGGTCGACGTGGTGCACCGTGACGTCGAGCCCGGCTCGCTGGGCGAGCAGCAGCAACCCGAGCGAGTCCGGTCCCCCCGAGACCGCGAGGTCCACCGACGTGCCCGGCTCGGGAAAGTGGCACACATCGAGCAGGGTCGCAGTGTCGAGGTTCACGCCCGTAGGTTACGCAACCGCTCGCTGCGAGCGCCGGGCGGCCTGGACGCTGGAAAGCCGTGCGAGCAGGTAGGCCAGCGAGGCTAGGGCCGTGATCCAGAAACTGACGGGCCCGCCCAGCCAGACCCCGAGGAACAGCCCGAACCATGCACTGAAGAGCGCCAGGACCGTCGCCAGCCCCATCGCCCGCAGGGGCCGGTTCGTCAGCGCCTCGGCGGCCGCGGCGGGGGCGACGAGGAGCGAGAAGACCAGCAGCACGCCGACCACCTGAATAGCGACGACGGTCGTCACCGCGAGCAGCGACATGAAGAGCAGCGACATGGCTCGCGTCGAGACTCCGCGAGCCGACGCCGACTGGGCGTCGACCGAGACGAACATCAGTGGGCGATACGCCAGCGACACCGCCAAGAGCACCGCCATCGAGAGCGACGTCACGAGGCCCACGTCGACCCAGGTGACCCCGAGGATCTGTCCGAAGAGGATCGAATAGGTGGCGTCGGCGTAGCCGCTGTAGAGGGAGATGAACAGCACTCCCAGACCCAGCGCGGCGGTCAGCGTCACGCCAACCACGGCGTCGCGGTCGTCGAGCGTCGCCCCGCCGAATCCGATGAGCAACCCGGCGCCGAGGCAGAAAACCAGCAGCCCCACGATCGGCGAGAGCCCGAGCAGCACCGCCCCGGCCGCGCCGGCGAAGCCCACGTGGCCGATCGCGTGCGCCGCGAACGCCTGGCGACGAAGCACGACGAAGTAACCAACCGCTCCCGCTGCGAGCGCGACGGCCGTCACGGCGTAGAAGGCGTGCTGCACGAATGACAGCCCGAGGAGCTGACCGAGGCTCATTTCGTCTCCTCTTCGTAGATCTCTGCGAAGTGCTCGTGGCCGGCCTCGTGGGAGTGGTCGTGGCCGTGGGGATGCGGGTGCGCGAACTCCTCTTCGAGCCCGACGATCACGCGCCGCCCGCGCGGCGTGACGACGATCTCAATGGGGTGCCCGTACAACTCACTGAGGACCTCCTCGTTGACGACGTCGTCCACCGAGCCGCTGCGTACCTGGCGCCGCGCGATCCACAGGACCTTGTCGACAATCGGGGCGAGTGGGTTCAGGTCGTGCGCCACCACGATGACCGCCGCGCCAGTGGTGTCGCGTATGAGGTTGATCAGGTCGACGATCTCCGCCTGGGCCGCGAGATCCAGTCCGGCCAGGGGCTCATCCAGGAGCAGCAGCTCCGGTTCAAAGACCGTGGCGTGGGCGAGGGCGATGCGCTGGCGCTGTCCGCCCGAGAGGCTCTTCAGTGGCTGGGCGGCGAATGCGGTGGTGCCCGAAAGGCTGAGCGCACGCTCGACGACCTCGCGCTTCGAGCGGTCCCGACCCCACCCGAACCGCGGACCGTCGAAGCCCAGGTTGACGTAGTCGCGTCCGGTGATCGCGGACATCGCGTCGGCCTGGCGCGACTGGGCCATGAAGCCCACCCGCCGGTTTCCCCGGCGTGGCGGCGCGCCGAGCACTTCGATCGAGCCCTCGCTGAGCGGCACCAGCCCGAGCGCGGCGTTGAGCAGCGTCGACTTGCCCGCGCCGTTGGGACCGAGAACCGCGGTGATCGTGCGCGCTTCGAGCTCGAAGGTGGCGTCGCGCCACACCGTGCGTGCGCCCAGCGCCACGGCACCGTTGGTCATGGTCAGGATGTTCACGTCAGGCACCCCTGCTTGATGAGGTCGGTCTTGATCTTGGCGATCACTTCGCCCAGCCACTTCGGGTAGCTCGTGCCGACCATGGTCTCGGTGACCTTGATGACCGGCACGTGCGAGGCCCCGGCCTGGGCCACCATCTCGTTGGTCAGCGGCGTGGCTGTCTGGATGTTGTCGATGAGGAACGCCGGGTGCCGCCTCAACTGGTTGAGAGCGGTGGCGAGCTCCTGGACCGAGGGATCAACGCTGTTGCCTATCGCCAGACGCAGCGACTCGGGGGTCACGATGTCCAGGCCGGCGTCGCTCAGCAGGTAGGTCGTCACGTCTTCGGTCGCCGCGACGTGCACGCCGGCGCACGACTGGCGGATCAGCACCATCTGACGTTGGATGAGGTCGAGTTGCGCCAAGAGCGTGCTCGAGCGCGCCGCCACGCCGGGGTAGCCGGCGTGGGCTTCCAGCATCGCCGTGAGGGTTTTCACGAACCGAATCGCGGCCAGCGGGTTGTAGAAGATGTGTGGATTCTGGCCGTTGGCCACGCCCATGATCCGAGCCATGTCGATCGTCGTCACCTTGGACGAGCGAGCACTGACGAGCTGCGAGAGCCAGGTGTCGTAGCCGGCCCCGTTGACGATGACGATCGAGGCGTTCGCCACGTTCTCGGCGTCCGAGACCGTGGCCTCATGATCATGCGGGTCGGCGTTCGGGTCGGAGAGCAGCGCGACCACCGTGGCGTCAGGTGCAGCCAATTGACGCGCCAGCGCGCCCCACTGCGAGATGCCCGAGACGATCACGGGCTTCATTGAAGTCTTGGTCGCCCCCTGCAGCAGCGCCGTCAGCACGACGGCAATCACGAGAACGCCCGCCAGGGGAATGAGCACTCTTCTCGGAACCATTCCAGTTATGTTACTTGGAACCATTCTGGAAAACAACTCCGAGACGGGTACACTCAAGGAGTGACGAGGACCCGCAACACCACCCAGCGGCGCGAGGTGATCGGCGTGCTGGGCCGCATTCAGGGATTCATCAGCGCCCAGGAGCTTCACGGCCTAATCGTGCGAGACGGAGGGAGCATCGCCCTGGCGACCGTGTACACCCAGCTGAAGAGGCTCGTCGAGAGCGGCGAGGTCGACGCGGTGATGACCGATCGGGGCGAGACGCTCTACCGGCGCTGCGAAGTGGGCGAGCACCACCATCACCTAGCCTGTCGCGACTGCGGGGCCACCGTCGAGGTCGACGCGCCCGAACTCGAGCAGTGGAGCCAAGGCATCGGCCAGAGGTTCGGGTACCGAGATCTGCGCCACGTCCTCGAGCTGAACGGGATCTGCGCCAAGTGCCAATCGAAGTAGCGCTCGCGCGCGAGTCCCGCGGGGAGCTGGGCGTCCACCCGGTCGTCTCGGCTCGCGAGTTCGGCGTCGACGCGTTCGTCACCGACCGCTCCGGAGGGGTGAGCGAGGCTCCCTACGACACCTTGAACCTCGCGAGCCACGTGGGCGACGACGTGGGTCGGGTGAGCGAGAACCGCCGACGCCTGGCCCAGGGGTGCGGGATCGACCCCGAGCACCTCGTCATCGTGCGCCAGGTGCACTCGAACGACGTCCTCGAAGTGAGCGGACCGGTCGAAGGTGGCGAAGCCGACGCGCTCGTGAGTTCGACCGGGGGTCTCGCCCTGGCGGTGCTGGTCGCGGACTGCGTGCCGGTGCTGCTGGTCGACGAGGCATCGCCGCGCTTCGGCGTCGTGCACGCGGGCTGGCGCGGGCTGGCCGCGGGCGTCCTGGGCGCGGCGCTCTCGCGCTTCGAGAGCCCCGCGTCGGTGCGCGTGTTCCTGGGCCCCTCCATCTCGCCCGCGGCCTACCAGGTCGGGCCGGAGGTGGCCCGGCACTTCACCTCCGTTCCCGGGGCGCTCCTCGCCGACCAGGGCGACCGCTCGCGCCTCGACCTGCGGCGGGTGGCCGCTGCCCAGCTGATCGAACTGGGGATCGCCGACGGGTCCATCGAGGTCTCGCGCCAGGCGACCGACGGCGGCGCGACCTTCTTCAGCGACCGCGCCGCGCGCCCGTGCGGTCGTTTCGCCCTGGTGGCCAGGCGCGCGTCGTAGCATGAGAAACGACATGACAACGAGCCGCGCATGAAGACACGTGCCGAACTCTTCTCCTACGCCGGACTCGACGTCAGCGCGGACTCGCTGCGCGGTCACTACGAGCTCGACGGGCGCCACTTCAGCGAGGTCGTGATATTCGAAGGGGTCGGGCCCCTCTCGACGCCGGCGGTGCGCGCGGTGGCCAGTCTCTGGTACCTGATCGCGGGCCTCTCGTACTACAAGGCCGGGGCGGCCCGGCGAATCGACCTGGGCTCCACCGCCGTCGGACCCGCGGGCCGGGCGCTGCTGGACGACGCGCTGCTCGACGGGCTGGGCGAATTCTCCTACCGCAATGGGCTGGACCTCGGCGACGTCGCCATCGATGGCGGGGTCGACGCCGAACAGTACTCGCCCCTCGTCGACCCGGCCCGGGTGCTGACACCCTTCGGCGGCGGCATCGACTCGGTCGTGAGCGTCACCCAGCTCAGTAAGGGGATCGATCAATCGCTGTTCATCGTGAGCCCCTCGAGCGGCCGCTTCGACCCGCTCGAGGCCACCGCCGAGGCGACCGGGCTCGACGTGGTGCGCGCGACGCGCGCGCTCGACCCCGCGCTGCTCGCCGGCGACGACGACTTCTTCCACGGACACGTGCCGGTGACCGCCATGATCGCGCTGCTCGGCGTGGTCGCCGCCGTCGCCTCGGGACGCGGTGGCGTGGTGATGAGCAACGAGCACTCGTCCTCCGCGGCCAACCTGCGCTGGAACGGCCGCGACATCAACCACCAGTGGAGCAAGTCGTGGACGTGCGAGGAGCTCGTCGGCGCCGCGGTGGGCGAGCTCGTCGGCGACGAGTTCGCGATCGCGAGCTTCCTGCGCGACCGCAGCGAGCTATGGGTGGCCCAGGCCTTCGCCGAACAGACCAAGTTCCATCACGTCTTTCGCAGCTGCAACCGCGCGTTCACCCAGCGGAGCGACCACCGAGCGACGAACTGGTGCGCGCAGTGCGACAAGTGCCTCTTCATCGACCTGATACTCGCGCCCTTCCTGTCGCGAACGACGCTGCGCGACATTTTCCACGCCGAGCCACTCAGCGACCCCGCCCGACAGTCACAGCTGCGCACGCTGGTGGGCGTGGGTCTCGACTACAAGCCGTTCGAGTGCGTCGGCGACCCCGACGAGAGCGCGGTCGCGCTCGCCCGGGTTTGCGAGATGCCCGAGTGGCGCGACGTCGCGCACCTCGACGAGCTCTCGCGGCTCACGCGAACCGAGCGCGACTTCGACGAACTGCTGAGCCCTCAAGGACCAAGCCGTGTTCCGGCCCGCTGGCTTCGCTGAGCTCGCCGCCAAGCGGGTGGGCGTCTTCGGCTACGGCATCGAGGGCCGCGCCACCGAGGCGCGCATCCGCGACCTCTGCGATCTCATCCTGGTCGACGACTCACCCGACGCCGGTGCCGGCGTCCTCGTCACCGGCCAGGGCGGCCACCAAGCCCTCCTGGGATGCGACGTGGTCATCAAGAGCCCCGGGATTCCCCGCCGCCGCGCTGACGTGCTCGACCTCGAGGCCCACGACGTCGCTGTCTGCTCGGCGCTGAACCTCTGGCTCCACGACGTCGACCGTTCGCGCGTCGTGGCGGTGACCGGCACCAAGGGCAAGTCGACCACCACGGCGCTCTTGACGTTCTTCCTCGAGTGCCTGGGCGAGCACGCCCAGAGCCTCGGCAACATCGGGCGGCCCCCCTACGACCCAGTCATCGACACCTCGACCGGCTGGCTCGCGCTCGAGGTCTCCAGTTTCCAATGCGTGGACGTCGACATGGCACCGGGGCACATAATCGTGACGTCACTCGGCTCGGACCACCTGGACTGGCACGGTTCGCTCGAGAGGTACCTCGACGACAAGCTCTCGATCACGCGAACCGAGGGGGCGCATCGGACGCTGGTGCCCGACAACGAGACGTTCCATGCGCGCAAGCACCAACTGGGCGGCGAGGTCACCTTCGTCGAACCCGATGCCCACCATCTCGCCAAGGCGCTCGGGCTGCTCGGCGCCCACAGCGACAGCAACGTCGCGCTGGCGCTGGTCGCGGCCTCATCGCTGAGCGCCATTCCGGCCGGGGAGGTGCGGCGCATCGTCGCCCAGCGGGCTTCGTCCTTCGTGCCGCTGCACGGACGCTTAACGTTGGTCGCGACCGAGGTCGTCAACGGCGCCACGGTGCGCTACGTCGACGACGGCCTGGCCACCTCGGTGCTGCCCGCCGTCGCGGCCCTCGAGGTCTTCCAGCACGAGCCCCTCGCGATCGTCACCGGGGGCTTTGACCGCGGCGTCGACTACTCGGCGCTCGCCCAGGCGCTGAGCGGCCGCCACCACCCCACGATGCTGATCACCATGGGCGACGCCGGCGCACGCATCGGCGACCTGGTCGCCCGTCTCGCTCCCGGGGTCGCCCAGGTGCCGTTCACGTCGATGCTCAACGCGGTTCGCGACGGCCGGTCGTTCCTCGCCCACGGGGGGATCGTGCTGCTCTCGCCGGGCGCGCCCAGCTTCGACCGTTACCGGGACTGGGAGGAGCGTTCCGCGGACTTCACCGACGCGGTCGCCCAGATCACGGACTGACCAGGCGATGACGGAGGCTTCAGAGGCTGCGGCCGACGAACGCCCTGATCGCCTTCTTCAGCGCGGGGGAGAACGGAAGCGACTTGGTGTAGTTCGTCGCCGATCCGGTGGGGTCGACCTTCAGCACGTGGTCGACGCCGATCTGCCGAACGAGCGTGGTCGAGGCACCGGCTTCGGCGAATCCCTGAACCACCCGGCTGACCTGCGAGCATGAGACCTGGCTGTCGGCGTTCGAGCACGACAGGATTACCGGGGTTCGCGCGGCCACCTCGGCCGCGAGCGTCTCGGGATCGAACTTGTCCGCCTGGTAGAGGTATTTCGCGGTGGCCGGGTTGAGGATGCCGTCCAGTCCATATGGCAGGTTCGCGGCCACCGAGCCGGTCGCGCGCAGATGCGTCACCGCCTTGTTGAGAGTCGACTCGACCGTGGCCTCGAGCTTCTTGGTGATCTCGCCCGCCTTCACCTGGGCCTTCAGCTGGGCGTCGACTTGCACGGTGATGAGGTCGAGGTAGCGCAGGCCCAACGGCTCGAAGAGCCCCAGGGCGTGAATCCGCGGCACCTTGCCGGCGCCACCCGTCGCGAGCAGCAGGGCGAACAGCGCCCCTTCGCTGTGCCCGAAAACGGCCAGGCGCTGGTCGCCAACACCGGGCCGGCGGCTGAGGAACTTCAGCGCAGCCGCCGCCTCCTGCTCGTACACGGTGATGCCGACTGAGTCGACCTTGTCGGCGAAGGGCCCGATACCGGTCTGGCCGCTGCCGAGCTTGTCGTAGCGCAGGCTGGCCGCTCCGTCCTGGCTCAACCAGTCGGCGAGCGTCTTGATGGTGTCGATCGGCCCCGGCTCCACCGCGCTGTTGCCGTCGCGGTCGGTCGGTCCGCTGCCGGCGATGAGCAGCACCGCGGGGACCGGTGATGTCGCGCCCACGGGGTGGCGGAACGTGGCGTCCACCGTCATGCCCGCGGCCTGGAACGAGACCGGCTCATCCACCCAGGAGACGGCCCTCTTGGCCTGGGTCGTCGTGCTGGCGCCTGCGCCCGTGCCCTCAGCCAGTACGGTGCCGGAGCCCAGGAGTGCCAAGAGCACGATGACGCTGGATAGTCGCCTCAACGACCACATCCTTTCCCGCAGCGATGATTCGTGGAACCGAGAGCCTGAGAGGGGATTCGAACCCCTGACCTACGCATTACGAATGCGTTGCTCTACCAACTGAGCTACCCAGGCGCAAGGAGAAATACTACCCGATGGGTCGGTGATGGCCAAGAGCCGCCGCCTCAAGACTCCATCAAAGAGAGCATCAGATCGTTCAGCAGCAGACTCTCGTCGATGTTGAGCGACAGCCGTCGATTGGTCTCGGCCACCACCTCGATCGCCCGCAGCGACGTCTCCACGCGGTGCTGGGCCCGCGACTCGCCCTCCTCGGTGCCTTCGAGACTGTCCATCAGACGCTCGCGGTAGACGCCGGTCAAGGCGCTCAGCCCGAAACGCAGCTCGTCGATGCGGAACCGGCGCTGCTCGCGTTTGAACTGCGCCTCGACGTCCTTGCGGTTCGCGACCGAGCGCATGCCCATCTCCTTGGCGTCGTCGACCAGACGGCCCATCTCCTCCTCCTGCATCTGCTGGAGGGGCGCGATGGCGTCATCGAGAGCCTGGGAGATTTCGGCCGCCACGACCGCCGCCGAGGCCGGCGTGCCCGCCAGGTGCGCGGGTACCGAACGCCACCGCGCGATGCGCTGGGCGAGCGCGGGATCGCGCACCAGCACCCTGGCTCGGCGCAGGTTGCCTCCCGCGGCGAGTGCGGCGCTACGGGCGCCCGACGGGTCCGCGCCCTCGCGCGTCAGTATCTCCTCGAGGTCACCCTCGCTGAGTCCCTTGAGCTTCACCTCGACACACCGCGAGACGACCGTGTCCAACGCCGGTGGGACGTCTTCGGCAGTCAGCAGGAAGATCGTCCGCGTCGGCGGCTCCTCGAGCGATTTCAGCAGCGCCGCGGCGCAGGGCGACGCCCCCGTGGTCGTGAGCTCGACGTCCTCGATGACGACGATCTGGTACCCCCCGGCGAGCGGGCGACGACGGCTGATCCGGTCGACCTCGCGAAGCTCGTCGACGCGCCACGAGACGCCGACTCGCTCGGCGAAGTAGATGTCGGCGTCGTTCTCCCCCAGAACCAGGCGACAGACGTCGCAGTTCGCGCAGCCGTTGCGCGGACACTGCAGCGCCGCCGCGAAGCTCAGCACCGTGTCGTGAAGACTCGAACCGACGGGACCGCTGAAGAGGTAGGCGTGGACCGGGCTCTTGACGAACTGGCGCATCGACTGGACCGCGCGATCCTGGCCGACCAGGCGATCGAAGACGTCGGTCATCTCACCAAGGTAACTCGAAGAGGCGCCGGTCGATCGCGGCCGACACGTCCCCCTCGGGCGGCGTCCCGTCGACGACGAACCACGCGGAGGGATCGCTCGCGGCCAGCTCCAGGTAACCGAGACGCACCCTTTCGTGGAACTCGAGGTCGGCGGATTCGAAGCGGTCCTTGGCGTCGCGGGCCCGGCGCGCGTTCGCCACCTCCAGCGGCAGGTCGATCAGCACCGTCAGGTCGGGCCGGCAGGTCCCGATGGCCAGGTCGGTGGCGGCGCGCAGATCGTCGAGGTCCACCCCTCGCCCGCAGCCCTGGTAGGCCAGGGTCGAGGCGTAGAAGCGGTCGCTGACCACCGAGCGGCCGCTGGCCAGCGCCGGCTCGATCACGGTGTGCACGTGGTTGGAGCGGTCCGCCAACATCAAGAGCGCCTCGGTGGAGGGCGTCATCGACGTCGCGGCGTCGAGCAGCCAACGACGCAGGTCGGCGCCCATCGGCGAATCGCCCGGTTCGAACGTGAAGAGCGCGCCACGGTCCCTGGCGACCCGTTGCGCCTGGGTGCTCTTCCCACAGGCGTCGATCCCTTCGAAGACGACGAAGAGCCCGCGACCCATCACTCGTCGTCCGCGTGGCGGGCCTTGGCGACCAGGGCGGCGTTCACCTTCGCGCCTTCGCTGACCGCAGCACGCTTGGTCGCACCCGCCGACTTCTTGGCCCCCGCCTTCTTGCCCGATGCCTTCTTGCCCGATGCCTTCTTGGCCGACTCCTTCGACGCCTTCTTCGACGCCTTCTTGGTCGTCTTGCGGGCACGCGTCGTCGGCTCGGCGTTACGGCGCTCGGCGAGGAGCTCGCACGCGCGGTCCAGCGTGATGGTCTCTGGGGTGTCGCCCAGTCGCAGCGTCGCGTTCGCCTCGCCGTCGGTCACGTAGAGGCCGAAGCGGCCGCTCTTGACGACGACCTGCTTCTTGGTCACCGGATCCTCGCCGAGTTCCCTCAGCGGTCCCGCCGCCGCGCTCCGGCCGCGCTGCTTGGGCTGGGCCAGCAGCGTCAGCGCCGCGGGTAGCTCGATCGTGAAGATCTGGTCCTCGTCCTCGAGCGAGCGCGTCTCCTTGCCCCAGGTGAGGTAGGGACCGTAGCGGCCGTTCTGGGCGAGGACTGGGTCGCCACCCTCGGGGTGCTCGCCGACCGTGCGCGGCAGCGAGAGCAGCCTGCGGGCGTCGTCGATGGTGATCGTCTCGGGCGACATCGTGGAGAAGAGCGACGCCGTCCTGGGCTTCTCCTTCGGATCGGTCATCTCACCGACCTGCACGTAGGGGCCGTAACGGCCGGCCTTCAGGAGTATGGGAAGCCCCGTCTCCTCGTCGATGCCGAGCTCGCGGTCGTTGCTCGGCGCCGCGAGCAGCGCCAGCGCTCGCTCGACGCTGAGCGAGTCGGGCTCGGTCGCCTCGGGAATCGAGACGCGGTCCTCGCCGTGGACGAGGTAGGGGCCGTAGCGTCCCGAGCGCACGGCGACGGCCAGCCCGTCGGGCGCCGCGCCCAGCGGGATGGAGTTGATGGCGGCGAAGTCGAACTCGAGCTGCTCGTGGGTCATCTGCTCGAGGCCGCGCCTCGCGAGGTCGGTCGTGGCGGCCGGATCGCCGAAGTAGAACTTGTGGAGCCACGGCTCGAGTTCCTGGGAGCCCTTCGCGATCTCGTCGAGCTGGTCCTCCATCGCCGCGGTGAACTGGTAGTCGACCAGGTCGGCGAAGTAGGTCTGCAGGAGGTTCACGACGGCGAACGCGCGAAAGGCCGGCACGAGCGACTTGCCCTTCTTCCACACGTAGCCCCGCCGGTCGATCGTCTTCATCACCGACGCGTAGGTCGAGGGCCTGCCGATGCCGAGGTCCTCGAGTTTCTTGATGAGCGTCGCCTCGGAGTAGCGGTCCGGTGGCTGGGTGTCGTGGCCCTTGGCCTCGGCGCTCTGGACCGGGACGACCTCGCCCTCGCTCAGCGAGGGCAGGATCCTCTCCTGGTCGGCGAGTTCGGCCTCGGGATCGTCGACACCCTCGACGTACGCCCGGCGGAACCCGGGGAACTCGATGCGAAGCCCCGTCGCGCTGAGGCCGGCCTGCACGTCCGCGTCGAAGCCGGTGACCCCGCTCATCGCGGCCGCGAGGCGCACCTTGTCCTGGGTGAGCCGCGCGTCGACCATCTGGGACGCAATGGTGCGCTTCCAGATCAGGTCGTAGACGGCGAGCTCGTCGCCACCTAGCTGGGAATTGGCCTCGTCGAGGGTCCGGAAGGACTCGCCCGCGGGACGGATGGCCTCGTGCGCCTCCTGGGCGTTCTTCACCTTGCGGTCGTAGCGACGTGGCGTGTCGGCGACGTAGTCGTCGCCGAACATCGACGCGGCCATGGCGCGCGCGGCGTTGATGGCCTCGCCGGACAGGGTGGTCGAGTCGGTTCGCATGTACGTGATCCATCCCTGCTCGTAGAGCCGCTGGGCGGCGCGCATGGTCCGTTCGGGGTCGAAGCGGAGCTTGCGGCTCGCTTCGATCTGCAGCGACGACGTCATGAACGGTGGCTGGGGGCGCTGCGTGCGCGGCGTCGACGCGATGGAGACGACCCGGACCTCGGCGTCGACGAGCCGGTCGGCGATGGCGTTCGCCGAGGCCTCGCTGAGCACCTCGACCGACGCCTTGGCGTCGAGCCGGCCCGAGGCGTCGAAGTTCTTGCCGGTGGCGAGCGAGGAGCCGTTCACCGATTCCAGGGTGGCGTCGAAAGTGGCGCTCCTAGCGCTCAAGGTGGCGGTGACGTCGAACCAGGTTGCCGACGTGAAGGCCATCCGTTCGCGCTCGCGCTCGCACACCAGGCGGATCGCCACCGACTGGACCCTTCCGGCGGAGCGCGCCTTGTCCACGGCCCGCCACAGGACGGGCGAGACCTCGTAGCCGACGAGGCGGTCCAGGAAGCGCCGGCCCTCCTGGGCGTCGACCAGGCGCAGGTCGAGCTCGCGCGTCTCGCTCACCGCCTTGGCGATCGCCGCCGGCGTGATCTCGTGGAAGACCATCCGCTTCACCGGAACCTTGGGATTGAGCACCTCTTGGAGGTGCCATGCAATGGCCTCGCCCTCGCGGTCTTCGTCGGTGGCGAGGTAGAGCTCGTCGACCTGTTTCAGGGCCGCCTTCAGTTCGGCGACGATCTTCTTGCGATCGCTCGAGACCACGTAGACCGGCTTGAAGTGGTCGTTGACGTTGATCCCCAGCCGGGCCCACTTCTCGCCCTTGACCGACGCGGGGATATCAGCGGCGCTCTGGGGGAGGTCGCGAATGTGGCCGATGGAGGGCTTGACGATGTAGTCAGGTCCGAGCATGCCCTGAATCCGCGTCGCCTTCGCTATCGACTCGACTATGACGAGTGCCCGGGCCATTCTCACCACCTTTCGAAGTTCTGACGTGCGACTCGTTGCCGACACGCTTCTATCGCCTACAAGATAGACAGGTCTGGCACCCTACCCGGAGTATCGCCGATCCGCCGTCCCCATCGGTCGCACGAATCGCCAGTGCATTACTGGCAAATAGCGCCCGTGGCGCAGGTCAGTCGTCTCCGTGGGGCGCGGCGACGATTTCGTACTGCGGGTTCAGGATCACCGCTTCGCGCCGCCGCGAGGTGACGGTGCCTCTCACCATGAGACGGGTGCCTCGCTCGATGCCCGGCACGTTCGTGCGCCCCTGGAAGACCAGCGTGACCGACCCCGAGTTGTCGGCGATCACGCAGCGCAGCTCGCGCGAGCCGCTTTCGCTGGTGATCGTCATAGAGCGGACCCGTCCCGCGATCTCGGCGAACTGTCGCTCCAGCAGTCCGCCGATCGGCTCGGCGTCCACCGAGCGCTTGGCCAGCTTCAGGTCGGCCTCGAGGTGCGACTCCTCGCGGACCCCGCCACGCTCGACCTCGTCGCTCACGGGCTGCTCGGAAACGTCGCCCTCGGCGAGGCGGGTGCGGCTGGAGCGGTACGGGATGATCGTCGCCGCGGTACGCGGCACGTGCATCACGGCTCCGGCGATGGTGTCGGCGGTGCGGTCGTGCAGCAGGCGCTGCAGGCGCGACGAGTAACCGCGCCGCGGCAGGACCACCATGCAGAAGACGTCCGAGTCGCGCACCACGTCGGCCACTAGCTCCAGCGCCGCGCGGTCCACGCGCCGGTCCTCGCACTCGACGACCTCCAGGTCGATCCCGGACGATGCGGTGTTGGGCGCTCCCCACGCCTCCTCGAGCTGGCGGGTCACGATCGGGTCGATGTCGAAATGGACCGCCCGAACGGAGTAGGGGTTCAGGGTGTTGCAGTACAGCAGGGCCCGCTCCGTGGCCAGGTCGTAGCTGTCGACGAACACCACGACACGGTTGGTGCGAATGTTCATGGTGGCGCCCCGGGCGGCTGTTGCCTCGAAGGCGTTGTGCTCACGTTCGTACTGCTTGTTGAAGCGGATGAGCGACCAGTACATGATCGGGCCCACCACCACGATTATCCACGCGCCCTCGGTGAACTTGGCGAAGATGAACACCAACACCACGATCGCGGTCACCGTGGCCGAGAGGGCGTTGGCGGCCACGCCGAAACGCCACTTGCCGGTCTTCTCTCGCAGGTGTCGTGCCACCATTCCCGCACCGGCCATGGTGAAACCAGTGAAGACGCCGATGGCGTAGAGGGCGACCAGAGCGTTGACCTTCGCGTCGAAGACGATGATCAACGTCAGCGAGACCGCGCCCAGTACGAGGATGCCGTTCGAGAAGGCGAGACGGTGCCCGCGCTTGGTGAGCTGGCGCGGCAGGTACTTGTCGGTGGCGACGTAGTTGGCGAGGAACGGAAAGCCGTTGAACGAGGTGTTCCCGCCCGTGTAGAGGACCATGATCGTCGCCAATAGCACCGTGTAATAAATGGCGTGGCCGAAAGCGCTTCCTCCAAAGACGACGTCCACTTCCTGGCCCAGGACGGTGGGGTATCCGGCGGCGTAGGGGATGGCGTGCGTCCACGCCGCGAGCAGCGTCACGCCGAGCAGCAGGAAGCCAAGGATGCACGACATCGTCACGAGTGTCTTGCGGGCGTTGGGCGACTCGGGGCGACGGAAGCTGGCCACGCCGTTGGAGATCGCCTCGAGACCGGTGAGCGACGAGCCGCCGTTGGCGTAGGCGCGCAGCAGCGACAGGAACGCGAGGCCCATCAGTATGCCGTTGCCCTTCTGCCCCAAGTGCCCGCCGACCAGCAGGTCATGGGCCGGCATGTGGATCATGTGCAGCGTTCCCGAGAGCTTCTTGTAGTAGCCCACCAAGATGGTCGCGGACAGCATGAGGACGTAGAAATACGTCGGGAAGGCGAAGTAACTGCCCGCCTCGCGCAGTCCGCGCAGGTTTCCGTAGACCAGGATCAGGACGACGAGGACCGTGATGTAGAGGTCGAACCGGCCCAGCCTCGGCACCATCGTCACGAGCGCGGCGGAGCCGGCCGAGACCTGCACGGCGACGGTGACCGTGTAGTCGATGAGCAGCGCCACCGCCGCGATCTGCGCCACCCGCGGACCGAAGTTGTCGCGGGCCACCACGTACGATCCGCCCGCGGCGGTGTAGTACTTGATGACGTCCATGTACGAGATGGTCACGAAGAGCAGCACCCCAATGATCACGAACATGATGGGCACGACGAGTGCGAACGCGGCGAGGCCGATGAACGGCGTCATCTGGGTCAGGATCTCTTCGGTGCCGTACGCCGACGAGGAAATGCAGTCTGGCGCCAGCACACCCAGGGCCACGATCCGGTTCAGCCGCTCCCCGCTCAACTGTTCAGTGACGTAGGGCTTTCCGAGCAGAATCCGCTTGACCCGGTAGCCGAACGACTCGGGGTAGACATCGGACACGTTGGCGTGCGACGTCAGCAGCGGCGGGACCTTCGGCTTCTGCTGATCGTCGTCTGACACGCGCTCCACACTAAGCGACCGGCTGAGTTGGACCCTTCGACAGTTGCGCCTCCGGTTGCAAGTGTGGTCAGATGGCGCTGTGCACATCGTCGTAATCGGCTGCGGCCGCGTGGGGTCAGAGCTCGCGATGCAACTCTCCGAAGAAGGCCACTCGGTGGTCGTGGTCGAGAAGAACCGCGATTCCCTGCGGCGCCTGAACCGGTTTCACGGCAAGACGATCGTCGGATCGGGCTTCGACCGCGACGTCCTTCTTCAGGCCGACGCGGGCGGCGCCGACGCGCTGGCGGCGGTGACCAGCGGGGACAACACCAACATCCTCTGCGCTCGCATCGCTCGCGACAACTACGGCATCAAGAACGTCGTAGCGCGGATCTACGACCCGCAGCGCGCCGACATCTACATGAAGCTCGGCATCCCCACGGTGGCCACGTCGTTGTGGACGACTCAGCAGGTGAAGCGGTGGATCACGCCGTCCGACGAGCCGATTGAGTGGACCGGCGGAGCGGGAACCCTGCACCTCGTCGAGCGCATCGTTCCCGATGCGCTCGCCGGACATCCCCTCAGCCTCTTCAACCTGAACGAGGATGTTCGGGTCGTCGGACTCGTGCGCGGCGGCCAGGGCCGCGTCAACATAGAAGACCTCTTCGCCCAAGAGGATGACGTCCTCGAGTTCCTCGTCACGCCCCAGGGCCTGGTGGACCTGAAGGCCAAGCTCGAAAGCAAGGTGCTATGAGGGTGGTCATCGCCGGCGGAGGATCGGTGGGTACCGCCATCGCGCTCGACCTCATCGACCGGCACCACGACGTGACGCTCATGGAGCAGAGCAATCAGACCGCGGAGCGGATCAGGGCGCTGCTTCCCGGCGTCAACGTGATGTCCGCTGACGCCTGCGAGTACTCGCGACTGGCGGCCGCCGACCTACGCAGCGCCGACGTCGTCATCGCCGCGACCGGCGACGACGAGGACAACCTCGTCATCAGCTGGCTGGCCAAGCAGGAGTTCGGCGTGCCGCGGGTCATCTCGCGAATCAACAACTCGCGAAACGAGTGGCTCTTCAACGAGAGCTGGGGCGTTGACGTCGCGGTCTCCACTCCGGCGCTCATCACGTCGCTGGTGGACGAGGCCGTGGAGGTCGGTTCCATCATCAACTTGATGGGACTCGCTCACGGGAAGATGCGCCTGATTGAGGTCACCCTGGCGCACAACGCGCCGGCGGTCGTGCGCAAACTCACGCTGGACGACCTGCGCCTGGCTGACTCGGTGCGAGTCGTCGCCGTCGTGCGAAGCGATCAACCCATGGTACCTTCGCCAAACATGCACTTCCTCGAAAACGACCACGTGATCCTGATCGCGCGCGGGGATGCTTCCCAGGAGTGCGCGGCGGCGTTCATCGGATAGCCCGTCTCGGTCCATGGGCGGTGCCCGCGAACGGACCTAGCATTGAAGCGTGCACGCAGCCTTTTTCGACCTTGACAAGACCGTTATTGCCAAATCGTCGCTCGCCGCGCTCGGACCTGAGTTCCACGCCCGTGGCCTGCTGCACAAGCGGACGCTCGTCTGGGGCGTCTTCAGCCAGATGCTCTTCATGCGCTTCGGCGCCGACGACGAGAAGCTCACCAAGATCCGCGAGTCGGTGCTGAAGGTCACCAAGGGCTGGGACCGCGAGGAGGTCCGAACCCTCGTCGCCGAGACCATCAACGAGATTATCGAGCCCCTCATCTACGACGAGGCCCTGGAGCTCATCGACCATCACCTGGCCCAGGGCGACGAGGTCTGGCTGGTGAGCATGTCCCCGGCCGAGATCGTCGATCCCTTCGCCGAGCTGCTCGGGATCACCGGGGCGATCTCCTCCAGAGCGCGGATCGACGAGGAGGGTAAGTTCACCGGAGAGATGGAGTTCTTCGCCCAGGGAGAGAACAAGGCGGTGGCGATGCGCGAGCTCGCCGAGTCGCGCGGCATCGACCTCACCGAGTCATACGCGTACTCCGACTCAGAGACCGACATCCCGATGCTGCTCGCGGTCGGCCACGCCTACGCGGTGAACCCTGACCGCACGCTCGCCAAGGCGGCGCATGACAACCAGTGGCCGATCCTCAGCTTCTCGCACCCGGTGCGCGCCCACGACCGCTCGAAGTCGCATACGCCATTCCTCGTCAGCGCCCTGATCATCGGCGTGGCGGCCGTCCTCGGACGATTCCAGTACCTGCGCCGCTAGAGCGTCAGCAGGTCACGCGCGCCGGTGTCGGATGACGGGTGGCGCAGTTTGCTCATCGCGCGCGCCTCGATCTGGCGGATGCGCTCGCGGGTGAGGTTCATCTCGGCGCCCACGTCCTCGAGCGTGCGGATCTCGCCCGCACCGTCGAGCCCGAAGCGCATGCGCAGGATCCTCTGCTCGCGCTCGTCGAGGGGCTGGAGAAGCTTCTCGATCGCCGCGGGCATCATCTTCACGGCCGCGACGTCGAACGGCGACTCCGCCGAGCGGTCCTCGACGACGTCGCCGAGCTCGGCGTCGCCGTCTTCACGGAGGGGTTCGGACAGCGAGATGGGCTCGGAACGGAAGCGCAGCGCCTCGATCAGCTTGTCCTCGGGCATCTCGCACTCGTCGCAGAGTTCCTTGATGGTCGGCGGACGGCCGAACTTGAGCTCAAGGCGCGACTGCGCCTTCTGCACGCGCGCCAGCGTGTCGCCGGCGTGCACCGGGAGGCGGATGGTGCGCCCCGTATTGGCGATGCCTCGGGTGATGGCCTGGCGGATCCACCAGGTGGCGTAGGTCGAGAACTTGAATCCCTTGCGCCAGTCGAACTTCTCGACGGCGTGCATCAGCCCGAGGTTCCCTTCCTGGATGAGGTCGAGCAGGGGCAAGCCCGACGCCTGGTACTTCTTGGCGATCGAGACGACCAGGCGCAGGTTCGACTGGACGAAGTCACGCTCGGCCTGGTCACCGCGGTGCACCGCACGCTTCAGCGCGAGCTTCTTGCTCGGGGTGATCTTGATCTTCTTGTCGGTCTCGGCGGCGTCCATCTCGGCCTTGGCCTCGCGGCCCTCCTCGATGGTCTGGGCGAGACGGACCTCATCGTCCTTGGTCAGGAGGGTGTACTGGCCAATATCGGAGAGGTAGAGGCGTACGAGGTCCTCATCATCCCGATCGACGCGATCTTTTGCCATGGTGCTCCCTTGGAACTTTCGGACCGGAGAATCCGGCACTACTAGTTATACGGAGGTAGGCAACCTACCCCGACAGTCCGAAACTATCGGCATATCCCGACTCTTCGAGCACCTCAGCCAGATGGCGCGCCGCGGCCTGCCAGACCGGGTCGTCGAGGAGCGGCCGGGCTCGAGCGATCTCGCCGACGGCCAGGATCTCTCGGACGCCCACTTGGGCCGCGTGCTCGAGCAGCGCGATCACCTCGGGCTCGCTCGTGAAGGCCTCGCGGGCGTCGCGTAGCGAGACGAGCAGCCGCGGGCCGACCAGCATCGCCATGGCGTAGAGCACGAGGGCGCCGGTGTCGTCGCGCGCCACCGCGTCGCCCAGGACCGTCGCGATGATGGGCGCGGGTCCGGCGTCGCCACCCCCCAGGTAGGAGCGCATCGCCAGCGCCAGCTCGCCGAAGGATCGCGACATCTCGTGCACGCGCACGACACAGGCGTCGTTGGCGAGCCGCGGAGCGCTCTCGCCCAGGACGAGGTAGACGGCGTCGCAGCACGAAAGCAGGTGCTCGACGGTCTCGCGAGACGTCGGCATCACTCGGTGTCAGGACGGAACGCGTTGGTGATGGGCATCCGCCGATCGCGCCCGAAGGCCTTCTTCGAGATTCGCACCCCAGGGGGCATCTGGCGGCGTTTGTACTCGCTCATGTCCACCAACCGTGCGATTCGCAGCACCAGCGCGGGGTCGTGGCCGCGCTCGATCAGCTCCTCGGCGGTCGCGTCGCCCTCGACGTAGAGCTCGAGCAGGGGGTCGAGCTCGTCGTACGGCGGCAGCGACTGGTCGTCGAACTGGTCGGGACGCAGTTCCGCCGACGGCGCCTTGACGAGCACCGCCAGGGGAATCGGCTCGGGGTCGCCATCGCCGGCCGCCACTTCGTTGCGGTAGCGGCAGAGCTCGTAGACGAGCGTCTTGGGCACGTCCTTGATGACGGCGAAGCCGCCCGCCGAGTCGCCGTAGAGCGTCGAGTAGCCGGTCGCCATCTCGGACTTGTTGCCGGTGGTCAGGACGATCGCACCGGTGGCGTTCGAGATCGCCATCAGCAGGACCCCGCGAATCCGCGACTGAAGGTTCTCGTCGGTGAGGCCGCTCGGCTCGGAGTCGAGCACGTTCGCGAGGATCCCTCCGAGTGCATGGTGGGCCGGCTCGATCGGCAGCGTCGTGAGCTCGATGTCCAGACGCGCCGCGAGTTCGACGGCGTCGCTCACCGAGTGGTCCGAGGAGTAGCGGCTCGGCATCGCGAAGCCGCGAACCGCCCTGGCGCCCACCGCGTCGACGGCGATGGTCGCTACGAGCGACGAGTCGATGCCACCTGAGAGCCCGAGGATCGCCGAGCGGAATCCGTTCTTGCGCAGGTAGTCCCGGGTGCCCATGACCAGGGCCTGGTAGATCTCCTCGACGTCGCTCAGGGGATCGGCGACGTGATTCACGTGCATCGCCTTCGTGCGGCTTTCGTCGCGTGCGTACAAGGTGTCGATCGGGGTGCCCACCTCAGAGGCACGCGCCTCGATCTCGCAGACGAGCATCTCCTCGCTGAAGGCGCCGGCCCGCGCGATGACGTCGCCCACCTCGTTCACGACGACGCTCTGACCGTCGAAGACGAGCTCGTCCTGGCCGCCGACCAGGTTCACGTACGCGATCGGGCAGCTGGTCTCGAGGGCCCGTTCGCGCAGCATGGCTTCACGCTCGTCTCGTCGGCCCCGGGCGAAGGGCGAGGCGTTGGCCACCACCAGGAGCGTCGCCCCCTGGGCCGCGAGCTTGGCCGCGGGGCCCTGGGAGGTCCACACGTCCTCGCAGATCAAGAGCCCCACCGCTACGCCCGCGACGTTGACGATGGTGTGCGCACCGAGCCCGGGGTGGAAGTAACGAAGTTCGTCGAACACGTCGTAGTTGGGCAACAGCCGCTTCGTGGCCACCGCCTCGATGCCGCGCTCGCTGATCGCGACCAGGGCGTTGGCGATATGGCCCGCCCTCGAGTCCGCACGATGGGTCAATGGCAGGTCGCGACCGTCGCTGGAAGGCACCAGTTTCACCCCGTAGGCACCCTCGGCGACGACGGTGCCTACCAGCAGCGGTGGGAGATTCAGGTCCAACGCCAGCTCCTCGAGCGCCAGGCCCGTCGCGGCGATGAAGCCCTCCTTGAGCAGGAGGTCCTCGGGCGGGTAGCCGGTGAGCGCCAGTTCGGGTGAAAGCACCAAATCCGCGCCGGCGGCGGCGGCCTGGGTGCGAAATCGCCCAAGAGTTTCAACGTTTTGCGCGAAACCACCCACGACGGTGTTCATCTGGGCGAGGGCTAGTCGGATGACGGGCACGGCCCGAGCCTACCGGCGAAGCAGCGGAGTCCCCCGATGAAACGTTTACACGCGGTTAACAGAACTCGTTGTCGGCGCGCTCGCGAGCCGCCAGACTGGGGGTACTCGCGTGGAGCACGCGAGTACATCTTGAAGGAGCAAAATTGTCGTATCAGGCTGAGTACATCTGGATCGACGGCACCGAGCCGACTCACCAGCTACGTAGCAAGACAAAAATCGTCGCCAACGGCAAGAAGCCACCCGTCTGGGGCTTCGATGGCTCGAGCACCGGACAGGCCACCGGCCTCGCGTCCGACTGCGTCCTGGTCCCGGTCTACACGTGCGCCGACCCCCTTCGCGGTCCCAATGACGTCCTGGTCATGTGCGAGGTGCTGAACTCCGATCTGACGCCACACGTCACCAACAATCGTGCCGCCGCGGTCGCGGTCGCCAAGCAGTACGCCAGCTTCGAGCCGATGTTCGGCATCGAGCAGGAGTACACGTTCTTCCAGGAAGGCCGCCCTTACGGCTGGCCCGAGATCGGCTACCCCGCCCCCCAGGGCCCGTACTACTGCGGTGTCGGCGGGTCAAAGATGGCCGGTCGCGACATCGTCGAGGCGCACACGTTGGCGTGCATGCGCGCCGGAATCGCAATCGAAGGAACGAACGCCGAAGTCATGATGAGCCAGTGGGAGTTCCAGATCGGCGTGCTCGGCACGGTCGAGGTCGGAGACCAGCTATGGGTGGCCCGTTGGCTGCTCGAGCGCATCGCCGAGGACTTCGACGTCGACGTCAGCTTCGACGCCAAGCCCATCAAGGGTGACTGGAACGGTGCGGGCGCCCACACGAACTTCTCCACCAAGCAGATGCGCGCCCCCGGTGGCTGGTCCGCGATCATCGCGGGCGCCGAGGCGCTGGGCAGCCAAGTCCAGAAGCACGTCACGAACTACGGCGTCGGCATCGAGGATCGCCTGACCGGCGCCCACGAGACCGCACCGTATTCGGAGTTCTCCTACGGCGTCTCGAACCGAGGGGCATCGGTTCGCATTCCTGGCGCCGTCGCCCAAGAGAAGAGGGGCTACCTCGAGGACCGCCGCCCCAACGCGAATATGGACCCCTACGTGGTGACCCGGCTAATTGTCGACACCATCTGCGGCGCCACCAAGAGGGCACCGGCCAAGAAGGCTCCCGTGAAGAGGGTCGCCGCCAAGAAGGTAGTGAAGAAGGCCCCGGCGAAGAAGGTCGTCGCCAAGAAGACAGCAGTCGCGAAGACTGCACGCCGCTAAGGACCGGCTCACAAAGCCCGCCGCCCGAAAGGGCGGCGGGCTTTGTGTTTTCCGGCCCCAGAGATGGACAAGTGGAGAAGGTGCGAGAATGTCATTCATGCAAAGTCAGGCCCAGTACGTGCTGCGAACCGTGGAGGAGCGGGGCGTGCGATTCGTCCAGCTGTGGTTCACCGATGTCCTCGGCCGTCACAAGGCCTTCCACGTCACCCCCGCCGAGCTCGAGGATGCGCTCGATCAAGGCATGACCTTCGACGGCAGCGCCATCGACGGCTTCTCGAGGACCAAGGAGTCCGACGTGCTCGCCCGCCCCGACCTGACCACGTTCCAGCTGCTCCCCTGGTACGAAGAAGGGGCCGGCGTAGCACGGGTCTTCTGCGACATCAACAACATCGACGGGACCCCCTTCGACGGCTGTCCTCGCCAGCAGCTGCGCCGCGTCCTGGCCGAAGCGCGCGACCAGGGCTACACCTTCTTCGTCGCGCCGGAGATCGAGTACTTCTACTTCGAGGACCTCGACTCGAGCCGGGCGCCTCGGCCAATCGACCGGGGCAGCTACTTCGACCTGCTGCCCGACGACGTCGCCAGCCAACTGCGTCGTCGCACCGTGCTGACCCTCGAGGAGATGGGAATCGGCGTCGAGCACGCCCAGCACGAGGACGCTCCGGGCCAGCACGAGATAGACCTGCGCTACACCGACGCGCTCACCATGGCCGACACCGTCATGTCGGTGCGCCACGTGGTCAAGGAGCTCGCCCGACAGGCGGGCGTCTCGGCGAGCTTCATGCCCAAGCCCATCGCCAACGTGCAAGGCTCGGGGATGCACACGCACCTCTCGCTCTGGCGCGACGACCAGAACGCGTTCATCGGTGACGGCCCCTACGGCCTGAGCGACGTCGCCACCAAGTTCATCGCCGGCCTCGTGCACCACGCCCCCGAGATCACCGCCATCACCAACCAGTGGGTCAACTCCTACAAGCGCCTGGTGCCGGGGGCCGAGGCGCCCGTCAGCGCGCGCTGGGCCCGCTACGACGCCGCTGCGCTGGTTCGCGTCCCCTCGGTCAAGCCGGGGCGGCTCGACTCGACCCGCATCGAATACCGCTCGCCCGACCCGGCGGCGAACCCCTATCTCGCCTTCGCCGTGATCCTCGCCGCCGGGCTTCGCGGCGTGACCGGTGGCTACGAGCTGCCGGGCGAGGGCGAGAGCACGGCCCCGCTGCCCGAGTCGCTCGCCCAGGCCATCGACCTGATGGAGCACTCGACGCTGCTGCACGAGACCCTCGGCGCCCACCAGGTCGAATGGTTCCTGCGCAACAAGCGCGCCGAGTGGGATGCCTACCGTGGCCAGGTGACGCCCTTCGAGCTCGAACGCTACCTGCCACAGCTGTGAACATTCACGTCGTTCTCTGCGTGCCTTCGTGCGAGGGGCCGATGCGCAAGTCGTTCGAGGTCACGGGGGTCACCCCGGCCGTGGCGAGCTCGGGTCGCCTCAACGAGATCTCCGCGTTGGAACCCGCCGACGGATTTTCCGGAGCGGTGATCAACGCCTCCCTCTTCCCGTTCAGCGACGCCATGAGCCTCTGTCGCCAGCTGCGCAACCGCGAGCGCTCGGTCGGGCCCATCATCCTGCTCGTCGACCACTACCAGCTCGACGACCTGACCTTTCGCGAGGACCTCTTCGACGACTTCGTGGTCGGCCCCCTCGACGTGAGCGAGCTCGCCACCCGCCTGCGCCACCGCCTTCGCCGTGCGGGCAATGAGAACGTGGCCCCGCGCATCGAGCACGGCGGCCTGTCGATGAACCTGGAGACCTACCAGGCATCGATCGCCGGTCGGATCATGGACCTGACCTACATGGAGTACGAGCTCCTGCGATTCCTGGCCACGAATCCGAACCGGGTCTTCACCCGTGAGACGCTGCTCAGTCGGGTATGGGGGTACGAGTACTACGGCGGTGCGCGCACGGTCGACGTGCACGTTCGTCGCCTGCGAGCCAAGCTTGGCGAGGAGCACGCGCACCTCATCCAAACGGTCCGGTCGGTCGGCTACAAGTTCGGCACGAACGCAGAGCGCGTCAGCGACTAGTTCGCCGGAGCGTGCACCCAGAGTTCGACCTCGGCGCGTGCGCCCAGGGGAAGCTGCGCCACCGCGACCGCCGAGCGAGTCGGGCGGGGGGCCTCGAAGGCCTCCACCCATACATCGTTGCACGACGCGAAGTCGTCCATGTCGACGAGGAAGAGGGTCGCCTTGAAGACCTGACCGAAGGTTGCGCCCGCCTCGGCGAGGACCCGCCGGGCGTTGACGAGGGCCTGGCGCAGCTGCTCGGCGGCGCCCCCTTCGGCCATGGTCGAGGTCCCGTCGCCGGGCACCATTCCGAGCTGTCCGGATATGACCACCAGATCACCCGCGCGACGCCACGGCGAGTACGGGCCGACGGGTGTGTTCATGTGAAGTTGTCCGGACCTTAGCTGAAGGAGTTGCCGCAGCCGCAGGTGCTCGTCGCGTTGGGGTTGGTGATGTGGAACCCTGCGCCTTGGAGCCCGTCGGTGTAGTCCAGCGTCGAGCCGTTCAGCAGCTCAGCGCTCTGGGGGTCCACGACGACCTTGACGCCGCCGAACTCACGGGTCACGTCATCGTCGGCGAACTCGGAATCGAAGAACATGTCGTAGTTGAAACCCGAGCAGCCGCCGGCCTTCACCGCGACGCGCAGCGCCAGCACCTCGTCGACGTTCTCCGCCGCGATCAGCTCGGCCGCCTTGACGGCGGCGATCTCGGTCAGCGTGATCGGATCAGCGGCTTTCTTCGTCAGATTTACGCTGGTAGTGGTCAGGTTCGACATCTGGATCCTCCAATTGTTCTGCCCTCCATGGTAGCGAAGGATTCTCAACTTGAACACACCTGGAGAATGACCGGTAGCGTCGCTCTATGACCAGTTCGGAGATTCTGCGCCTACGCCTCAGTCGGGTGCTCGACCCCGAGCTTGGTGCCTCCATCGTCGAACTCGGCATGGTGGGGGCGATAAGCGTTGACCAGGACGGTCACGCCGTCGTGAACGTGGCGCTGACGACCACCGGTTGCCCCCTCAGGGCCCAGATCGAGCGCGATGTCCGTGAAGCCGCGCTGTCGCTTGACGAGGTCACCAGCGTCGAGCTGTTCATGGGGGTCCTCGACGCGACCGAGCGGGCCTCGCTCATGCAGAAAGCGCGCACGATTGCCCAACGAAGTGCCCCTCAGACGTCGGTCCCCTTCCGCGCACCCGTGCTCATGATCGCCTCGGGCAAGGGCGGGGTGGGCAAGTCCTCGATCACGTCCAACCTCGCATTCGCCCTCGCCCAGACCGGTCTGACGATCGGCGTCCTGGACGCCGACATTTGGGGATTCTCGCTCTCGCGGCTGCTGGGGATGCGCGGCGAGGTCGCGGCACGCAACGGCAAGATGCAGCCGCTGGAACGCGCGGTCGGGCGCGGGCGCATCAAGCTGCTCTCGATGGGACTGCTCGCCGACGAGGATCAGGCGCTGCTGTGGCGGGGGCTGATGGTGCAGAAGGCCGTGGCCCAGTTCATCGAGGACGCCGACTGGTCGGACATCGACTACTTGCTCATCGACACGCCCCCCGGAACCGGCGATATCGCCATGACCCTGTCGCGCCTGCTGCCCCAGATGGGCCAGCTGCTCGTCACGACCCCTGCGGTCGCTGCCCAGCGGGTCGCCGCGCGATCGGCGGACTTCGCGCGCAAATCGAACATCCGAGTGCTCGGGGTCATCGAGAACATGAGCGGGCTCTTCTGCCCATGCGGTACGCGCCACAACCTCTTCGGCGAGGGCGGTGGTCGGGCGCTGGCCGACGAGTTAGGAGTGCCGCTGCTGGCCGAGATTGCGCTTCGCGCCGAGATCGGGCAGGGCGGCGACATCGGTGAGCCCGCTGTGCTGCACGAAGCCGGTGACGGCGTCATCCATCAACTGGCCCAACGCATCCTCAGCGACGTCGCTCCGCCCATCGGGGCGCCCGGTTGCTCCGCGCGGATGCTCGACTCGATTGAAAGGGCAGTCGGGGCGCTGGCCTAGTCGTCGTAGCCTGGCTCGCCAGGCAGCAGGATGACGATCTGTCCGTCGCGAGTCAACATGCGCGGCTCGATGCGGGCCACGCTGGCCAGGGAGTTTGCGTACTCCAGCACTTCGCGCGACGACGCGAAGTTCGCCACCGCCTCCAGGTTGCGGATCGTCGGAAAGATCATCTCGAACTCGCCTCGCTCGTGAGCGGCGAGCGCATCGGCGGGGCGCAGCCACTGGTCGGCGATGGTCTCGCCCTCGTCGTGCGCGGCGATCTGATCATCTGGCGCGAGCGCCACGAAGAACCGGGTGTCGTAGCGACGCGGAGGACCCTGCGGTGTCACCCAGTGCGCCAGGTACGCGAGGCCCCGAAGGTCGAGGAAGAGCCGTTCGCGTTCCATCATCTCGACGAATCCCATCGTTCCGCCGTTCACCGCCCGGCGGTGGGCCGTCATGCGCCGAACGACATCGGGATCGTCCAAACGCACCGGCTCGCCGAGCGGAGTGCAGGCGATGAGCAGACCAGCCTCCTCGAAGAGCTCGCGCAGGCTCGCAACGTAGTACGCAAGGCCGCCCGCCTCGAGCCCCAGCCGCCTCGAGGCCTCCTCGTCCGTGATGCCCAGGGCCAGGCTCTGCGCGGCGGACCCGGCGTCGGCGTTGTCGACCCCGCCTCCGGGGAAGACGTAAGCGCCGCCCACGAAGTCGCTGTTGAGGTTTCGCCGCAGCATCAGCACCTCGAACCCCTCGGGACGGTCGCGAAGCGCCAGGACCGTAGCCGCCGGTCGGGGAATGAGGATTTCGACCATACCCCAAACTACCCAAGGCAGAAGGCCCGATACCGCCCGCGGCGGGTGTCCACTAAGTTGGGGGGCTGAACTTCACGAGGAGAATTGTGGCCAAGTCCCCCCCACCCAAGAGAACTCCCACCAAGGGCGGTCCCAAGAGCGCGCCTGTCAAGGGCGGCCGGCCGGCCGGACTCTTCACCTGGCTCGCCATCGGGCTCGTGGTGGTGGTGGTGGTGGTGCTCGTCATCATCAAGGTCACTGGCGGGACGACACCCAGCACCAATTCAACGGGATTCCAGCCCGCCGATCCCACGACGGTGGCCGAGGTCACCCATGTTCCCATGTCGGTCTTCAATACCGTCGGCGTGACGTCACCGGTAGCCCTGGTCACCCCGCCACTCGTCCTCAAGGGACAGCCGGCGCTGACGGCCACCTCGAGCACCGGCAAGAAGCTGCCCGAGGTGCTCTACATCGGTGCCGAGTACTGCCCCTACTGCGCCGCGCAGCGGTGGGCGACCATCGCGGCGCTCGGCCGTTTCGGCACGTTCACCGGACTGGGCGACATGACCGTCCCCTCCACGGAGTCCCCCTACGCAGGCGTTCCCACCTTCACCTTCTTGAAAGCCACCTACAAGTCGAAGTACCTCGTCTTCAAGAGCGTGGAGGAGTTCACCAACGTCGTGCCCGCCGGCGCGAGCTTCTATTCGAAGCTGCAGAATCCCACCGCGAGCGAGCAGGCGATCTTTAAGAAGTACGACTCCCCCAAGTTCGTGCCGGGCCTGCCCAAGACGAGCGCCGAATCGATCCCCTTCATCACGATTGGCAACAGGTACCTCGTCGTCGGTGCGAGTTACACCCCCGCGACCTTGGCCAATCTTTCGCGGAGCCAGATTGCCAGCGGGCTGAACCAACCGGCGCTCCCGGTGAGCCAGGCCATCATCACCTCGGCGAACTACCAGACCGCGACGTTCTGCGTGATCACGAAGAACCAGCCCGGCAGCGTCTGCAACAGTCCAGGCGTGCTGGCGGCGAAGAAGGTGATGGGCATTAAGTGAGTCGTACGGCTCTCGCCGCCCCTCGCTGGGCCGTCGTCACGACCTTCGTATTGAGTCTGCTCGGGCTCGGCCTTTCGACCTACCTGACGATCACCCACTTCCAGCCGAACTTGCTGACCTGCAATTTCTCCGCGAGCATCATCAACTGCGCGAAGGTCACGACATCGGCCCAGTCGTACTTCCTGGGTGTACCGGTCGCCATACTGGGACTGGGCAACTTCATCGTGATGACGGCGCTGAACTCACCGTGGGCCTGGAGGGCCAAGAACTACTGGATCCACGTCGCGAGGTTCGTGCTCACGATCGGCGCCATGTGCTTCGTGCTGTGGCTCGTCAGCGCCGAACTGCTGATCATCAACAACATCTGCCTGTACTGCACGGGGGTGCACCTGGTGACCTTCGCGCTGCTCATCGTGCTCACCCGCGTGAGCCCCACCCAACTCGGATGGACCCGCTCAGTATCGAATTAACCCGCGGCGCTCGAGTTCATTGAGCCCGCCCCAGATTCCGTGCGGCTCGCGCCGCTGAAGCGCCGCGTCCAGGCACTCTTCACGAACTATGCACTCGGCGCAGATGCGCTTGGCCACTGACTCGCGCTCCTGGCGCTCCTCTTTGCGTTCGCTGGTTTCAGGCGAGAAGAAGAGCGATCCCTCGCTGCCACGACATGCCGCCGACTCTGTCCATTCAAGTGGAGCAATCGCCACAAGCCTCTCCCCCAGTTCGACCTAGAACCGCACAATAACCACAGACCGCCCCTGAAGCAAAACGGAAACCGAGCAAGGGCATCGGGCCCTATTTCCTTGAAATCGCCGCTCCGCTACGCTGGCCTTTATGGCCACAGTTCTTCTCGCAAGCGATCTCCCGTCCCTACGCCATGAGTTGCGCAGCATGCTCGAGGGGCCCGACCTTCACATCGAAGAGGCCACCAACGGACCCGACGTCATCTCAAGGGTGAAGGAGGGCGGCGTTGACCTCGTCGTTGCCGACCTCCAGATTGGCTCCATGGGGGCCATGGCCATCTGTCTGGAGCTTCGTCACGAGGAGTCCTACGGCGCGGCCGACCCCGTCTCGGTCCTGATGCTGCTGGACCGGCGTCCTGACGTCTTCCTCGCGCGCCGAAGTGGCGCCGAGGGCTTCGTCGTGAAGCCGCTCGATCCCCAACGCGTGCGCGCCGCGGTTCGGGCACTGTTGCACGGCGAAAGTTACGAGGACGATTCGCTGCGCCCGGCGACCGTTCGCGTCGCCAGTGCCAAGGCTCAATGAGTACCCAAAAGCCTCCGTCATCATCCCTCGCGCGGCTCCGCGCGCGCATGGTTGGTCGTGTGGAGGCCCGACCTCGGTCTCCTGAGGCAGAGGCGATTCACGCTCGAGTCGACCAGCTGAGCAAGCTCGAACTGCGCGACGTGATGACGCCTCGCGTCGATGTTGCCTATCTCACTATCCCCGTCACGCCAGAGGCGATCGCCGAGGCGGTACGCGACACCGGGCACTCGTGTTTCCCCGTCGTAAATGGGGACCTCGACGAGGTCGACGGGGTCCTCTTCGTCAACGACCTCTTTCGCAGCACGACGGTCAAGCGCGCCATCGGCGTCTCGCTGCCGACGACGAGCGAGATCGCCCGCAAGATCCGCCGTCCGCTCATGCTGCCCGAGACCCTCGGGCTTCTCGACAGCCTGAGCGAGATGCGCGAGCAGCGCCGGACGTTCGCACTCGTGCTCGACGAACACGGAGGCGTCGCCGGCGTAGTCTCCGTTCGCGACATTCTCGAACAGCTGGTTGGTGACCTCAGCGACGAGTTCGACGAAGACGAAGAGCCAACGATCGTTCCGATACGCGAGGACCGTTGGCTCGTCGACGGCCAGACGCACGTCGACAGGGTCGAAGAGGTTCTGGGCATCTCGATCCCCGAGGGCGAGTACGTCACAATCGCCGGCTTCGTCTTGGACCTCGCGGGTGATATCCCGGCCCCCGGCACGACGTACTCGTTTGAGAACTGGACGTTCAGGGTGCAGTCGATGGAGAAGCGGAGAATAAGTCAGATTGTGATCGAACGTCACCCGCCCCCCGAAGTGGAAGAACCGACACCCACCTGAGGTTTTCGCCCAAGGTCTGTGCGGCGACTAGGATTATCTGGCTGCGGGGCAACCCGCTGCGGGCTGTAGCGCAGCTTGGTAGCGCGCTGCGTTCGGGACGCAGAGGTCCCGGGTTCAAATCCCGGCAGCCCGACCAACATGGCGTGAGCCATGGAGCAGTACAGGCCCCCATCGTCTAGCGGCCTAGGACACCACCCTTTCAAGGTGGCGGCACGGGTTCGAATCCCGTTGGGGGTGCGACGTATTCTGGCTGGTCGGAGGGGTTGTCAGCCGCCCGCGCTTGGCGCGCCGCCACCACTGCCATAACTCCTCCCATAACTTTTTGGGTCCCTCGGCAAATTTCTTTGCGACTCTTAAGTGCTTCGAGTGGCGCCGGGGGTGCCAACCAAACCGTCTGGTCCATGACCAACGCACCTGACATCGACCGCTACCTCACGATTCCCGAGCTCATCGAGCGCTGGCCCATCGGCCGTACCAAGACCTACGAGCTCGTACGGGCGCCGAGCTTCCCCGAGGCCCTCGTGCTGGTGCGCGACCGCAACGGCCGGCCCCGCTCCATGGGGTTCCTCCTGAGTGAGGTCGTAGCCTTCGAGCAGCGCTTCAGGGTTCCCACGAGTGACCTTGATTTCGGCGCTGATCAGCAGGAACACGACGATCTCGAGCCCGACCTGCTGCCCAAAGTGCCAGCGAGCCTTCCCGCCGCCAAGAAGAACATGCCTCTCCGGAAGGTCGCCTAATGCCGGCCAAGGGATCGACCGGCACGACGCGACGCGCGCCGCTACGCGCGGACCGGGCCGTGAAGCTCTATGCCCCCACTCCCGCCAAGCCTCATTTCCGGATAGTCGCCAAGGGCCAGGTCGAGCGCACGAGCGCGCCAGTCCCGGTGGAGTTGATGGCGGTGTCAATAGGGGTCAAGTTCGACCCCGCTCAGCTCGATCCCGTCACCGCCAGGGCGCGTCGCGAGGCCGACGAGCTCTTCGACACGATGGTGCGGTGGGCTAAGTATCAACCCGCCACGGTACGCCGCGGCGAGCGCACCATCAACGCACTCTGCGACCGCCGACTTCAGGATCTCAAGGACGACGGTCGCGCCATGACGACCTGCAACAAGAACGAGTCACTGCTGCGCGTCTTCGTGCGACCGGTGATCGGTCACGTCGAGGTCGCCGACTGGAACAGTGAGCACAGCAAACTGGTCCTGCGAAGAGCTCGCGAGACCTGCGGGCCGGAACGCATTCAAGACCTCGGCGCCGCGCTCCGCTGCCTCGTCTCCCTGGCGCGCCGCAAGCCTGCGTGGCTGCACGGTGACGACAATCCAATGGAGAACGTCGAGTTCCGCGTCAAGTCCACGACTCAGACCGAGGGTGTCCACTACGTACCGATGAAGGAGCGACCCTCCACAGAGCAGGTTGAATCGTTGGCCATCTCGATGGGTGAAGTTGGTCGAAAGACCGCGGCGTATTTAGCTAGCCGTCCGACCAAGCCCGTCGTCATCGATCGCGACTACGGCTGGCTGCTCTGCCAGACGATCGGGAAATGCGGACCTCGTTTTGGCGAAGACATCGCCCTCACGGTCGGATGCTTCGCGCGCCCGCGCGCCGAGGTTGAGGACGCGATCGACCAGGATCTCAGCCTCGCGGGCGAAGCGCGCGGCCTACGGCGAGCTTCGATTATCGATCTGCCCCACGGACTAGCGATCGACCCGGGACGACGTCTCATCTGGATCACCGAGACGGTGGAGTGGGACGGCTCAAAGCCTTACATCGCGCCCGCCGAGGTGCGCGCGTCGGGTAAGAAAACCAAGTCTGAAAAGGACCGCTGGACCATCTTCCCGCGTAGTCTTACCGACGCTTACGTCGCGCGCTGCACCGAGCTGCTCGAGCGCTTCGGCGCCGAACAGGGGCCGCACGCGTTACTCTTCCCGGCAAGCGACCATTCCTTCGCTCTGGTTCCCGTCGACCCTCGACGCCCCAAGGGTGCCCAGCGCTGGCAGGACCAGGACTGGTGGAGCCGCAGTAACTTCCCGCGAACCATGTACCACAAGGCTGTCGATCGTGCGGATGGTTGGCCGGCCACGTCGGCCCTTCCGTTTGAGAATCTGCGGCATCACTTCGCCACGTGGGCCAAACGTCACGGATACGATGACGTGCTGATCAGCCACTGCATGGGTCACGCCACCGTTGACTACACACAGAAGCGATACTTCCGCACCGGGGCCGACACCATCCCCCAAGGGATGAAAGCGTCGGAGAACCTGTGACTTCTAATTTGCTCCGATTGCCCATCCCAATCCCCGACCAACTGTCCTTCACGGGCAGAGCGCCCAGAAACAAAGGTTCAAGGAGTCGACCAATGCCGACGTCAATCAGAGAAGTTCTACTCAAATGCGTGTCAGAGTGCTACAGGCGTCAGCTTCACCCCACCTCCGCAGCCGATCTGGAGGGCGCGCCGACGCTCCTGACCATCTTCCAATTCGTCTTCACTGAAGAGGAGTTGAGACGTGCGGAGATTCAGG